>Ga0209283_10000578_pt1 | contig 18632 bp, 25 predicted proteins | sample CZO8metaG_2_FD_188354 | JGI IMG/M metagenome (GOLD analysis project Ga0209283, IMG submission 188354) | Vadose zone soil microbial communities from the Eel River Critical Zone Observatory, Northern California, USA - CZOApr15con2H1.8 metaG... | ecosystem: Environmental > Terrestrial > Soil >...
CTCCTGGTCCCAAACCGAGAACAGACGGTTGCAGACGGTCCCACGCTGTCCCATTCCGAACTCCCCACGGGGCGCTGGGCGGTCTAAGAGTCCCAGCCCGTGCCAGCCAGGAACCGCCCCGCCTGTGGCCGCGTTGTGGCGGCGCCATGGACCTTAGGGCGACAACCAGGTGATGGAACACCCGGGTCGGCTGCCGATTATCCCGACGCCGCGACCGTCACAACCGCGATTGTGCTTGGGCCGACTTGCCGCCAGCTCAGATGAGAGAGCGGAAACATGGCGGGACCATGAAGGACTGCTCCGTCCAAAGCGAAGAGGCTTCCACCACACGGATCTTGGAAGCCTGCCGCCGCTGCATTAAGGCTGACCGAACAACCGAGATGTGAGCTGTTTGCTGCTAGTGCAAACAAGCCGTGGCTTGTATGAACGAACCAACCGAACGCCGTGCTGTCTCCGGCGCGGTTGTTTCCCCCACCATCGGCCACCTCGAATGCAGTGCCCGCCGGCGCCGCGAATTGGATCGCACCCCCTGACGGGATTTCGGAGATCTGTACCCCGAGATTGACAACCGCCTCGTTGGACAAATGGATCGGCGGCTGCGAGTAAATTGCGATCACCGCTATCAGCGACACGGATGCCAGCGCGCAAACCATGCCGATTGCCAAAATCCAGGCCCGCGCGCGCAAACGCCTCACGGTGTTGCGGAGTCTACATCTGGTCGCTGAGCCCGGCACTGTGCTGTGCGTCGAGCACAGCGCCAAGGTCGTCTCCACGGGGGGCGAGACATGGTCGGGCGGGCGAGATTCGAACTCGCGGTCTCCTGGTCCCAAACCGGAAGCTAAGGCCTACCGTATTCAGCTCGATCTTAGCTCGACATCAATATTTGCACGCAAGTCTCTTAACTCACAACACAGCGTGAGGTTTCAGTTCCGAGGGAACCTTATGAAACGTGCAGGCCTCAATTACTCGCTCGGCCAGCGCCCGGGTCCCCAGCCAAACGATTGCAGAGTGGGGCCGCCGAGTCGGAATGCGAAAGCGCACACCCCATCCAATTTGATTGAGCGGCTTTACCAACTCCACGATCCTGACGTCGCTCCAAGCAGCTCGAACTGACACTCCAAGACAGCTGAGCCCAATACCCTCGTCAGCGATTCGTACGCGACCCGCGGGCCAACTCGCATTCATCAGGCCTATGCGAATGCCGCAAATCAGCTCCAACGGCTGGCTCGGCGCAGCAGTTATTGCCATAGCCGCAAGGGTCATCGACTTTCGGTAAGTTTTAGTCGCCAACACCATGACAACAAGCAAACCAGCTACGACGACAAGAGAGCCGATGACGGCCGTCTTGTCAGACATGCGCTGAGCCTACAGGCCCAGACGGGTTAGGTCTGAACCCACCTTCTATTCACAGCGAACAATTACGAAGTGGTCCGCCCTCTTTCCTCACGCGCGGCATCAACTTCGCGCCAATTGGCATGCACGGTGCTCCTGCCAAGCGCAGAGACTCAGGTCCTGCCTCAGAAGTAGGATCTAACCGTGGACGAAGGAGGCCGCGCACGGATCCTCCTCATCGCAGATCGACCGAGCGTTCGGCGAGAGGTAGCTCGACTGCTCGTTGAGGCCGGCCTTCATGTGCAGGTTGTATCGACGATTGCTGAGGCCATCTCAGTAGTGGTTCTCGAGCGCCCAACCTTCGTGGTGTTCGACAGCCACCTTGCCGCCAGCGAAGGAACGCATGCGGTCAGCGCTCTACTGCGGATGCTTGAAACGTGTCGTCTGCAAGCGGTCGACTTCGCCGTCCACAGCGCAGCCGATAATGATGGACTGGAGGGGGCGGGCCAGCCCGCACCACTCCGGCCAAAGCCACAACTGCCGTCCTTGCAGGCGGAGGCAGAACTGCCCAACGAATCAGTCGGCTAATCTCCCTTTACGCTAAGAGCTGGCTGGACCGCACCGAAATTCCACGACAAGCGGGACATCCTCAACTCAGCACCCGAACCTCGATTGTCGACCTGGAAGGATTTCTGGGCCACCCGAGGTGTGGTTCTAGCGCCCCTGGCGCCGTCATCCTCGGAGCCAGAAGATCCACGCCAATAGCAGCCAGCAAATCAGGGCTCCGGCGGCTTGCCCGCAGATAATCCAACGCGCGGTGAATGGCCGACTTGGCCGAAGGCCGCCCAGCCAGGCCGTGCTGCCCACACCTTGGGCCAGGATCAAGCCCCCTGCCACCGGCACAGACAGAGTGAACACGCGAGGATGGCGCACAAGCACGCTGACCACGAAAGCTAAGGCCAGAACAACAACTCCTGCCATGCCCACGAGGGGCCAGCGGAGCAGAACCGATTGCAGCGAACGCACTGGGGCGGCGAGCATAGCGGGTCCATGAAGCAACAACACATCGCGGTTACAACTCACTAACGTAGCGCAGTCCACACGATGTAGGCGATGACGCCTATGACAACGGTACCTACCACCGAAAACACCAACACCCGCTGCGGATCCGCGACTGAACTCCGAGCGGCACCCGGATATCTTTTATTGACCTCACGGAGCGACATCACATCGTCATGGCTACCGCCTAACGGCACCGACAGAGACCTTGCAATGGCGGCGGCATCGTATGCACCGCCTAAGGCAAACAGACTCTGGTTTGCCGCGTCTACTCCGATTACGGCGTGCCTGGGTGGTCCTTCATATGGCCGGATTCCGATCCGGATGAGTTTTGCGACATCGCCTCGAGCTATAACGGTCGTCGAGTTACGCCAGTTTGTGATTAGGAGGTACTCCGCAGTCAAGGCAATTGAGGAGTTCGTTAGAAAGAGCCAAACCCATCCGACTATCGCTGCTCCCAGAATCGCGACCAGCAGTAAGCCGACAGGCAGCTCCCATGACGACGTCGCTAGGCGGCTAAGCACAACAAGGAGGACCGCGATTTGTACCCCGATGAAGAGCGCTCTGCGAGCGCGTTCACGGTCCAGACCCAGCACCGTGGTCACCGTAGGGCGGAAGCTAGCCACAACGGAGCCATAGTCACCCACGTTCCAACTCAGCGTAGCCCAGCAGCGCGGCCGGGAACCTGGCCTCACCGTGCTCGCTGCTGCAAGAGCCGACACCGGATTCGGGCCGGGAACCTTTCCTTACCAAGCGGTGTTCAGTCCCTGGCGAATTCGAGCTGATCTTAGCGCAGCAAGCGAGTTTCGATCGAGACCATTTAACTCAAGGTCAAGGTTGCATTTGCTCCGCACACTAAAGGTGTTCGGGTAGTGATGTGTGTGTCTACGGAGACGGTCCGGAAGTGACGCTAGTTTCCTGAGCTCGTTTTGGCTTGTTTCTCGGAATTGACTGGGACCCTCCGGCGACCCATTTGCCGCCTCTACTGCGAACCTTATAGCGAAGCTGTGCAGGCCGTCGCCGGGGTACCTCCAGGCATGCCACGCGGAGTTCTGGCCGAGCCCAAGGTCCCAGAGCCTATGATGCCGAGCCTATGGGCGGGGTTGGCCTTGGCCGGCTCTGGGATACGCATCCAAAGGTGGCGTTCGTCCTCCACCTCCTCATGACCGTCTACCTGGGCGCTCTTGCAGTGTTGCTGTTCGTCACCGGCGCCACGGGGGGTGGCGTTGTCCTGACGATAGGGTTCGCTTTGATGGCGGGGAGCCTGGTCTTCTTCACCTGGCTAGCGGCTCAGAACAACTGGCAATCGGATCACACCTCGTACGACGGTAACGGTAGAGGGCAGGTGGTCAGTCCACGAGCGGCCTGGACGAACACTCAACCGCGGGGGAGGATTTTCTGGGTGCTCTTTGGGGTTGCCTTTCTCTCGGCCCTCGTGCTTTTTCTCGCCGGGAGCGTCGTCGGGGTCGCGCTGATCCTCGTGGCATTCGTGCTCGCGATCATTGCGATGCGGATGGACTAGCTGGCGGGTTTGTCGGGCACGGCCGGCGAGCCAAGCGAGGCCTTTCCGAAAAGGTCCCAAAGCGTCCAATCCCCAAGAACTTGGACCCCGTCCCTAGCCAGCTGCCGGCGCGACCGTTTCACGCCGTCACGGTTGGTTCGTGCTCACCAGACGGGGGTTCTCGGGCGGGGGCGTTATCGTTGATGGACGTTGGTGGATGAGAAGTTGATCTTCTTCGTAAACCGGTACCTGAAATCCAGACGGCCGGAGCGCTGAGGGCCTTGGACTGGAGCGGGGTCGGCCTGATTGCAGCGGCTCTTGTAGTCGCCATCGCTGGTGTTGTGGTGGTGACCAGGGTCGGCGTCGCGATGGGACGACGTCCCAGCAAGCGGGCACGCATCCGTAAAGCTAAGGGTGAATATCAGCCTCCCGAGCCACCGGAAGGCAGGTACTGGGGATAGTGGTCTTTGAATTAGCCACGTGATCACCGAGCACGACGCTGTGCGGCGTCTGGTTCTCATCTGCCCAGGCTTTCACGACTCGCTCGTCTCCTTTCGAGACAGCGGCGGCAACCCACAGGAGAGTTTCAACTTGATCGCCGAACTTGCCGAGGCGGTGGTCGTGCAGACCAAGGCTAAAGATTTCACGTGCGTTGGTGATCTGTTCACTGAGTTTGAAAAGGTGTTAGCCGACGCGGACCCGGAAGCTCGGCAAGTTCTTGTCACGGGATTCCTAGAAGACGTTCATAACTTCACGGTTCGCTTCAACAAGCCAGAAGACCAGATCGACCCCGACGCCTTACTGCCCTACTTAGGGCCGAAGACTCGCTCCGAATGGTTCCAACTGGTCGGCACATATATCCGATGGGGTGAAACATGGCCGGGGCGGACGGCCGATGACTAGTTGCTACTTCCACTCCATCGCCGGATTGCTTGCAATTAGCTCGACCCAGTCGGCTCGTGAACCCAAGTCCCGCTCGGTGGCAATCGACCGTTTTCAGCGCTCGGAAACGTGGTGGTCGGGCGGGCGAGATTCGAACTCGTGGTCTCCTGGTCCCAAACCGGAGGCTAAGGCCTACCGTATTCGGCTCGATCTTATAGCGACAACCCGAAATCGGCGCAAGTCTCTTAACTCGTCGGCGGCCAAGCACGATATGGGCCCGCGAGGCTTCTAGCGTGCCGGTCAAACAGGCGTGCAGCAGTAGGACTTGCCATCAATGTCAGGAACGACGCCGGCTATGATCCGGCAGGCAACTCGTACATCGGACTAATCACGGATGGGGTCGGCGGTCCGGTGTCCGGCAGCCGGTTGATTACCCACACGTTGTTACTTCCGTCAACGACGATGGCCTGGACGTCCGGGTTGAAAACGGCATCGGGGTTCACACAGTGAAATGCGGTAGTGGGGCACGAGCCGCCCGCCGGACTTGCACCAACCACTGCCGGGAACGGGTAGCTAGTGATCACGCCTGATGTCAAGTTCAATTTACCTATGCCGACGGAGTGGTATGCCACCATCGAGAACCACAAATTCCCTGCCAAATCAACGGCTGGTGTCGCTGCTCCGCCCAGCGGTGCGCTTGATGCGAGCATCGTCGATTGGCCGCTGATGAGATCTAACTTTCCGAACGAGCGGTTCTCATCCAGATACACCGCCTCATTGGTACCCACGAGCACATAAGTACCCACGTGCGGAGGCAACACAGAGACGCCACTAGTGGTTGTGCTGACGACCGCCATCACAGGAAACGCGCCCTGGAGTGCGTTGAGGGTCAGCAGCCCAGGCTTCAGAACCGACAGCCGAGTTCCCGGAGTGGGAACCACAGGCAATGGAATGTTGCGATCCCAGGCGGCGAGTGTCGGATTGAATCCAAAAAGGGCTTGCTCGGCCTGAGCAGCGAGCCACACCTCACCGTCCCCTGCGACCGCAAGGGCTACCGCGTTGCCGTCCAGCACTGGATCAACTGAGGGATGGACGCGAACAGATGAGAGAACGGGGAGCGCCCAAGACTGAGTCGCCGTGGCATCCGGGTCATACCGAATCAGAGTGCGGCCCCAAGTCAACCAGACCAAGCCCTGAGAGTCAACCGCAACGGAACCCTTTGCGGCACCAGTCGTAGGAAGTTCCAGCAGTGAGGGCACTGTCGAACCGTCGCTGATGTTGAAGCGCGTCAGGCGCACCTTCAACACATCCGCTTGGACGGAGGTGCGAGTCACAATCCAAAGGCAATTACGCGATGCATCATATGTGACGGCTCGAAACCCACCTGGCACTCCGGCAAGACGTTCCGCGTGCCAACCCGAAGTCGCTGTAGGTGTCTGATTGCTAACTAGCGGCCCGCAGGCGGAACCAAACGAAATCACGGCTAAGCAGATGAATGCTGATGTCTGAAAATCACCGCGATTCCAATCTCTCCCGCTCCGACTGGCGCAGCGATTGCGACCTGCGCGAAACCAGTTTCGAACCACCGCTAGCATCCTCCGGACCCGCAGGCGCCATACCCCTCGACCTTGTAGTAGTTGTAGAAATTGGAAATGTAGTACGCCGGGGAGTAAGGACAGTTCGCATTTGGACAGTTGCGCTCGTCGTACTCTGATGTTGACCCTGAGGACAAGCTCGAGTTCCACGGCACGTAGCCGCTGGCCCCTTTGATACGAAGACCATTATTGGAGGTCGGGTCGGGAGATCCATAAATGGTGGTCGGCATTTCCACAACCGGATTTCCCGATGGGTTGTATGTCGAGAACACCTCACTGAAGACTGCCGCCGCACCACTACTTGGAAAACTGTTCCACTGTTCCTCCAGGATGTTGTAGTTGTAAAAAGACTTCCAGCAGGGCCCGCCGGTGTACGGCATCTGGCAGTCGGCTGGGTTCGGGTAGTACTCAATTCGCAATACGTACGACGAACTTAGGCTCAGCCCACCGATATCGAAGTTTTGGTACGAAGCTAATGATCCGTTCTGTGCCTCTTCGTAAAGATGTATGTTTGGATACGTTCCACATGTTGTGTAACCATTTCCACTAATGCACCCAGCCAACCATCCCTCTTGAATCCACGACGAACCGCTGCTGTCCAACTGCATGTCCACTGTGCCGAGGCTGAAGTCAGCGTTCCCCCCTTCAGGTAGGTTCGGAAAGTGTGTTGGAGTCTGCATTGCACCATCAATTCCGACCCACCCTAAGTAGTTATCGGTTGTCGGGCATCCGGTGCCAGGATGATAGAAATGGGACGAATTAGTTGTGATCTGTACCGACCAATCGTGGTTAGAACTGCAAGCGGTCCATCCTGCAGATACTGGGCTGGGCTCAATCGTAAACGCGGCAGCAATCAAGAGCGCCGAGAGTATCGTTGCGAAGAGTCGACGCGGCCGACCCTTTGAACCCAGTCGCCGGGCTACTGCGCAATCACCTATCGACTTCAAGCTAACTGCTGCGGTTGGTGGTGCGCTCGGGCACCGATGATCGAGCGAGGCCCTCCGATTGCCGTACCTCAACATCCTCTCCTGCGCCTGAGGGTCGCGGCTACTCAACGTTGCGGCCCTTGCCTCTCGCAGCGTTAAGTATATGCCTTAACAACCAAGCTAGCAAGCCGTTCTCGGCGTCCTCGAACGAGCCAATTGTCGCTGTAGGGACCAGGACTGGACATCCCGCAGTGTTATCCACCCAGGTAGCGGTCACACGTAAAGTCGATCACCTCCTGGAGCGACAACTCCAGGGCTGGGCACACCGTACGTAGCGTTCCGAGGGTTGGACGGCGCCGACGTGCGAAAAGGTCACACAAGGTTCCTTCGTCGACATGGGCATGATGCGCAAGCTCCCGTCGTGTCCAACCGCGCAGAATCCGCGCTCTCTCAATCGCCCCGGCGTTGACCGACCATTCGAGGACGGCAGCACTGCCCTTCGCCATGGATTAGCCGCAATGGAAGGCACGGTGTTACGCGCTCCGTGCATTCCCTTTAGCCGGCGTCATGGCTTTTGGCGGTCCTCTGTTACGGGACTCGGACCGCCGCTGTCGAGCTGCAGCCAGGCTTCCGGCGGGCGTCTGCCGCCGTGCGGCGCGCGCTTTGCCAGTGATGCGCTCGACCTAGCGCACTTGCTCGGCGAGTCCATCGCGTTGCGCGCCCGAGTGCGCGCACGCGCTCAAACTCGTTCGCAGCCGTGCACTCGGCCGGTGCACGCCGCGAGGCTTCACCGCAGTCGTGCAACGCGGCCATCGCGTCGGCGCAGCCGTTTATCAACCTCCCGAATCTCCCGTCATTGCAAGCAAGCGAAACAGGCGACGTGGGACGTTTCAACCACGTAATGGGACGTCTGCAACGTCCCAAAACGTCCCCGAGCTGTCTCCGGACATCCTCGCGAGTCGAGCGTTAGAAGCGGTGACGCTAAAGGTCCCCCAGCTAACCCAGGCCAGGAACGCGACTTCGGCCGAACGTTGGTTCAGTCCAAATGCCACGCGGTATTCAGAGCCGCCGCAACATCGTTGAGGTCCTGCACGCTGGCGTCAGTCATAGGTCCGTTGAATTCCTTGAAGGCACGTAGTTCCCCGTTCGCCAACTCCGCCACGAGGAACCAGCGTCCATGCTGAAAGTAGCGAAGAGCTCCAGACTCAACCGTGAAGCGCCTGACCCTCTGCTTCGGCAGCCGGTAAGTCCACTGCGATTGACGGACAACGATGCGGTCCTCCGTCTGGATGATTACGCAGGATCGGACCGCACGCACCGCGAGTACGAAACAAGCGAGGGCAACGACGGCATAGGTCACCGTGCCCACAGCGTTTGTCTGAGTCAGGGCCGCCCCTGCGAAGCCGAGAGCGGCAACAGACCAGACAATCGATAGGACCGGCCCCTGCTGGCCTCTCTTGTAGCTGTGCAGCACTCGACTCGATGAACTCATGACCACTCCATCGCCGGGTTGCCGGCAATGAGCTCCAGCCAGTCTGCGCGCGGGCCCAGGTCTCGCTCCGTAGCCAGACGAACGTAGCGGTGCAGCATCCCGTAGTCGGAGTGACCCATCGCCGCACGAAGGTGCTCGAAGTTCCAACCCAACTTTGCCGCTACCGTCGCGAAGGTGTGTCGGAACGCGTGGGCATGCACTCGGAATCCCGCGCGCTCCGTGAGCCGGTCCATCATCGACTTGATTCCTGGCCCCTGATACGGCGCACCGTGTCCATTGATCAGCCTCTGCGACAGGTCTGTCTCAGGCCGATGCCGCGCCTCGTAACGCTTGATCGCCGCCGCCAGCTTGGGCGTAATCGGCACCCGGCGCGATTTCCGGCCCTTGGCGCCGGCGTCCCAGCGCACCCGGAGCTCGACCCGCCCTCGTCCCAGCGAGTCAGTCATCACATCGGACAGCTCATCAGGACCCAGGACTGCCAGACCGCAAATCTCGGCTCGCCGCAGACCTGAACCCACCAGGATCCGCACCACAAGGTCCTCGGTCGGTACCGCGGGGTTGCAGGCGGCAAGCACCTTCCGCACCTGGGCGATGTGATAGACCGTCGGCTCTTTGTCGGGGACCCTCGGCGCTGTGAGCTCGAGGATGCGGCCGTCGACGTGGTACCCCTCGCGCCTGGCCCAGCGCAGAAAGCAAAGAATCGCCCGGTGCGACTCCAGGATCGTCTTCGGCTGCAGGCGCTGACCATGCCGCCCAGGTCTCGTCGCCAGCTGGGCGCGGTAGACGCGCAGCCGGGACACATCCAACCCCTCAAAACGCTGCACCCCTTCGGCCTCCACCCATCTCAGGAAGGGCAGGGCCATGCCGTCGTAGTAGATCAACGTCTTCGGCGAGAGGAGCTGGCCCTGTCGGTCCAGGCGGAAGTGCTATTAGCCGACGATCAGCGGCGGCTGCCGGCGCACCGGAACACCAAAGCTAGTGTCGCGGACGACCCGAACCGAATGTTTCACGACGCCCATCTTGGCCTCCCATGTAATGGGTAGGCCAGTCTCAAAGTCTCTTAACTCGGCATGTTCCAGGAGTTTTCCACAGCCGTTCCAACCCCCCCAACGCGTTCCCAACTGGCCGAAACGAGATCAAAATCGGCCATTTCTGGAGCGCTGAAACGCGATGGTCGGGCGGGCGAGATTCGAACTCGCGGTCTCCTGGTCCCAAACCGGAGGCTAAGGCCTACCGTATTCGGCTTGATCTTAGCTCTCGAAGCGTAGTCGCCCGCAAGTCTCTTAACTCGACTGCCGGCGCACTGGTCGTTTCCACCTGCTCGCCTTTCACCACTCTTTGGCGACGGTTCTTCAGTACCACCCCAACTGGGATTGGCGCGATGGTGAGGCTCCGCTAGCCAGATCTACCAAGAACGCCCTTAGCTGTTCCCGCGACCCAGCTTGTGTTTTCGCCTTCCAGCTCAAGGTAAGCGCCCTTGAGGTCGTTAGTCACAGCGATGAGTCCAGTTTGATGCGCGTTCTCGATGATCTCGCTTGGATCCACTCGACGTTGGTCGATATCAGTCTGCGCGATGACGTACCAAGGCGTCGACTGGATCGTGCGAAGCCGTTGAACTAGATCGCCACCCGCTTGAAGAGGCACAGGCAAGAGTTCGAAGAGTTCTGACCGCCAAACCTCCGCACTCTCAACACCTTGGGAAGCCGATTGCCGGTGGGTCCTGAACAACAATTGCACGAACTTATGCCTAGAGCGAGCTCGCAAGGCCAACAACCGATCGCGATACCGGGACTTAACTAGTGCGTCGAGCACCCACCGTTCCAACTCATCGGGCGATGCAATCACGAGTGCCGAAGTCTACGGTCTCTGTCGGGACCACCTAATTACCAAATGGTCTTCGATCCCTGGCGAATTGGAACTGATCCTAACTCGGGCAGTGTGCTCCGGCTCAGACCACTTAAATAGGTCTGCGTCACCTAGCGCTATTTGCTTTTCCCCTCAGCTCCGACAATCATCCCGCCCGTCGATTGCTCTTCGCGCAGCCTGCGGCCATGGATCAGCCCGATGGCGATGATGCTCGGCATTGTGAGCACAACGAAAGCCGCCACGCTAGCAACGAACAACGCTTCGCTTGAACCTCCCAACACAATGCCTGCCATGAGCACAGCCGTGCTAAACCCCATCCACAGCACCCATGCCAAACGAAGTCGCGGACCAAGCCTGAGCCCAAATTGGGCGCTGCCTTCGTAGAGCACTGCCATTAGGAAGAGCACGGGGAGTAAGAAGACCAAATAGCTGAAGGGAACCGGCAACCGAGGAAGGGTGAGAAACCCAATGAGCAGCAGCAGAAACGCCGCCAGCGTCAACCAATGTTTCTGAACGATCCATCCGAGCAAGATGCCCACGCCTTCACCTTAACGCGGCAACTGGGCCACTATCACGCCATCGGCGAGCTGGCAGCGAGACCTCTGGTCCCCAAACCGGAGCTATTCGCCTAACGTATTCGCTTCGATCGTAGCGGGAGTTCCGCAAATGCCCGCGAGTCTCTTAATTCCGCGAGTGCAGAGCACGGCCGGGATAATGCCACCGTGGAACGATTGGTAGCGCCGGCGTGGCGAGGTGCCTCTCCTCTCGTGCTCCTGATCCTGGGTCTCGTGCTTGGTGGCCTGATACTTCAGATCGCTCAAGGATGGATCTCAGTCGCCGGCGATAGCCTGTGGTTTGCGGGATTCTTGCTCGTCACGGTGGCAGCGACCACCGAACCCCAGCGCCCACAGACGACGATCGGACGCATATCCACGGCCTCCTTTGCATTGCTAGGACTCGGAGCAGCTGCGTTGATGGTCTATTGGATTCTGGTTGATAGTCGCCAAATCGCACGATCCGGAGACTTGCTCACGATTCCGCTGGTTGTGATTGCAGTCGTTGGCGTCATCGCACGGATCGCCGCCAATCGACCAAACAGCCAATAGGTACGAGCGGCCAAATAGCCGAAGGCGTCGACTAGGCAGACTCCAGTTCCTGGCCGACGAAAGCGACGAGCCAATGTGCTTGGCGATCTGAGACCCACAAGTTGGCGCCAATCACTACGACCGAAATCGGGATGAGCGGCCAAAGCTCCCAAAGGCTCTCATGTGCGAGCCAGAACAGCATCCCGAGCACGAAGAGGCTGATCGGCGTGACTATGACCAACCCCACGAGTAATGCTGGAAGAAACTCAATTTGATACTTGACGACGGTGCCGCCACCAGGCTGTGGCACGAACGTCCCCCGAATCCGAATTGCCGTGCGCCCAGCCTTAGCCAATCTGAAGCCTGTGGCATCCACACGACTCCCTAACTTGAAACCACGCATTCCTGTTCGCAGTCGCTCGGAGCACTGGTCCGCACCGAGCTTGGTGGTCATCGACCCATCCTTACCGATCAGCACAGCGCGAGAGGTTACTCCGGTGGGCGCCCTGATCCTTCGGACGCGCTTCGGGAAACTCGATCAGGCCTTCGAGCGCTTTGCAACTCGCGCGCTGGGTGCCGAGGCTTTGCAGGTCAGTCGACTATCGGGCCATCCTCGAGGTGAATCAGCTTGTCCGCGCAATCGCGCGCGGCCTCGTCGTGTGTAGCTACCAGTACCGTCGTACCGCTGTCCGCGACGTCCCTGATGAACCTCATCGTTGAACGCGCTGTCTCGGTGTCCAGGCTGCGAAGTCGGCTCGTCAGCCAGCAGCAGTAGCGGCTCCTTCACAATCGCTCGAGTCACGTAAATCGTCGTGCCGGGCGAGTACCATCGCCGCGGCATGACCACTTGGGCCGAATTGCTGATCGTCGCCGCCGTGCTCTTGGTGGCACCGCTAACGATCCTGTTCGCGCGCTATCGCCTGTGGCGAGCCAGGTTCGCTGCCGGACGCACGACACGAGGATTCCTGGAAACGGAGATACGGTGGCGGATTCCGTTCGTCGTCCTGGGTTTGCTGGCAGCGCTCGCCGCGATTGCGGCCATAGTACTGAGCCGGACTCGCTAAACGCAGAACCGAACCCTATGGCTTATCGAACTTGAATCGAATTCATCTCACAAACGCGGATCGCGCCCAAGCCTCTTAACTCTGAAGCGCCTTGACCAGATGTCGATCATGAACCGTCTTCGCATAGTCGACCAAATCGTCCATCACCCAGGTGCCAAGGCGATCAGATCCAATCGTCTGAATCGCGGCCCGCAACGGTTGAAGCACCCCTTCTTCCCGTCTGCGTACCAAACCCCTCAGGGCCTCGATTCGCGTGTCGTGGTGCCGGTCTCGAACGCGATCCCATAACGCGGCCCGTATTTTTGGACCGTCCACGGCACTGTTCGCCAGGCTGAAACATGCCCAGTCGCGAACGACGGCAGCCGGATCTCGGGAGAGCTCGATCAAAGTCGCCGTGACCCTCCGATCAGGACGTTCTTCGCCGGTATCCCAGGTGCACCATGGCAATTCGGCGGCCAGGGCGCGTCTGACATCCTGCGACGCATGCCTAGCGAGAGGTACGAGTGACGAAATCGCCGACCGCACCCTCAGCCGAGCAAGCGCCGTGATCACTGCGGCCAGGACCGAAGGATTGCGCTCGACCTCAAGAGTCGCTCGCAACACAGACGCTGATTGAGCTTTGAACGGAGGAACCGACTCTCGATAACCCAGTTGGCCAAGCACATCGGCCCCGAGCTGCCTTCGATTCGCGTGTCTCGACCGAAGGAGTCCTGCAGAGATGTCGAAAACTTCGCGAGTCCCCTGCTCTTGAAGGCGCCCGACTGGCCGCCAATACGCCGAAACTCTGCGCGCGGCCAGCGCATGGCCAAAGTCAAGCTCTATCCGACCAGCACCGCGCCGAACCATCGGCACATTGTGCTGTCGTTGCGCCTTATTGCGCCTGGGCACGCCTGACGCGATCATTGGGATCAATGCCAGATCCGTGTCTGTTTTGCGGTATCGGCCCAGTCACGCGCGAGCACGTCATCGCCAAATCGCTTAGTAAGCGACTTTGGGAAGTCTCGCCGTTCACCCCGGAGCACGGGGCACCGATCGAGCCGACGCCTGGAGCGACCCGCTTCCATACGAACCGGCTCATCGACATAGTAGTCAACGCGGCGTGCAGTGACTGCAACTCGAAGTTCTTTAATGCCCTGCAGAGGCCTTGTGACGGATTCCTAAGATCCGCCCTGGCAGGCGAACAGTGGATGCTTGATTCCGATCTCAAGAAGGCGCTCGCGAGCTGGCTCTACAAGACCGCGTTGCTCGTGCCTCTCGCGATGAGCCCCCGCGCTGATTGGCCGGAGCAGCTCATCGACGAATGCAAGGCCTTTTACGTCCGACGTCGGCCGCCAGTTGGTACCCGTGTGTGGATCGGTCGCTATGACCTTCGGGACAACTTCCCCGAGCTTGTCGCGCGAGCGGACGTCAGCGAGCTCAACTACCGGCGACGAGGGCGTGATCTTGCCGGCAACCAGATCCTGGTCAGCATCGGTTACTTCCTCGGCATCGTCATTGTTTGGAGTGGCGAACCACCCGACGACGTCAACATGGCGAATCGAACAGGCGACCGCTTCCTTGAAGTCTGGCCGGTCAGAGTTGGTCACGTCCAGTGGCCACCTGAGCACACTTTTACCTACGAAGAACTGACCGGACTGTCCAACATGGTTCCCGCCACGCCTTGAGGGGCGAATGCGAGAACGTCCTCGAGATCCAGATCAAGCGCCCCACATAGGGCACGGAGCGTCCCGAAGGTCGGTCGTCGGCGGCCAGCGAACAGATCGCACAGCGTGCCCTCGTCGACATGAGCCTGGTGTCCGAGCTCGCGACGTGTCCAGCCTCTAAGCACGCGAGCCCGATCGATCGTCACAACGTCGACCGACCAGAACAAAGGCGATCTCATCTAGACCCGCTCGGACGACCCCGACTACCGCAACGGCATGCACGCTTCGCGCCTACAAACGCAATGGAATGCACGGTGTTACGCGTTCCGTGCATTCCTTCCCGCCGGTGTCGTGGCTTTTGGCGGTCCTCTGTTAGGGGACCCGGACCGCCACGAGAGATCAACTGCCGATTCTCCGGCCGGCGCCGCCCGAGCGTGGGCCGATCGCCTCGCCAATGAGCCGAACGTCGGCTCAATGTGGCAATGTCAGGACCCGTTCGCGCGGCGCGTCGCGCGCCCATATGCGCGCACGCCCTGGGGGCAGTCCATCGCCAAATTGCTCGCACGCCACTCGTGGCCAGGGCGCGGCACCCGTCCGCACCGCCAGCGGAAGTGCCGGTATTGATCCCCGTGTTGCCCGCGAACCTAAATGACATCGCGTCCAATGACAACAGCCATCGCAGGGACGTCTAAACCACGTCTCGGGACGAGTTGGGACGACTTCAGACGTCCCAGACGTCCTCCAATTACCGACCGGTGCTCGACTCTTAGGCTCATGGCACCGATCAAACCAGCAACAGCGGGACGTTCCAACCGCGTTCTAGGACGTTTCCAAACGTCCCAAACGTCCCGACGCCTAAACCATGGCGATGACAGGACAGCGCTGTTAGATTCTGGCCATGGAAGACGAGCTCACGGCAGTACGCCAGCGTGCGCTTGATCTGGTTCGCAATGGATACGACCAGGTGGCATCGGTCGCGCGCGTCGATCTAAAGGCGATTAATCGCCCCAGGCCGGCTTCGTTGCAATACGGATCGCGCGACGAAATCGTCCGCGAGTTTCTTGCGGCTGCAGGAGCTGTTGCGACGTTTGCAGTCAACTTGGGCTTGATCACCGCTGATCAAGCCAGGCAGGCCATCCTAGACTTCGGGGCGGCGCACCCTGAGTTAGTCGACCAGTCGCCACCTTGATAGAAGTCCCGTACGTACTCACTGTCCGCGGTATCTGAGTCCGCTTATGGAGCCGACCTAGGACCATTCCGTCGCGGGGTTGTTCGCGATCAGCTCCAGCCAGTCGGAGCGCGGTCCAAGGTCTCGCTCCGTCGCAAGCCGTACGTAGCGCTGCAGCATCCCGTAATCCGAGTGACCCATCGCCGCGCGCAGGTGCTCGAAGTTCCAGCCCAGCTTTGCCGCAACCGTCGCGAACGTGTGCCTGAACGCATGGGCATGCACTCGAAATCCTGCGCGCACCGTGAGGCGGTCCATCATCGCTTTGATCCCTGGCCCCTGATACGGCGCGCCGTGCCCATTGATGAGCAGCTGCGGCAGGTCTGTCTCCGGCCGGTGCCGCGCCTCATATCGCTTGATCGCGGCCGCCAGCTTCGGCGTGATCGGGACCCGGCGCGACTTCCGGCCCTTGGCGCCGGCGTCCCAGCGCACCCGGAGCTCGACCCGCCCTCTCCCCAGCGAGTCCGTCATCACGTCGGAGAGACCATCAGGACCTAACACGGCCAGCCCACAGATCTCTGCGCGCCTCAACCCTGAGCCGACCAGGATCCGGACTACGAGGTCTTCTGTGGGCACCGCAGGGTTGCAGGCGGCGAGCACCTTTCGCACCTGGGCGATGTGGTAGACGGTCGGCTCCTTGTCGGGCACACGTGGCGCACTGAGCTCGAGGATGCGGGCGTCGACGTGGTAGCCCTCGCGCCTCGCCCAGCGCAAGAAGCACAGAATCGCCCGGTGCGACTCCAGGATCGTCTTCGGCTGCAGGCGCTGGCCATGCCGACCCGGCCTCGTCGCCAGCTGGGCGCGGTAGACGCGCAATCGAGACACATCCAACGCCTCGAATCTCTCCAGCCCGTCGGCCTCCGCCCACCTCAGGAAGGGCAGGACCATGCCGTCGTAGTAGTCCAGCGTCCTCGGCGAGACCAGCATGCCCTGGCGATCCAGACGGAAGTGCTCGTAGGCGGCGAGGATCGGCGGCTGCAGCCGCGTTAGGCTCGGGACACCGCCGGGAAGAAACCTGACTGCCTGATTCACCCTGTGCATATTTCCCCACCATGAGACTGGTAGGCAATGCCCCAAGTCTCTTAACTCGGCAGGTTCCAGGGGTTTTCCACAGGCGTTCCAACCCCGCGCCCAACGTCTTCCCAAACGGTCGAAATGAGATCGAAATCGGCCGTTTTCAGGGCTCAGAAACGTGTTGGTCGGGCGGGCGAGATTCGAACTCGCGGTCTCCTGGTCCCAAACCAGGCGCTTTGCCGAGCTAAGCTACCGCCCGCCTTTTAGAGACCCACGCCCCTCTCCCCAACCCTCCCCCTTGCGGGGGGAGGGGGTAATTCAAACAGACAGGCGCTCGAGCGCGCCGGAGGCGAGCATCGCCCTGACCGCCCGCGCCCGATGGCTGTACCGAGCCTTCTCCTCCGGGCTCATCTCCCCAAACGTCCGCCCCGCCTCTGGAACCAGGAACACCGGGTCGTAGCCGAAACCGGCGACCCCCCTCCACTCGGGGATGATCTCCCCGCGGCATTCGCCCTCAAAGAATTCCGACGGCCGGCCGGGCACGGCCAAAGCGATGGTGCACACGAACCGCGCGAGCCACGGGCGCGGATGACCGCGCAGGCGATCCAGCAACACCTGCGTGCGCTCCCTTTGTGTGGGGCCGATGCGAGCGGAGTGGATGCCCGGGAAGCCCTTCAGCACCTCGACCTCGACACCAGAGTCGTCGCCGACGGCGGGCAGGCCGAGCGCAACACTCGCCGCCTCGGCCTTCAGCTGGGCGTTCTCCCCGTAGGTCTCCCCCACCTCGGCGACCCCGGGATCGACGGCCATCAGGTGCAGGCCGGTCCCGGCCAGGAGCTCTCGATATTCGCCCTGTTTGCCCGCATTGCCGGTGGCAATGACCAGCCGGCGCTCAGCCAAGCGAGGCTATGGCTCGCTTCTGCCCGACGATCAGCTCTTTGATGCCCTTGCCCGCCAGTGCCAGCATCGCGTCGAGCTCCGAACGATCGTAGGGCGCGCCTTCCGCCGTCGCCTGGAGCTCGACCACGCGTCCGTCTTCGACCATTACGCAGTTGAGGTCGGTCGAGGCCTGGAAGTCCTCCGTGTAGTCGAGGTCAAGCATCGGCGTGCCCCCGACGATCCCGCAGCTGACCGCGGCCAGGTACTGCCGGACCGCGACCTCGGGGACCATCCGCGCGTCCTTCATGCGCTTGATCGCCATATAGAGGGCGCAGAACGCGCCCGTGATCGAGGCCGTGCGCGTGCCGCCGTCCGCCTGCAGCACGTCGCAGTCGAGCGTGATCGTCCGCTCTCCGATCTTGCTCATGTCGACGGCGGCCCGCAGCGAGCGACCGATCAGCCGCTGGATCTCGTGCGTGCGACCGCCCAGGCGGCCCTGGATCGCCTCCCGCGTGCCGCGATCGTGAGTGGAGCGAGGCAGCATCGAATACTCGGCGGTGATCCAACCCTGGCCGCTGCCGCGCCGGTGCGGAGGCACGCGGTCCTCGACGCTGGCCGTGATCCACACGCGCGTCCGCCCCATCTCGATCAGGCACGAGCCCTCGGCGTGCACGTTGACGCCGAGCTCGATCTTCAACGGGCGCAGCTGATCGGGCATGCGCCCGTCCGGTCGCGATGTTCCCGTCATCGCTTCATGAGCTTGAGGATGAGGGCAGTCCCTTCAAAAAATATGTACAACGGCACGAACATCACCAGCGGCGTGAACGGATCGACGCCCGGGGTGAGGAAATTGGCGAGCAGGCCCAACGCCAAGAACCACCACACGCGATTCTTGTACAACCATCGCGAGCTGATGACGCGCAGCATGCCGAGCACGAACAGCACCACCGGCAGCTCGAACACGATGCCGAACCCGATGACCATGATCAGGACGAAGCCGATCAGCTCTCCGATGTCCGCGAAATAGGACGTATTCGGCGGCGCCAGCGAGCTCAGCACGCGCAGGTAC
>Ga0209283_10000583_pt1 | contig 18505 bp, 19 predicted proteins | sample CZO8metaG_2_FD_188354 | JGI IMG/M metagenome (GOLD analysis project Ga0209283, IMG submission 188354) | Vadose zone soil microbial communities from the Eel River Critical Zone Observatory, Northern California, USA - CZOApr15con2H1.8 metaG... | ecosystem: Environmental > Terrestrial > Soil >...
CATTAACCTCCAGTACCACGTGTTTCTTGCGAGCATGGCCTTCGTCCTGCTCGCCGACGACGCCTATCTCTTCATGGTGGCGTGGGAGACGATGGCGTTGTCCTCCTACTTTCTGGTCATCACCGACCACAAGCTGCCGGCGATCCGCAGCGCCGGCTTCCTCTATCTCCTGATCGCGCACCTGGGCGCGATCGCGATCCTGCTGTGCTTCGGCGTGCTTCACGGCGGCCGCGGCGATTACAGCTTCGAGGCGCTGCGCGCGGCTCAATTGCAGCCGGCGTGGGCGACTGCGGCCTTTCTGCTCGCCTTTTTCGGCTTCGGCGCAAAAGCCGGAATGATCCCGCTGCACGCCTGGCTTCCCGAGGCACACCCCGCCGCGCCTTCGCCGGTCTCGGCGCTCATGAGCGGCATCATGCTGAAGACCGCCATCTACGGCATGGTGCGGGTGATCTTCGACCTGATCGGCAACGTGCGCTGGGAGTGGGGCTTGGTGGTGCTCACAATCGGCGCGGCCACCACGCTCTTCGGCGTGCTCTACGCCCTCATGCAGCACGATCTTAAGCGCCTGCTCGCCTATCACTCGGTCGAGAACATCGGCATCATCCTGCTGGGCCTCGGCATGTCGATGGTGTTCATCGGCTTCGGCCATCCGGCAGCCGGCGTGCTCGGCCTGATCGCGGGTCTCTATCACACGCTCAATCACGCCGTGTTCAAGGGGCTGCTGTTCCTCGGCGCGGGCTCGATCCTGCACTCGACGGGCTTGCGGAACCTGAACGACATGGGCGGCCTGATCCACAGCATGCCCAAGACCGCATTCTACTTCCTGATAGGCGCACTCGCGATCTCCGCGCTCCCGCCGTTGAACGGCTTCGTCTCGGAGTGGCTCACGTTCCAGGCCGCGCTGCAGGCGCCGCTCCTGCAGAACGGCGTGGTGCGCAGTCTCTTGCCGCTCTTCGCCGCGACGCTCGCGCTCGCCGGCGCGCTCACCGCGATGTGCTTCGTCAAGGTCTACGGCATCGCCTTTCTCGGCCGGCCGCGCGAGCCGGCGCACCGCACGCCGGTGCCGCACGGCGGCGACGCGAGCGGCATGGAGCGCTATGGCATGGCCTGGCTCGCCGCGGCCTGCTTCGTGCTCGGGCTCTTCCCGACTCCGTTCCTGCTGATGCTGAACCGGATCGGCGTCTCCCTCACCGGGCAGGGCCTGTCCGAGGAAGCGCTCGAGTCGAGCTGGCTGTGGCTCGTGCCCACCGCGGCGGACGAGGCGAGCTACTCCCCGATCATCTTCCTCGTCGTGATCGTCGCGGTGACTCTGCTCGCGTTCCTGCTGGTGCGGCGGTTCTACCACGGCCGCGTGCGCTTCGCCGATCCCTGGGACTGCGGCTTCCCGGAGCAGACCTCTCGCATGCAGGACACGGCCGACGCCTTCGGCCAGCCGATACGGCACGTGTTCGGGCCGCTTTATCGCATGCAGCGCGACCTGCCCGGGCCGGACGATCCGGCGCCCAGGTATTTCCTCAAGATCGAGGACCATCACTGGTACTGGTTGTACCTCCCGGTTGCGCGGGCGGCGGAGTTCGTCTCGTCGAAGATCGCGCTCTTGCAGCACGGCAGGATCAGCATCTACCTGCTCTACAGCTTCATCACGCTGATCGCCCTGCTGGTGTTCGTGCGTTGAGCATGGCCCACTTCCCCGGAATCGCGTTCCAGATCCTGCAGTCGGTGTTCGTGGTGCTCGCCGCGCCGCTCCTAGTGGGCTGGGTCAACCAGTGCCGCGCCTGGCTGCAGAACCGCTCCGCGCCCAGCCTCCTGCTGCCTTACTGGACGCTCGCCAAGCTCTTCCACAAGGACGCGGTGATCGCGCACGACGCTTCTCCCCTCTTCCGGCTCACCCCCTACGTCCTGTTCGGCTGCATGTGGCTCGCGGCGGGGATCGTTCCGGTGCTCGCGACCGACCTCCCCTTCGCGCCGGCTGCGGACATCATCGCGCTCGTCGGGGTATTCGCGCTCGCGCGCGTGTTCTCGGCGCTCGCCGCGATGGACATCGGCACCTCCTTCGGGGGCCTCGGGGCGCGGCGCGAGATGCTGATCGGCTTCCTCGCGGAGCCGGCGATGCTGATGACGCTGTTCACCGCGGCCTTCATCTCCGGCTCCACCCAGCTCACCACCATCGTGGACACGCTCGCTCACCGCGAGTTCGCGCTCTACCCGAGCCTCGCGTTCGCCGCGGTGGCGTTCCTCATGGTGCTGCTCGCCGAGAACGCCCGCATCCCGATCGACAACCCGACCACGCACCTCGAGCTCACCATGGTGCACGAGGCGATGATCCTCGAGTACTCGGCGCGGCACCTCGCGCTGATCGAGTGGGCGGTCGCCATCAAGCTCTTCGCCTACATGACGATCGGCATCGCGCTCTTCGCTCCCTGGGGCATCGCGGAGGCCGGCGACTGGTCGGCGCTGCCGGTCGCGTTCGCCGCGCTCGCGGTGAAGCTCGCGCTCGCCGGGGCGGGCCTCGCGCTGATCGAGACCGTGCTCGCGAAGCTGCGCCTGTTCCTCGCGCCCGAGTTCCTCTCCACTGCGTTCCTGCTCGCGGTCCTGGGAATGCTGACGCACTTCCTCGTTCAAGGCTGACATGGACGCGCCTTTTTCCGGCCAACTCGTCAACGTGCTCGCAGCGTTCCTGCTGCTGCTCGCCTTTGCGATGTTGTCGCAGCGGCGCATCCTCACGCTGATCCACCTTTTCGCCTGGCAGGGCGCGGCGCTCGCCGCTTCCACTGCGATCGTCGCGTGGTCGACCGGCCAGACGCACCTTTACTTTTCGGCCCTGCTCACCCTGCTGCTCAAGGTGATGCTCATCCCCTGGGTGCTGCACCGGCTGATCGACCGCCTGTTCGTGCGCTGGGACGTGGAGACGCTGATCAACATCCCGATGACGATGCTCATCGGGATCGGCCTGGTGATCTTCGCTTTCGCGCTCGCCACGCCGATCTCGCAGATGGCGGGAACGATCACCCGCGCCACGCTCGGCATCGCGCTCGCGAGCGTGCTGCTTTCTTTCCTCATGATGATCGTGCGCCGCAAGGCCGTTCCGCAGGTCATCGGGTTCCTCGCCATGGAAAACGGCCTCTTCTTCGCCGCCACGAGCGCCACCTATGGAATGCCGCTCGTGGTCGAGCTGGGCGTCGCGCTCGACGTGCTGGTCGGCACCTTCATCTTCGGAATATTTTTCTTCCACATCCGCGAGCAGTTCGACAGCCTCGACATCCGCCACATGGAGAAGCTCAGGCAGGACTGACATGCAAGAGATCGCGCTCGTCCTCGGCCTCCCGCTCGCGGGCGGCGTGCTGCTCGGCCTGTTCGGCCACAAGCGCTGGGCCGCGGAGCTGAACGCTGCGATGAGCCTCGCGACTTTTGTCGCGGCGGCACTCCTCACGAGGCGCGTCGTCTCGGAGGGGACGATCGTCGCGTTCGACGAGCAGTTCTTCGTCGACCCGTTCAACGTGTTCCTGGTCGCGCTGACCGCCTTCGTGGCGTTCACCACTGCGCTCTTTTCCCGGCCCTACATGCGCATCGAGCGGGACCGCGGCCGCGTCAACCCCGCGCGGCTGCGGCTCTACCACAGCATGTACCAGCTGTTCAGCTTCACGATGCTCTTGTGCCTGCTCTCGAACAACGTCGGCGTCCTGTGGGTGGCGCTGGAGGGCGCGACGCTCTCGACGGTGCTGCTCGTGAGCCTGTACCGGACGCCGGCGAGCCTCGAGGCGGCGTGGAAGTACTTCATCCTCTGCTCGGTCGGGATCGCGCAGGCCCTCTTCGGCACGATCCTGCTCTACTTCGCCGCGGAGAAAGTGCTCGGCGCGGGCGGCGGCTCGCTTCTCTGGACGCATCTGCACGCGGTGCGCGGCCAGCTCGAGCCGACGGTGCTCTCGCTCGCGTTCGTGTTCCTGCTCGTGGGCTACGGCACCAAGGTGGGCCTCGTGCCGCTGCACAACTGGCTGCCCGACGCGCACGCCGAAGGCCCGACGCCGATCTCGGCGGTGCTCTCGGGGCTGCTGCTCAACGTCGCGCTCTACGCCGTGGTGCGCAGCAAGGTGCTCGTCGACGGCTCGCTCGAGCGCAATTTCTCGGGCGGCCTGATGATGGGCTTCGGGCTGCTCTCGGTGGTCGTCGCGGCGTTCTTTCTTTCCAAGCAGCGCGACATCAAGCGCATGTTCGCCTACTCGTCGATCGAGCACATGGGCATCATGACCTTCGCCTTCGGAATGGGCGGCCCGGTGGCGGCGTTCGCGGGCCTGCTGCACATGACCGTGCATTCGCTCACCAAGAGCGCGATCTTCTTCACCGTCGGCCACGCCGCGCAGGCCGCCGGCACTCAGAACATGGAGTCGATCCGCGGCCTGATCCAGACCAGCCCCACCATCGGCTGGGGGCTTGTTCTGGGCAGCCTCGCTATCCTCGGCATGCCGCCTTTCGGCGTGTTCACGAGCGAGTTCATGGTTCTAACGACCGCGATGCACGAGCATTCCTGGGCGACGCCCTTCCTGCTCGTGGCGCTCGGGGTCGCCTTCGCCGCCATCTTCGGCAAGGTGCAGCCGATGGTGTTCGGCGAGACCGCAGCGACGCGCCTCCCGCACGCTCCCGCGCTCGTGCCGGTATTCGCGCACCTGGCGATCGTGCTCGTGCTCGGCCTGTACATTCCGCCCTATCTCGCCGGCTGGTATCGCCAGGCAGCCGCATTGATAGGTTGATCAGGGAGCCCGATGCGAACTCTGGAGCTTGCGATCGATTTCGAGCCGATCCGCGGCGCGATGCCCGCTCACCACGCCGTAGCCGGGGCAGGCCAGCTGCGCGAGCTGTGCGACCAGGCCCGCTCGAAGGGAGCGCGCCTGGTGGCCTTGTGGGGCAGCGACGAGACCTCGCGCAGCGAAGGCTACGCGCTGCACCTTGCGCTCGCGCTTCCGTCGGGCCTGCTCTGGCTCACGGTGCCGCTCGCGTCCGATCACCCGCGCTATCCGGACATCGCCGACATTTATCCGGGCGCGAACCGCATGCAGCGCGCGACGGCAGACCTGCTCGGCATCCGTCCTGATGGAAATGCCGACCAACGAAAATGGCTGCGCCACGGCGCCTGGCCCGAAGACGCGTTTCCCCTGAGAAAAAATTTCGATGCCGCGCGCCGCTTCGACCCGGGGCCGGATCGCTATCCGTTCGTCAAGGTGGAAGGCGAAGGCGTGCACGAGATCCCGGTCGGCCCGGTGCACGCCGGAACGATCGAACCGGGACATTTCCGTTTTTCCATCGTCGGCGAAAAGATCCTGAAGCTGGAGGAGCGCCTCGGCTACAAGCACAAGGGCATCGAGAAGCTCTTCGAGGCGATGACGCTCGAGGAAGGCGCCAAGCTCGCCGGACGCGTAAGCGGCGACACCACCGTCGCCTACGCGTGGGCCTACGCCATGGCCGTCGAAGGCGCGACCGGGACCGAGCCGCCCCCCCGGGCGCTCGCGTTGCGCGGCATCCTCCTGGAGCTCGAGCGCATCGCCAATCATCTCGGCGACCTCGGCTACCTGGGCAACGACGTCGCGCTCTCCTTCGGCTTCTTCCAGTTCTGGCGCCTGAAGGAAGACCTGCTGCGCCTGAACGCCCAACTCTTCGGCCACCGGTACCTGATGGACGCGATCGTCCCCGGCGGGATCGCTGCGGATATTTCAGCCCCGCGGGCCGAGCTTCTGCTCGAGCGGCTGGAAAAAATCCAGCGCGAGGTCCTCGCGCTCAAATCGATCTACGACGAGCACGCGGGGGCGCAGGACCGATTCATCATGACGGGGCAGGTGCTGCCGGCGCTCGCCGAGCGCATGGGGCTCACGGGGTTTGCCGGACGCGCAAGCGGCATCGCTCACGATCTACGAATCGACTACCCCGTCCCGCCCTACCAGCAGCTCGGTCCCCGCATGGCCTCGCACACGCGAGGCGACGTGGCGGCCCGCGTCTCGGTGCGTTTCGACGAGACGCTCGAATCGATGCGCCTCGTACGGGCGCTCGTGCAGCAGCTTCCGCCAGGGGAGGTCCGCGCGCCGCTCGCGCCGGCCAAGCCCGGTGCGCGCGGCGTGGGCTGGATCGAAGGCTGGCGCGGGGAAATCCTCGTCGCGCTCGAGACCGCGGAGGCAAACCGCATTCACCGCCTGCACCCGCACGATCCGTCGTGGCAGAACTGGCCGCTCCTCGAGCGCGCGGTGATGGGCAACATCGTTCCGGACTTCCCGCTCATCAACAAGTCGTTCAACCTTTCCTACAGCGGACAGGATCTGTGAAAAGCAAAACCCACGATGCGCTGCGTCGCAGAAACGGCCTGCGCCGCACCGCGAACTTTCTAGAAAAGCAGCCATGTATCATCTGCTGAAGCAAATCGCGAAGATCGGGATCGTCACCGAACCCGCCCCGCATCCCGATGCGGCGCTACGCGCGGTCGAGCAGCGCTTGGGCGAGGCGATTCTCAAGCACTTCGGGCGCTCGCTCGCGATCCGCCACGTGGACGCCGGCTCCTGCAACGGCTGCGAGCTCGAGATCCACGCCATGAACGGCCCCCACTACAACCTGGAGCGCATCGGCATCAAGTTCGTCGCCAGCCCCCGCCACGCCGACATGCTGCTCGTGACCGGCCCGGTGTCGCGCAACATGGAGGTCGCGCTCAAGCGCACCTGGGAAGCAACGCCGGACCCGAAGCTCGTGGTGGCGATCGGCGACTGCGGCTGCACCGGCGGAATTTTCGGCGAGAGCTACGCGAGCTGCGGCCGCGTCTCGAACGTGATCCCGGTGGACGTCGCCGTTCCCGGCTGTCCGCCCGCGCCCACCGCGATCATGCAGGGCATTCTCACCGCGATCAGCTCCGGCGAGCGGCGCTAGAGCGATGGAGCTCTCCCTCGCGTTCATCGGCTGGTTTTTCACGCTGATCTGCGCGGGCGCACTCGCCCTCGGAGCCGCATTGATCGCGATCATGGCGAGCGCGGGAGATCTCCAGCGGCGCTACCTGAGCTACAGCGTCTGGAACGACCTCGTGCTCGCCGCGATCTGGGTGCTCGGGCTCGCCGGCGGGATCGGCGTGCTGCGGCTCGAGCCCTGGGGAAGATACCTCGTCGAGCTGTTCTGCTGGGCGTTGATCGTGCTCTTGCCGCTCTCGGCGGCCTCGAGGCTCTACGCGCTCAGGCAGCCGAATCCCGACGCGCCGCGCGTGAACTGGCTGGGCGCCATCGCCGGGGCCACGCTGGTCCTCATCCCGCTCCTCGCGATCTGCGCCGCGACCATCGTGACGCTGCGCAGCCCCGAGGCGATGAAAGCGTTTTCCTGAAAGCGCAAGACCGCTCCATGCCGAAGCATTTGAGAATCTCGGGGCGCGTTCAAGGCGTCGGCTTCCGCTATTCGATGGCCGAGGAAGCCGAGCGGCTCTGCGTCACCGGCTGGGTGAGGAACCGCCCCGACGGGACGGTGGAGGCCGTGGTCGACGGTGCAAAAGATGCAGTGGATGCGATCCTCGCCTGGGCGCGCCGCGGACCGCGCGGCGCAAGCGTGACCGACGTCGAAGTCGCGGAAATCCCGGGAAGCTTCGAGCGCTTCGAGATGCGGCCGACTGAATGAGCGCGCCGCCGGGGAACGGCTCAAGGACACGGCGACAATGCAGCCCCCGCGCGATGACGCCCGGGCTTGCGGGGCCGTCGCGAAGGTAGTAGATTCGTGGTATGAAAATCAAAACTTCCGTCACGCTCTCGGATGCGCTCCTCGCCGAAATCGACCGGCACGCCGGCAAGAGCGTGAACCGCTCCGAGTTTATCGAAACTGCGGTCCGCCGCTACCTCGCGGCGCTCGTGCGCAAGCAGCAGAACCTGCGAGACCTTGCTATCATCAACCGGCGTGCCGCTCGGCTCAACCGCGAGGCCGCCGACGTGCTCGATTATCAGATTCCGCTTTGAAGCGGGGTGAGCTTTACCGCGTCAGGCATCCGTCGCGCCGCGACCCGAAGCGGTTCCGCGTATTCGTGGTGGTGAGCCGGCAAATACTCATCGAGTCGCGGTTTTCGACCGTGATATGCGCTCCGGTGTACACGGCCTACGATGCTCTAGCGACGCAGGTGCAGGTGGGCGTCGCCGAGGGGCTCGCGCACGAGAGCGCCGTTCATTGCGACGAGGTAGTGAGCCTGCCGAAGTCCGCTCTCACCGATTACGTCGGTTCGCTTTCCCCTCAGAAGATCGCCGCGCTCAACCGTGCCCTGCGCGTCGCGCTCGATCTTCCGGACTGAGGGCGCGCTGCGCGCCTCAGCCGCTTTCACTTGCCCCGGCGGTTGCACACATCCGTGTCGCTCTGGCACGCCTCCTGGCACGCCTGCGCGGCCGGCGCCTCGGTCGTGGTGCGCCGGCATGATTTCATGCACGTGTTGAAGGCGCTCTTGCAACTCGGCGCTTCATCGGCTCCCGAGATGCCCTTGTAGGCGTAGTAGCCCGCCGCCACGGCGATCGCGAGGATGACGAGTATGCCGAACGCGCTCAAGCCCCGCTGCGAGCTTTCCATGCAGCTCCTCTTCGACGCTATGGAGTCCCTCACCCTCGGTCCCTCTCCAAGAGGGAGAGGGAAGCCTCCGTGTGCGATCACCCCGCCTTGCGCCGCGCCGCTTCCCCGGAGCGAAGCCCCTCGAGGATCGCGAGCGCGCGCACCATGGAGAAGTCGCGGATCTTCCGATCAAAGGCTTTCACGTTGTCCGGCATCATGTAGCCGTGGAGCACGCCCGGGAAAACGTGCAGTTCCAGGTTCTTTGTGCGCGAGGCCGCTCCGCGATAAGCCTCCAGCACCTCGGCGGGCGCCTGGTGGTCAGCATCGCCCCAGATGATGCACACCGGCTTGGTAACGCCCTCGAGCTCCCTGATGAAATCGAGCATCTGCGAGCCGTGGCAGGAGATGCCCGCGTCGTAGCCGAGGCGCTTCGGCCCGAGGATCGCGTAGGGGCCGCCGTAGCAAAAGCCGATCACCGCGGCGCGCCCGTTCGATTGCGGCTGCCTGCGCAGGAAGGCGAGCGTATCGGCGAGGTCGGCCTCGCCCGTCTTGATTTTTTCCAGGCGCGGCTGCGAGCGCTGCTTCGTATGGTCGTCGTCGCGCGAAAGCGGCCCCGGAATCGTACGCCAGAACAGATCGGGCGCCGCCGCAATACGGCCGTGCGAGGCGAACTCGTCGGCGATCGCGCGAATGTCCGCGTTGACCCCGTGCACCGCGGAAGCGAGCACGATCGCAGGAACCTTTCCGCCGGCGCGCGGCGTGGCGAGATAGCAATCGAATTCGCCGCCCTCGCTCGAGCGGACCCTGAGATTCTTGCCTGGCATGTCGCCTCCTCTGCTGCGTGCTGACTTGGTTGCATACCGTACCGCAGGGCGATAGGCTTGTCCAACCTCCCCGGGTGGCCGCGTATAATTGCTTTTCTTGTCATCCGCCACCAGTGAAAAGAAGGAGTTGATTCATGGGTACCAAATACAAGATCCTGATCATGGGCGCCTCTTACGGCTCGCTTCTTGGGACCAAGCTCGCGCTCGCGGGGCACTCGACGCATTTGATCTGCCTGCCCGCTGAAGCCGACCTGATCAACAAGGAAGGCGCGATCGTGCGCATGCCGGTCAAGGGCCGCGACGGGCTCGTCGAGATCAACTCGAAGAAGCTGCCGGGCAAGATTACTGCGGGCGGCACGGCCGGCGTCAAGCCGTCCGACTACGATCTGGTTGCGCTCGCGATGCAGGAGCCGCAGTATCGTTCGCCCGGCGTGCGCGAGCTCCTCGCCGCGGTGGCCAAGGCCAAGGTCCCCTGCATGTCGATCATGAACATGCCGCCGCTGCCTTACCTGAAGCGCATTCCGGGCCTCAATGCCGACGCCTGCAGGAGCTGCTATACCGACCCGAGCGTCTGGGACGGCTTCGACCCCAAGCTGATGACGCTGTGCAGCCCCGACCCGCAGGCGTTCCGCCCGCCGGAAGAAAAGGTCAACGTGCTGCAAGTGAGGCTGCCGACCAACTTCAAGTCGGCGCGCTTCGATTCGGACGCGCACACCGCGATCCTGAAGCAGCTCGAGTCGGACATCGAAGCGTCCCGGTTCGACGGGATCGAACTGCCCGTCAAGCTCAAGGTGCACGACTCGGTCTTCGTGCCCCTGGCGAAATGGGCGATGCTCCTCGCCGGAAACTACCGCTGCGTGCAGAAGGACAGCGTGCGGCCCATCAAGGACGCCGTGCACAGCGACCTCGAAGCCTCGCGCGCTGTATACAACTGGGTGGTCAAGCTGTGCGTTTCCCTGGGCGCGAACGAAAAAGACCTGGTGCCGTTCGAAAAATACGCCAGCGCGGCGCTCTCGCTCTTGACCCCGTCCTCCGCGGCACGAGCGCTCGCCAACGGCGCACCCAATATCGAACGCACCGACCGCCTGGTGCAAACCATCGCGGCGCAGAAGGGCATGCGCTCCGATGAAGTCGATCGGACCGTTGCCTTGGTCGACGGTTGGCTGGAGAAAAATCGGAAGAAAGCGGCTTGAATCAGCGCTGATCATGCATTTTTCCAATGAAAAAGCCGAAACGCCTATGTGGAACGCAGTGCCTGCGGATGATGGGGATCGCGAGCTTCATCGCCGTAGCGTGCAGCTTCGGAATCGGGTCCGCGCGGGCCTGCGATGGCATTAAAGACAGCATCAAGAAGACCGAACAGGGTTTCGGCGAGTTCCTCAAAGGCATCGGCCAGGAAGTGAAGAAAGCCGGCGAGGTGGTCGGCACGGGGTCAAAAAAAGAAGATAAGAAGGAGTCGAAACGTGCCGGGAAGCAAACCGACAAGGGCAAGGAAGATCGTACCCGCTGAACGTCGCTGACCTCACGCCGGTGCTCAGATTTGCCCTCAACGGGGAGCCGGTGATGTTACTTGAACGAGCGCAGAATTAAAAAGGGCAGAGACTAAGCCCTGCCCCAAATTCGTTGCGAAGCGACTTACTTCTTCATTTCGTCCTTCTTCATTTCGTCCTTCTTTGCCGCCTTTTTGGCCTTCTTTTTGGCCGCTTTCTTTTCCACCTTCTTGTCCATCTTCGTTTCGTCCTTCTTCGTTTCGTCGGCAGCCATCGCAGTGACGGTCATGCCAGCGAATACCGCGGCCAAAAGAACAGCAATAAGCTTTTTCATGAACTTGCTCTCCGTGAAATTAATGACTCGGTTTGTGACCGGCTCTTTGAAACTAGTCCCCTAACGCTCGGTACGTCATAAGGTTGACAGGGGTTCAAAAAACATGGGCGTCGGCGGTGGCTAATGGGCGGTGCGACGACCCCGGTGTCATGTCATGACAACGCACCGCGATGAGGCACAAGAAAGCAGTGGCGTGATCAATCTTGGTGCGCCGTTTTTCGAGAGGCCTTTGATAATGACCCCCGGCTACAAACTGGCCAACTCCCCTCCCTACGGATACAGCACTTCCACATTCTCCGGCTTCAGCCACTCGTTGAGCGACTTCATCAGCGCGTCATCCAAGTTGACGCGCCAGTTGTCGCCGAGCTGCATCTCCACGCTCGCTCCGCCGTTCCGGTAACACACCGCAACCGGGCACGGCCCATTCCTGTAAGGCTCGAGCAAACTCTTCAAAGTCGCCGCTGCGGCGGCACCCGCTTGCGAGGCTTCCCCGTTCATCGACAACCGCACTCCCCGCGCAAACCTGCTGCGCGCGCCGGCGACGTCGTAGATGCGGTCGGCGGTGATGCGCGTGAATACGGCCTCACCCTCCTCGCCCAGGGAGCGGCGCACGCTGCGCACCTTGGCCTCGATCACGATGACCGCGTCCTCCTTGACGGTGTCGCGGTACTGGTCGAACACCTCGTTGTATACAGTGACCTCCTGGGTGGCGGTGCCGTCCGAGAGGTTGATGATCACCATGCGGCCGGCCTGGGTTTTCTGGAAGCGGACCGATTCGACGACCCCGGCGATGAGCTGGGTGCGCACGCCGCCTTCGCTCTCGGCCGAGGCCGCGAGGCTCCGGAGGCTCGTCCGGACGAAGCGCCCGATCTCGGCGCGGTAGGCGGAAAACGGGTGGCCGGAAAGGTAGAACCCCAGGCTCGCCTTCTCCTCGCGCAGGCGCTGCGCCTCGGTCCACTGCAGCGCGGCGACGAGCGCAGGCTTCTGCTGCGATCCGCCCTCGCCCGCGCCGAAGAGGCTCACCTGCTTCGCGTTGCGCTCGGCCTGCTCGGCCGCCTCCAGCGCGATCCCCACCGAGGCGAGCAGGCCCGCGCGCTGCGCATGGTCGTTCGCGTTCAGGCAATCGAACGCACCTGCGCGAACGAGCGCCTCGACCACGCGGCGGTTGACGGTGCGCTTGTCCACGCGCTCGCAGAAATCGAAGAGGTCGCGGAACGGCCCATTCTTGCGCGCAGCGAGCATGGCGCCGATCGCGGATTCGCCCGTGCCCTTCACCGCGCCCAGGCCGTAGCGGATCGTGCCTGCGTCCACCGGAACGAAGCGGTGCTCGCCCGAGTTGATGTCTGGCGCGAGCACCTTGAGGCCGTTCCCGAGCGCGTCCTCGTGAAACTGGTGCACCTTGTCGGTGTCGTCCATCACCGCGGAGAGGTTGGCCGCCATGAACGCGGCCGGATAATGCGCCTTGAGATACGCGGTCTGGTAGGCGATCAGCGCGTAGGCGGCGGCGTGCGACTTGTTGAAGCCGTAGCCCGCGAATTTCTCCATGAGGTCGAACAGCAGGATCGCCTTGGCGCGCGGCAGGCGGTTCTTCTCGGCGCCGGCGACGAACACGTCGCGCTGCTGCGCCATTTCCTCGGCGTTCTTTTTTCCCATCGCGCGCCGCAGGAGATCCGCGCCCCCCAGCGAGTACCCGCCGATCACCTGCGCGATCTGCATCACCTGCTCCTGGTACACCATGATCCCGTAGGTGGGCTTGAGGATGGGCTCCAGGCGCGGATCGAGATACTCGACGCGCTTGCCGTTCTTGCGCTCGACGAATTCGGGAATCAGCTCCATCGGCCCGGGACGGTAGAGTGCGACGAGCGCGATGATGTCCTCGAAGCGGTCGGGCCGTGCGCGTTTGACGAGGTCGCGCATGCCGCGCGACTCGAACTGGAATATCGCGGTGGTGTTGGCGTTGTCGAAGACCGCGTACGCGGCGGGATCGTCGAGCGGAATCTTATCCAGCGCGAACTCGGGATTCCCCATCGCGCGGATCGACTGCACCGCCCAGTCGAGGATGGTGAGCGTGGTAAGGCCCAGGAAATCGAACTTCACGAGGCCGATCCGCTCGACGTCCTTCATGTCGAACTGCGAGATCGTGCTCTCGGTGCCTTGAGCCGCGTAGAGCGGGCAGAAGTCGGTGAGCTTCCCCGGAGCGATCAGCACACCGCCCGCGTGCATGCCGACGTTGCGCGCGAGACCTTCGAGCTGCCCGGCGAGCGCGAGCAGCTCGCGCGTCTCTTCCTCGGTCTTCTCCCGCTCTCTCAGACGCGGCTCCATCTCGCGCGCGTCCTTGAGCGTGACGCGCTTGCCCGGCTGGAAGGGGATGAGCTTCGCCAATTCGTCGGTGCGCGTGTAGCTCCATTCCATGACGCGGCCGACGTCGCGCACCACCGCTCGCGCCGCCATCGTTCCGAAGGTGGCGATCTGCGACACCGATTGCGCGCCGTACTTCTGCTTCACGTACTCGATTACCCGGTCGCGGCCGCGCTCGCAGAAGTCGATGTCGAAGTCCGGCATCGATACGCGCTCGGGATTGAGGAAGCGCTCGAACAGCAGGTCGTACCGCAAGGGATCCAGGTCGGTGATACCGAGCGAATACGCGACGAGCGAGCCCGCGCCCGAACCCCGGCCCGGCCCGACCGGCACGCCGTTCGATTTTGCCCAGTTGATGAAGTCGGCGACGATGAGGAAGTAGCCGGCAAAACCCATCTGGATGATGGTTTTCGTCTCCGACTCCAAGCGCTGCCGGTAGCGCGGCTCCTCTTTCCCGCGCCGCGCCGCGTCGGGGTAGAGCGCGGCGAGCCGCCGCTCCAGGCCCCGACCCGCCGTCTGCATCAGATAGTCTTCGAGACTGAGATCCCCGGGCGTCGGAAACTTCGGCAGCCGGCTTTTCCCGAGCTTGAGCGCGAGATTGCAGCGGCGAGCGATCTCGACCGAGTTGGTGAGCGCCTCGGGCAGATCGGCGAAGAGCTCCGCCATCTCGGCCTGCGACAGGAAATAGCTCTTCGGGGTAAAGGCGCGCGGGCGGCGCTGGTCGCCGAGCACATAGCCTTCGGCGATGCACACCCGGGCTTCGTGCGCGGTGAAATCCTCCGGACGCAGGAACTGCACAGGGTGCGTCGCGACGACCGGAAGCGAGCACTCTCCGGCGAGCCGCACCGCCGCCTCGACGTAGTTCTCCGCCTGCGGGGCACCCGAGCGCTGGAGCTCGAGATAGAACCTGCCGGGAAAGAGCCCGGCCCACTCCCGTGCGAGCCGCATCGCCAGCTCCCGGTGATCCTGGAGAAGCGCGGACCCGACATCGCCCTGCATCGCTCCCGACAGCGCGATCAGGCCTTCCGCGCTCTCGCCGAACCAGCTCTTGCGCAACTCGGCGCGTCCGCGGTACTGGTTTTCGAGCCAGCCGCGCGTGAGCAGCTCCGACAGCCTGAGATAGCCCTTGTGCGACTGCGCGAGCAGCAGCAACCGGTGGGGCTTGTCGCGCTCGGACTCGTTGGTGATCCAGACGTCGCAGCCGACGACGGGCTTCACCCCCGCGGCGCGCGCGGCCTTGTAGAACTTGACCATGCCGAAGACGTTGGCGAGATCGGTGATCGCCAGCGCCGGCATGCCGTCGGCCGCGGCCCGCTCGACGGCTTCGTCGATGCGCACGATCCCGTCGGTGATCGAGAACTCGCTGTGGAGCCGGAGGTGGACGAAGGCGGGATTCGGCATGAGGGAAAACTCGGTACGGCGAAAATTCTACCACCCGCCGTTTTGCGCAAGCGCCGCAATTTAACTATGATCGAAAACTCCCGGCGTTCTCGGTGATCCAACGGAGAAGTCGCTCACCTCGAGAATTTCATGACCACGATCAAAGGCATAGTCGCGCTCGCCTTCGCGCTGGCGCCGATGCCTGCCGCCGCGGATACCGTATACAAGTATCAGCGCCCCGACGGCGAAGTCGTCTACTCGGACGTGCCCCTGCGCGGAGCGAAGCTGATCGGCAGGTTCGAGCTGGTCCCGGTGCCGCCGCAGGGAGTCGCGCGCGGCGACCGTTCGCAACAAAGCAAGGATCTCGCTGGCGAGCGCGCCGAGCAACGCGCGCGGGCGCTCGAAGCGGCCGACGCGGAGATCAAAGCGGCGGATCAGGCGCTCAGGGACGCCCAGGAGCGGCAGCAGCGGGCGGTCGAACCCCTTCCCGGCGAGCGCCTGGGCAATGTCGGCGGACGCACCCGCCTCGGTCCGGCCTACTTCGAGCGGCAGCGCGCCACGGCGGCCGAAGTCGACGCAGCGCGTGCCCGCCTGGACGAGGCTTACCGGCTGCGCAACGAGCTTCGCGAGTAAAGTCGTTCCGAAGACGGAGAGAGATATCCCGCGTGACACACGAGCTAGCTTCGGCTCGCCGCTGGAAAGCTGAGCGTGAATGTCGTCTGCAGCCCCGGCTCGCTTCTCACGCCGACCTTGCCGCCGTGCAGTTCCGCGATCGACTTGACGATCGCGAGACCCAGGCCGGACCCGGTCGAAGAATCCTCGCGCGCGCTGCAGGGGCGATAGAAACGGTCGAAGATCCGGGGCAGGTGCTCCGCCGCGATCTCCGGGCCGGGATTGGCCACTTCGACCTCCGCCGAGCCGTCGTCGCGCGCCACCGCCCGCACGGTGACCGTGCAGTCCGGCCGTCCGTGACGCAGGGCGTTCGAGAGGAGATTTCCCACCGCCCGGTTGAGCATCAGCTCGTCCGCCCAGGCGCGCGGCCGCCCGCTCCTCTCGGAGCTCACCTCGAGCGCGAGACGGATGCCGCGCTCCTCCGCGAGCAGCTCGTAGTAGGAGAGGATTTTTCCCAGCGCCTCGCGCAGGTCGACCCACTGCGGCGCGGCACGCGCCTGCGCGTTGTCGGCGCGGGCGAGGAAAAGCATGTTCTCGATCATCCGCGAGAGCCGTTCGTATTCCTCGACGGCGGACTCGAGCACCGCGCGGTACTCGGCCGCCTCCCGCGGGCGCGACAGCGCCACCTGCGCCTCGCCCAGAAGGTTGTTGATCGGCGTGCGCAGGTCGTGCGCGAGGTCGGAGGAGAATTCCGAGAGGCGCCTGAACGAATCCTCCAGGCGGTCGAGCATGTGGTTGAACGCGAGCGTGGATTCGAGGAATTCCTCGGGCGTGTCCTCGAGCGAGAGGCGCTCGTTCAGCGCGTGCGCGCCGATCCGTCCGGCGGTGGCGGCGATGCGCCTGACGCGCTTGAGCACCAGGCGCGCCGCCCAGACCCCGAGCGCCGCGGCGGCGAGCACGCTTGCGATCAGCGTCTCGAGGAGTCCCTTGCGGTAGCGCGCGAGCAATTCCCTCGGCAGCGAGCGGTCGTACGACAGGGCGATCATGGCTGACTTGGGCTGCCCGTTCACTTCTTCACCGAGCGACACGCGAGCGAGCAGCACCTGGTACCAGCGCCCGTCGGGCGCGATCCATTCGCGGCTCAGCTCGCCGAAGCTCTTGCGCAGCCCGCGTTCCGAGGCGTTGTCGACCCGGTCCGGGATCGCCTCGATCGGGATCGCCCGCTCAGGCAGCGCCGGGACCGGAATGTTGAAACCCTCGGAGGCCGCCAGGATCCGGCGGTCTTCGTCGAGCACGGCAAGAGCCAGTTTCCTGTAGCCCATCGCCGTTTCCTCGATAAAGCGCGGACTGGTCAGAAGAGTTTCGGAGGGGCCCAAACGCGCCAGCCTGCCGCGGAGGAGGCTCATGTTGCCGAGGAGGAGGACGTCGTTCGCCTCGAGCAGCTCGCCCGCGAGCATGCGGTCCACGCTGAAACCCATCGCCGCAATGACCAAAAACGAGATGAGCGCGAACAGGAGGCTGATCTGCCGGGTGAGCGACTTGCGCCGTCCGCCCAGCCAGTGAAGGAGCGCCTTCGGCCTGTCCGTCACGCCGCAGGCTCCTCGAGCACGTATCCCACGCCGCGGATGGTGCGGATGAGCTTCACCTCGAAGGGGTCGTCGACCTTGGCGCGCAGCCGCCGCATCGCGACATCGACCACGTTGGTATCGCTGTCGAAGTTCATGTCCCAGACGTGCTCGGCGATGAGCGTCCGCGAGAGCACCTCGCCGGCATTGCGGACGAGATAGTCGAGCAGCGCGAATTCCTTTGCGGTGAGATCGATCTTCTTGTCGCCCCGGAAAACCCTGCGCCTGCGCGGATCGACTTCCAGGTCCGCGACCTTGAGGCGCTCGCTGGTTTGCTTCGCTCCGCGCCGCAGCACCGAGCGCACGCGCGCGAGCAGCTCCGAGAACGCGAAGGGCTTGACCAGGTAGTCGTCCGCGCCGAGCTCCAGGCCCTTCACTTTGTCGGCCACTTCGTCGCGCGCCGTCAGAAACAGGACCGGGGTCTGCTTCTTTTCGCGGATCTCCCGCAGCACCGTCCAGCCGTCCGCGCCGGGGAGCATCACGTCGAGAACGATCAGGTCGTAGTCCGCGGACAAGGCCAGGTGCCGGCCGTCGACCCCGTTCGCGGCGATATCGACGACGAAGCCGTGCTCGCTCAGCCCCTTTTGCGCGTAGGCCGCGGTCTTGGGTTCGTCTTCGACGATCAGGATGCGCATGTCGGACGCGAAAGAAAAAAGGCGCCGGGACTTCGGCGCCTTTTTATTCTATACCACCAGGGTGCGTGGCGATTAGTCGCTATCCAAGCGCTCGAGGTTGACGCGCACGCTGTGGTCGATAGCGCCCTGCGGCGCAATCTTGGCCAGTTCGAACGGCTGGAGCAGACCGTCGAAATGCCAGGTGAATTCCTTGCCGCCCGCGACGATCTTCACGATCTCGCCGTGCTTGACGTTGACAAACTTGGTGCCGGGGCCGACGACGATCGTGCGGTCGGCGGCGGCGGGGCTTGCCGCCTCGCCATAGAGATCGGCATTGGTCAGTGCAACGGCAGACAGGCTCGCCGTGGACAGCGCGAGTGCAGCAACGGCTACAAGCTTCTTCATGACATTCTCCAATCAATAAAGTTGAGGGGCATCCAGAGCGCCTAGGTTGCCGGCGTCCTGTATGTACCCTCACTTTAGGACTCGGCCCCGGACAGGAATCTGACCGGCGAATTACATTTTTGCAATGTACCGGCGCGCGGGTCCATCACGAGCCGGCCCTTCGGTCATCGCTTCCCCGCTCGAATGACATTGCTAAAGAGCACCCCCAGGCAGCCGACCAGTAGTACGCTGCCGGCGGCAATGGGCACGGCCGGCGCGATCGCGGCAACGAGCGCCGCAAATACGACAACGACGCTGATGGCCAGCGCGAGCAAGCCATCGTCGATGAACA
>Ga0209283_10000591_pt1 | contig 18390 bp, 15 predicted proteins | sample CZO8metaG_2_FD_188354 | JGI IMG/M metagenome (GOLD analysis project Ga0209283, IMG submission 188354) | Vadose zone soil microbial communities from the Eel River Critical Zone Observatory, Northern California, USA - CZOApr15con2H1.8 metaG... | ecosystem: Environmental > Terrestrial > Soil >...
TGAAGAGCCGCTCTTCCACTTTATGCGTCTTAGGAAAACGTGGAAGAGCGGCCATTTATGGCCGCGTAAAGTGAACGTTGAGATTCCCGGGCTTTAGCCCCGGCGAATGTCAGGCCCTAAAGGGGCGTTGCGTCTTTCTATTCCTCAACGCGGCTCTGAAGAGCCGCTCTTCCACAGCAAAGAAAACGGGCCGGCCAGGTTCGGCCGGCCCTTCAGATCAAACAGCCATGCTTATCGAGCTTGGGAGTCGCCCGCTGATCGGACGACTCCGGCCGAAGTCTATGGCGTGGTCGACGACGATGAGAAGGTGAAGCACTCATTCACTGTAAACGTGTTATCGGTTACAGTTATGAACGAGGTGCCGGTTTCACCGTCATCACCGGTGAAGCTTCCGCTCACCTTGTTGGTGTTTTGGATGCCGTTGCAGGTTATGTTGCAGTCGGCGTTCGTTACACAGCTGCCCGTCCTGCCGGCAGTACATGTTGTACCGTTGCACACCCCAGCAGTTGTAACAATCGTCCCGAACGTATGACAGAACGTCCCGTCGAAGGTGCACTGGTAGTCCCCTGTACTCGCTGGCAGCGGCTGGGTCACATTGCAGGTCGTGGCGACAACGGCGCCGTCTCCCGTACCATGTGTTGTTGTTATGCTGCCGAAGTAACTGTCGCTAAGCCCTGTCAGCGTCAGGCTCTCGTCATTTGCACCCGTGTTCGCAACATCCACGGTGTATCTTTCGGTCGCGCAAGCAGCCCGGGTACTATCGTGGCCCTTGGTTATCGTGGCCGAGCTCGCCGCTTCGCCGGATACAACCTCAACACTGTTGGAAGAGGTCGGACCGAACGAGCCAGCAGTACTTCCGTGTCCGCTTACGCTCACGGTGTCAGTAATGTCCTTACTTTCGGCCTGAGTCACGGTGAACGTGCATTGTCCGCTTGTTGAGATGTTCCCCAAGTTCGCAGATGAGCATGTCGTGCCGCTGGCGCACCCGGTTCCTATCCCAGTTGAACACTGAGTTCCCTTGGCGCAGGTGGCGGTGACCCCGGTGGCTGTATAGATCTGACCGTACTGATCGTCGCAGACCTGATCAACCACTGCGGTTCCAAAGTTCGACTCGTTGGTTACGTCCACGTAGTAAGTGACAGTCCCACCCTCCGGGCTGAATGTGCACTTGGTGGGCGATTGCGTCGGGGCAACCGGGGGAACGGCGTTCGGGTTGCCTGGGTTGAAGGTGGGTGTAGACGAATTCGGAGTTATGGTGTTGGTTCCGGGCTCGCACGCCTTTTGTACTATAACTCCTGGCTGCTGAACCGTGATACCCAGAGGAATGGTGTCGCAGTGACACTTCGACGGTGTTCCTGGAACCGCTGCTGGTGCTCCGTTGAAGAGCGCACTCTCATAGGTACCATCATTCGAATTGCACTGTATCGTCCCCCCCGGTATTTGCCAGCTTGTGCAGTTCGGCAGACTTAACTGGGTGCCGCTAGGGAGATTTCCGGGACATTCGAAATCGCTGATCAGGGCGCTAACGACCTGCGTCGACGGGAACGTCTGCGTATGCGGTCCAGAACAAGGTACCACGCCGTTGTTCGCGTCCAAGCACACTGCCGTGTCGGTGCTGCTAGTATCTCCGCAGTTGTCTAGCGCGGGGCCCTTGTTGGTAGACTGTGGATCGAGTTCCTCGTACTTAGGATCGTTAGCCCGAGTGAGGATGTTGTCCGAACAAGTTCCCGTTAACGCGTTCGCCGCCGTTGGGTCCTTTTGAAAGTAGAGCCCGATATTCGACCGCGAAGACGTAGATGTCGTTTCTACAAGAAAATCAGCGAGAAAACTAAACGTTCCCGGTGTGCACGTTGTGATCGCTTTGCCGGTTCAGGGATCGCGTACATTGATCACCTTAGCCACCTTCACGTCGCCTGCCGTACAGCCCAGCTTTTGGGGGGCTGACAAGCTGAATTCATCTTGCAAACAGTTCCCGGCAAATGCCGCCTGCGGTAGTCCCACAACTACGGCCAGCGCGAGCAGACAACAAATCAGAAGACATCGTTTACGAAAATCGGTTGGACAACAGTTTGTGAATCTCGAGTTGGCTGGTTTTACGTGTGGCGCTGTCATTTGGTAAATCCTCCTAAACACAGATTTGGGCTGGTGCAAATTGTGCGACTAGCGACCAAGCACATCCGTGGAGAGTCTGGGGAAGGGTCAAGGCACCACTAAACTCAAACTCAGCCGCGTAGTTCTCGGGTCTAGCCTTGTTTCTGGGACAAGTCTTTCCGACAGGGGCCAACGCGCGGAAGGGGGAAGGCGACGAAGTGGCGCGCGTATGCTCCTAAATCTTCTTCTTTTTCTTGTTGCCGGGGGAGGGCGTCACCGGGTTAGGCGCGCAAGCCAGATCTTCGGCACACCTGACCTGCGGGCAGCAGGGTGCCCTCCCCCAAGGTTCACCACTGCTTTTTCCGCCAATTCATAAATTGAACAGCCGCAAGCATACGCGCCGCGCGGGGCGAGTCAATCACGCAAAAGTTGTAATTTTGGGCTACAACTTTAGTTGTATTCAATCTGAGACGTGGTTCGATCTAATCGAAAGCGACAGGATGCAGGAGCGCAAGGCGAGGAGAAATCCGGCCTTCAACATGGCGATGGCCTCAGATAGAAGTGTAGCGCGGTTCGACGGAAGGTGTCCGTTCAGTGTGGGCGAGCCGTGAGCAGGGTGAGGATTTCGCGCAGCCCCTGGCGGACGTGTTTCAGTTCGGAGACGGAGCGTGCAGGGAAAGGCAGAGGCGGCTGCTTCTTGTCGCCCTTGACCTCGGTTCGCAGGTGCTGGCGCGCACCGGCAATGGTGAAGCCCTCTTCGTAAAGAAGCTTCTTGATCTGCAGAACGCTTTCGACATCCTTGTGGCGGTACATGCGTTGGCCAGTGCTGCTCTTCACCGGCTTGAGCTGAGGAAACTCCGTCTCCCAGAAGCGCAGCACATAGGCGGGCAGGCGGCACAGGCGGGCCACTTCCCCGATGCGGAAGTAGAGCTTTTCCGGGATCACCACTTCGGTGGTCCTGGCGGACTTGGCCGCGGCTCGGTTGCGAAGGCTCATCATGGTTCCTGGAGTGGCGCCGGCTGCCGGGGGCTTCACTTTCCTTACACCGCGTTTCTAGCACGATCGGGCTTTTGGAACAACCCCGATTTTCAAGAAATGGCATTTTTACCGGCTGGGGCGGGCGAGAGCAGCGAAAAAGCCCCTCAAGAGGTGCTTCTCTCGAGGGGCCTGTAAGACCTTTCTGGCCGTGCGAGGTATCGTCCTCGCAGACGGTTAGTGTTTCTTTTTCTTCTTTGCTTTTTTCATTGGGTGAAATTTCCTCCGTGAACGATTGTCCCTTGCAAGGTCGTAACCCAGGGCCCTAACTGCAAATCATTGCCCAATTGGTAGCATGGGCACTCGTGTTACCCCAAGATATTGCGTAGTACTAGTTCGATTGTCAACACAATTCTGCGTTTTTGGAGGTTTTCTTTCAGGCGACCGGCGCGGCGGGCTGGCGTACACTTTGTTCCGTCTGCTTCTGCATCCCATGCGACGCGATCCCATCGAACTGGAAATCTTCAAGAACATCTATCACTCGATTGCCGAGGAGATGGGCGCAGCCCTGCGCCGAACGGCGTTCTCGCCGAACATCAAGGAACGGCGCGACTACTCCTGCGCGGTGTTTGACTCCGACGGCGAAGTAATCGCCATGGGAGACCATATGCCGGTGCACCTGGGCTCCATGCCGATGTCGGTGCGTGCGGCCATCGATCACTGCAACGAAGATCACGGCAACGAAGATCACGGCAAAGAAGATCGCTGCGCCCTCGGACCGGGCGATGTGGTCATGCTGAACAACCCTTTCTGCGGCGGGACTCATCTGCCGGACATCACGCTGGTGGCGCCGGTGTACATCGGGAGACGCGAACCAGGCGATTCCAGACGGCGAGGGCAAGATTCCCTCGCGACAGCCGGCGGGAACGCCGGCGCTACAAAACGGTACAAAAGGCCGGATTTCTACGTGGCCTCACGCGCGCACCACGCCGACGTGGGCGGAGCCTATCCGGGCTCGATGGGGCTGTGCCGCGAGATTTACCAGGAAGGAGTGCGCATTCCGCCGGTGAAGATCATGCGCGCGGGAAAGATGGAACGCGACGTCCTCGCCATGCTGCTGAACAACGTCCGGACGCCCATCGAGCGCGAAGGTGACCTGGGGGCACAGATCGCCGCTTGCCATACCGGGGCTGAGCGGTTGCGAGAGGTGTGTGCGCGGTACGGACTGGAGCGGGCGAAGCATGCGTCGCGAGAGTTGCTGGAGTATTCCGAAGAGCTGATGCGAGCCTTTCTGGAACGCGTGCCGCGTGGGACGTACCGGGCGGAGGATTTTCTGGACAATGATGGAATCAGCAGGAAGCCGGTGAAGATTGTAGCCGCGGTGACGTTCCACCGGAGTGACGGGGGAGACAGGAAGGAGCGCGGGCAAGATGCCCTCGCGACAGCCGGCGGGGACGCTACAAAGTGCGGGCGGGAGCCTGCCCTGAGCTTGCCGAAGGGGCGTCCGCGCCACATGGTCACGGTGGATTTCAGCGGAAGCGATCCGCAGGTCGAGGGCAGTGTGAACGCGGTGGAGGCGATCACGTATTCGGCTTGCTTCTACGTATTTCGGTGTCTGTTGGCGGAAGATGTGCCCGCGACGGCGGGGCTGATGCGTCCGCTTCAGGTGATTGCGCCGGAAGGGAGCGTGGTGAATGCGCGTCCGCCGGCGGCGGTGGCGGGCGGCAACGTGGAGACTTCGCAGCGCATTGTGGATGTGCTGCTGCGGGCCTTGGCGCAGGCCCTCCCGGAGCAGATTCCCGCCGCCGCGTCGGGAACGATGAACAATTTGACTGTCGGCGGGATTGACCCACGCACAGGCGAGCCGTTTGCTTACTATGAGACGATTGCCGGCGGGATGGGAGCGCGGCCCAAAAAGCCGGGCGTCTCCGGCGTGCACACCCACATGACGAACTCGCTGAACACGCCGGCAGAGGCGCTGGAGTACGCGTATCCGCTGCGCGTGCTGCGCTACTCGCTGCGCCCGGGGAGTGGAGGCGAGGGCAGACATGGTGGCGGCGACGGCATCGTGCGGGAGATCGAAGTCCTGACCGATGCAGAGGTCACACTGCTGGCCGAGCGGCGTACACGCGGACCGTATGGGCTGGAGGGCGGAAGAGATGGCGCGCCGGGGAAGGCGTACTTGGTTCGGCAAGATGGTTCCATGGAGGAGTTGCCGGGGAAGTTCAATGTGCGGCTGCGCGCGGGCGAGCGAATAAGAATTGAGACGCCGGGCGGCGGGGGATGGGGCAGCTGATTCTTACTCGTTTCTACTGTCATTCCGAGCGAAGCAAAGAACCTATGCATTTTCCGAACAAGAGTTTGGCTACGAATTAGAATGCATAGGTCCTTCGCGACCTGAAGGCCACTCAGGATGACAGGGACTCTAATTTCGCAGGTATCGGCATAGGTTCCCAACATGAGCACTGATATTTCCTCCCACTACCTCGACGAAGTTCGCCGGCAATTCCGCGGCCACAAGCGACTGGCGGAGGGCGCGATCGCGCAACTCAAGGATGAGGAACTGTTCACGGCGCTCGATGCGGAGTCGAACTCGATTGCGACCATCATCAAGCACCTGGCCGGCAACATGCGGTCGCGCTTTACGGATTTTCTCACTACTGATGGAGAGAAGCCCGACCGGCATCGCGACCAGGAATTCGAAATGAACTCCGGTGCAACGCGAACCGAAGTGATGCGCTGGTGGGAAGAGGGCTGGGCACGGGTATTTTCGGCTGTCGAGGCGCTCAATCCCGAAGACCTGATGCGCACAGTCACGATTCGGGGCGAGCCGCACAGCGTGCTGCAGGCTTTGAACCGGCAAGTGGCGCACTATGCGTATCACGTGGGACAGATCGTGTTTCTGGCCAAACATTTCCGCTCGGCTGAGTGGAAGTCGCTGAGTGTGCCGCGGGGAAAGTCAGAGGAGTTCAACGCGCAGATGGCGGCGAAGCGAAAAGGACGGTAGTCCAGGCTACTGAATCTGCGGCCTGTCCATTAATGACAATTGTTCTTACATTAGACTTCCTCTTAAGTTGGATTTCCACACGGTGCTAGAATTGATTGTTTTGTTGCGTGATTCTATACCTATAAGGCCTTAATGATTTCCGACACCATGCTGGCGGTCGTGAAGCCGGAAGCTGCGCCGGGCGCGGAGATTCGCGAAGTCAAGGTCCCGGGCTTCGGCCGGACCGACGTGCTGGTCAGAGTAAAAGTTGCTTCCATTTGCGGAACCGACCTGCACATCTACGAGTGGGACCGCTGGGCGCAGAAACGCATTCATCCGCCGCTTATTCCCGGACACGAGTTCTGCGGCGAGGTGGTGGCCTATGGCGATGAGGTAACCAGCGTCAAGGAAGGCGACTTCGTCTCCGCTGAGATGCACGTGGCCTGCGGCAAGTGCCTGCAGTGCCGCACTGGCGAAGCACACATCTGCCAGAACGTGAAGATTATCGGCGTGGATGCCGACGGCGCCTTCGCCGAGTACGTGGTCATCCCGGAATCCAACATCTGGAAGCTCGATCCGGCGATCCCGCAGGAGTATGCCTCGATTCTCGATCCGCTGGGGAATGCGGTTCACACCGTGCTGGCGGGCGAGATCGCGGCGAAGACGGTAGCCATCACCGGCTGCGGTCCGATCGGCCTGTTCTCGATTGCGGTGGCGCGGGCGGTCGGAGCGGCCCAGGTGTTCGCTATCGAAGTCAACGAGCACCGGCGGCGGATCGCGAAAGAGATGAAAGCGGACATAGTGCTCGATCCGTCAAAAGAAGATGCGCGCGCAGTGGTGATGCAGAAGACAGGCGGTCTCGGCGTAGATGTCGTACTCGAGATGGCGGGTCATCCCAGTGCCATCCGAACAGCCTTCGACATCGTGCGGCGCGGCGGACGCATTTCCCTTCTCGGCCTGACCTCCAAACCCATCTCGCTGAACTTCTCCGAAGACATCATTTTCAAGGGCATTACCGTTCAGGGCATCAGCGGCCGCCGCATGTATCAAACCTGGTATCAAATGACGGCCCTGCTCAAAAACGGCAAGCTCGACTTGCATCCGGTGATCACGGATCGGATTGCTATGAAGGACTTCTCCAAGGGTATGGAGCGGCTGAAGACGGGCGAGGCGAGCAAGATATTGGTGTACCCAAATGGAGCCAAGTGAAGCTCAGCGGTGTGTGAAATTCGGAATGGGCAGTCGACAAATGCCCTAAGCTCCCGCCGGCATCTTCACAAATTTTCTCTGGATAGCGTAGGTCACCAGTTGCGCTTTGTTGTGGAGATTGAGCTTGCGCATCAGGTTGAACTTGTGCGCTTCCACCGTCTTGATGCTCAGACCGAGCAAACTCGCAATCTCTTTGACCGAGTTGCCTTCAGCGATCATTTTGAGCACTTCGCGTTCGCGCGGCGTCAAGCTAGAACTGCGCGCCCGCCCAGGTGAACCCTGGGAACCGGAGGGGAAATCGACCAACTTGTCGAGCACTCGCGGGCTAAGGTACTTGCGCCCCTGATAGACTTCGCGAACCGCGCTGATAAGGTTCGGTGCCGGCGCGTCCTTCAGCACGTAGCCAGCAGCACCCACCTCCAGGCACTGCAGCAGATATTCTTCGTCTTCATACATCGTGAGAAAGATGAGCCGGGTGCCGGGAGAATTCTTCTCGATCAGCCGCGCCGCTTCAAAGCTCGACATGCCGGGCATGCCGATGTCCATGAGCACTACGTCGGGCTTGAGCTCACGCACCCGTTCCAGCGCCTGGGCCGCCTGGCTGGCTTCGCCCACGACCTGAAAGTCGGCTTCGCTTTCCAGCAAGCGCCGCAAACCCTCGCGGAACAGGGTGTGATCGTCAACTACTATGCACTTGATTGGCATGCGTGTACTGAATGTTCGGCTTTATCGCTCCACGAACTGGCGGTGCAGTCCTATGCCTGTGTTTCCCGGCAACTGGCCGCGCTGCAGGGGAATGTGGCCAGCTTCCACGCGGACCGACTGCTTTCGGGTTGCCGCTGCATGCCGAACGGGCAGCACCACTCTGAGGCGTGTGCCTTGTCCCTTGCGGGAGCGAATGCGCACGGTTCCGCCAAGAGCCGCAATCCGCTCTCTCATTCCCAGAAGCCCGAAGGTTTGTAACCGTGCGTTGCCCTTTCCCGAAAACCCGATACCGTCGTCTTGCACCCGCAAGTCGACCATCCCGTCGTTGATCTCGACTTGCACGCTGAAGTTCTTCGCCTGGGAGTGCTTGGCTATGTTGTGCAGCGCCTCCTGGACGGAACGGTAGAGCGCGATTTCGATCTCGTGGTCCAGTTGGTCCAGTGCCTGCGGCAAACACAGTTGCGCCTTCATTCCGGTATTCTTGCTCAGCTCGCGGGCTTCCCTGCGGATGGCCGCGAGCAAACCCAACTCCTCCAGAGTGCGCGGCGACAGGCGCGCGATGATGCGGCGCAGATCCCCGATGGTGCGGTCGAGCATGGCCAGTGCCTGCTCGATCTTCGGCTGCGATTCCGGGTTTTGGCTTTCACTGGCCAGCATTGCCAGGTGGAGCCGCAGCGCCATCAGCCCCTGTCCGGCCTCGTCATGCAATTCGCGGCTGATGCGTTTGCGCTCCTCTTCCTGTGCCAAAAGCAGGTGGCGCGACAGTTCGGAGCCTTGCGCCGCTGACGCATTCAGATCGCGGACCGGTTTTCGACCCCTGGACGGGAGTCTGTGGGACACTCATACACCTCGAGGCCAGAGGATGGTGGGAAGTGGCACGACCGGGAGCGGCGTAGACGGCTAACTCTGCGGCTTTTGGACTTAGCTCTATTCTAGCAAGCGCCAGGCATAGGGCGCCAACTTCCTGGCAAAAAACCCGGTTTGAGACGATCCGCGGCCTTCCAGGTTTGCCCGCCTTATCGGATACAATCCAAGGCGATGCTGCGCTACTTCACTTCAGGGGAATCTCACGGCGAGGCTTTGGTGGCATTTCTCTCCGGCCTGCCCGCCGGATTGAAGGTGGACCAGGCGTTCCTGGACCGCGAACTATGGCGGCGTCAGCAGGGCTACGGCCGCGGCGGACGGATGAAGATCGAGCGCGACACGGCCCACATCCTCTCCGGCGTGCGGCACGGGCTAACCATTGGCTCACCCATAGCCATACTTCTGGAAAACAAAGACTGGAAGAACTGGCAGGAGTCGCTGCCGGTGGAGGGAGGGGACCCGGCCAAGCACAAACGCGTGGCCTCGCCGCGTCCTGGCCATGCCGACCTTGCCGGGGCCCTGAAGTACAACTTTCCGGAAGCCCGCTACGTGCTGGAACGCGCCTCGGCGCGAGAATCGGCGGCGCGCGTCGCCATTGGCGGATTGGCAAAATTGTTTCTCCGTGAACTGGGGATCGAGGTGCTCAGCCACGTGGTGGCGGTTGGCGGCACAAGGCTGGGAAAAGAAGTCGGGTGGGCAGAGATTCGCGCCTTGCGGGAACGCGAAGAAATTTTGCTCAACTGCGCCGATGCCGAAGCCGAGCAGCGCATGAAGGAGGAAGTGGACAAGGTGCTTAAGACGGGCGATTCCGTCGGAGGAGTTTTCGAGGTCGTGGCCCACAATGTTCCTCCCGGCCTTGGCACCTACGCTCAGTGGGATGAACGCCTGGACGGGTTGCTAGCAGGAGCGGTCATGTCGTTGCAGGCAGTGAAGGCAGTCGAGATCGGCGCGGGCGTTACGGCGGCCGCTTCCCCGGGTTCCGCGGTGCATGATGAAATAGGATATGGGTCGCCGGCCGGATTCACCGGCTTCACTCGCAGGCGGAACAACGCAGGCGGCATCGAGGGCGGAGTTTCCAACGGACAAGACATCCTGGTGCGTGGGTATCTGAAGCCCATCTCCACGCTGCGGCGGCCGCTGCAATCGGTGGACTTCGCCACCCGTGAACCGGTAAAGGCTGCTTACGAGCGTTCTGACGTTTGCGTGGTTCCAGCCGCTGGCGTAGGCGCTGAGGCTATGGTTGCGCTCACGCTGTCCCGTTGCGCGCTGGAGAAATTTGGCGGCGATTCCATGCCAGAAACTCTGCGTAATTTCCAAGGGTACTGCCAGCAACTGAAGAACTACTGAATGATCTATCCCATCGTGAAGTTTGGCAATCCGGTTCTGGAGAAAGCAGCGGCACCGGTTGCGGTCTTTGACGACGCACTGACACAACTGGCCGAAGACATGTTCGAATCCATGTATGCGGCGCACGGCGTGGGCCTGGCCGCGCCGCAAATCGGGATCGCTAAACGCCTCGCGGTCATCGACATCACCTTCAAGGAGGATCCCAATGCCAAAGTGGTGCTGGTGAATCCCGAGATCATTCACACCGAAGGCCGGCTAACCCAGAACGAAGGCTGCCTCAGCATTCCCGAATTTCGCGAGCCGGTGGCGCGCGCCCGCAAGGTCACCATTCGCGCTCAGGACCTGCATGGCAAGTGGTTCGAGAAAACCGGTGAAGAGCTGCTGGCCCGCGCGTTTCTGCACGAAACCGATCACCTGAACGGCAAGCTGTACATCAGCCACGTCAGCGCCCTGAAGCGGGACTTGATCAAGCGCAAGATCCGCAAGCTGATGAAGGCAGGAGAGTGGTAGGGATTGGACCTCAGACTTCAGACGTCGGGCCTCGGACGTCCGGAAGCTGAGGTCCGACGTCCGAGGTCCGATGTCCAATTCTCTCCATCTCGTCTTTTGTGGCACGCCACGCTTTGCCGTGCCGACGCTGGAAAAGCTGGCGGAAGCCGGCTTCAACGTGTGCCTGGTCGTGACGCGGCCGGATAAGCCGCACGGGCGCGGCCTGGAACTCGCCCCGTCGCCAGTCAAGGAACGCGCACTCCAGTTGGGATTGCCGGTCGCGCAACCCGAGAAAATCAAGATTAACGAAGATTTTCGCGCCCAGCTCGCTGCACTCAAGCCCGAGGCGATTATCGTGGTGGGATACGGGCGCATCATCCCGCAGTGGATGATCGATCTGCCGCCGCTCGGCAACATCAACCTGCATGCGTCACTATTACCCAAGTATCGCGGCGCTGCGCCGGTCCAATGGGCCATCGCCCGGGGAGAAACCGCAACGGGCGTGACCACGATGCGCATCGACGCAGGGCTTGATACCGGCGACATCCTGCTGCAGAAAGAAGTTCTGATCACGCCCGAAGATAGGGCCGAGACTCTGGCTGAACGCCTGGCGGCAATCGGAGCCGATCTGATGGTCGAGACTCTGCGAGGACTGCATGCTGGGACGGTTCACTCACGGCCGCAGGACCACACCAAAGCAACCTTGGCGCCACTGCTCAAGAAGCAGGATGGGCGGATCGAGTTTCATCTTACGGCGCAGGAGATCTGCAATCGTCTGCGCGGATTTCAGCCATGGCCAGGCGCGTACACGAGTTTTCGCGGCAAGAACCTGCACATCTGGTCGGCCAGACCGGTGCAGCGCACCTTGGCGGAAGGCGAGCTTGTGGCGGAAGCTGATCATTTGATCGTGGGATGCGGCGCGGGGACAGCGCTGGAATTGCTCGAAGTACAGCCTGAGGGCAAGAAGCGCATGGCCGCGCGGGATTTCGTTCATGGGTACCGGCCCCGGCGTGGCGAGAAACTGGGTACATGAGTCTGTTCCAAAGACGTTGTCATGCTGAGCGAGCCCGCCCGTCCGTATCGCGGCGGAGCGGGCGAGTCGAAGCATCCCTAATCCCACTTCGTGCTCTCGACGATAGGGATCCTTCCACTCCGCTGCTGGCTCACGGAGCGAACCAGCAACTCCGCTCAGGATGACAGCCGAGCAACCTGATGCCTGTCTCCCCTGCTCGCGCCGCGGCTTTCGACATCCTGCTTCGAGTGGAGCAAGAGGACGCCTACGCCTCCGAGCTTCTGCACTCTTCGCACTACGGGAAACTCTCACCCGCGGATCATGGTCTGGCGATGGAATTGGTGACGGGTGTGCTGCGCTGGCGATCGTTGCTAGACAGCGAGATCAGCAAGTTTTCTTCGCAGAAGCTGGAACAGCTCGATGCTGAAGTGCTGATCGCACTGCGGATGGCTGCGTATCAATTGCTCTTTCTAGACCGAGTCCCTGGACGCGCCGCTGTCCATGAAAGTGTCGAACTGGTGAAGCGCGCTCGCAAGCGTTCTGCAGTGCCGTTTGTAAATGCGGTTCTACGCAAGCTGGCGGACGCGCCCTCATGGGCCAAAGCCCGTTCCGATAACCAGGCGCCTACAGCAGCGCTGAAGGGCTGCTCCACCGAAAACCGCCGTGTTCTTGCAGTTGACATCCCTGGCGCTGAAATTGCATCAGAATTGTCGGTGGCGTCCGCGCACCCGCTCTGGATACTCGAACGGTGGATCCGTGAATTCGATTATCACACCGCTCGGCAGATCTGCCTATACGATCAACGCACACCAAGAAGCGCCATTCGCCTGAGCGACGCCGCGGTCGAGGATGAACTGAAGCAGAACGGGATCGAACTTGTCGCGGGCTCTTTGCTGGCTTCGGCGCGCCAAGTTCAATCCGGCGATGTGACGAAGACTATTGCATTTCGTGAAGGCAGAGTCTTCATTCAAGACGAAGCTTCACAACTGGTTGCGCTGCTGGTGGGCAAAGGATCAAACATCCTGGATTGTTGCGCAGCTCCCGGAGGAAAAACGCGAGTGCTGGCTGCGCGCAACCCGGATGCGACCATCCTTGCAGTGGATTTGCATCCGCACCGGGCACGCCTGCTGCGAAAGCTGGTTACGGCGAAAAACGTGCGGGTGGTTGCTGCCGATGTGTGCGAGCTTCCAGTCAGCGCACGCTTCGACCGCGTGCTGGCCGATGTTCCCTGCTCGGGCACGGGAACGCTCAGCCGCAATCCTGAGATCAAATGGCGGCTCAAACCCGCAGACCTTGTAGATCTCCAGGCCCGCCAAGCGCAGATTCTGCGATCGGCGATGCGGCAGACCGCGCCGGGCGGAAGGCTCGTCTACTCCACCTGCTCGCTGGAGTGGGAAGAAAATGCAGACGTGGTCGACAGGGCACTGGCTGAAGACCATTCGTTTCGTGTGCTCGACTGCCGCGTGGAATTGGAGCGGCTTCGCTCCGAAGGCGAGTTGGTGTGGAAAGATATCGAATCGCTCGCCAGTGGGCCGTATCTGCGGACGATTCCGGGCGTGCATCCCTGCGATGGCTTCTTTGCGGCAATTTTAGAGAAAAACTAGCTGCGGATTTATGGTGAGAATACTTCAACGAACCTCAAAGTTTACCGCTGCACCCACCAGCACCTTCTCACCCGCAGCTGGATTTTGCGACACAATTATGCTGGCCGGCGATGGCTGAGAAGCTGGCGCGGCAGCCGGCGCCTCAGATGCAGGCTCCCCGGGTTGTGCTGCAAATGTTACTGTTCCCACGCGTAATCCCGCATCCTGCAAAGCCAGGGTCACGCTGCCCAGTGGCTGGCCCACGAAGTTGGGCATGACGAAAGCCTGCGGCAGCGCAGCTTGGGCGACCAACAGGCTGATCTTGGGCGCGGATACGCCGCTGGCATTTGGAGGCGGCGCTTGCGACAGCACCTGGTCTGCCGGGGTGCCCGGCATTTGCATATAGGCGATGGCGCCTACATCCAATCCGCGGCGCTGGATGTTCATGTCCGCGGCGCGCTCGCTCTGGCCAAGCAGGTTTGGGATCTGCACGCGTTGCGGCCCCAGGCTTTCGGCAACGCGAATCCGCCAGCCCCGGCGCACCTGCGTGCCCGGCTGCGGGAGTTGGGAGAGGATTCTTCCTTCCGCCACAGTAGCGCTGTAGTACTCGCGTTCCACCTCCATTTGCAGCTCGCTCTGTTCGACAATTCTTCGGGCTTCCGTGGGAGTTTTGCCGAATAGATCAGGCACCGCAACCTCGCGGCCATGGATGGCCAGGCGCATGGCTGTGAGTGCAGAAAACAGCGCCACGACCACCAGCACCAGCGCCAGCAGAATGAAGCGGAAGAAGGACTTCATGGTGCGAAATTATAGTCGTCCTTCGTCGTGGATGGTCGGCGGCCGTCAGGACTCAGATTTTGATATGTGTGTGGACTCGCTGATTCCAGTCGAATGATGTACAACGAATGCCCAGCCAGGCGCCACTTTAGTTAGTGAGTCTCATCCCCGGCTGGCGCGGTATCCGGTGTATCTACTTTCTGCGCGACGGGGCTGGGCGGCAGCTCCGGCGGGGGTTCGAATTCGCCAGGGTCTTTTCCGGCGAGGGCGACTTTCATAAAGTCCATCCAAATGGGCAACGCCGCGCGGGCGCCAGTTTCCTTTGCACCAAGAGATTTCTTCTCGTCATATCCTATCCAGACGCCAGCGGTCATCGCGGGCGAGAAGCCGACGAACCAAGCGTCAGTGAAGTCGTTGGTCGTGCCGGTTTTCCCCGCGAGCGGATACTGCATGCGGGCGGCGGCAATTGCGGTTCCGTGCAGCACCACATCACGCAGCATGGAGGTCATGATGCGCGCAGTGCGGGCGCTGATCACGTCCTTCACATCGGGGAAATCTTCTTCCAGCACGCGCCCTTCATAGTCTGTAACTTTCGTGAGGTAGCGCGGCGTGATGCGCACGCCGTCATTGGGGAAAACGCTGAAGGCGGAGGTCTGCTCGAACAGCGTGACTTCGGCCGCGCCCAGCGCCACGGGCAGGTACGCAGGAATGTTGGAGGTCACTCCAAAGCGATGGGTGTAATCGATCACAGTTTTAATCCCAAGACCGTCGGCGAGCTTCAGTGCCGGAATGTTGCGCGACTGCGCCAGCGCACGCCGTAGCGTGATCGTGCCTTCAAACTTTTCGTCATAGTTGTGCGGCGTGTATGGGCCGGATGCGGTCTGGAAAGTCGCCGGCGCGTCGAGGATGGTATCGTCCGGTTTGGCGCCCTGATCGATAGCGGCGGTGTACACGTACGGCTTGAAGGACGATCCCACCTGGCGCAGCGCCTGCGTGGCGCGGTTGAATTTGGAAAGGTTGGAATCCCGTCCGCCGACCATCGCCTTGATCTCGCCGCTGGCATTGTCGAACGCGATCAAAGCGCCCTGCGCGCCTGAGTCCTGCTCTAAGCCGGCCCGCGCTTTGCCATCGGCAGCGAGCGAGAGAGTTTTCACGTATAAGATGTCGCCAGGTTTCAGAATGCCGGAAATCTTGCGGTGCGTCCAGGCAGCATCGGCCTGGGTGAGGGTCGCGGTGTAGCGGCCGAACTTGATCGCCACCAAACCTGGCGAAACGGCCGTGACCAAGGCATGGATATAGCCGTTGACTTCAGGTTCGTCATCCCAATCAAGGTGCTGATAATTGGCGAGCGTCACGTCCTTCGTCAGCACGTTCTCCAGGCGCCCCTTCCAGCCGTGGCGCCGCTCGTATGCCGCCAGGCCGTCGAGCACGGCCTGGTTCGCGGCGCGTTGCAGATCCATGTCCAGTGATGTGTAGACGCGCAACCCGCCTTCATGCACTTGATCGCTGCCGTATTTGTTTTCCAGGTAGCGGCGGATCTCCTCAACGAAATAAGGCGCCAGCGAATTGGGGTCGTGCTTCAGCTTCAATTGGATGGGCTGGTTCCGTGCCCCGGTGGCCTGCAGCGCCGTGATTTTGCCGTCCTCGAGCATGGAATTAATCACCAGATTGCGGCGCTTTATGGCGCGCTCCGGATGATTGATGGGCGAATAGTAGCCGGGTGATTTGGGCAGACCGGCCAGCAGCGCGGCCTCGTCGAGGGTAAGTTGTTTGGCGGGTTTGCCAAAGTAAAACTCGGAGGCGGCTTCGAAGCCATATACTCCGTGCCCGAGGTAGATCTGGTTGGCATACAGGGTGAAGATTTGCGGCTTGGTGAAGCGGCGCTCGATCTGGACCGCCAGCAGCGCCTCCTGAATCTTGCGGTGGAAGGAGCGGTCCGGCGAGAGAAAAAGATTGCGCGCGAGCTGCATGGTCAGGGTTGAGGCGCCCTGCACCTTCCCGCCGGATTCGATATCGTGATATGCGGCGCCGGCGATGCGCCAGACATTGATGCCCCAGTGGCGGTAGAAATCTTTGTCTTCGATGGAAATCAGGGCGTCACGAAGCACCTGAGGATAATCTCCGTAGGAAGCCACCACGCGTCGTTGCAGCGCGAAAGAGCCGATGATGCGCCCCTGATCGTCGTAGAGCTCAGTGATGGAGCTGGGACGATAGTGTTCCAGTTGCTCGACCTGCGGCAGGTCGGTGGAATAGACCAGTAGAAGTCCAGTGGTCGCGCCCACCAGGGCAGAAACCAGAACCAGCAGGCCAATCAGCATGCGGCCCACCAGCTTCTTCTTGGCGATTTCCACTGCAGGCAGCTCTTGGAACAGGGACTTCATGGGAGGTTGGGTTCAGAATAGCAGGGAGCAGTCGTTGGTCGTTAGTCGTTGGTCGCTAGTCTTTGCCCGTTAGCACAAAGAACCTTAGACGGCAGAGGACACAAAGGTTTCTCGGAGAACGCTGAGAAAAGAAAATCGCGCGCCCGAGGGCGCATGAGAAGCTGACGCCCGACGACCGAAGGCTAGCTGGCCCGGTTCTTCAGCACCTGGATGGCTTTGCGTAGTTGCTCATCCTGCTGCGGAGGCTGCTTCTTGCCATCGTCCGGCGGGGCGCTCTCCTGGTCTTCATCAGGCAGAGCCGCCTCATCGTCGGTATCAGCAACCAGGATGTTCGGCGTCACAGCCGTATCCTGAATTGCTTTGCCGGCGGGCGAGTAGTACTTGGCGACGGATAGGATGAGAGCTGACCCATCCGGCAGTTCGATCACTTTTTGGACGGAGCCGGCTCCGAAAGTTTTGTCACCCACTACGTCGCCGCGGGCATTTTCCAAAACGGCAGCGGCCACAACTTCAGCCGGTCCCGCCGTTCCTTTGTTCACCAGCACAACCACCGGCAGATTGGTGATTGCTCTGGAAGGATCGGCATTGAATGCTTCGCGCGGATACTTCTGGCCTTGCAGATAAGTGATCGTCCCATGATTGAGGAAGAGGTTGGCCGTGGCGATGCCTTCCGATTCCTCGCCTTCAGCGCAATTGCGCAGGTCAAGGATCAGCTTCTTCGCTCCTGACTTCTGCAAGGCTTTGACCTTGGCGGCAACTTCCTGCGCCTTGCCCTTGGCAAAGGCGTCGACCTGGATGTAACCAATGCCCTCTTCGACCATCTTGTCATTCACGGGCGGGATGGTAACGAGATTGCGAGTGATGACCATCTTCTGCGGCTCAGCGCGGCGGGAGCGCACTACCGAAACGGTCACGTTCGAACCGGGTTGCCCAGAAAGCAGATTGTGCACCTCGGCGAGAGACATCTCGCGCGTGCTCCTGCCCTCGATGGCCTCGATGATATCCGTCGCCTGAAGGCCAGCTTTATCCGCTGGACCGCCGGGGATGACAGACACTACCGCGGCATAGCCGAAGCGCTTGGAGACCGCGGCTCCGATTTCGCCTCTCGCTTCCGACCGGTGCGACTTGTATTCCTTGTACTCGGTGGGGCTGAGATAGCTGGAGTTGGCGTCGAGCGACTCGAGCAGCCCGTGCAGAGCGCCGTCGGTCACGAGGGGGATGTTGGGCTCTTCCACGTACTCGCTGCGCACCCGCGAGAGCACCTCGCTGTACACCTGCAGTTGGCGGTAAGCGCCGTCGTTGCTGGAGGCGCGAACGCCGTCCAAACCACCCACCACCATGAACAACAAAACAGCGGCGGAAGAAACAAGAACTGCGGCCTTGGTCTTTATCGACATCGGATTAGGTTTTCCCGGAACTGAGGTCACTTCCTGAGGAAGCGCTTCATATTATATCTCGTTGGATGACACTTCCCTGCGCTTTGCTTCGGCAAAATAGTGCCCTTCGGTAACCACGACAGTACAGCCATTGCATTCGCTCCCAGCTTTGGGTTCGAGCCGGGGTCTGTGGCTGGCACGTATTCAGGAGAAAGGACTTAGATACAACTCTCTCCACACCTAGTGCGGGGCGCCTGAGACCGCGCCAGGGGGCGGGAGCTCAGGCGTTTTACTGGAACTTTGCCCGGCTGTGGCCGGATTGATACCCGTGATCTGATATTCCGTGTAATCGATGGTCAGGAAGGCTTTGCCGTCCATGCGAACCTGCGTGACTGACTGGTTGTGCACGGGAAGCCAGAAACCCGCGATGTTCGCCCATCTGTACTCAATCCGGGTATGGCTGATCCAGAAGGATGGATTTTTCACCGGCTCGCCTTCCATGCGCGCTACTGCGAAATTCCGCGCCTCTACCCAGATTTTTCCGCGGTAAAGATACTTGGTCTTCCTCCTGGGCGTGACATTCAAGACATAGAAG
>Ga0209283_10000596_pt1 | contig 18266 bp, 23 predicted proteins | sample CZO8metaG_2_FD_188354 | JGI IMG/M metagenome (GOLD analysis project Ga0209283, IMG submission 188354) | Vadose zone soil microbial communities from the Eel River Critical Zone Observatory, Northern California, USA - CZOApr15con2H1.8 metaG... | ecosystem: Environmental > Terrestrial > Soil >...
ATGGCGGCGGTGGTCATCGCCGGCCAGGTAGCGGTCGACCGCGAAGATGCTCTGGTCGAACTTCGGCTCGTAGCGCGTCTTGAGAATTTCCACACCGGCGTTGAAGCTGTCCAGGTCAAAAGGCCCGCCGGGGGCGACAATCCGGACGCGATCTCCGCTGCGAATTCTGATCGGCTTGGCGAAGTCCATAACCACCTCATACTATTCGGCCCCCGAGCCAATCCCAAGTGTCAGTCAAGAAGCTTGGTTAGCTTGCGCTGGAACCCAGAACGCGATGCCGCTCACTTGGCGAGCTTGCGGAAGGTCTTGTCATGAGCGTCCATGACCTTCTTCGCGGACGCGAGCAACCCTTTCCGTCGCTGCCGGACTGGCTCGATGATGAGGCGCTGGCCGTCAGTTGTCATCTCGAGCTCGGTCTCACGGTCGATGTCGAGGAGCTCGAGGATGGGCTTCTCAATCACCACCCCAAGACTATTTCCGATTGCCGAGAGCTTCTTCCGCATGTCAGCGAGTTTTCATGTTCTTACGAATGTATAACATTCATCTAGTGCTCCAGTCGATCTCTTCGTGGCGATTCTGCGGGGTTATCCGACGGGCGAGCTCTTGTAGCGAGTAGGTTCCGCGGCTTGGGCGGATGACGATCATGCCGTTGTTCACCGAGACATCGACCGAGTCACCTTCGCTTACATGTGCCTCGATCGCGACTGATCTCGGTATCCGGAGCGCAAGGCTGTTTCCCCACTTCCTAAGTTTGCTGGTCATTTGTCCATCCCATGACTTTCAATCTCTGTTGTGTGTACCGCGCCGCTGTGGCGCACGCGTCAGGCGCCACTGTCGCGCAACCATCCCGACGGCGGAGGTTTGTTACAAATCTTGTGGCAGGCCACAAGATCCGTAGCAACCATCTGATCACGGGGAAGCGCGCCCCTGGCTACGGAGCGCAGGACAATGGCAAACTCGGGGCCGAGTCTGGCCACATCTACGCCACCTGAGGTCGCGACCAGGATCAAGCGTGCGACGCGCTCCCCCCGCTCGAAGGCAAGACGGATGGCGAAGAGGTCATCCAGTGACTTGATTCGTGGATCAGCAGGGACACAGCCGAACCCTGGATAGCCGAACACCTGAGCCTGACCCGGTCCAACAGCCGATCGGCGACCGGTCGCCAGAACGAAGCGCTCCCGCCGGCGCCGTGGAGAAACACGAGAGGTGGCACCACGGGAATGTCGCTCGGGACGAGCGGGTTTGGAAGGCCGGGAGAGGCGATGGAGGCATTGGCTCTGTTGCTGCTAGCGGGGCTACCCGCCGCAGACAAGCTCGGGGCGACGCTGGAGAGCGAAACCGCGCGGATTCAGCGAGAGTTGCGCGCCATGTCCGACCCCGATCCGGACTTGAAAGACTCGAAGGACCTGATCGAATCGTTCATCAGCCACACCAGCGATGCTCTCAAGGCGCGCCGGTACTATCTCGGCCTGGAAGAGCTGAGCAGGGCACGAGTCGTCTTGGATGGGGTCCAGGCGGTCCGCGACAATCAGCAGGCGATTGAGAAAGGGATGCCGGGCTTTGAAGGGGAGTGGGCGAAGACCGCAGTCGCGCTCAAGGATCTCAATGGAAACCCCGCGCCGCCGGCGGACGTTCCGGCGGTGGTAGCTGCTCTGGCCCAGAGCGCGCAGAGCAAGGCGATCCCGGTGCTCGACGCCGCGCACGCGTACGCGGCTGAGAGCGATACTCGGTTTGGATTCTATTATCTGGGCTCGGCGAAGGGCGCCGCGGCGTTCGCAGACTTCTGCTCCTCGCTGAAACTCGCGCGCGAGCGAAGTCCGGCGCCGCTGCGATCGGTATCGCCGGAGCTGGAGCAGCTTCAGGAAAAAGTGGTCAACGCTTTCAGACCGCCGAGATCGATCAAACAGCACTCGGAATTCATTCGGCTCAACGGCGCGCTGAAGCTCGCTCGCGAGCTGGATGCCGCCAAGCATTACGAAGGCGCGCTGTATCACTACCTCGATGCGGTTCAGCAATATGCGGCGCTCGAGATGAAGGCACCGGGCGCAGCCCAGAGGGCGAGGGTACGCAAGCAGCTCGCCGCGTTGCACGACCGACTGCACGGCTCGGATCGGGATGAATCGATCGCCGAGCTGTTCGTGGAGTGTGCCGCAGCGCAAGTCGGGGCGAAGCAGCCGGCTGCGACCGCGTGGAAGGGCGCCCGGGCAATCGTCGACGTGGTGGTGCCCGCCTATTTCGAGGTTCTCAAAGGACCCGCGGAGCTCGAAGAGAATGTGAGGGCGCAGACGACGGTGACGTTGATTCGTTCGCAAGTTTGCTGGCCCAGAAAGTCGTCGCGAGGTACTCGGGCAAGGTTCGCTACGTTTGCGAGAACTACGGGGAGTCGAAGCTCGCCGAGCGTTTCGGCGTCAAGCACTACCCTGCCGTCTTCATCGATGACGTGCTGGTCGCCAAGCCCCGGGACTTCGGGTATTTCGGCGACGGCAAAAAAGGCGGGCGGTACAGCCCGTGGCGCAACGCCAAGAGCCAGGACAAGTTCAAGGCCGACTTGAGCCGGATGATTGATCTGGTTCTCGCGGGAAAGAAGGAGCAACTCAGTCACGAGCGGGGGCAGGCGGCCGGCGGCGCGGAGGAGATCGCAAGGCTGCCGCCGTTTGCCCTCACCGATCTCTCCGGCCATCCGCTCTCGGAAGATCAGGTGGCGGGGCGTGCGGTGGTGGTCGAGTTCTGGGCGACCTGGTGCCCGCCCTGCCGCTCGACGTTGGAGTGGCTTGCGAGCCTCAAGGATAAGTATGGGGACCGGGTGGCAGTCCTCGCGCTCGCGGTCGAGTCGCCGGAGGCAGAGGTTCGCAAGGCCGCCGGCTCGCTCAGTACGGAGCTGCGCTGGGCGATCTCGGATGCGAAGACGGCGTTGGCGTTTGGGGACATCGTCTCAGTACCGACGCTGTTCATGTTCGATCGGTCGGGCAAGACCGCGCGGGTGCTGTACGGGGCGCCTCCGGACCTGCACGCCCAAGCCGAAAAGGTGCTGGCGACGCTCGTGAACTAAGGGCGGCAGACGTATTGACACCTGAGAACGGCTTCCCTACAAAAGAGGCCTCATTCCCCGATAGCTCAGTTGGTAGAGCGGGTGACTGTTAATCACCATGTCCGTGGTTCGAGTCCACGTCGGGGAGCTTGAAAGCATAGTAATTTAGGCATCTTGATGGACTGTCTTCTTCTTCGCCCATTTCTAGTTTAGATTTGTCCCCCACCTGTCCCCCACTTTTGGGGACCAATTGGGGATGCTCCATGCGCAAGAGAAGAAGGGCGAAGCGTACTTGGGAAGGCGGCTACATCATCGCGGACGCGCGTGGTCGGGATACCTTTTACATCCGCAAGCAGTTCGACGGCCGGCGTTACGATCTCTCCACGGGCTGCCACACGCGGCGCGCGGCCATCAAACAGCTTGAGCGGTTCGAAGCGAACCCAAGCGGGTACCAGCGACAAGGGGAAGCCCCCGCAAAGCCGCTTCCACTCGATGAGGAACTCGCAGCGGAATTTCTTTCCTGGTGCCGCGACGTGAAGGGCAACAGCCAAGGTTGGCTGCGCAAACAGCGCGTCTACGTCTCGTGGTGGGCTGGGCAATTGAAGGGCTGCGATCTCCGACGAGTCATTTTGACAGACCACATCAAGCCCGCTCTGAAGAAAGCGAGTGCAACCGGTCATCGGATAGCGACTCTCAAGGCAATCTACTCGTGGCTGCGAAAGGAGAAACACCTACTAACGGTGGCAGAGGATCCGACCTTCCAGACCTTAGCCGTACCGCAGGCAAAACCTGCCCAGTGGAAAAAGCCGAAGGCGATCCTTCGCAATCACTACCTTCTGGCTCGCGAACATCTTGCGCCCAACTGGCGAGATCCCATGGACGTGCAGGCGGGAACAGGATGGCACGTCACGGAGGTTCAGCGATTCGCAGAGGGTGGCTCTGCTGAACCTGTGCCTCGAGGCAGCACTCGGGGCGTTGCTGGGGTTCTGATATGCCCGCAGACAAAGGGTGGAGAGATGTTGCGCACGGCGGTGAGTGCCGGAGTGTTTGAGGCCGGGAAGAGATTGCTGGATCGCGGAAGTCTCTCGATTGAGAAATACGGCCTCGCCGTGAAGGCAGCTTGTAGGGCGGCAAGAATTCCTCTGTTCACGCCAGGGCGATTTCGTCATTCCGTGGCGACCTGGGCGATCAACAACGGTGCGGACCCGGCGAGCGTTGCCGCATTTCTGAATCATAAAAGCCCTCGCACCACGATGCGTTTCTACGCTACACACGCTACTCCCAAGAAAGTGCCGACTCTGGTCTAGGATCTCGCTGCTCGAGTGACTCCCCGGGTAGGCGATAGGAGCGAGAATGACCTTCGAAGAGACCTTGAGCATGCTCCTGGAAGCGAAGCTGGCGCCGTTGCGCACGGACCTACGCGCCGTCGCTAAGGCGATCGAGTCAATGCAGCGGACCCTTCCACCGGTTCTTGTCCCAGTCCGCGAAGCTGCGCAGATGCTAGGTGTAAGCGAGGGGACCGTTCGTCGGCACATCAGGGACCACCGCCTTCCCGTCAGGCGAATTGGCCGCTCGGTGCGCGTGGACATGAGCGCTCTTCGGCCATTGACTGACGAGGAGGTGGCCGAGCAGGCTTACTTGGCGAGGACACAGATACCCAGGTCGCGGACCTTGCGCGTCACACCGGGCCAGCTGGGCAAGGCACCAGTCGAGGCCGCCAGCAGAGGCTCTCGGTGAGCACACGCACAAGAAAATCTGGCTGCCATCCTACATCAGGGGCTCGCTAGGGGTTTCTTGCCATGAACTCACGAACGCCTTGAATCATCCTCTGCACTTCTCCTTGCGAACGGTTGAAAGTCCCAGGTGAGTGCGCGGCGTCGTTACGAAAGCCGCCCCAGCCGATCACCAGCTTGCTGTCGGTGGGCGAGTAGACCTGCGCGCCGCTACTGCGCGCTTGGGCGATAGCACCGTCGTACTTGAAAATCGAACCATCGCCGCTCCAACTTAGATGATGTTTTTTGCAAAGGTGGAGGAGATGCATCTCAAGCGCACCGCCAGCAACGACCGCTGCGGCAGCTAGATACTTTTCATTGGTTAAAACAACTGCCTGATCAAGGAGTTCGTTGGTCGATTCGGCGCGAATCCCTTCAACGAGCGTTGACAGACGCCCCGCCTTTAGCAGGCCCAGAGCTGATTGGAATACCCCACGGGTGCCCTCAACTGCGTATTCCGGCGATGCCGATCAGTGATTCCAGCCGAAGCCGATCACCGATTCCAGGCCATGCCGATCACTCGGCCGGCGACGCTGGCACCGGCTATTTCGCCGGCTTCTTTCCGTTCGTCAAGCCCTCCTTTTTCCGAATCGACTCACCGCCCAGTTTGATGCGGTGAGCATTGTGGACAATGCGATCGCAGATTGCGTCTGCAATGGTGGCGTCGGCGATGGCAGCGTGCCAGTCATCGGGGTTGAGTTGGCTGGTGACGATGGTCGAGGCGAGCTTGTATCGGTCCTCAACTATCTCGAGCAGGTCGCGCCGCTGCGCAGCGGTGAGCGGCTCGATGCCGAAATCATCGAGGATGAGCACCTGCGCCTTGGCCAGTCTGCGCAAGAGATTCGGGTGCGTTCCGTCTGCGCGCGCTTGCGTCATTTCGTCGAAGAGCCGGGAGCAGCGGCGGTAGACGACGGAGAATCCGTCGCGGCATGCCTTCTGCCCGAGCGCACAGGCCAGCCAGCTCTTCCCGACGCCGGTCGGTCCAGCGAGGATGATGTTCTGATGGCTCTGCACCCAATGGGAGGAGGCGAGGTCGAGCATCACCGGCTTGGAGAGGCCACGCGCGTGCGTGTAGTCAATGTCTTCGATGCAGGCCGGCTGTTTGAGCTTGGCGTTCTTCAGTCGAAGCTCGAGCTTCCGATTTTCTCGGTAGAGCCACTCCGCGTCGGTGAGCAGCCCAACCAAGTCCGCCGGCGCCAGTGCCTTGTCCTTGGGTTGGTCCAGCCAAGCCCGAAAAGCCCGGGCCATGCCGAAGAGCTTCATCCCGTTTAGCTTCTCCAATGTCTGTTCAATCAGCACTGTCTCTCCTTTCGGCAGCATCGCTGCCTTGCTTTGAGCCTCTTGGTTTTTTGCGCCGAAAAGCGGGAAGCGCTTTGAGGCGCGCTCTGGGCGCTGCCGAGGCAGTGGGCGGCGTCCAGCGGTACGTCACTGAAGCGGCGAAAATCGCCAACTTCGTTTCGGCCGAAGACGCGAGAAGAGGTGCGAATCGTCGCTGACACACTCGCGGGAGGGGGTAGCCCAAGTACTCCTGGGGTGGCGATCGTCGTTCCTGAGCCAAATACGGCCGCCGGAAATTCGTGCCAATTACACAAAAACACGTTTTCGACTGCAGACGATGTTTTATTTGGCATTGCCTTCCCCCAAGCTGCCTCAGTGGTAGTAGCCCGAGCCGCGGACGTTGCCGTGGAGCGGCAAGGATGTTTGTCGGTCTTCAATTTCCACCGCTTCGCGATCCAGGTTGTTTTTGAGGATTGCGGCGACGCTCTTGTAGGAGCAGGCCCGCATCCGAAGCGCCCTGGCGCACGCCGCTTCAATCCGCTCGTCCTCGTAGTGGCGGCTTAGGTGAAGAATGCCCAGACAGGCCTTGAAGCCCTGCTGCGGGTGCGCCCGCTGGCGCATAATTTCTTCCACCAGCTTCGCCGTGGCCGGGCCGGTCTTCTTCGCCCAATTCACCAACCGCACCGGTGTCCACTGCGCCTGTGCTTGGTGCGCCTTGGGCATGTGCTCCGGCTTGGTGAGGTACTTCTCTGTCCCGTAGCTGCGCGCGTGCGAGGTGATGCGGCGGCCCTTGAAAAAGAGCTCGATGGTCGTCTCGGTGGCGCGCAAGTCCAACCGCTCGCCCACCAGCTGGTAGGGCGCGCTGTAGAAATGCTCGTCGAATTCGACGTGGTAATCGATGTAGAGCTTCGGTCGGCTCCAGCGAGCAAACTCGTAGCGCCGCGCTGGCAGCGCCTTGAGCGCGGCGCGCTCCAGGTCCTCGAAGACTTGTCGGCGGGACTTCTGCAGCTTTTTCATCGGCCGGTTGTTCAGCTTCTCCCCCAGGGGCTTCACTGCTTCGCGCAGCTCCTCCAGCGAGAAGAAGGTTCGGTTGCGCAGCGCCGCCAAAATCCACCGCTCTGCCAAAAGCACGGCCTGTTCCGCTTTCGCCTTGTCTTTCGGCTTGCGCACCCTGGCGGGGATGACTGCGGCTTGGTAGTGGCGGGCCAGCTCGGCGTAGGTGGGGTTCAATTCCGGCTCGTACCGGTCCGGGCTTTTCACTCCGCTTTTCAAATTGTCCGGCACCCAGATTTCAGCGACGCCGCCGAAATATTCGAGCGCTCGGACATGACAGCTCGTCCAGGTCAGCAGGTCCTCCGAGAGGACGGGCTCGACGTAGGTTAAATTGCTGGCGCCGAGCACGGCGATGAATAGCTTCGCCACGGTGCATACGCCGGTGAGCGGATCGACGATGTCGATGCCGTCGCCGCTGAAGTCGATGAACATCTTCTCGCCAGCGCGGTGGGTCTGGCGCATCGAAACCGTCACCGTCTCCGCAAAGCGCGCGTACTTGTCGCAAAACTGGCTGTACTGGAGACCGTCCGGGTGCTCCGACTTGTACTCCTCCCAGAGCAGCGCCTTGGTGACGTGTTTCTTGCGCAGCTCGAGATGGATGCGCGCCCAGTCCGGCTCCGGCCTACTCGCTGCCGGCCGCCCTGGGTTGGCAAACAGGAGCCCCTCCAGCGCCGCGTCGTCGCCCAGCTCGGGCGGCAGCGGCCAAGTAAGCCCGGCGGCTCTGGCTCGCCACACATAGCCGCTCACGGTGCTTGAGGAAACCTCGCAGCTGCGCGAAATCGCCCGCGGCCCCAGCCCGATCGCCAAGCTCAGTCTCAGTACTTCTCTCAGCTTCCGCATGGACAGCCTCTCTGCCGACAACGTCCACCTCCTTTTCGGGAGGAGGCGTGGTCGACCGTCTGTCCAGCGTCGTCAAAAATCCGGCTTCAGCAGCTCATTGCTACAGCGCTGTTCCGCCCTGATCGATCAGACCGTGTGCAACCGGAATGAGTGATCGGCATGCTCCGGAATCGGTGATCGGCTTGCGCCGGAATCACTGATCGGCATCGCCCGGAGCACGCACTCAACAACAGATGAACTGGAAAGTACTTGGGAGTTTCCGCCACTGGTGGAGACAATGGCGCGCCACGATTTCAAAACGGCATGTGCATCCGGGAAGACGGCTTCGAGGGCAGACTGTGCTTCTGTTATCCACCTGATTGCCTCGGTGTCATCGTAGTCGTAAGCGGGTCGATTGCTCATCATATAGGTGCCACTTTGTACTCGAGCAATCTGCTTAGCTTCGATCTGTTCGAACCACGTTATGGCCTCGTTGGCAGTCATTTAATTCCCACTCCAGTCCCGCGGGGTTTCATGAACTAAGGAGGGATGCCCCTTCTCTCGCCAGGCTGACTCTCGCCAATGTTGCCGAAGTGCAGGCTTGCTTGTCCAGAATCAGGACGATTGAGCAGTGAAGGGCGGTCTCCTTGAACTTCCACTCTGAACAGAGTCGGCGCGAACACCGTTGGAAGTCAGTCCGGCAGTGTCCGGTACGGATCCGAACCTCGGGAAGAACTCCGAGCCACCGGAGTGGATGGCGTTCCACGAGGGAGAGCGGGACGCTACTGCGTCGACCCGAGACTAGAAGCGGTCTCATAAATAGCGGACGAGAATGAGGATGCACGCAAAGTGTAGAAATCCGAGAAAGTTTTCTGGATGGTATTCGTAGCGAGTAACGAGGCGGCGGAAATTGTGAAGCCAAGCAAAGAGTCGTTCCACGCGCCAACGTCGTTTGCGTCGCCGAAGTGGTCTTCCATCCTGAGTGATGACTTTTCGGCCTTTTCGGTGTGGGGCAATCAGCTCAACCCCTCGCTCCTGCCAGAGTCGCTCGTCGAGTCGATCGCTGTCATAGGCTTTGTCGCCAATGAGCCGGTCCGGCAGTTCATCGATGAAGCTCTGGTCAAGCGTCTTTTCGATGAGCCGGACTTCGTGGGGCGAAGCATTCTCAATGCCGACGGCGAGAGGAAGACCAGTGCCGTCTGTAACTGCCATGACCTTGGTCCCTTTACCGCGCTTCGTCTTACCAACTCCAAGGCCCCCTTTTTTGCCCCTGAGAAGGAGCCGTCGACGAATCCTTCCTCCAAATCCAACTTGCCTCGCGCCAGAAGGTCCTGAGCCAATGCACGGACAATTCTCCTCCACGTTCCATCTCGAGACCATTGCTGAAACCATCGATGGCAAGTCTGGTAAGGCGGATATTCTCGAGGCAGGTGTTTCCACTGGGCTCCGGTCCTTAGAATCCAAAGAATCCCATCCAGCACAAGTCTTGGATTGCTCCAGGGCCGCCCTCTCCGGTCCGGGCGCACCGGAAGAGGCGGCAAGAGCGGTGCCAGCACTTCCCATTGCTTGTCTGTCAAGTGCATGGCGAGCGTAGATCATGGACTCGCCACTCCGTCGATCTTTCGTCTTACCTTGCGGAAACCGATCGAAGTTCCGCTATTTACGAGACCCATTTATGAGACCGCTTCTAGTGAAGTTCGTTGATCTAAGTTGGCGACCAAATTCGTGCGTCTTTGTTCATGAGGAAAATTGCGACGGCGGCCGGAGGTCAGATAACACTGCCCGGCGTTTTCGCTCGATGAGCGTTTGACAAAGGACTCGGATAGAAAAGGGCGACGTGAACGACGTTCACATGGCCGAATAGTGCCCATTCTCGTTGGTGGCGGACCGGCGAGGACACTGGCTGAGTTTGAGTCCTTTGTCCGCTCCGAACTAGCTAAGGCTAATTTACCACCTCTCACGCTCGCTCTCGGACTCGCAGATCTGGGACCGACCCTGACTATAGGAGACCTGCAATCAGTGCGTGGCCCGACCGTGATTGGCATTGCCACGGCCCTTCACATCGCGCTCAATGCGATCACAGAGAATTACCCACTAATTCCCACGGAGGACCGCCCATTCAGGACAAACGTCGACGCTGCGGTAAAGACGGCGAGTGAGGCTGAGGGAGTAATTCCGGACGACTTAGCTCAAGCTCAGCGGACAAACGCTGGGGACCTCGCGAGTCATCGGGCAGTGTTGGCAGCCGCGCGGCGGGCCTTGGTGTCCAACCTCTGTGAGGGCTACGCGTACCAAAGTAGCATTGTCTACCGCGTCGCGAACACGTTGGTGCTTTTGGGACTCAAATCTTTTAGGGGATTGGCGGCCTCTTCGGACGAAGTGGATAGTCTGTTCAACGAATTTGTCGGGCTTCGAGCGTATGATTATGTGCTTACACTTTTCGCATTGTGGAGCTTGGCTGTAAAAGGCTCTGCGCTTGATTCACGATTCTTTCTCTCAGAGGGGCCACGGCGAAACGAACTGATCGTGCCGGTGGGATCGGTCATTGAGGAATTGGCGAGGGATTTTGACAAGTACCGACTATTCGAGGACCTACCACAAGCGGAAAGTTACACAGGGAAGGCACGCGCATGTGCTTTCTTCTCGCGCTGGCCGCTAATTCGTCTCAACGAACATCAGTTCATCTTTTTTGCTCACCCATTTTTCAAGATCCAAATCGCCAGCAAGTCTGTAACAAAAGCATTGGCCCTCGCTCGAAAGCGCGAGCGAGGCGAACCCAGGACCGCGTTTAGTCAATGGCTTGGTGGAAGATTAGAAGCGTTCTTTTCGGAGCTGTGCGAACTTTGGCGTCCGGGCGAGCATTTCCCTGAGTACGAGTACATTCAAGGGCAAAAAAGTCCAGATCAGATCGTATTTGAGCGACATGGCTCTAAAGAAGTGGCTTGCCTCTTTCAGCTCAAGGCCAAGATGCTAACGGAAGCGGCGCACTTTGGCAGCAGCGACGAGAGCGTCCGGCGAGACTTGGCGGGAGCATTCTCGGAGACTTTGTACAAAACGATCCAGTTTATAGTCCGAGCAGAAGCAGCCGCGCGTAACGAACGGTTAAAGCCCGAGAACGCGGCTCTTACTCGGCGAATCCTGGGATGTGAACGCTTTTGTATGATTGGCATCGTTCCAGACATGCCCTCCGTTTTCACATTTCGCGATATGCGCGAGATCTTGCTGGAGGAGGTGGAAAGCCACCTGGAACCGGGGGAGCGCGAGTGGTTCAGGCAGCACTTCGTACGCAAGTGCGTTTGGCACGTCATGGAGCTGGAAGAATTCGAGCGGTTCTTGTCCATCCCTCAAGGCGAGCGACAAATCTACAAACGCATCACAGGATACCTTCGCGAAGCCGACCCTGCCGGAGATATAATAAAAAGGGGTCTGCTCCCGAGCAATTTCCGAAGCTATCTAATCCGAAAATTTGGCCGTTACGATGCGGCTACGAACGAACGCCGTCTTGACTTGTACGTTCCTGAGCTACGCGAGTTGTTCAACGAGTTTGCGGCAGATGCCCGCAAGTACTTTTCAACGAAAGCAACGTCACCGGGAACCTGAGCCAGACCCCTTAAGGGCCCTTACGCGTACGCCGCGGGCACAGCACAGGGATGGGCGTACGCGCCCATCAAAGGTAGGCTCGGGCCGACCCTCAATGCCGGTTCCTGCTCTGGCTCTAGCATTGCTTTTTGGAATACTGCGCGGCTGTAACATGGTGTTCATGAACCCCGACCGAGAAGATTCGGGCTGCGCTCGATCAGCTCGCGAAGCGCAAACCTGCCTTGTATGAAGGATCGGGCCTTAGCTCGGGCATTTTTCGCGCTCGGCTCCCTGGCGTCAACTACTTCTTCGGGTCGGGAGAAGTAATTGTCGCCGAGCACTCGGCTGATGTCTGGGAGATCTTCTTCGTCCACTCCCCTCTGCATTCCACTTGGATGACTGCATGGCTGGGGTTGAAGCCCGATTCTAAATCGCCTTGCCATCGTGCTTGACATCCGACGGAAAATCGAATGTGTTCGTCCTTGCCGCTGGCGCCGCGCGGTCGTCGTCCTTGCAAGGATCCAACGCCAACGTTCGCTGGGCTTCAATCTGGTCTAGGCCATCGAAGTAAAGTTTGCGTGGCCAAGGGGGAAGTCATGGGCGCTCGTGTCGGGGCCATCACCACGCTAGGGGGCATCACCACGCTAATCGTTATCGGCGCATTGGGCGTGGCAGCCATCTTTCAATCCGGTTGCCCCAAGAAGAATGCGCCCACACTACCCAAGCAACCGTGCTCTTCGCAAAAGCAGGGACCCAACCTAGTCCAGACGGTCGCTGCCAAGGCCACCGTCGGCACGAGCATGTTCACGTTGGACGTCAAAGTAGCCACCAACATATCGCAGGCCACCACCGGTGGCGGCACCATGGACAGTCACATGGTCGTGAGGCGCAACATGGCGCTCGCGTTCCAAGCCGACACCAGGACTACCCCTCAAGGTGCCCTTCAAAGTCGGGTGCTCCTCGCCGACGGATTTCATGGCATGAAGGAGATCTCGCTGACGAGTGCCGACCGTGTAACGCTCCAGGGGACGATCGACGGGCGGGCGATCGCGCCGCAGCCGATCAACGCCAAGCCGGAGTCGATGAAATTCTCCGACGGCAGCCCGATTCCAGCCGTGACCATCGACGCTGACCTGAAACAGGCGCTTCCCTTGCTCGTGCAATCGGCCCAACAATCCCTCGATTGCGCGCCCGTGTCAGCAGCGACGCCGCCGCCGCCCGGCGGTGGTGGCGGCGGCGATCCTCCGGGCCATCATTCCGACACGATCGCATCCGCCGGATGCATCGGATGCCTCGAAGCCTGTCACGTGGCCGAGGGTGGATGTATCACGGCGGGCGCCGTCGCTGCCCTTGCCTGCTTTGCCGCCTATGGTGCCTGTTTGGCCGCCAGCATACTCTCGTGCGCGGGTGGCGCTTTCGTGTGCGCTCAGGACATCTGTCACGTCCCCTACCTCGGCGGGGGCGGCGGCGGTCCTTGCTGCTCCGTTCTTTGCGACCCAAACTCGTGCTGCAACCCAGGCGAGACGTGCGTCACTGCTGCCCAAGGTCCCGTTCTTTGCTGCTCACCGGGTCTCACAGCATGCCCTCCAGGAAATTGCTGCGGCCAGGGCGAAACGTGCATGGGCAACGGCTCCTGCTGCCTTGCAGGACAGGTGACGTGCAACAATAACAGCGTCTGCTGCGACGTGGGACAGGTTTGCAAAGACGGCGTTTGTTGCACGTCTGGACATAACGTGTGCAACGGGGTGTGCTGTCCACACAACAACGATATTTGCAATCCGAATACGCAGACCTGCTGTCCGTCCGGTTCGGTTTGCGGCAACAACTGCTGCAGTGGATTCGATGAAGTATGCGTGAACAGCAGTACCGGCACGTGCTGCGCCAAGGCGCACAAGTGTGGAGCCTTCTGCTGCGGGGCAGGTGAGAGCTGTGTCGATCCGATCCATGGCACGTGCAGCGCCTGTAGCAATTGCACCGGGCCGGGGCAGGAATGCTGCTTCTCTCAATGCTGCACGTTCCCCATGGTTTGCGACCCGGACCTGAAGACCTGCGTGGCCGCGCCTCAGTAACCTGCCTGGTTCTACTCTCCACGATGAGCGGAGTTCGTCTACGCCCTGACCGCCGCTGTCGTTGACCGAAACTCGATCCCGGGCTGTGTTTCGCCATTATCGGTCTGCGCCATGGAACAGACGGCGCGCGGCAGATCTCGGTAGCGGACAGTCTGGCGCAGTTGATTGGGCGCGGTGATCCTCCGGGTCTTTTGGAGGGCTACCAGCGTGACGGACGACGACAAGGGACGATGGAGCAGACTGGTTTCAGATTGGGAAAGCACGGACCTGTCACAACCAGAATTCGCGAGAGAGCGGGGCGTTAGTGTTCATGCTTTTCGCTATTGGCTCTATCGCCTTCGTAGCGAGGCAAAGGCGCCTATTATTTCGCAGCCGGAAAAGCAAAATGCTTCGGCGCCGCCGACCTCAAAAGAAGACTTGCGTTTACTTCCGGTTCGCGCGGTAGCCTCCGCGCCGAAGGCGCGGCAGCCAATGGCCAGCAGGGAATTTCTCGAGCTCGTCCTTCCCTCTGGATGGTGCGTACGGTTTCAAGCTGGCACCGACCTACGGTACCTACGGGCGTTGGTCGCGGTGCTGTAGCCCGTGCTCACCATTCCGCGGTCGGTTCGGATTTTCATCGGCTCGATGCCAATTGACATGCGCAAGTCAATTGACGGGTTGATGGCCATCGTCCAGCAAGAGCTCGAACAGGACGCCTATTCAGGCCATCTCTTCGTCTTTGTCTCTCGCCGCTGTGACCGGGTGAAGGTACTCACCTGGGACAAGGGTGGATTCGTGCTCTTCTACAAGCGCCTTGAGCGCGGCCAATTCCGCCTGCCGCATATGAGCGCTGATTCGATGGCGGTGGAGATTGACGCCACTCAGTTGGCCATGCTCCTCGACGGAATTGACTACGGCCGGGTACGAAGGCCCGCTTCCTGGGAACCGAGAAAAAAGATCGACGAACGATCCTCTTGATCACGATGGTCTATCCTGTTGATCATGATGCGCCGATCTTGGCGATCATGATGGTGCGTCGCGCGCAACTAGGAGCCTTCACCGCTGCCGGATGCAGCTGAACTGCTGAACTAAACCAGCACAACAAATTGGGTGTCAGCCGGGCTACGCGCCTAAGAGAGTCGCGATCCTGGTCTAGAAGCCTCGCTGTTTCAGTGATCGATTGAGACGGTGTGTAAAGTCATCGCGGCTCTTTGCAGATCCGGCTTGCAGTTTCATCCGCTCAACCTGCTCACCCATGGTTGCCAGGCGCTCAACTTCTTCGAGCGGGATTTTGAGCCGTCCTCCGATCCGGACCGTGCGGAGCCGGCCTGCCGCAATGAGTACATCCAGCGTTCTTCCTCGCGAGACTCCAAGGTACTTGGCTGCCTCGCGTTTGGACAATAGCCGCTTAGACCGAGAAGCGTTTGCGAGCTGTGCCTTGAGGCTGCGGATTTCCCTGAGGATCGCCTCGCCGGCATCCCTGGACAGTGAAATCCGCTCACGGGCTGCTGGTTCCCTTGCCTGAGCAGGAGGCATGTCCTGAGAGAAACTCATCGGGGCCCGATCTCTCCGATCGATAGAGGGGCCCCGAGGTTGGCTTGATAGTATTTGAGAACCGCAGCCACGTAGCGAGGCGTGTCGCCATTTCGCGGGATGGGCGCGAATGCTTTTCTTGGGTGCGCGTTGTATGCGACGAGCACACTGATCAGATCTCCGTCGTAGTACTTGAGAAGAACTGCGAGCAGGCGAACACCCGCTAGAATATTCCTGGTTGGCACCCACAGTTCTTGCGGAGCGATCCCAACGCGGCGAGCGTTGAATGGCATGACCTGCATCAGACCGATCGCCCCTGCCTTTGACACGGCTCGCGCGTCGAAATTGCTCTCACACCGGATGATCGCCCTGACGAGGCCGGCAGGTACGTGGTGCACGGATTGAACGTCGGCGATGGCTACCGCAATCTCGAGGTCGAATGCACCGTCCAAGGGGATTGTTGCGGCGGCCAGCAGATGCAGGAGTGTCACGCGGAGCATCTTGGTGCGTTACGATTGACTGAAGCCGATACTGGGGCGTCTAGGCGTGGGTGGGTTCATCAACTGTCGAATTGCGTCGAACACAACGCTGAATTGGGCGTCGTACTTCCTCTCGAGCGTGGCGAGCTTTTGAGCTAATTCCTTGTGGCTCAGGAGCATCTGCCGCAGCTGTACGAAGGCACGCATGATCGCGATGTTCACCCGGATCGCTCGGGCACTTCGCAGGACGCTCGAAAGCATTGCGATGCCCTCTTGCGTGAAAGCGTAAGGCGCGAACCGGACCTTCATCAGCGATTTGTTGAGATGGGACTTTGCGGTCACAGAACGTGACCGCAGATGCTCGAACTCGCGGGCATTGAGCTGGAACATGAAATCTTGGGGGAAGCGCTTGGCATTGCGCTTCACCGCCTGCATCAATGCCTTGGGCTCGACCTCGTACAAGGCAGCCAGGTCGGTGCTCAGCATGACTCTTTGGCTGCGAAGAATCAGGATGCGACGCGTAAGTTGCTCGATCGGAATAATCTGACCCACCGAATCCTAGACGTACCAAGACCAGCTAAAAACGAGACGTGCGCTGAGGGCGAAGGTGGAGTCTGCACCTACGAGCTGCTCGTATCGCGGCAGAATCGACAGGCTCCAGTGATCTCCAACCGCCCATTCGACACCTGCAAGAGCCGCGACGACGAGGTTGTCGCGGTTGAGATTCGGCAAGGCGAGTCGATAGTCGCGTGGATTGTTCGGGTCGAGGTCATTGATGTGTTGAAAATTGCTGTATGCTCTGTGTGACCATCCGACATCCGCGCCGGCAACGAATCGCCAGACGCTGCCAGTCAAAATCCGACCCCCAAGGAAGGTGCTGTACCGGTAAAAACGGTGCTTCAATGTGCCCGGAAAAGAGCCATCCTGCGTCGTGACAGTGACGCCGTTGTGAAAATAAGTGACGGGAGGCTCGAACTCGGCGCTGGTTGCGAGCTCGATCCAGTTACGCAACGCATACCGAAGCCCTAGCGAAGCAAGGAATGAAGTTCCAAGCATCGATCCCGATGTTGGGGCATAAGGCGCGGGAAGCGCGAGAGCGGTCCCGCCCGCGCCGATGTCGAGAGTTAGTGCACCTCGATCGGCCAGCGCTGATCGAGGTGTAGTTGCCAGAAGAAGTAAAGAGGCAGCAGAGGCACGCAGCGTGTGTGAGATCATCGGTGGAGGATGCAGCACACCTGAGAGGTCGCGTTGGGCAGATCTACGGGTGTTCCAGCGAAGCTCCAGATGCATGTCCACTTCGCCGTTTGGCCTGTCGAGGTGAAAAATGGATGACTGTCCGCGACGTAAGCATCGGCTCGGCCTTGACCGTAACAGGAGCCCGTAAGACCCAGGTCGCGCGCGTCGTCGCATTCGGCTGTGAGCGTCCAGTTGTTGGCTGCGTTCGCTCCAACGGCCGTTCTGCAATACAGGTCAGAGTGGCTCATGTACCATCCATTGCCCGGTGGTCCCTGGGCCCCTTGGGGGCCGGTCGAACCTTGAGGCCCCTGCGGACCCTGGGCGCCCACGGGACCCTGGGGACCTGCCGGACCTGGGTCACCCTTATCTCCCTTTGCGCCTTGTGGCGCGGATGACGAGCATGCGATCGAAGAGAGCATCGCAGAGAGGAGAATAGTTTTCGTCATCAGTGGCCGACCTCCCTCTGGACGCGGTAGTTGGCGATCGGACGGCCCTCGCCGAGAAAGTCGGGTGGACTCTGGCTGGGCGCGAAGGCCGAAAATACGGCCGAACCATCAAGACGCTCGGTGGCCGCGATCAACACGGTCGCGTACCGGTAACCTCGGTAATGCAGGCACGAGGCGGTAAAAAAAGGACAGCACACATACTCATTCCCGTCGCGGACCCAAAAGTCGTACTGCCAATTGTAGTAGTGAGGTTGGCCTGAGGGGTTTTCGAGAACTTGGTAGTCGAGCGGCGGCTGGTGACCCTCTGCGAATTGCCTTCCGGTATAGACGACCACGCCTCCAGCGGTTGGGCCGGCGGCAGGCGAAACAACGTACCTTCCACCGATGTTGGCTGCCGGCTGCGTTTCATCGTCCAGCCGCCAAACGCTTGAAACCAAGTTTCTCGATCCCGTGTCGTACGGTTGGTCCACGCCAGATACTGGGCCAGGCGACGGCAGGAGACCGCAAATCATTTGAGAATAAGGCCCGGCCCAGAGCAGAGGGAACATGATCCTGTATTGGTTGTTTGTCCCGCAGGGGAAATTGGGCGTTCCACAAGCTGAGCCAGCAATCGTCCAGTTGTAGCTCGGCTGAATTTGTCTGCTGTCGCGCCAGTACGGCTGACTCCACTGCCAAACTTCAGCGTTCCATCTGTTTGTCATGCCGAAAGGGCCGGGATTGTCGATGCGCACCTGGACTGGCGTCGAGTGGGGGTTTCGAATGATGTACCGAATGAACCGGACGACGTGCTCGGTCCCAAACGTGCTGCGCGTCCAAAGACTTGCGTAAGTGCCGTTGGAGATCCGGTGCGTGTAAACGCTTTTTGGATCTGAAGTCTGGTTGTAGGAGGTGTCTTCAGCAATTGACACCGGGGGACCGAGGATATGAAAAGTCAGAGTGACCGAGGATAGAGAGCCCGTGTTGCCGGCCGCATCACCGAAGTCGACTCGAAGGAT
>Ga0209283_10000599_pt1 | contig 18209 bp, 19 predicted proteins | sample CZO8metaG_2_FD_188354 | JGI IMG/M metagenome (GOLD analysis project Ga0209283, IMG submission 188354) | Vadose zone soil microbial communities from the Eel River Critical Zone Observatory, Northern California, USA - CZOApr15con2H1.8 metaG... | ecosystem: Environmental > Terrestrial > Soil >...
CCACCAACCGCGGCAGTCGCTGGCTTCCTCCGCCACCAGGGATGATTCCGATGTTGATCTCGGTCTGACCCAGCGTCGCGCGATCGGAAGCGATCCGGATGTCGCAGGCCATGGCCAGCTCCAAGCCGCCGCCGAAGCAGTATCCGTTGATCATCGCGAGGAGCGGTTTGGCGGTTCGATCCACGGCGTCGTACAGGGTCCCGTGCTCATACATTCGCCACTGCTCGATGGCGGTGCGGCCTTGGAATTCGTGAATGTCGGCTCCCGCCGTGAAGGCTTTGTCGCCCGACCCGGTGAGGACGATCGTCCGGGTCTCCTCGTGTTTGTCGAGCTCGGCAAGGGCGCGGACCAGTTCGGCTTTCAGCATCATCGACATCGCATTGAGCTTGTCTGGGCGATTCAATGCGACGACCGCGGTGGGGCCGTGGTGAGTCACGAGAATCGTATCGTAGTTCATGGAATCGGCGCGGCAAGGCCACCTGGCGACTTGAGGCCTCGCCCCCGACGCGTTAACCTTGTTTAAGGTTGCAATCACTGCTCGGAGACGCCCCCCTTGCGGGTGGTCAAATTCGACGATCCAGGATGTGGACGGTTGGCTCAAATCCCATTTTCTTCCAGAAGCGCAGGCCCATCTCGTTCCGCGCGTGCGTGTACAGATCGACCTTTTCGACGCGACGCGACCGGAACCACGCGAGCGCCTCATTCACGAGCGATTCCCCGACTCCCCGATTCCGTAGGGCGGGACCGACAAACAAGTCGTAGATGTGTCCGTATGATCGGCGCTCGAAGACTCTCGGGCGTACGAGGACCGCTCCCATGAGGAAGCCGACTGCGGTCCCGTCAAGTTCGGCGACGAGGCAGAGGCGGTCCTTGTGCCCCATGTGGCTACGTGTGAAGCGCCGCCAGTCTCCCTTCCACCCCGGCGCGAGGCGATACTCCGGTCCACCAAGATCGGCGTGGTAGTTCTCGAGCTTCTCCCACATCGCCGCGAGCGCATCGAGGTCCGCGACCCGGGCGACCCGGATGCGAGGCTCACCGGACCCGATACCTGCCACCTGCCTTTCCTGGACTAACGTCCGCTGGCCGCGATCCGAACGTCACTTCCCTTGGAACGCGGGCTTGCGCTTCTCCAAGAACGCACGAAAGCCTTCCTTCGCATCGGCCATCGCGAAGAGGCGATTCTGCAATTCCCGCTCGAGCGCGAAGCCCTCGTACATCGACATCTCGATGCCTTCCGTGACCGAGCGCTTGATGAGGCCGACCGCCCGCGCGGCGTGCTGCGGATACGTGAGGCCGTTCGCGAAGGCCATCGTCTCCTCCCAGAACTTCGCCTGGGGGAAGAGGCGATTCAGGAGGCCCCAGTCGAGCGCCTCTTTCGGCGTGAGCATGCGGCCGGTGGTCATGAGGTCGATGGCGCGACTCTTCCCGATGAGCCGCGGGAGTCGTTGCGTGCCTCCCGTCCCCGGAAGGACGCCGAGCGTCACCTCGGGCAACCCGAGCCGCCAGGCGCCATCCGAGGCGAGACGGAGGTCGGTCGCCATGGCGATTTCGAGTCCGCCGCCGACGCAATGTCCGTCGATCGCTGCGATGAAGAGCTTGGGCGTGCTCTCCATCTTGTTCAGCGTCTCCTGACAATTCAGGCAGAACATCGCCTTGTAGTCCGGCGTGGACGACGCGAGGAGGTTGATGTCCGCGCCCGCGGACCAGACGCCGTCGAGCTTCGACGCAATGACGCATACGTCGACGTCGTCGTCGAATCGTACGTCATCGATCATCGTGTTCAGGTCGCGCATCAAGTCTGCGTCGTACGTGTTCGCCTTCGGCTTGTTCAGCCATGCGATCGCGACCCGGTCTTTCTTCTCCATCGAAATGTACGTGAGGTCCATCGTTCCGCCTCGCTCCGATTGATGGTCCACCGATTATTAAATGGTAGGGCTTAGGCCACCCAACTTTCCATCTCACGGGACTATGGAACCGCAAGAGGGCCGAGGGATCGCGGTCATTAGGTTGCCGGGGCGTGTTCGGGCGTTCCCCATTTCTCGTTGAACAGGAAATCGGACTTCACGAACTCCCAGTGGCGGCTCGTCATGTATCGTGCCGGGAGGACCGCGCGCAGATAGTCGACATAGGTGTCACGGTCGACCGGTTTCCCGCGATCCGTCAGCAGGTTTCCGTGGATGTCATACGGCAGATAGACGTACCCCACGCCGGCGGCGTCGGAACCGGGGTTGCAGTAGTCGCCGAACTCCGCGAGGCCGCGGATTCGGAAGAAGCGGCGATCCGGCAGGAAGAGGAGATCGTCTTTCGTGAGCCCGTGCACCGACTCCCCTTTTTGCATGAGTCTCCGTAACGCGGCGTCCGCCTCGTCTCGGGAACAACGTGCTTTCGCCTGGATGACGGCGAGGTTCGCGTCCTTCACCTTGCCGAGGACCTCGTCGATGTAGATCGTCTGGGCCTCGCGGTTCTTGAGCGTCTTGAACACGCCCTTCACGAGGTCTCCGCCCAGCTCGGAACCGAACATCTCGAGCCCGCGCGGGTACCACATGTTGAGGGTCTGCTGCAGATCCTCGATCCCAAAGTTCCCGCCGTTCAGGATGCCCGCGACCGCGATCGCCTTCATGAGGGTCTCCCCGGCCGCGAGGTGGTACGACTCCTCGAGGAACCGCATCCACGGCATCGAGAGCGCCATGGGCCCGTACAGGAAGTGGTGCTGCATCTCGAGCTGGAACTTCCCGACGCGGTCGATGAACGACATGAACGTCGCGGAATCCATGAGGCTCTTGAACTCGATGTTGAACGCATCGAGGACGTGCTCGCCAGGTTTCATCGCGAAGAGCTCTTCCATCGTCTCCGTTGCCCAGTGGCGTCCCCAGCGGGCCTTGTCGAACGTCGGATCGAGCGTCAGGACGCCGGCCATCTGCATGTGGTGCCGCAGCTCCTCGACGCAGACGCGCTTCTTCGAGAACGAGATCGACTCGAGGCGGTCCCCGTCCGGGTCCGTGCGGTGGATCCCTTCGACGATTTCCTTGTCGAGTCCGGTGAGCGATCCGGTGTCGAGCTGCTCGTACACCATCCGGTGCTGCTGGATCGAGCCGAGTTCCGTCGAGGCCTGCGCGCGGATGATCTTCAACGCCGTCATGAACTGCGCGTCGGGCATCTTGTCCGCGGTCCACAGACGGTTGGTCAGGTTGCCGGTCGCGGCCGTCGCCCCGACGACCTTTTGCGCGAACCCGGCGAAGCCGTCCGGTTTGGCCATGATGACGCTGAGGCGGGGCATCGGCGTCTCCGGATAGTGCCGGGACCACTTCGGCGCGTCGAAGACCTCGGGCATCTCCGGGAAGTACGTCTCCTGCCAGAGCTTGCCTTCCTCCGCCCACTTCTTTGGGAGGGCCTCGATGCGGAACTGGTCGAGGAAGGGCATGCAATCGCTGCGAAGCGCGTCGTGCGGGATGAACCTTTCCCGGACGCTGGTTTCACGCCCCTAATCGAAAAGACAATTGCTCGTTCGCTTCTCGAAGGAGCGGCAGCGAGCGGCCCTCTGTTATCTTTTTCATGAGTGTCCCATAATATATTAGTGACCTCGCGGCAGCTGCCGCTAACACGGAGTTGACGACCCGCATGACGAAAGTTCTCGGCATCGCGGCGATCGCCCTCGTGATGGGCCTCGGGCTCATCGCGTCCGTGGCCCTCGGGGTCACTCTTCCGTCGCAGGCCAACCAGCATGCGGTGGACGCGACCTCGGGGACGCACTCGGGGGCCAACGTAACCGGGCACCCCAGTGCTGACGTGAACGGCGTCCCTCCGGGTCCGCCGACCTGGTTGAACGACACCGCGCCGTTCGGTCCTCCGGAATGGGCGAACACGTCGGGCGGACCGCCCACGTGGCTCACGACGCCGTAAATGGGCAATCTCCCGACGGCGTCTCTTCTCTTTTTCGCGCGCCTCCGTCAACGGCGTTCGAGGACCCCGACATAGCTTGTTGGATCATCTCGGGGTTCGTAGATGACCCGGGCCAGGTCCCAGCCCGTCGCGTGCGCGAGCTCCGCGAGGTCGTCGGGCGAGAGCAGCAAGAGGTCGAACCAATCCCCGATTCGGCCTTTGTAGTGCCCGCGCAGCGAGAGCAATCCCGGCGGCCGACCGCGCGCGATGTTTCGTTTCACGTAGCTGAGATGGTACGGAATCCACGTGCCCGGGATCCGGGTGCTGCCGATGATCCGGCCGCGGCTCTTCGTGATCTCTCGAGCCTCGCGCAAGAATCGGCGCATCCGCGGGAGGTCTCCTGCGAGGCCGAGGTTGTTGCCCATCAACATCACTGTGTCGAAGGTCCCGAGGCCGCGCGGCAGACGCTGGACGCTACCCTGGTAGACTTCCTGAAGGCCCCGGACGCGGGCCAGCGCGACCTGGGTCGGCGACGCGTCGATCCCGACGACGCGGTGACCTTTTCGCTGGAGGTAGACGGAGTGTCGACCCGGGCCGCATCCGACGTCGAGCACACGACCCCGGACCTCGCGCATCGCCTCGCGCTCGATCTTCGACCACTTCGCAGGAGGCGTGAAGTACGCCTCGACGAGCGAGCGGCTGCGGTACCCGTCGTCGCGTTCGAATTCGAACACGACTTTCTTGCCGAGCCAGTGGTCCAGCATCGCCTGCGCGTACAGATCGAACGACGAGACGGTTCGTCGCTTCGGCGTCGGGCGAGACGGCATGGTTGAAGCGGCATGCGTTCGGCTCGTCTTGAGATTTGCTCATCGCCGAGTAGCTACAACATAATCGCGCTGGGCAAAGCTTATCCTTCGCGGACGCCTAGGCGGGCGGGGGTCCGGAGATGGCTCGCGTCCGGAGAGAATCGAAGTTCGAAGTCTTCGGCCAGGAAATGCTCGAGAAGGTCGTCGCGAAGAGCGGGAGCTCGGGCCGTGTGTACCTCCCGCCAGACTGGATCGGCAAACGGGTGAAGGTCATTCGCGTCGAGTGAGGCGCGTCCGATGCCGGGGCGGTTCGGGCCGTCGGATTTCGCCGCATGCGGGCGGTGCGGGAGCGGTCGGGTCCATCCAAAGTTGCTCGTGATGGGCCCCATCGCGGGCGTCGACAGCGACAGCCGTTCGTACGTGTGCCATGCATGTGGCCACGAGGGACTTCCGATCTTCTTCGACACGGAATCAGCGCGCGCGCAATTCGAGCGGGAGAAGAAGGGCGTGTGGGAGCCGGAGGCCGCTTCGCCGAAGAAAGGTCCCATGTCGATTCCGATCCTCCCGATCCAGACGGATCCATTGGTCGACATGAAACTATTGGATTTCCTCCCGGGGCGCGTCGCGGCGGTCACGGGCGTGCGGTGGGAGGCCGGCGCGCTGACGCCGACCGAATACCGGGTCTCATTCCAGGAATATTGGGATGCGATCGGCGGACCGCGGTACAATGCGTCCCGCATCTACATGCTCGACCTCGCGGGCATCAACCGCGCGAACCCGAACTTCGACGTCACGCGGCATCTGGGGAAGCGATGCGACGTGTGGCTCGACTCCGGCGGCCGGGAGCCGGAGGAGGTCATGGACGGCTACATGCTCGACGTGGAGCGGGTGGTCGCGGGCTCGAAGACCCTCGGCTCGCTCGACTCCTTCGCGGTCCTCTATGCGTTGTCGTCGGAGGTCCTCCCGTGCCTCGATTGGGACGGGCACGTCGTGTGGAGGGAGCCCAGGGAGGCCCAAGTCGACCTCCCTGATGTCGTGCGGGCCTTGCGCGGGATCGGCTTCTCCTCGGTCTGCGTGATGGACTTGCGGCGGCTCGGTTCGGAACTCGGTCCCGACCCTGCGCTCCTCTCGATGCTCGAGGGCCTCGATCTGGACATGTACGTCGGCGGAGGCCTGCAGGAATCGGACGTTCTCCGGCTGGGGGAGCGAGGATTCGCAGGCGGCCTCGTCGATCCATTCACGCCCGTGATTCGGGACCTCCTCAAGACGCCGAAACCGGAAGCCCCCACCGAGGCGATCGCCCCCGCTCCCGTTCCGCGACCCGCCCCTGCGCCCCGTTCGGTCCCGGACTCGACTGGACCGCCATAACATAGCCGGGGACCCTCCAGTCGGATGAATGTTCGTTCTTCAGCTTTGTGTGGCCGAATTCTGAGAAAACTATAAACAGAGTGACGCGGTCCCGCGGTCGAGGGAGGAAGCCGGCATGGCGTTGATGTTGGACGCGAATTTTTACATCGCGGTGATCGTGGCGGCAATTGTGAGCTTCATACTCGGTGGAATCTGGTACCAGCCCTTGTTCGGAAAGGCGTGGATGGCTGCGCTCGGCAAGACCGAGGCCGACAAGGAGGCGATGCGCAAGCAGGCTCCGAAAGGGTTCGTCGCGGGCCTCATCGGGGCCTTCATCTCGTCATTCGTCCTGGCGCTCTTCCTGGAGTACGGACGCTTAGCCAATGTGGGCCTGCCGAGCGGCGTTGCCGGCGGGCTCGTCGTCGGATTCCTGGTCTGGTTCGGTTTCCTCATGACAACGACGGTCGCCGGCGCGATCTTCGAGGGTCGCTCTCGCAAGCTCGTCGGGATCAACGTGGGTTTCACGTTCGTGTCGTATCTTGCCATGGGTCTGATCCTGGGCATCTGGATCGTCTGATTCTGGACATCTGGATCTGATCGTCGACCGAGAGACCGATCCTCAAGTTTGCCGAAGAAGCTCGAAGGCTGACTAGACCCGCTCGATTTCGATGCCGGCCTTCTTGAACAGCTCGAGGCCCTCGTCGCTCCGATACGCGCTTCGGTAGTAGACTTTCGATGCGCCACTATTGATGATGAGCTTCGCGCACGTAACGCACGGCTGGCCAGTCACGAACACCACCTTCCGTGGGTCGTTCACACGGACCTTGATGAGGGCGTTCTGTTCGGCATGTACGCACTGGCAGTTTCCGGGTTGGTCAAACCTGCAGTCGTCGTGCGAGAATCCCTTCGCGGTGCCATTGTATCCGAACCCATAAATTTGGGTCATGTCCTCCGAGGTTACAACGCAAGAGAACTGGGCGCGCTTACACGTCGCGCGGCGGGTGAGAGACATCGCGAAGTCCATGATCAGGCTCTCCAAGCTCGGTCGCTCGATTTTCCCCATGACCTGCTGGCCCCAGACTAGAAATCGAGGAACCCACGGTCGGGCTTAAGGTTTCGGAGAAGGCGGACGTTATGGACACGCCACCGAAAAACCTTATCTGAGAAACCAGGGTGCCGAAGTCTCCGATGACTGATCGAACGCCGGTTATCGATGCACTGTCGGTAACTCGGGAACAGGTCTCGGCCTTCCGGCTCTCTCGTCATCACCTGATCGATCGGGCACCGGCCTCTGCCCTGGTCCAAGTCGCGGGCGACATGGGTGGCGCACAAGCCCAACTCCTTTCCGCGGCGCAGATTTCGTTCTGGGCGCGGACCCGCGGCCTCCGTATGGCCGACGTCGACAATGCGTTGTGGCGAGACCGAACGCTCGTGAAGTCATGGTGCATTCGAGGCACGCTCCACCTCATCCCCTCCCGGGATTTCGCGGTGTTCCTGCAGGGAAGCGCCCGGCGGGACGCACGATGGATCGCCTGGATGGCCCGCGCCAAGATCCCAACCGACGCGGTCGATCGACTCATCGGCGCGATGCGGAAGGCGCTAGATCGACCCCGCACGCGCCCCGAGATCGCCGAGCGGATCAGTGAATCACTCGGAGTCAAGATCGCCCAGAAGTCGGGACGGGGATGGGGCAATCCGGCGAACGCGACCGGTTTCCGGATCGGCCGCACGGTCTTCTCGCTCGACGGGGTCATCTTCCTGGCCTGCATCCGGGGCCAGGCCTGTTTCGGTCCGATCCGCGATGGCGAGGCGACATTCGTCCGCCCGGAGAAATGGCTTCCCGACTGGGACGATTTGCCTCCGGAGAAAGCGGAGCTGGAACTTCTCCGGCGGTATCTGAGGGCGGACGGACCCGCGACGTTAGCGGACTTCAACATCTGGATTGGACTGCGGGCCGCGGACGCTCGCGAAGTCTGGACTCGCTTGGAGCCGGAGCTGGCGGCGGTCGATCTCGACGGGCAAACCGGCTGGGTGCTTCGTGACGACCTTCCGGCGCTGAGGGAGGCGAAGCTCGACGCTCCGGCCATTCGACTCTTGCCGTCCTTCGACTCTTTCCTCCTGGGCCAGAAGGACCACCGCCACCTCGTCGGACGTGCCCACCACGCGCGCGTCTATCGCCCGCAAGGGTGGCTCTCCCCGGTCGTGCTGGTGGACGGCCGGGTGGCGGCCGTCTGGTCCTCCGAGCGCACGCGCCGCCGGCTGCAGGTTCGAGTCAAGCCCTTCGGTCCGCTCCCCGCGGTGGTCCGGACCGCGGTGCGCGACGAGGCGGAGGACCTGCGGCGATTCCTCGACGCTCCTGAGGTCTCGATTCGGTTCGGTTGAGCCGAGTCCCGTTACGGTTGGGCGACGGTGACGTGCCGTCGCTTCGAGGCCACGATCAACGCGATCTGAATCACGGACGAAATCGTGCCGAAGAGGAGGTACCACAGGGTCCCGACGGCAAACGCAAGCACGAGCATGTCCCCCCACGGATGGCGGAGGAGCAACAGAGAGGCCGCCGCGACCTGCGCGACCCCGATGACGAGGAAGACCGGGCCGATGGAGAGCGGGTCGATCCCGACGGCGCTGACCAACACCGCCCACGGTCCTAGCTGGCCGCCGATCCGGAAGAAATCTCCCACGACGAATCGGTGGATTGCATCGATGATCATGTAGCCGCCACTGATGATGGCGAGCGCCGCGGCAGCGACTGCGGTCCTCGGTAAGGGCCGCGACATCGGTCTTCAGTCCGATGCGGCCTTCGTCTTCGCGAGTTCTTGCTCACGCAGCTGCCGTCGCAACACCTTGCCGACGAGGGACATCGGAAGGGCCGTCGCGAACTCGACGGACCTCGGCACTTTGAACGCCGCGAGGCGCTCCTTGCAGAACGCGATGATCTCCTCCTGCGTCGCGGTCTTCCCGTTCTTCAGGACCACGAACGCCTTGACGGACTCGCCGCGGTACGCGTCCGGGATACCGATCACCGCGGCTTCTCCGACCGACGGATGCATGAAGAGGACCTCCTCGACCTCCCGAGGATACACGTTGTATCCGGAGCAGAGGATCATGTCCTTCTTGCGGTCGACGATGTAGAAATAGCCGTCCTCATCCATCCGCGCGAGGTCGCCCGTGACCAACCACCCGTTGCGGAGCACCATCGCCGTCTCCTCCGGCTTGTGCCAGTACCCCTTCATCACCTGAGGACCGCGCACCGCGAGTTCGCCGACGTCGCCTTGCGGGAGTTCGAGTGATGGGTCCTCGGGGTCGACGATCTTCGCGTCGGTGTCGGGGAAAGGGATGCCGATGCACTCCTTCACGAGGCCGTTCATCGGATTGCAATGGGTGACGGGCGATGCCTCCGTCAAGCCGTATCCCTCGACGAGTCGCCCTCCCGTCGCGGCTTCGAACTGCTTGCGCACCTCGTTCGGAAGGGGGGCGGCCCCGGAGATGCAACTGCGGATCGAACGGAGGTCGTACTTCGCGAGCTTCGGGTGCCGAAGGATGGCGATGTACATCGTTGGGACGCCGGGGAAGAGGCTCGGCTTCGTCTTGTTGATCAACTTGAGGATCGCGCCGATCTCTCGCGGGTTCGGGTACAGGACGACCTCGATGCCGCTGACGACGGAGAAGAGCATCACGGCCGTCAAGCCGTAGACGTGGAACAGAGGGATGGCGCCGAGCAGCTTCTCCGGCCGGTGGGAACCCGCGGAAAACCAGGCGGCGACCTGCATCGCGTTAGCGATGAGATTGCGGTTCGTCAGCATCGCCCCCTTCGACGTGCCGGTCGTGCCGCCCGTGTACTGGAGCACCACGACATCGTCGGGGTTTGCGCGAGCCTCCGCAACCGGACTCGCCGGCGTCCGAGCGATGTCCGCGAATCGGTGGATTCCAGGTTCTCGAGGGATCACGAGCGGCCAGTGGCCTTGCTTCTTCAGGTCCCGCCGCTTCTTGATCGGGTAGAGCTGCCGCAGAGGAACCTTCAGGAACTCGCCGACGTCGCACACGACGACGTGCTTCACCTGCGCGTTCTTCCGGGCCTTCGATACGTTGTGCCAGAACAGATCCAGCGCGATGACCGTCTCCACACCCGCGTCGGTCCACAAGCTCTCCAACTCTCGCGGCGTGTAGAGCGGATTCGTCTGCACGACGATGGCCCCCGCCCGCAGCACGGCGAAGAATGCGACGACGAAATGGGGCGTGTTCGGCAGGACGAGGGACACGCGATCCCCCGGTCGGACCCCGATCGCGCGCAGGCCTGCCGCGAACCGATCGACCGCTGCATTGAGGTCGCGGAAGGACGTCGACTTGCCATAGAACGTGATCGCGGGACGATCCCCGAATTCTTTCGCGGCGTGGCGGAGCAATTCGTGCACCGAAATCTCGGGATAGTCGATTGACGTCGGAACGCCTTGCGGCCAACTGCCCAGCCAGGGCCGCTCGAGCGTCGCCTCCCCCTTCATGATTGGAAGATATCGGGCGCGAGGGCTAAAACCTGATGGACGGGCGACGCCGTCGCGAAACGATTATCCGCCGCAGGAGCCCATGGAGGCCCGATGCCCGACGCGCCCCGCCTGCGGATCGCCCGCGAAGGAGCCGTGGCGGTCCTGTGGATCGAGAATCCCCCGCGCAACCTGCTGAGCCTCCCGATGGTCGCCGACCTCGCCGCCCGGGTCGTGGACCTGGAGAAGGACGATTCCGTTCGCGCGGTCGTTCTCGCGGGAGGAGGACATGCAAACTTCTGCGCGGGCCTGGACATGGTCGAATGGTCGCGCCTCTCGCAGAAGGCCGCGCAGGACGAGATGAGCCGAGGCCAAGACGCGTTCTGGGCGCTCGAGCACCTCACGAAGCCGACGGTTGCCGCCATCAACGGGGCGGCCCGCGGTGCGGGCGCGGAACTCGCGCTCGCGTGCGACCTGCGCATCGCCGACGAGAGTGCGATCTTCTCGCACCCGGAGGTGGACCTCGGATGGATGCCGAGTCACGGTGCGACCGCGAGGCTCTCGAAGATCGTCGGCCGCTCGAGGGCGCTCGAGATCCTCGTGAGCGGAAAAGAGGTGAAAGCACTCGATGCCCTTCGGCTGGGGATCGTCAACCACCTCGCCTCTCCAGGCGGTGCGCTCGACCAGGCAAAGGCCCTGGCGACCACGTTCGCCTCGAAGCCTCGCTCGGCGGTGAAGGCGATCAAGCGCGCGCTGACGGAGGGCGACGAGAAGCCCTACCGCAACCGCTTCCTCCTGGAGTCGCAACACGCGATCCAGCTCTTGTGGACCGACGAGCACAAAGCCGCGATGGAGCGGCTCCGCGAGAAACGGTCCTAAGTACACGAAGGGGTCCGCGGATTCAGCCGTGCCGCAAGATCGTCTCTTTCGCTCCCCAGCGCTTCAGCTCGATGTCGACGCCCACGTCGGTGGCGACGAACGATCCGTTCCTCAGGCGAGCCGCTTTCAGAATCTTGCGGCGTTCCTCCTCGTCCGCAAAGGCGAGTTCGGACCGAAAGAACCCGAAGTCGATTTCGACGCGCGAGTTGACGCGGACGGCCCCGACCAGTCGGGAGCCGCTCTCGAGGACGCGTCCGACCATCGAGGTCCGTCGCCCTCGGACTCGTTTCAGGAAGCCGAAGCAGACGACGCGTCCTTCGGCCCACTCTCCCGCACGGACCTTCGTGTACGAATCCCGTGGGTCGAGGCCGTAGATGTCCACGAACGTCGCGCCGAGTTTCGGATCATACCCCCACCCTTTCTGAGGGTCCCGCGCCACGCGCAGGCGGATGTACCCTTCCGCCTCGCAATCCGAGCAGAGGATGGTTTCCAGGACTCGGCCTTTCACCGGAAACGAGGCTTCGAACTCGAGGCCGGACTTGATCGGTCGGGGCACCGCGATGAGAACGGCCGCCGCGCCGATAAACCCCACCACGCGAGAGCTTCAAGTCGTGGCGGGGCGTTACACGGGCGAAGAGCGGGGGAGCAGCATCCCGGAGGAACGCCTGGTCCACAACTACCTCGTCGAGGCGGGCCTGGCGGCGCGGATCCCGAAAGGAATCCGGATCTGGGAGGAGACCTTGAGAGACGGCGAACAGACGCCCGGGGTCGCGTACACGCCGGAAGAGAAGGTCCGGATCGCCCGCGTCCTGGACGAGGTCCACGTCCCCATGATGGACGTCGGGATCCCGGTCGTCTCGAGCGAGGAGGCGCGAGGCGTGCGGATGATCGCGAACGCCGGACTTGACGCCACGATCATGGCCGCGGCCCGGACGGTCCGGAAGGACGTGGAGGCGTGCATCGCCTGCGACGTCGACGAGATTGCCCTCTTCACCGCCGGCTCCGACCTCCACATCAAGCACAAGCTCGCGATGACGCGCGAGCAGGTGAAAGAAGCGGCCGTCCGCGAGACGGAGTATGCGGTCGCCCATGGCGTCGACGTCTCGTTCGTGACGGAAGACACGTTCCGCGCGGACCTCGACTTCGTCGTGGATCTGTACGATGCGTGCACCGCGGCAGGAGCCCACCGCGCCGTCGTGTGCGACACGGTCGGCGTGATGACGCCACCCGGGATCACCTGGTTCTTCGAGCAACTGAAGCGCCGACTGAAGCCGACCGAGCTTTCGTTCCACGGACACAACGACTTCGGACTCGCGGTCGCGAACAGCCTCGCGGCGGTGGAGGCGGGCGTCGCCGTGCCCCACACCTGCGTGAATGGCCTCGGGGAACGCTCCGGGAATGCAAGCTTCGAGGAGCTCGTCTTGTCGCTCGAGGCGTTGTACGGCTACGACACGGGGATCGACATCTCGAGGATCTACGAGCTGTCCCAACTCGTCGAGACGCTGAGCGGGATCCCGGTCGGGATGCATCAACCGCTCGTGGGCCACAACGCCTTCGCCCACGAATCCGGCATCCATGCCCACGGCGTGATCAAGCACACCGCGACGTACGAGCCGATGCAACCGGAGAAGCTGGGGAGAGAACGCACCTTCGTGTTCGGAAAACACACCGGGTCCCTCGCCGTTGCCGAGAAACTGCGTGGCCGCGGGGTCGGGGCGACTCCGGAACAAGTGGCGGCACTCGTGAAGCTGATTAAGGATTTCGCGGAAGCGCGATCGAAGGGAGACCAGCAAGCCTTCGTCAATGCGTTCCGCGACCGAGCCGAGCGTAGGCGCGGCGTGACCGACGACGAGTTCTGGACGCTGGCCCAGAAGGCGGGCCTCAGCCGGCCAAAGACCGCAGCGAAGTGAAGCGGTTCAGGTCTTTCGGGGCGGTGGGTCGACGGGATCCGGGTCGGCGATCCCTTGCCCCATGGCCGCGCGGGCGAATGCCGCCGCCCGGCGGGACGTCGAGACGTAGATTCCCAGGAGGACGATTCCCGCGCCGGCGAGGTCGATGACATCGAACGTCTCGTTGCCGAGGCTTGCGCCGAGCAGGACGGCCACGATCGGGATGATTAATGCAATGTACGAGAGGAACGTGGCCTGCATCTCCTTCAGGAGCCATTGCCACGCCACGAACGTGACGACGGAGCCGGCGATCGCGAGGTAGAGGATTGCTCCGAGGCCCTGGGGCCAGGTCGGTACGGCCCACGGCTCGCGGGCGATTAGGGAGACCCCGGCCAGGGCCGCCGCACCGACCGCCATCGATGCCGCGTTGAACGTGATCGGTTCCGTATCGTGGCCCCATCGTTTCACCGCCACCGTCGCAAACGCGGCGCACATCGCGGCGAGGACGATCGACAACATGGGGAACACCTTCTCCGGACCTGCGGTCCCCAGCTGGCTCCGGAAGATGAGGACGACGCCGCCGAAGCCCACGCCGATTCCGAGCAGTTTCTGGACGGTCAATCGCTCCGACTTCAGGAAGGCGTTGGCCACCAGGGCGGTCTGAAGAGGAAATGTCGCGAACAGGATCGCCGACAAGCCGCTGGGCACCCCGTTGTTCTCGCCCCAGTAGATGAGGCCGTAATCCGCGGTGAAGAGCACGATCCCGACGAATCCGACGAGGGTCCACTCGGTCCGGTTCTGCGGCCATTTCGATCGGAATACGACCGCGAGCACGAGGAGCACGACCGCGGCGACGACGAATCGCAAGGACGCGGACAAGAACGGTGGCGCGCCTTCGAGGCCGATCCGGATCGCGAGCCAGGTCGAGCCCCAGATGATGCACAGCATGACGAATGCCGCGCTGCGCGTGGAACTCGTGGCCATCGGCCCGGGGATTGCGGCCGTCTCGTAAAACCTTGGGGCCGTCCATGGCCATGTTTATAGGTCGCGCCGCACCTGTGCATCCACCGATCCCGATGACGGGCCAGACGATGTCGGAGAAGGTCCTCGCGCGCGCGAGCCACGCCGAGTCCGTTCGCCCGGGCCAGATCATCGACGGGGACGTCGACCTGCTGTACATGCACGAGATGCTGGCCCTAGCCCTCCTGCCCTTCAACGAGATCGGCACGATGAAAGTCTGGGATCCCGAGAAGATCGTCGTCACGCTGGACCATTGGGTCCCCCCGCCGACGCCGGAGATCGCGAAGATGCACCAGACGATCCGGGAGTTCTGCCGGAAGCAAGGCATCCGACGGTTCCACGACGTGGGCGACCACGGCATCGTCCACCAGCTGATCGCGGAACGCGGCTATGCGCATCCGTGGGATCTCGTCATCGGGAGCGACAGTCACACGAACATGGTCGGGGCGGTCGGGGCGTTCGCGGCGGGAATCGGCGCGACGGACACGGCCGCGGTGATGGCGAAAGGCCAACTCTGGCTCCGCGTCCCCGAAACGATGCGCGTCGACATCCGCGGCACCCTCGGCGAGCGCACCGGCGCGAAGGATGTCATCCTGAAGGTGATCGGGACGACCGGGGACGACGCGGCGCGGTACGCGGCGGTCGAGTTCACCGGTCCCACCGTCGATGCGTTCCCGATGAACGAGCGGTTCGTGCTGTGCAACATGACGACCGAGATGGGCGCGAAGGTCGGGATGATCGCGGCGGACGAGGTGACGAAGGCGTACCTCGCCCACTCGGGTGCCCGATTCGAGCCGATCCGGTCCGACGACGATGCGGCGTTCCTGAAGACGTTCGCCTTCGATGTCGACGGGATGGGCCCCCAGGTCGCATGTCCTTCGAATCCCGCGAATCTCAAACCGGTCGAGGACGTCGCGGGGACGAAGATCGACGTCGCGTTCCTCGGCTCATGTACGAACGCCCGGATCGAGGATCTTCGAATCGCCGCGGAACTCCTGAGGGGCGAGAAGGTCGCACCCGGCGTACGATTCCAGATCACACCCGCATCGCAGATCATCTACCGCCAGGCGCTCAAGGAGGGCCTCGTGGAAGTGTTCATGGACGCGGGGGCGACGTTCACGTCGTCGACGTGTGGCCCGTGCTTCGGAGGCCACCTCGGCACGCTCGCGGGCGATGAGGTCTGCATCTCCTCGACGAATCGGAATTACCCCGGCCGAATGGGTTCGCCGACCGCGCAAGTGTATCTCGCCAGCCCGTGGACCGTGACCGCCTCGGCCATCCACGGGGAAATCACGGACCCGCGGAAGGTCTAGACTTCATGCAAAGCCGATTCCAGGGCCGCGCATGGACGTTCGGAGACGACATCTCGACGGATCACATCATTGCGGGCAAGTATCTCGGGACGACCGATCCGAAGGTGTTCGCGGAGCACGCGTTCGAGGCCGTCGATCCGACGTGGGCGAAGAACGTCCGGCCCGGAGACATGATCGTCGCGGGAGCCAACTTCGGTTGCGGTTCGAGCCGCGAGCAGGCGCCGGTCGCCTTGAAGACCCTCGGCATTTCCGCGATCCTGGCGAACTCGTTCGCGCGTATTTTCTTCCGGAACGCGATCAACCTCGGCTTCCCGGTGGTCGAGTGCGCGGGCCTCCGCGATAAGGTGAAGTCGGGCGACGTCATCGAGCTGGATCTCGCAGGCGGCGAAGTGCGGATTCCTTCCGGCGGAATGCTCAAGTTCACGCCGCTCCCGCCGAACATGCTCGAGATCCTCGAGGCCGGCGGGCTCGTCCCGAAATTGAGAAAGGAACTCGGGACCAAGCCGATGTCTTAGCGTCCGTCGGCGAGCTCGGTCCGTCATGAATCCTCGTTGAATCGTGGCCGGACAAACCTTAAACCGCGCCCTCCGCATCGCCGCCCGGATGGCGTTCAAGATCGTCCTCCTCGCGGGGGACGGCGTCGGACCGGAGGTGATGCGGGAAGGCGTCAAGGTCCTGAAGGCCGTCGAGTCGGCGTACGGCGTCTCATTCGACCTCGTTCCGTTTCCGTGCGGTGGTCAGCATTACCTCGAGACCGGGGAGGAGTGGCCCGACGGCGCGTTCGAATCCTGCAAGGCCGCCGACGCGATTCTCCTCGGGGCCGTCGGGCTCCCGCAGGCCGTCCTGCCGAACGGGGACATTGCCGGCGTCGGCGTCGTGTTCGGATTGCGGTTCGGCCTGGACCTGTACGCGAACGTGCGACCGACGAAACTCTATCCGAACGTCCGGCACAAGATTCACGACGGTTTCAAGCTCGTGTGGGAACCGGGAAAAGTGGACTTCGTGATTGTTCGGGAGAACACGGAGGGCCTGTACACGCCGACCCGCGGCTTTCTCGATCGGGGCGGAGTGAAGGAACTCGCGGTGGACAGTCGCGTCATCACGCGGAAGGGCGCCGAGCGGGTGATCCGATTCGCGTTCGAGGTGTCGAAGGAGCGCCATGGCGCGCCATCCGACGGGAAGCATCGCGTGACGTGCGTCGACAAGTCGAATGTCACGGCCGGATGCAAGCTCTTCCGCCAAGTGTACGACGAGGTCGCCACCCGATACCCGACCGTCCTGAAGGACTACGCATACATCGACGCATTCCAGCAGTGGCTCATTCGCTCCCCGGAGGTCTACGACGTCGCGGTCACGTCGAACGTGTTCGGCGACATCGCGACGGACCTGGCCGCGGTCCTGCAGGGGGGCATGGGCATGGCCGCCGGCGGGAACATCGGAGACGCGCATGCGATGTTCGAACCGATCCACGGGAGCGCGCCGAAACACGCCGGCAAAGACGAAGTCAACCCGACCGCCATGATATTGGCCGTCCAGATGATGCTCGAGTGGCTCGGCCGACGGAAGGGAGAGAGGGCGTTGCGGGAGGCGGCGACCGCGGTCGAACAAGCCGTTGAGTCCACGCTGAAAAAGGGCACGATCCTCACTTACGATATCGGCGGCACCGCGAAGTGCAGCGAGGTCGGAACGGCCATCACCTCCGCGGTCGCTCGACCTCGGAAGAAGTCATGACCTGAGCGACGGGTTCGTCCTATCCGAATGCCGCTCGAGACTCTTCCGTCATCCTTGCGGCATTGAATGCGGAATCGTCATCGTTCGCGCCACTGGTACAGCCGCCACGCCAGGCCCAGGCCGATGGCCGTTGAGAGGATGAGCAGACCCGCGTCGAGCGCCAGATTGGCCGCGGTGGCCGGTTCGAGTCCCAGGCTTCCCTGGACGAGCAGCGCCGCGTAAGTCGCCGGAAGGAGCTGAGCCAGTTCCCGCCACACGGGCGGGAGGCGGGAGAGCGGGTAGTACAGGGGCGACAGGATCCCGAGGAGCGTGAAGATCAGGTTCCCGACCGGCCACACTTCTCGCTGGCTCCGCAGCCGACTGGACACCGCAATCCCAATCGCCGAGTAGAGGACCCAGATGATCAGGATGCATGCGACGATCACGAGCCACGCCGTCAACGAGACCGACGTGACCATCGCGAGGATGATCCCGAGCGCCACGAGCGCAGGGAGGGCCGGGATGATGTTCGAGAACGCGACGCCGAACAAGTACCGGACCTTGCTGTGGGGAGATGCCACGAAGATGTCTTGCAGACGCAGCTCGATCCGGAAGACCGCGGAGTCGGAGAGGCACCAGCTTCCGATGTTCTGCGTCGAGAAGATCATGGCCCCTGCCACCTGGAGCGGGAAGTACGAGGGATCCGAGATCAGGTGCAAGAAGTAGAGAAAGAAGAACGGCTGCAGGAGCGGGACAATCGCCGCGGCCGGGCTCCGCCAGATCCACCGCCATCCGATGAGGCCCCAAGCCGCGAGCACGTGGCCTTTCTGCGGTTGCGCCGCCAAGTTGACTTCGACGGCCATGGTCAGCGCTCCCGGGCCATCCTCC
>Ga0209283_10000603_pt1 | contig 18086 bp, 17 predicted proteins | sample CZO8metaG_2_FD_188354 | JGI IMG/M metagenome (GOLD analysis project Ga0209283, IMG submission 188354) | Vadose zone soil microbial communities from the Eel River Critical Zone Observatory, Northern California, USA - CZOApr15con2H1.8 metaG... | ecosystem: Environmental > Terrestrial > Soil >...
CCCGAAGACGGCAAGCCCGCAAGCCTTCCTCTCCGTCCTCACGTTCACAGTCGCCGCCATCGTGGATCCGGACGAAGTGATGGCGCATCAGGTGGGAACCGATCGCGGGGAGGCCTGGTTGCGGAATCACTCCGCGGGCACCGGGCCCTACACGCTGGACCGATGGGATCCGGAGTCGCGCGTGGTGCTCGTGGCCAATCCTAACTACTGGGGGCCGAAACCCAATCTCCCACGCGTGATTATCTCGCATGTGCCCGAAAGCAGCACGCAAAAATTCCTCCTGGAATCGGGTGACGCCGATATCGCCGCTGATCTGTCTCCCGAGCAGGCGCGCGACCTCGCCACGAAGCCCAACGTTACTGTCCAAAAGGGCAAGTTGCTGCAGCTTGTCTACATCGGGATGAACGCCAAACTGCCGCCACTCGATAACCCGAAGGTCCGGGAGGCCATTCGCGCCAGCATCGACTACGACGGGATTATCCGCAGCTTGCTGCGGGGAGAAGCAAAAAAGGTCCAGACCATCGTCCCCGACGGCCTTTTCGGCTTCAACCCATCGGCACCGTTCCAGCAGAATATCGCCCAGGCCAAACAGTTGCTGCGGGAAGCCGGCAAAGGCGACGGATTCTCGATTGAACTGTTAGTTCCAACTGGACCGGCCCCCGGCGGGGTGAAGTGGGCGGACCTCGGGGCGAAAGTCCAAAGTGACTTAGCGCAGGCGGGCATCAAGGTGGATATCAAAGAGACGGCGCAGGCGCAGTTGCTGAATGTCTATCGGGCCCAGAAAGGGCAGATGGTGATGATCTTGTGGGGACCAGACTTCCCCGATCCGGACGGGAATGCCACGCCCTTTGCCGACTACGAGGCGCACTCGCTCGCGTGGCGGAACCAGTACAGCGATGCCGACGCCTCCAAGCTGGCCAAGCAGGCCGCCTTGGAACCGGACCTCATGAAGCGTCAGGCGCTGTACCGCCAGCTCACCGAAAAAGTGCTCCACGAGGGTCCGTATGTGATTCTCTATCAACCGCTGAAGCGGTTTGGGTTGCGCGCGAACGTGTCTGGGTTTGTCTGGAACCCGATGGCGTTTGCTGAGTTCCGCACCGTCAGCAAGTAGGATGTGAGTCGTTACGTCTTAACACGGATCGCCTCCACGGGGCTCGTGCTCGTGGGGGTGTCCGTGTTGACGTTCTTTATCGCCCATGTGGTTCCGGCCGATCCGGTCCTCGCCGCGCTGGGCCAGCACGCGCGGGAGGACCAGATTCAGGCGTACCGGCACGCGTACGGACTGGATCGGCCAGTGGTCGTGCAATACGTGCAATACATGCGCCGGCTGGCCAGCGGCGACCTCGGGCTGTCCATCCGCACCCGGCGGCCGGTCGCCTCCGACCTCGCTGAATTCCTGCCCGCGACGGTGGAGCTCGGCAGTACTGCGTGGCTGATCGCTCTGGCTCTGGGCATTCCCGCCGGAATTCTGTCGGCCATCTACAAGGATCGCCTCGCCGACCACCTCGTCCGGATCGCCGCGTTGGCGGGCGCGGCGATGCCCGTTTTCTGGCTGGGGCTTCTGCTGCTAGGGTCCCTGTACTACCGGTTGCACTGGCTTCCTGGCCCGGGCCGCCTCGATCTGTCGATCGTCCCGCCTCCGCCGCGCACCGGGGTGCTGCTCATTGACAGTCTGCTGGCCGCCGACGGCCCCGCGTTCACGAACGCGTTACGGCACTTGGTCTTGCCAGGGCTGACCTTGGGACTCTTTTCCACCGCAGTGATCGCGCGGATGACGCGGTCGGCCATGCTGGAAGTCCTCAATCAGGAGTACATTCGGACGGCGCGGGCGAAGGGGTTGACACGCCTTCGCGTCATCATGCACCACGCCCTGCGCAATGCGATGATCCCCACTCTGACGGTCATCGGGATCTCGTTTGGCAATTTGCTGTCCGGTGCCGTCTTGACCGAGACCGTGTTTGCGTGGCCAGGGTTGGGGCGGTACGCGACGGCCTCGGCGGTCAGCCTCGACTTTCCCGCGGTCATGGGGGTCACGTTGGTCGTGGCCGTCTTCTACACTCTCGCGAATCTCGTCGTCGATCTCCTCTATGCGAGGGTGGATCCGCGGATCCGCTATGAGTGAGCCATCCGGAGCGCCGGTCCGTCCCCGGCCGCTGCGGTGGCGCACGTTCGGCCGCAGCCCGCTCGTGGTGCTGGGGGCGGCGATCGTGCTGGTGTTCGCGGCTGCTGCGCTCGCGGCGCCGTTGCTGGCGATACGATCGCCGCTGGCCCAGTTGCTCGATGAGCGTCTGACCCCGCCCGGAGCAGGCAGCCCGCTGGGATTGGATCAGCTCGGGCGTGACATCTTCAGCCGCTTGCTCTTTGGGGCACGGATCTCCCTGCTCGTCGGGCTGGTCGTCGTGGCGTTGGCCGGCGTGGTAGGCACACTGGTCGGGGTTATCGCCGGGTTCGCAGGCGGGTGGGCCGATCACGTCCTGATGCGCATCACTGATGTGTTCTTCGCATTTCCCTCGTTGATTTTGGCCATGGCGATTGCGGCCGCGCTGGGTCCCAGCCTCACTCATGCTATGGTGGCGATTGCTGCGGTGACCTGGCCGGTGTACGCACGTCTGAGCCGCGCGCAGACGTTGGTCCTCAACCGGCTGGAGTTTCTGGACGCGGCCCGCGCGATGGGAGCCCCCGATCTCCGTATCGTGCTGCGCCACATCGTTCCCAATGCGCTGGCTCCGCTTGTTGTGCAGGCGTCGTTTAACATGGGTGAGGCGATCCTCATCGCGGCGGGGTTGAGCTTCATCGGCTTCGGTGCGCAGCCGCCCACCCCGGAGTGGGGTGTTATGGTCAGCGAAGGACGCGACTATATCACGACGCAGTGGTGGGTCCCGACGTTTCCCGGACTCGCCATCCTCCTGGCGGTGACGGGATTCAACTTGCTCGGGGACGGGGTCAGAGACGTCCTTGACCCGCGCTTGCGTCGGCCCGTTTAGTCTGCGGCGCCCCCCGAAGGTCTGCTGGTGTGGGCGATCCAGTCGGCCGAAGCGCCCACGAGTTCACGCATGATGTCCGCAGGGGCGCGGCCGCGAACGCGCAGGCTGTGATCTGCCCCGTCGATGGTGTGCAGAGTGGCCGTGGGCAGGCGGGCCAGCGTTCGCTGCAGCAGGTCGGGCTGCGCAAACGCGTCGCGGGTCCCCTGCAGGAACAACATCGGGATTTTGATAGTGTAGAGGTGTTTGTCCCGTAGCCGATCCGGTTGGCCCGGAGGGTGCAGAGGGTAGCTGAGAAAGACGAGTCCTGCCGCAGGTGTGCCGCTGGCGACGATGTGGGAGGCGATCCGCCCGCCCATGGAGCGGCCGCCCAGGAAGAGCGTCGGGGCGCGACGTCTCACCTGATCAGCCACGGCACGGTAGCAGTCTTCCAACACCGCTTGCCGGTCCGGTGCCTTGCGCCGGTCCTCTGCATAGAGGAAGTTAAACCGCACGGCACCGATGCCGACCTGGGCGAGTCCGTCGGCATATGCGATGAGGTCGGGGGTGTCCAGGGTCCCGCCTGCCCCGTGCCCCAGGACCAGGTAGACCCCGCCGTGCGCGGGATGATGCCAGGCCGCGGACACCGTGCCCCCGTCCCATGTGAGCCGAGAACGTTCAGAGGGCATCGATGGCGACCCCGCGCCGAATACCTGGGGTGGGTTAGGCGCGAACCTCCTGCCTCTGGAACAGCACGTAGCTCCCCGCAAACAGCAGTAACAGACCCGCGACTAATCCCGTGAACTGCGGCCAGGCTAACAAGAGGCTCTGGCCCACCGGGAGCGGAGTTCCGAGCACCGCGCCCTCAAGTTGTGTGATGAAGATCGGCCCCAACGAGCGCACAGCGGGGTTCAGCAGCGCGAGCACAATCTCCGCAAACAGCGTGTTCGGCGACAGGCGCGACAAAAACAGACTCAGACGGAGGTGGGCCAACGTTTCCGACGGGCTCCCCGAATATGTGGGGACGGCGGCCGCACTAATCACCTGCACCACCATGTCCCAGAAGATGGCGAAGAACAGCCACACAGCGATGGCCGCCAAGGCCGAGGTCGCAGTTTGGCGGAAGATCACGGACAACGCGATGGCCAACGCGAGCCAGATCCCCGCATACGCCCACGCGGTCAGCAAGAACAACAACCCGCGGGCCACTTCCTCTATGCCGGGTACGACGCCCAGCACCAGCAGACCCATTCCCGTGACCAACAGCCACAATGCGAGCAAGCTGACCCCTAGCGTGAACATCCCCGCGAGAAACTTGCCTAGGAGCAGTGCGTCGCGGTAGATCGGTTGCGACAGCACGCGGCTGAGGGTGTGTCGGTTGTGTTCCCCGTTGATCGAGTCGAACCCGAGCGCGATTGCGGCCAGCGGCAGGAAGAACCCTAAGAAGGCCACAAACGACGGCAGCGGATCCTGAGCGGTGGTGAACAGCTTCAAGTACAAGTACGGGTCTTCGGCCACTGAGGCTTTCAATTGACGCACGGCCCCGTAGGTCGAGCCGAGCGCTGTGAGGAAGATCAGCCCCTCGAGCAGCTGCATGCGCACGCTGCTGAGGTGGTCGGCGAGTTCTTTCATGACGACGGCCCAGAGTCCCGTCCAAGGAGAACCCTCACGCCTCACGCCCCACCTCCTGGAAGTACCGCGTGTAGACCTCATCCAATGACGGCCGCTCTAGTGTTAAGTTCACCAAGTCTGCCCCTTTGCCGACGACCCGGCGGGCGACTTCGGCTCGACAGTCGGCCTGCGCCTCCAACGTGAACGATCCGGGCCGCTCTTCCACGAGGTTGCGGACACCGGGGATCCCGCGCAGGATGGGCTCCACGCCATCGGGACGCAAGACCTCCACGCGGATGCGATACGCGCCGCCGAGCACGCGGTCAGCCAGACTCTCAAACGTTCCTTCCAGCACCATCTTCCCTTCGCGAAACAGGCCCACCCGGTCGCAGACGGCTTGGACTTGGTGCAGCAGGTGGGAGGATAACAGCACGGTGATGTCCTGGGTGCGCAATTCGCGGATCAGGGCCAAGAACTCCATCGCCGCCTCGGGATCCAGGCCGGCGGTTGGTTCGTCCAGGATCGCGATCTCCGGGCGCTTCAGCAGCACCTCCGCTAGGCCAAGGCGCTGGCGCATGCCGCGGGAGAACGCGCCCGTGCGGCGGTCGAGCACCTTGCTTAGGCCGACGCGGGTGAGGACCTCCGCGATGCGCCCTTCCGTCTCCCCCCGAGGGAAGCCATTGAGCCGGGCAGTGTAGCGCAGATTCTCCTGCGCGGTGAGCTCGTCGTAGAACCCCACGGAATCCGGCAGATAGCCGACCCGGCGCTTGACCTGAAGCGGGTTGCGCGACGGGTCGTGTCCCAGCACCCGCACGGTGCCGCTCGTCGGGTCAGTCAGCCCCAAGAGCATGAGAATAGTCGTGGTCTTGCCCGAGCCGTTAGGTCCCAGCAGGCCGAACACTTCGCCGCGCGAGAGAGTCAGGTTCAGCCCCTCGACGGCGACGACCGGCCCGTAGTGTTTAGTGAGGTCTTGCGTTTCAATAACAGTCGTCATCGCCGGCCATACCGGTTCACCGCGAACGTGACGACGCCCAAGGCGACGGCGACCAGCAGCACGCCGACCAGCCCCCACAGCGTCGAGGTGGAGACGGTGATGCGAAAGTCCGCCGAGGACGATACGTCGCCGGCGTTCGCAGTGATCGGGAGCATGTAGTCCCCGGTGAGGGCTTTCTGTGACGGTTTGATGGATGCGGTTACCTGAGATTGATCATTCGCGGCGATCTCATCAATCTTGTCGGGCGTAAACTTCACTTCCCATCCGGACGGCTCGGAGGCCGACAGCGAGACATTCCGGGCCGGGGCGCTCCCTGTGTTCTTGATCACGAGTTTGAGAGGGGTCGCGCTTCCGGCCGTTGCACGGCCGGAGAGCCGGTCATCAGGAGTCGTGACACGCAGTTCGGGGCGGCCTGTAATTTCGATGCTCAGCTTCAGCTCGGCGCTGGTCTCCCCTCCGCGAGCCCGCACGGTGAGCGGGTAGGTCCCGGCGCTCACTTTGGGAGGGACGGTTACCTGCGTATCGAGATCTCTCGACTCCCCGGCTTTGATCGGAAAGCTGGCGACTTCTTGGCCCATCGTCGTGAACGTCACTCGGAACCCGGGGGGCGTCTCGGTGTCCAGGTTCACGAGGATCTCTTGGTCGCTTTCATTTTTCAGGGTGAGGCGATACCGGAAGCTCGAGGTGGGCGACCCGCGCAAGACCGGGAGTTCCGCGTCCAGCGTCAACCGGCGTGGCAGGACGCTTCCCAAGGTTAGTTTCAGCGACAAGGTCGCTGACGCACTCTGGCCGCTCGCGACGATTTGCACGTCGTACTCGCCCGCCTTGGTCCCCTTGGGCGGTTCCAGGCGCAGCGTGACCGAGCTGTCCTGGTCGGGATCCACGAACACCGACTCCACCACGCGGCCGGCACCCAAGAACGTGGCCTTCCACCCGCGGGGCAGAGAGGGAACCCGCAACGTCACCGTCTGCGGGGGCAGTCCGAAGTTTTTGACCGTGAGGGTGATGGAGAGCGACTCGCCCAGGCGGGCGGATTGCGACGGGAACGGAGTGGAGATGCGTAAGCCCTGGAACGCGGCCCACGTCGGCAGGGAGCCGACGGCGAGGAACGCTGCTGCGACCAATATGACGACGCGTACACGGACCATCAGTGACCTCCTAGAGGATGAGAATATGACAATGCCACCACACGAGGGTCTCCGGGTTGAAATTGTAACCACCGGCGCGCGGATTGGAAAGACCGGATTGGCGATTCTGCTGACGTGAGCGTCTGGGGGGCCCAGTCGAGTTCCTCTTGCTTCCAAACCGCGTCGTGGGATCGGGCCGACGGGTAGCGAGCGTCTGTCTGCTATCCTAAGGAAGCGCCAGTAGCGGGATGACCTGCGTCAGGCACATCGGCGCGAGGCCGCGGTGGGGGATCTCAGTTTCGGACTGTCAGCGCTGGTGACGTTACTGGCGATGGTTGAGCCGGTAGGCGTCGTGCCGGTATTTTTGGCGTTAACCCCGGCTGCCACCCCGCAGGCGCGCCGGCGCATTGCCTGGCGCGCGGTGGCCGTGGCCTCCGCCATCATGGCCCTCTTTGCAGGCGCAGGCCCCGCGTTGCTGCGGTCGCTTCGCGTCTCGATTGAGGCGTTCCAGATTGCGGGTGGGGTGTTGCTGTTTTTGATCGCCGTGGACATGCTGTTTGCACGGCGGTCCGGGACGCGCGAGACGCCAGAAGAAAGTGCGGATGCGCTCGCGCGCCAAGACGTGAGTGTGTTCCCGCTCGCGATCCCCCTGCTCAGTGGGCCGGGGACCATCACGGCAACCCTGCTGTTAGTCGGGAACGCCGGCGGCGATCCGGGCAAGATCACGATGCTCGTGGCCGCGATGGTCTTAACGATGGTCGCGACCCTGGGTGTGCTGCTCGGGGCCGAACCGGTGCGCCGCGCGCTCGGCGTGACGGGAATCAATGTCTTTACCCGCGTCATGGGGATTCTGCTGTCGGCGCTGGCCGTGCAGATGATCCTGAATGGATGGCGAGGGATCGGGAAGTGAGCGCGCGACTCTTCGCCCATTGAGGCGATCGCGTCGATCGGAATCGGCAGGTAATCCGCGGGGGCAGGGGAAATCTAGCGACGATGGCAACCTGGGAAGTGGGTTCAGCGCGAATGAACCGGCGGGAGCCAGCCGGGGGGGAGATGCTGCGCGTCCTCGCCGCCGGGCTGTTGGTTGCCCTCGTGGCGTGGGCGCCGTACTCGGTCTTACGAAGCGCTTCTCCATTGGTCACGCAGCAGGCCGAGGTCCGCGAAGGCCCGTTGGAAGCGCCGCCCGCGGTTCGACTGGCACACCAACACCCCATGGTCATCGTGCCGCCGCAGGGTCTGGCGGGAGTACCCGCAGGGCGAATTGTGCTGGCCTTTGGGCGGTTCGAACGCCACGCAGCCGCGCAGACACGGGCCCGGTTGGTGCGCAGCAAAGGGTATATCGCGCGGATCGTCCAGACCGGCGCGGCCTATCTGGTGGTGAGCCGGCCGTACCGTAATCACACGGAAGCGCGCTTCTGGTCGGGGATCTTTGGCAAGTTGGGCCTGCAGGTGACGACGGTCACGCGGCTCGAAGCCGCTGTCCCACACGTGATTGCTTTTGATGCGCCGCCCGTTTATTGGCGGAGGACAAAGGCGCGATCGTTTGTTGGTCTCACGTAGGGAGCCGCAGGCCGCACCCAGTCAGTCGCACGTTCCTCCAACCGCAGAGCAATCCGCCTTCACTTGCCGTTGATCGACTCTGAAGAGCGCGTCCATCCGCGGGGCTATTGGGTGTAAAGGAAGGGAACCGGACGGGAGTCGAACCCGCCGCTCCGAGCACCTGTCACTATTAGGGCCAGGGTGCGCCCCTACACCACGGTTCCGTTGGGCAGCCCAGCAGGGAGAAAGCGCTGCTCCGTCAGTCCTTAACGGCTTCCCCCGACCGTGCCCTTTCGACGCTCCGCCACTTCCCGGACTTTCATAAGGGTGTGGCTCCAGGGCTCCATCCCTCCTGCGAGGGCATCCCGATGGTCGGGTGGGAATTGTCCGATCGCTCTGTGTGTGAGTTTGAGACGGGTGACGCCGCCTTCCGCTGTCAGCCGGTACTGCAGGTGTGCAATGGCTGGATACGACATGAAAAGCGGCCCCGAGATTTCCAGGAGCTTGGGCGGCTTGATGACCTGGACATGTCCCCAAAAATGGCCGGTGCTGTTCCCAAGGTCCCGATACCAACGGCCGCCCGGCCACGCCTCGAGCTTCATCGGTAGCGGCGACTCCGGCGCTGTTTCGTGGTGCGGCCCGAGCTGCTCCAGCAGCGTCTCAAACACAATCTCGACCGGTGCTGCGATTTCGACGTCCTTGGCAAACACGAGTTCGTGAATCCCTTGTTCTGCAATGGGTGTCAGCATGATCCTCCTCCTTGTTTTTGACTAATCAGTTGCGATTTGGGCTAGAAAGAACCCTTCCAACACGGGGGCCACGGCAGAGGGAACAATATCGTGGCCTTGACCGCCCAGAGTCCGATATCGACCATCAGGCAGGGCCTCGGCCAATGTTTGTGCCGCGCGACGCATCACGTCAGGACTCTCCGCTCCATCTATCACGAAAGTGGGTACTCGGACGGATGCGATCAGCCCGGTCGGCAGTGGCCCGAGGATCAGCGATTCGTAGACCAAGGTGTGTGCCATTTTTTCCAGCGCTGGCCGGAACGGCGCATTTCGCATCTGAGCAACGACTGCTGCTGGGATGCCCACGCCCTCTGTCTGGAAAAGCTCGACTGCATCGCCGCGGCGCCCCGCCGAGATGAGCTCGGTGAGCCGGGCAGCGAGATTTCCCGCCTTACCTCCTGTCGGCGGTGGTTCGTATAAGGCGAGTTGTGGTATGGCGAGACCTTGCGCAGCCGCTCTCAAGGCCACGATCGCACCGGACGAATATCCGAATACGGATGCCGATCCACCGGCCTGGGCGATCAGGGCGTCAAGGTCTTCGATCTCCCGCTCGAGAGCGTACGGCGCGGTATCGCCACTATCGCCTCGCCCTCGCCGGTCATAGTTGAATACGGTGAAATGGGGCTCGAGGAATCGCGCGAGGGGCGCACCAGTCGCTCGGTCGTTGAATGCGCCAACCACCAGGATGATCGCGGGTCCCTTTCCTGACTGGTCAAAGGCGATACGACTCCCGTCTTTCGAAGTTACAGTTCTCAATTTGTGCTCCTGTTGTGGTTAATTCGACCTTTGTCAGCCATTCGTCCGGTCGCCTTACGCTCTGCCCGCTCCTTGATTCGGTCGAGCTGATGAGTCCAGAAGCTCTCATAAGTCTTCACCCAGTCATGCACGGGCTTCAGTTCCTCCGCGTTGAGACGATACATCCGGCGCCGGCCGAGCCTGTTTACCGACACAATCCCGACCCTGCGCAACACGCCGAGGTGTTTCGAGACGGCCGGCTGGGGAATCCGGAGTCTCTTTACTAGTTCCCCGACCGCGTGCGTGCGGCCGCCCCGGAGCGCGTTGATGATCTCGCGCCGCCGAGGCTCGGCGATCGCGTTGAAGGCATCGGCCGTAGTCGCTGCTCGTGGCATCGAGGTCTATTATATTCCCATATGGGAATATGTCAAGAAGAGAAATCCTGACAAGGTGACGCTGGTGATCCAGGGACATTCCTTGAGGGGCGCCTGAAGGGTGAGGCAGCCGCCGCGACCCGCGTGCGTCCATTACCCCCAGGCAGATTCGGGCAGCGGTTGCACCGTGGGCTCGCCTGTGTCGCCACCGAGCATCGCGTGCAGTACCGCGGAGGCCGTATCCAGCGAGGTGATGCACGGAATGCGTCGTTCCAGCGCGCGCCGGCGGAGTTGGAAGCCCCGTCGGGACGGATCGCCGCCTCGAGTGGGGGTGTTGAGGACCCACCCCACGCGCAGATCGCGCAGCTGGTCGAAAGCCACAGCATCCGTCTCAATCCCGGCACGGCGTAGGGCAACGGCGGTCTTAGGCGTGGCCACGAGGTGAAAGCCTGCGGCCGCAAACTCCCGCAGCAAGGGGACGGCCTTTGATTTGTCCCGGTCCGCTAGCGACACGAGGAGCGTCCGCTCGGGGAGGTGCCACCCGGCTCCCAGCAGCGCGGCGCGCAGGGCTGTATCGGCATCCTCTCCGAATCCCATGACTTCCCCCGTCGAGCGCATCTCCGGTCCAAGCGCGACTTCCGCCTGGGGGAGCTTTTCCATCGAGAACACTGGGGCCTTGGCCGCCACGCGAGGAGGTGGGGGCAGCCGGTGCACGCCTTCCCACCCCAGATCCGCCAGAGTATCTCCGAGCATAACGCGAGTGGCGATCGGGACGAGCGGGACTCCCACTGCTTTGCTGACAAACGGAACGGTGCGGCTCGCCCGCAGGTTCGCTTCTAAAACGAAACAGCGGGTTCCATCGTAGACAAGTTGGAGGTTAATGAACCCGCGCACTTGCAGTGCGCGCGCGATCCGGGTGGTGATGGCTACCACACTCGCGGATGCGTCCTCGGGGAGGCGCTGGGCGGGCAGCAACGCGATGCTGTCCCCGGAGTGGATGCCCGCGTGCTCGATGTGCTCCATGATGGCGGGGATGAGCACGGACATCCCATCCGAGATCGCGTCGACTTCGATCTCGAGTCCGTCGATGTAGCGGTCGATCAGCACAGGGTGAGCCGGGTCGGCCAAGAGCGCATCGGTGACGAGAGAGCGGACCTGTGCGGCCGTCTCCGCAATCTCCATGCCGCGTCCTCCTAACACGTAGGAGGGGCGCACCATCACCGGCAGCCCGATCCGGGCCAGGAGCGCGTCGCAGGCTTCGAGTGACCGCACCCCGCCTCCGTCCGGACGGTCAATATCCAGCGTGGCCAAGAGAGCGGCAAATTTCTCCCGATCTTCGGAGATGTCGACCGAGGGCACGGATGTCCCCAAAATCTCCACACCGGCATTCGCCAGGGGAGCAGCCAGGTTGAGGGCCGTCTGGCCTCCAAACTGCACCAGCACGCCCACGGGCCGCTCGCGCTCAAGAATAGGAAGCACGTCTTCGAGCGTCAGTGGCTCGAAGTACAGGCGGTCGGAGACATCGAAGTCCGTACTCACCGTCTCCGGGTTGTTGTTGATGATGACGGCCTGGTAGCCGGCCTCCCGCAGGGCTTTGACCGCGTGCACCGTCGAATAGTCGAACTCGATTCCTTGCCCGATCCGGATCGGCCCGGCGCCCAAGACGACCACGCGGGGCCGCTGCAAGACCGGGCGCTCATCCGCGGTCTCATACGTGGAGTAGTAGTAGGGGGTCACGGCGGGGAACTCCCCGGCGCATGTATCCACGATCTTGTAGACTGGACTCAGTGCTGCTGTGGCCCGCCGGGCGCGGATCTCCTCTTCGCTCGCCCCTACGACTGCGGCGATGGCGGCGTCTGACAATCCCAGCCGTTTCGCTTCCTCTAGGGTGCCGGTTCCCGCCGCCAATCGGCGTTCGCACGAGACGATGCGCTCGATCTCGGCCAGGAAGAAGCGGTCGATGCCGGAGCGCGTGCCCAGCTCGTCGATCGTCCACCCGCGGCGCAGCGCTTCCGCAATCGCAAACACCCGACGGTCGGTGGGGTCGGCGACCCACGTGGCCACCTCGGCGTCTGTCCAGGTGGACTCGTCTGGCAGGTGCAAGCCTCGCGTGGGCAGGTCAAGTGATCGGACAGCCTTGAGCAGCGCTTCGGGGAATGATCGGCCGATCGCCATCACTTCCCCCGTGGCCTTCATTTGTGTGCCCAGGTGCCGGTCGGTTGTGGGGAATTTGTCGAACGGCCATCGGGGGATCTTGACCACGACGTAGTCCAGCGCAGGTTCAAACGCGGCCTTCGTCTGGCCCGTCACTCGGTTGGGGATTTCGTCCAGCCGTAGCCCGATCGCGATCTTTGCCGCGACCCGCGCGATGGGATACCCCGTGGCTTTGCTCGCCAGCGCGGACGACCGCGAGAGGCGGGGATTGACTTCGATCACGAAGTACGCGTCGCTGTGGGGGTCGAGGGCGAACTGGATGTTGCACCCTCCGGCGATTCCCAATCCATCGATGATGCGCAGTGCCGCCGTGCGCAGCATCTGGTATTCGGTGTCGGACAGAGTCTGCGACGGCGCGATGACAATGCTGTCCCCCGTGTGAACACCCATCGGGTCCACGTTTTCCATGTTGCAAACGGTGATCGCCGTTCCCGCACCATCCCGCAGGACCTCATACTCGATCTCCTTCCACCCGGCTACGCTCCGTTCGACGAGGATCTGGCCGATTGGGCTGGCGCGCAGTCCTCGCGCCGCCACGGAGGCGAGCGCCTCCGCACTGTCGGCCATTCCTCCCCCCGTCCCGCCGAGCGTGAAAGCCGGTCGGACCACGACCGGATACCCTAGCGCATGTGCGCTAGCCAGGGCCTCGTCCACCGTCTGTACCGCGTGACTCTCCAGCACCGGCTGCCCGAATCGCAGCATCGCGGTGCGGAACCGCTCGCGATCCTCCGCATCCTCGATCGCACTCAGCGGAGTCCCCAAGAGGCTGACCTCGTAGCGTTCCAAGACCCCCGCCTGGGCCAGGGCCAGGCCCAAATTCAATGCTGTCTGTCCGCCGAGCGTCACCAACAGACCGTCCGGTCGCTCCTGGGCGATGACCGCGGTCAGGTGCTCGATTGTGAGCGGCTCGATGTAGACGCGGTCGGCGACCTCCACATCGGTCATGATCGTGGCCGGGTTGCTGTTGACCAGGACGACTTCTACGCCCTCTTCGCTGAGGGCGTAGCAGGCTTGGGTGCCCGAGTAGTCAAACTCGGCCGCCTGGCCGATCACGATGGGTCCGGACCCGATGACTAAGACCTTGTGAATGTCGGCGCGTTTAGGCACCGGACACCTGGTGGATCATCCCCAGAAACTCGTCGTACAGGGGGTCCGCATCGCCCGGGCCTGGGCGGCCCTCGGGGTGGAATTGCGCGGAAAACGCTGGCCGGCTGGTATGGCGTAACCCTTCGACGGTGCCGTCATTGAGGTTGCGATGCGTGATCTGTAACGCCTCGGGCATCTCGGGATCGACCGCGAATCCGTGATTTTGCGTCGTGATCATGACCCGATTGCTGCCCGCTTCGATGACCGGCTGGTTGCTGCCGCGATGGCCGAACTTCATCTTATGGGTCCGCCCTCCGCAGGCGAGCGCCAGGAGCTGGTGTCCCAGGCAGACACCCATGATCGGGTAGCGGTCCAACAGGGCATGGACGGTGCCGATTACATCGCCGAGGACAGCGGGATCCCCCGGACCGTTGGAGATGAGCACACCGTCGGGGGCGACCGCTTGCACGTCATCTGCCGTCGCCGTAAACGGCATCAGGACGACTTCACAGTCCCGCCGCCGGAGCGCGGAGATGATCCCAGCCTTCACGCCGCAGTCGATGAGCGCGATCCGGGGGCCCGACCCAGCCAGTACCTCGACAGACGTGCGCGAGACTTGCGCGACCAGATCCTGGTCCGAGATGGACGGAAGAGAGGCCGCCTGAGCCTGGGCAGATTGTCCCGGAGCCTCCGCAATGACTCCGCGCTTGAGCCCGTGCACGCGAAGGTGGCGCACCAACGCTCGTGTATCGACCTGGGCCAGCCCTACGACGCCATGCGTGCGTAGAAAGTGATCGAGGGGTTCGTGCGATAGGTAATGGGAGGCGACCGCACTCGCTTCGCGGACGATCAGTCCCGCCACGTGAGGCCCGGCAGCTTCCCAGTACGCCGGGGTGAACCCGTAGTTGCCAATCAGCGGGTACGCCATCACGACGACCTGCCCGCGGTAGGAGGGGTCACTCATCACCTCCTGATATCCGGTCATGCTCGTGGTGAAGACGACCTCGCCGCCCGCGTCGCCCTCGGCCCCGATGCGCACGCCTCCAAACGTGGTGCCGTCTTCGAGCACCAGCCACGCGGGGCGCGCGGGCATAAAAGAAGAGCCCGATACGGCGGGCTCTAGATGAACACAGCTCGACTGCGCAACCATGGTCCCTCCCGGGGTACCATTAATGGCCGCTTGTAGGGAAGAGAATTGTCTGCTCACGCAACTAACTCCTGCCGCGCCTGCACGCGAAAGAGAACGCCGTCCTGATCGCCGTGCTGCCGGATACGCTTGTCTACTGATGTGCGGTGTCGTTGACATATCACATGCCGCCTGTTATGTAAAGGAGCATCCATGGGTGCACGGATGGGACAACGCCAGACGATTGGAATCGGGTTGCTGGGCTTGGGCACGGTCGGTAGCGAAGTCTACCGCCTGCTGCAGGACACCGATGCCCTCGCGCGTGCGGTCGGTCGTCCGCTTGCAGTTAAGCGCGTCGCGGTCGCGCGTGCGGATCGTCCCCGCCCTGTCCCCACCCACCTGCTGACCACCGACGGGTGGCAGGTGGTGAATGACGCTGAGGTCGACATTGTCGTCGAGCTCATGGGGGGTTTAGAGCCCGCCCGGGGCTACATGTTGCAGGCGCTCGAGGCTGGCAAGTCCGTTGTCACAGCCAACAAAGCCGTCTTGGCGGCCCACGGTCCCGAACTGTACGCCCAGGTCCAATCCTCCGGCGGGCACCTGCTCTTTGAGGCCAGTGTTGGCGGTGGCATTCCGCTCATCAAGCCCATCAGCGAGTCGCTTGCGGCAGCGCGGCTGACGGCGATCGCCGCCATTCTCAACGGGACGACCAACTTCATCTTGACGCGTATGGCACATGACGGCTGGTCGTTTGAGGACGCGCTCGCTGAAGCGCAGCGCCGTGGGTTCGCGGAAGCCGACCCCACGAACGACGTGGACGGCCACGACGCGGCCGCCAAGCTGGCCATTCTGACGTCCGTCGCCTTTCACTGCCAGATCACGAGTGACGACGTCTTTCGGGAGGGCGTCCGAAGCATTACCCCGCGGGATTTCGCCTACGCGAAGGAACTGGGGTACGGGATCAAGCTGCTCGCCATTGCTCGCAAACACAATGGCGATGTCGAAGCGCGGGTCCACCCCTCTCTAGTTCCCCTGGACCACCCGCTGGCGCAGGTGCCCGACGAGTTCAACGCGGTGCTCGTTGAGGGTGTCAATGTGGGACGGGTGGTCTTCAGCGGACGCGGGGCCGGCGGGACGCCGACGGCGACGGCGGTCATCGGTGACATCATCACCGTCGCCCAGGATCTGGTCGCCGGTGTGCCCGGACGGTCGCCCATTGGCACGCCCGTCCCCACGCGCGTGCGACCCATCGAGGACGTGGCCGTCCCGTACTACCTCAGCCTACAGGTCGTCGACCGGCCCGGCGTGTTCGCCCGCGTGGCCACCGTGATTGGCGAGGAGGGGGTCAGCATTGCCTCGATCGTGCAGAAGAGTCGCACCGAGATTGCGGATGCGATCCTGGTCACGCATGATGCGCCCGGGCGTGCGGTCCAACGGGTCCTGGCGCGGCTGCGGGCGCTCGACGTGGTCAAGGCGGTCACCAACGTCATTCGCGTGCAGGACAGTCTCTAGTCCGCGCCCGTCCCGAGAACCGCGTCCGCTTCGATTTCCACGAGTATCGTGGGGTCGATCAAGCGACGCACTTCCACCATCGTCGTCGCGGGTCGGATGGCGCTAAATACCTCGCCGTGTGCGCGGCCAATTTCTTCCCACTGCGAGATGTTGGTCACGAAAATGCGCGTGCGCACCACGTCGGCAAGTGTACCCCCGCAGGCTGCCAGCGCCTGCTCGATGTTGCGCAGGACTTGGCGCGTCTGAGTGTACGGGTCGGTGCCCACGATGCTCCCGTGCGCATCGGTCGCCGTGGTCCCCGATACATAAACGGTCGTGCCGACCCGCACTGCGCGGGAGTATCCGACGAGAGGTTCCCAGCGCGTCCCACTGGCCACCTTCTGCCGCGGCGCCATTGCTTGACGGCTACTTGCGCAGGTAGGTGTCGGTTTTATTGATCCAGTCCTGGCGGGGCGGGCTAAAGAAGTCCATCTCCACCGTATCCTCAAGCATTTCTGCCCCGTGCGCGACCCCGCCTGGAATCAGCAACACCTCGCCAGGACGCAACAGCAGCTGACGATCGTCCAGCGTAAAGCGCATGAGGCCGCTGATGCAGTGGGTCAGCTGCTCGTTGTCGTGCTGGTGGACCGGGACCACGCATCCTTTCTTAAACTCCAAGTACGCGGCCATGAGCCGCTCGCCCCACAGCATGCGCCGGGTCATCTGCGGATTGAGCGGTTCTGCGGCCAGGTCCAGCAAGCGGCGGTGCACGACCGTTGTCACTGCAGTCCTCCTCGGCGGTTGCGCCATGGATCCCCCGGACAGTCTGGCGGGGAGATGCGGGTGTCCTTCGGCGGACGCGATGCAGTTTACCTGCGCGGCAGCTCGGAGAACCGCGTGCTTCAAGCACGAAGGCGCTGAGGCACAGCGGAGCGAATTGACGAAGATCTTCTGCAGTGCTCGTCATCGACAAAGGGACCGGTGCTGATGTCCGAGGAAGTCCCGAGCGGCCCGTCGATCCAGGAGCTGGTGGAAATTGAGGCCTCCTTGCGTCGCGTCCTGTGCTTGGGGATCGTCCGCGCAGAGGGTGTGGCCGTGCGGCTTGATGCGCCGGATGTCTGGGCGGAGATCGACCGCGTAGGCTCCGCCCTGCGGGCCCACTATGGGGGGAAGACGCCCGGGGAGATGCCAGGCTTGCAGCCGGCCCGCGAGTTGTACCGGCGGACGGGAGAGGATCCCACCAAACTCCGGCCCTCGTCTGAGGCCCTCCTCCGCCGCATCCTGCGTGGCGAGGCGTTGTATCGGATCAACTCCCTGGTCGATCTGTGCAACCTATGTGCACTAGAATTCCTGTTGCCGATCGGGCTGTACGACATGGACCGGATCAGCGGACCAGTGATGGCCCGCCTCGGGATCGACGACGAAGGCTACGAGTCATTGGGAAAAGGGACGTACACGGTAGCGGGCCGGCTCGCCTTGTTTGACATGCACGGGCCGTTTGGCAGCCCGACGAATGATTCGAAGCGCACCGCGATCACGGAGGACACGCGGCACTGCCTGATGGTGATCTTCGGCCCCGGGAGCTATCCCGCCATCCGGATGGACGGTCACGCCCACGCGGCCATCGTCCGCCTCCGAGAATTCGCCCAGCCTGCGCGGGTCGAGAAGGTGGTTCTCGGTGGCCGCTAACCGCCGCCGCAATACGAAGATCGGGGGACAGGGCGTCCCGGATATTGCGCGATCCGATCGTCCCTCCGGGGGCGTACAGAAGGGCGCGACGATGAAATACGCGGTCCTGGCGGATGCATATCAGCGCATTGAAACAACAGCGTCTCGCTTAGCCATGACCGAGTTGTTAGCCGATCTATTCCGCAAGACGCCCCAACCGCTCATCGGCCACCTTGTCTATCTGACGCAGGGCAAACTCTACCCCGACTTCGAGGGAGTGGAGATCGGGGTGGCTGAAAAGATGGCAATCCGTGCGGTCGCGCACGCCGCCGGGGTCCCTGCCGCCACCGTGGAACAAAAGCTGGCGACCGCC
>Ga0209283_10000606_pt1 | contig 18036 bp, 13 predicted proteins | sample CZO8metaG_2_FD_188354 | JGI IMG/M metagenome (GOLD analysis project Ga0209283, IMG submission 188354) | Vadose zone soil microbial communities from the Eel River Critical Zone Observatory, Northern California, USA - CZOApr15con2H1.8 metaG... | ecosystem: Environmental > Terrestrial > Soil >...
TCGCCGTAAACCAGCACTACCTGCTCGTTAGATTGGCTTTGCGCCTGCTCTCGTACAAGCTTCATCAACTCCTCTGTTTGCTGCTGGCGCGACTGGTTTAGCTGCTCCAGTTCCTGGGCGTAATTACGAGCTGCCTCGTCGTTGCCGGTAGTCAAGAGTTGAAAAGCGATGCTGGCGTGCTTCATGCGCCCGGCGGCATTGATGCGCGGTGCCAGAGCGTAGGAGATGTCGCGTTCGCGGATAGTGCCGGCTTGCAGGTTGGCAGTCTGGATGAGCGCTCGCAGGCCAGCGTTTAGGGTGTGGTTCAGCTGTTGCAAGCCCAGGCGCACGAGTGTATGATTTTCGCCCAGCAGGTACGCTATGTCGCCGACGCTGCCGATGGCAACGAGATCGAGCAGTTCATGCACCTCTTGCTCTCGCTGATGCGCACGGAAGAGCGCCTGTGCAAGCTTGAAGGCGATCCCTACCCCACAAAGATAGCGCTCGCTGTAGGTGCAATCTGGTCGCCAGGGATTAATCATTGCATAGGCCTGGGGGAGTTGTTCCGGCGGGTGGTGATGATCGGTAATGATGATATCGATGCCGAGCGTTTTTGCATATAGTACTTCTTCGACATCGGAACTGCCGCAGTCGGTGGTGATAACCAGCGATGTGCCCCTGGCTTTAACCTGGTCAAGCGCTACCCTGCTTAGCCCACGTGCCTCGAGAAGCCGGTGCGGGATGTAATAATCAAGTGCTTCACCGGGATGCTCGAGCATGCGCAGCGCACGAGTAACGAGGGCCGCGGAGGTGACGCCATCAGCGTCAAAGTCGCCAAAGACCGTGATGTGTTCGTGGGTTGCAAGCGCGCGTTGAATACGTTCAAGCGCGCGGTCCATGTCGATCAATGAGAGCGGGTCGGGTAGCTGGTCATAGCGTGCCGCGAGAAATCTATGCATGGATTCAGGCGTTTTGATGCCACGATTGTAGAGTAGCTGGGCGTGGAGATACTCTATGCCTGCTTGCTGGAACGCTTTAATTTGCGCTTTTGTCAGCGGGTCATATACGGCCCAGTTTGCTGATGCAGAAGGCGATGGTTCCACCTATCTATCCTTTTCTATGTTTCTAACTTTCTTCTGAACGAGATCGGGAAAAGGGAACATGGGCACACTCCCACATCCAACCAGGGCGATGCAAGCATCCCCGCCCTGCTCCACACCACTCCCGCCCCTACGCGCTATCCTCCCGCTCCGGGTTAGTCGGGCAGCAGGCGTAAAAAGACCTCGTTACCGAGCAGGCGTCCTCGTTTGCTCAGACGCAGCCAGCCGTTTTCTTGCTCCAGCAGCCCGGCTTCTTCGACTGTGCGCAGGCGGTTGCCGACGAAACGGGTGAATGGTTCGGCGAAGCGCTCTTCAAAGGTTGGTAAATGCAGGCCCTGCGCGGTGCGAAGTGCCAGAAATGCCGTCTCGGACATCTCCTGTACACGGTCGAGTGTTTCACTTTCAGCTTCCGGTCGCTGCCGCATTCTGAGCAGGTTTATGTATTGCTGGGGATCGAGCACATTGAAGAACCGCTTACCTGCGAAGTATGAATGCGCTCCGGCTCCCATACCAAGGTAAGGGAGATTCTGCCAGTAGGTCAGGTTATGGCGGCTCTGATGCCCCGGTCGCGCCCAGTTAGAGATTTCGTAGTTCTCGTACCCTGCGGCTTGCAGGCGATCATCGGCGTACTCGTACATATCGGCGCAGAGGTCTTCGTCCCCTGGAGTGATGCGCCCTTCGTGTGTCCAGGTATAGAAAGGCGTGCCTTCTTCGATAATCAAGGAGTAGAGTGAAAAATGGTCGGGATGCAAGGCCAATGCCTGGTCCAGCGTTGCTTGCCAGTGGCGCATCGTCTGTCCGGGCAGACCAAACATGAAGTCAAGATTGATTGATGTAAATCCTGCCGCGCGCGCATTCTGCACTGCTTGCGTAATTTCTGCAGGTGAATGAATACGGCCTAAGGCTTTGAGAAGTTCAGCATCAAAGCTCTGAGCGCCCATGCTGAGACGGTTGATTCCAGCAGCATGCAGGCCTGCCAGTTGCTCGAAGCTGAGTGTGCCAGGATTGGCTTCCAGTGTGATCTCGGCATCTTCATCGACAGCAAAGGCGCGGTGGCAGGCCTTGAGCAGGCGGGTGATCTGTGCCACTGTGAGCAAACTCGGGGTGCCCCCGCCGAAAAAAATTGTGCGAGAACGGCGTGATGTGCCATCAGCGCTTTGCGCGAGTTTCCCGGCCAGTTCTATCTCGGTGAGTAAGGCGCGTACGTATGGTTCGCGCAGGGGAAGAATGCCGGCATAGGTGTTGAAATCGCAGTAGTAGCAGCGAGTATGGCAGAAAGGGATATGCAGGTAGAGAGAGACGGTCTCTAGAAGTTCCTGAATAGCTGATATATGTTTTGGGTGAGTATAGGGTTCTAACAGTTGCCTAACATCTGCCATTATGGTATACTTTCTCTAACTTGTGATGCACCATTGATGCATCACTTACCCGTTTTCTTGGGTAAGAAACCTGAGTCGTATATCGGTTCAGGTCTGCCGCTACGGTTGCCGGCAACAAGCCTGCGGGCTTGCCTGCTTGTATGCAGGAAGAGAGATAGCAGTATCTTGTCATGTCCTTTTGCATGATAGGATAATTCTATTGCTTAGCAACGGTGCGCTAATGGTCATGTATGATACTGTGCCATTTAGCGATCAGGGCGGGGCTTGCCCCGCCCCTACATACAATACACGGGCTTCGCGGGGTGCACCGCGAAGCCCGTGCAGTTTCTTATGGCCCACCGGTGCTACCTGGTACACCTGGGACTGGGGTAGTAGCTGGTGCGCCGGATGGTAAGACGGATGTGGGCGGCAGGTTATTGGCATCGAGCAGCATGTTTTGATCTATGGGTGTGATCTTCGTCGCGGGAAGGGCTTTCACCTCCAGGAGCCAGTTTGCTAATGCAAAATTCTTGAGCGATTGCAAGGTGCTCGCGTCTATAGGTCGCGAGGGATCGATGTTCAGGATTTGCACGATGCGGAAAGCCCCATTTTCCACCAGCACCGGGCTGATCTGGTTCAAGATACGGGATGGATCGAAGAGCCAGTTGTCTACGATCCCTGATTGATCGCTCTGTGCTTCTACACCACGAGGTAACCAGCCCAGGCTGCCGCCGCTGCTGGCGGTGCCTGAATCCACCGATTTCTGTTTGGCGAGCTTGCCGAAGTCGGCTCCTTTCTGCAGTTGCTTGAGTATGTTTTTGGCGTTGGCCAGGGTATCGATGGTCATAGTGCGGGCAAGCACCTGGTACGCCGGTGAGACTGTCAGGGAGGCAAGATAGTTCTGCATATTGACGCGACGCAGATTCAAGGTCATCATCTGAACCACGTCGTCGTTAGAGATGTTCATCTGACTGAGGAAGCTGTTGTAGCCGCTGGACGTTGGAATAGTGGCTTTAAAGTCATTCAAAGCGTTATTGATCTGGGTGGGCGACGGGTTGATCTTATTTTGAATGGCCGTGCTCTGTGTAGTGAGCCATTCGCGAATAAGCTCGTCGTCTTGCAGCCAGGTAGCGCTGTCATTGCCGACTTGTGACTGGGTGAAAGTCTGCTTCTCTAACGGTATCGTGTTCTGGTTCAAATTGCTGATTTGACTGCTAAGGCTCGCGTGCTTCACCTGGGCGTCAGACAATTGTTTCTGCGCCGTTTTCAACTGATTTTCGAGATTGGTGCGCTGCTGGCCAGACCCGGAGGGCAATGCCTTGATCTGCTTGTTCAGGCTGTCAATTTGCGTGCTGAGGGTGTTGCTAGAGTCTAGTGCAGTCTTATCCTGATTCTGGAGAGCCTGAACCTGGGCCGTAAGGCCGTGGGGGCCATAAAGCTTGTTAACTTCGAGCTGCGTCCTGAATGCTACTAACTTGTGGTATTGAGATTGTGGGATCGCATGGCCGTTGACACTGGTGATGGCTAGACCGGGCACGACGATATTGAGATTAATCCAGAAGCCAACGACAGTGCCGACGATGAGCAAAACGATCAAACCCGCAATACTCCAGGTAACGCGGCGTTGAATCTTGACCTTTTCTTTATGGGAGAGGTGTTTCCCCCATCCAAAGATAAGAGGCTTGCCATCACGCCGCGCTTCGACGCGCGCCGTCTGCTTATGGTACCTCTTTGGTTTCGCTGATCGCTGATTTTCGGGCCGTCGTACAGGACGCTCAGTCTGACTTTTCATATACTTCCCTCCTGCTCAAGGCGATGGCTGGCGTTTACATGCAAGTTAACTAGTAAATCGGGATAGCGGAACATCCAGCAAGGGCCGATTTATCGGCCCCTAATGATCTTTGACAACGGAATCGAGTAATATCTCGCACCTTTCGCTACCGTCCTGTAGGGACAGGGGGTGGATGAGGGGATGGGTGGGGGCCTCGTGCCTGTCCTGGTGGCAACCGGATTCGTCCGGGTCTCGTGAAGCAAACGGATCGCACTCCAACGAGGACAGGCACAAGGCCCCCGCATCCGCTCCACCCCTCTCCCTGTCCCTACAGGACGAGGGCGATTCCATTACCTTGTTCGGTCGTCAAAAATCATCAGGTGTGCCGGAGTAATTGTTAATCTACATGCCGCGCATGTGCTCCGCGGTATAGGGCAGCAGTGCCATATGGCGTGCCTGTTTAATAGCTAAGCTGAGACGGCGCTGGTGTTTAGCGCAAGTCCCCGTCTTACGGCGAGGCTCAATTTTGCCACGATCTGAAATGTAGCGTTTCATGAAACGGCCGGCGTCCTTGTAATCAATTTCACGCACGTGATCGTGGCAGAACTGGCATACTTTCCGCCGGGACGAACCCGAGCCGCGTGGGCCTGTTCGGTCGCGGCGTGGGCCTCCCTGGGTTCGGTCTGTTGTTGTAGTTTGTCTTTGCACGGACTATTCTCCTCTATTGCCCCTTAGAAAGGGATTTCCTCAGGGTCTTCAGGGTAGGTCGTCCGGGAGGTCGGGAAGAAAGGGATCACCTCGGTCATCGCTGCTCCCTGCCGCATAGCCCTCTGAACCGCTTGACGCGGCCTTCGGCGTGAGCATCTCCATATCGCTAGCGATAACGTCTACTCCAGACCGCTCTATACCGTTTTTATCGGTATATTTGCGTTGCTGCAGGCGGCCTTCGATATAGACCTTAGAGCCTTTGTGCAGGTAGCGCTCGCAAGTCTCCGCGAGTTGGCGCCATGCAACAACATTGAACCACTCGGTCTCTTCCCTTTTCTCGCCATTGGCGGTTTTATAAGTGCGGCTAACGGCGAGACTGAACCTTGTGAAAGGGGTACCATCTGATGTGACTTGCAATTCGGGGTCTCTTCCCAGGTTCCCGATGAGCATGATTTTGTTTAACATAGCCTGTCAATATCCTTTCAATAGTATTGACGCTGAGACCGAATGATGAGCCCTACCCGGACGAATCCTCACTATACTTCAATATTTTCTGCTTCTTCGACAGCAGGTGGGACGTACTCGATCTCTACAGGGGAGAGCACGATAGGTGCTTCCTCTTCCTCGCCGGTAGGCACTTCTACCGCTTCAGGCTCCGCGCCCGGCTCGGCAGGTACTTCCGGTACTGCTTCTGCTTCGGCCTCTGTGCCAGGTGTGGCTGGGGCCGGGGCTTGAACTGCGGCAGCGGCTCGAGTTTCGCGTTCCTTCTGTACAGCGATAGGATCGCGTCTCTTAATGAGGTGCCGCAGCACCTCCTCAGAAACCTTCATAGTACGATCCAGTTCAAGCACGGTCTCAGGGGTCAAGTTCATATCAAAAAACACGTAGAAGCCGTCACGATGATGCTGGATGGGGTATGCCAGGCGGCGACGCCCCCACTGGTTTACTCTGACGACCTGACCGTCATAGGTGCTGACGATCTGCTCGACACGCTCCAAGATAGCGTGTGATTGCTCTTCGCTGACTTCGGGGTTGAGAATGAAGCCGAGTTCATAATCACGCCTCACGAAGCCACCTCCTTCCTATGGGTATGCATCTGGTCAAATCGCTCGTGGGAGAATGATTGCCAGAGCAGGTAATGCATCGGTAAAGCGATGCATAAAAATGATTGCCGCGAGCCGTTGATTTTAAACCGCGGCATTACCAGTAAATTACATGCTCGCGCTCCTCTCAGGAGGCGTTTACTCCACCTGTACAGGTGGAAGCACCCCGCTATTATAGCATTGTTCCTTACGTCTGACAATAGTGCTCACCGTCCACATTCTTTTAATGCAGAGCGAAAGCGGAAAAGCGGAAAAAGCAGAACGTTTTCTGTAATAGTGGAGATAGCGTTGTTTGGTTAACTTTATTGACACCATTCGATATGTAGCTCATACTATAACCAGCAACAAGCGTCTTTTGATGAATCGGGGAACATATGCAAGGGGATCCCAGGAACTACACGCCCCGCTCGCTACGCGGACGCAGGACTCAACCGGCGCTTCCAGGGGTGACGCTATCTACAGCTCCCATTGTTGTGCAATCGCAGCGTGATGCAGCTTTGCCACAACCCCCGGTCAAAAAGCGGCCACGATATGCGCGACGGGCAGCGTTAAAATTGCTGGGTCTGGGAGCGCTGCTAGCAGTAGTATACCTGGCGATGTATCCCTTGCTGGCAGGCGCGGTTGTTGATAATGGTGCAGTTGAACAAGCATTATATGGCGTATTTCCCTGGTTGCCGCGTCTCTTCTGGACAGCATGGGCTTCTTTCCTCGTCAAGGGGTTGAATCATATCTCTGTGTTTAGCCTTGGGACGAGTAAGGGTGCGAGTGGCTATGCTAACCTGCTGTTGGTGCTGTTCGCGCTGGCTTTCGTGCTGGTGCTCATCGCGGCCCGCATAGGTGGCAGGGTGGCGCGGGAGCGGCTTTCCGCCAATGGTAGGCGCCTGCTGCTCTGGACAATCTTTGCGCTTACCGGGATGATGGGTATCATCTTCGTCTTTGCGCCTGCTGTGATGTCGCGAGATCTCTTTCTCTATGCTGCGTACGGGCGTATGGTGACGGTGTATCACGTCAATCCCTATGTTGTGAGCCTGGCTGCTTATCCCACTCAATTATTAAGCGCTTTTGTTCCTAAAGGGACGGGCGTTGCTCCCTATGGTCCTCTGTGGATTGACCTGACGCTGCCGGTAGTGCTGGTTGCGCGTGAGAGCGTCGCTAACATTATGATCGGATTTCGCCTGGTGGGCCTGGTAGCGCACCTGGCGAACGCGGCCTTGATCTGGGTCATCCTTGCCAAACTTAAACCAGAGATACGCATCTCCGGTACACTCATGTATGCATGGAATCCACTGGTGCTGCTGGTAGGTGTGAGTGAGATGCATTATGAAATAGTAGTTGTCTTCTTTGTGTTGCTGGCGGTGCTCTTTTGTCAACGAAACTCTCTTTTGCCGGGCTGGATTTGTTTACTGCTGGCGGCGCTGATCAATATACTGGCGGTGCTGCTGCTGCCGCTTTTCTTCCGGCTGACCTGGAAAGAAGCGCGTGTCATGCGGAGATGGCGGCGTGTGCTGTGGTGGTTAGCGCTTATAGTCCTTTCCGGGATGGTTGTGGTTCTGGCCTACGCTCCGTACTGGCGAGGGTGGAGTCTGGCAGGTATTGCGTCGGGTATGCGGCAGGTTTTTTTACAAGATAGCGCCGTTAATTCGCTGGATGCTGCTATAATCCACCTTCCTATGGGATTTCCACCATTTTTATCCTCGATAGTCCTCCCCCATCACTGGGTGATACTGGTTGCAGTGATTGCAGGCTGTCTACTGTTGCTGGGTACGTGGCTTACCGATACCCTGGAATTCGTTTTGCTGTTTAGCAGTTGGATATTCCTGGCACTGGTAGTGCTTTTGCCCGTGAACTGGCCATGGTATATACTCCTGCCCCTGGCCCTGGCGATCTCGAGTGGGAACTTTCGTACCACGCTGCTCGCTTTGCTGCTGACAATGGGTGCTGCCCTGGAGTACTACTTCGGGCTTTTGCATCCAGTATGGCCCGGCCAGGGGCTGATGACGATTGGCCTGCCGCTGCTTATATGGGGATGGATGCTCTTCTTTACTTCAACCTGGCATATGACACGCTCAGATGATACTGCACAATCGCCAGCCGAGCCGGTAAAGGGCCCCAGTTTTTCGCGCCCTTCCCGGCCTTCATGGGCTGATCGACGAAAGCCATTGTGAGGCGCGCTACCATGTTCTCCATTCCTCAACTTGAATGATAGGGTATACTTTGTGTGTCTGAATTGAGGACGCAGTTTGGAAGCGGGAACAGGAGCGAGACCCTCTCGCCAGATACTTCCATAGCAGCGAAGAGAGAAGAGGTGGCACTCATGAGCTTCTTTGAGACGGAGGAAACCAATCAATTTACGTTTGAGGCCTTTGCAGCCCACCCATTTTATACAGCAATCAACCGTTCGCTGGTTCAGCAAGCCCTCGCACCCCTTGTGATACGCCCTACTGGTGCGACACTGACGCTTGTGGACATGGCCTGTGGAACGGGAGCGATCACGCGGCTGATTGCCGAAGAACTGGCCCGTCAAGGACGCCAGGCACACATTCTCGCCGTTGACCCGTCAGCAGACGCGCTCCGGCACGCGCAGAAGAACCTCGAAGTGCTGGGGGCAGAAGCCGATTTCTTCCAGGGAGAAGCAGTCGATCTTTCCACACTCGTCCACGATGTGGATGCGGTGTTCTTCTGTAACGCGATCCACCTCATCGCTGATAAACGCGCAACGTTTCGGCAGATGGCCGCTATTCTTGCTCCAGGCGGAGTGTTCGCCTGCAATAGCGCCTTCTACCAGGGTACCAACGACGAGGGCACCCTGCGCTTTAGCCGTCTGTGGATACGCCGGGCCGTGCAGTGGCTGCGCAAGGAGCATCCAGAAACACGGTTCTCACGCGAGGCAAAAGCAATCGCCATGCAGTGGCTCGCTCCCGAGGAATACAGCAGCCTGCTCAGGGAGAGTGGCTTTAGCCAGGTAGAGACCGTCCAGGAACGAGTGATGATGTCGCTGGATGGGTTACGGGACCTCGGCCACTACAGGCTCTTTATCCAGGGGGCTTTACCAGGAGTGCCGCTGGCGCTGGGAGCCGCCGCGCTCGGCACAACCGTGTACGAGGTATGCCAGGAACTCGGCATGACCGAGGTGCCGCGCATGTGGTTGCAAATCATCGCAAGGAACCGATAATGCAAGGCACGCCATGAATGGCGACACCCAGAGCATCGGTCGAAAATTAAAGGACATGTTCGTTCAGGGTGATCCGCTGTTGACGAATTAGCCTACTTGGAGTAATGTATCCTCGTTATGCGAACAGAGAAAACCCGCATGCTGCGTTCAGGAGAAGTGGCCAAACGCCTGGGCTTGCATCCCCTCACCGTTCGACGGTGGGTGATTGATCGGCAAAATTGCCGCCGTTCAGATCGGGCGTGAGGCGCGGATTCCCATCACCGAAGTGGAACGGCTTCTGGGAGAGCAGCGAGCAGGAATCATCGTCCTGTATGGGCGAGTCAGCGGACACGAGCACAAAGAAGATTTGCAGCGGCAAGTGCAGCAGCTTGAACAGTGGGCTGTGGTGGCACGGACTGGTCAGAAGACCATAACCTTGACAGATAGTGGCTCTGGCCTCAATACCGAGCGGAAAAGTCTCCAAAGACTGCTGGCGCTGGTGCAGGACTATCAGGTTGCCGAAGTCGTGGTGACCTTCTCTGATCGGCTCACACGATTTGGCCTCTCGTACTTGCGAACGCTGTTTTCGGGGTACGGGGTCACGTTGACGGTGCTTTCTCCAGACGAGGACAACACGCCTGAACAGGAATTGACGGAAGATTTGGTAGCGAGCATCACCTCCTTTGCCGGTCGGCTCTACGGCTTGCGTTCCCGCAAAAAAGCCGCCCTGGTCGAGTGCGCGAAGCAGGTGCTTGCCAAACAGGAGTCGTAACATGGCCAAGCCGCAAACGCTCTCGTTTCCCATCCGCTTGCCCGATGCTCTGCAAGCCGAGGCGTTGCGTCTGCTGGATGCCAGTCGCCTCGCCATCAACGAGATCCTTGTCGACTTGTGGCCCCAACTGGATCAGTTTGCGGGGGATCGCAGTGGGCCTGCCTGGAAACAGGTCGAACGGTATCTGCTCAAGCGATCAGGCCATGGGAGTCGGCAGGAACGCTGTGAGATGGAGCAGGCTGGAAGAATCCTGCGAGCACAAGCCAGTCGCAAGCAGGTCTTTCAAACCATCCTGCCTTTGCTCTCTGAAGGATTGATTCGTGAGGCTGCGGAAACACGTCCCGCCCGCAAAGATTATCGGGCGATCAAAGAGCAGGTCCGTGCGCTCCGCGAACGACTGCACGATGCCGGGGAAGATGCCGACACTTTCATGGCGATGACCAATCTCGTCGAGCAAGCGTGCAACGTGTATCTGCAAACAGAAGCATTCCCGACGACCTACGAAGACCTTCAGTCCGCCCCAGTTCTGTCCGTCGGGCACCTGACCTTTGCCGGGGATGACGGGATGAAAGCCGGGCAGACCTATCGGGCAGAGATTGAGCTGTCTCAGAGCTGTGACCTGGCAACCCTCAGGGAACACAAGTTGGCCACCCTCACACTCAAACTGCGTACCCCCGACGAAAAAGGCCAGTGGGCCTGGGGACGGTGGAGTCAAGCCATCCCGCTCCCTGAGACAGTGTTCGAGTATTTCTGGCAAGGAGCCACTCCCCAGGCACCCACCTTGCGCGAAATCTGCAGTGCTGGGGGAAACTGCGTGGCGGTCCTGGATCTGATCGTGGAAGTTCCCGCACAGTCTGTTGCTCCTCTTGAGCAGGAGAGCCGCGTGCTCGGATGGGATTGGGGTGTCAGGAAGCTCTTCACGGTGTCCGTGCTGGAAAAGCCAGAGGGCGATGAGCCGTACCGCCAGGTGAGCCGCCCGGTGTTTCTCGATACAGGTGGCATCGATGGCAGGCAAGCACGCTTGCGCCGGGAAATTGATCGGCTCAAAGCGTGCAAAGAACGCTATGAGACGCAGATGAACCAAGCGCTCAAAGCGAGAGACGAGCATGAGACGCCCCTGTCGGCCCATTTTTCTGGCTGGCAAGAGCGCGTGAGCGACTACGATGTGCGCATCAAGACGTGCTGGAAGAAGTACGAACGCAGGAACGGCGAGCTGGCGCACCTGGCCTCGAATCTGTTGATCCTGCTCGCGCTGCTGTACGATTGCCGCTTGATTTGTGGCGAGAATCTGACCACCCTCAAAACGGAAGGGCGCGGGAAGGGCGTTCGCGGGCGTTTTCGCAACTGGCGGAACAATACGACGGTGCGCGGAGAGGTGTGGCGCGTGCTCAAGTACAAATGTCATCTGTTCGGCATCCGGGCGCGTCAGGTGGAGCCGCGTGGGACGACGCACACCTGTCCCCACTGTCGTCACCCGGCGAAAACGTATCACTCTCCATCTCAAGAGGATCGCAAGAAAGCGCTTGAATGGGGGGAGTGGCTCTGTTGCAGCAATCCTGCCTGTTTATGGAACGGCGCGCGTGATTACGCCGCCAGTCTCAATATCGCCCGGCTTGGCCTGGCCTTTCTGATCACCTATCACCAAACCAAGCGGTACGTGTTCTACCGCATGACTTCCTCGGAAGTCAACTCTTGCTCGTATAGCGGGCAGGAGGCGACGCTGCTGTTGCCGTCGCAGGGGATTACACCCCGCCCGTCTGAGGGCAAACACCTCTACTATGCTGGCTGGTCTTTTTCCATTGCGTTAGGCACTTCTCAACCAAAAACAATCCTTGCTGTGCTTTCTACGTCTCAACTGAGAAAGCGCCTACTTAGAAGTGCCTAATGTTCGCATAGTTACGTGTTTTTGCAACGGTGACTAGCCATCCCTGTCATCCTTGCTCGATGGCCGAGTCTTCAAGTCACAAAAATAATTTACTGAGCATTTCCGTTTTTTTTGATAAATATTGCTTTTTCGTAAAAAATAGTGTATATTTAAAGAGTCTCATAGACCTTCTTATGAGTCCTGCCCCTTTCTTTTGACCCATATCTTAGGTCCGAATCCAATCTGAGAATCATGTCCGAGAAAAGAAAAAGCGATGAAAACATTTGTCAAGACAAGATCGACCCTACTCGAAACTCTCGCACAACTGGGGCGGCTTGAAGGCCCTGGACGGATCACACGAGCCTTGCACACAGTGAAGGAACGGGAAACAGGCAACTTGTGCTACCAGGCTGAAGAAGATCTTTCTCCGGCTGAACTTTCTTTGCTACGGGACATGCTCGAAATGCAAAGAAGTAAGTGGGAAACTTATAAATATACGTATTGTGCGAGTTTGCACATATTGTTGGAAGGAAACGTTGAAGGTGCTTGAGTGCATCAGTAACCACTACACCAAACTGGTATGTTCTAAGAACAGAGGAAGTCACGCATATGAGTAACACCTGGATTACATACGCAGAAGCGGTAACGATCATCGGCAAAAAAAGCCATCACCCGGTGAGTCCCCAGCATGTCCAAACGCTGGTGAACCGAGGCAAGATTGGTATGCGCTCCTCTCGTGACGGAAAGCAATTACTTAAGCGGAGCAATGTAGAAGCCACTCGGGTGGCAGTCGGTACAGGAAATCTTCACCGTAGAGACAGGGCCAGCATCTCATAAAGTTGCTACCAGGAGAGGGGAAAAAGGAGTGAGCCTTTTTTCGCTTACGCAAAAGGCTCACTCCCTGCGTGCCTCCCTCGACCGAGATGATCTCAGCCTAGTTGCGCCGATTGGCGAAAAGTTTCACTTGCTGTTGATCAGGAACTCGGGGCAGCGCTAGCATTCCCCCCGGAGTGATCGCAGACTGAAATCGCGGCTGGTCCAGCATGGGCCATTGATAGGCGCTCAATACGTCCATCTTGCTCTGGTTGATCGTCGTCCAGTCGTTGTTGAGGAGGCCACCGGTATCCCCCGAGTCAGCATTCCAGGCCCAGTAGGCATAGCTGATGCCCTGTGTGTGCAGGTAGGACACCAGGGTACGCTGCCACACACCTTCAAGGTCCTGGCCCATAGAGGGCCCTCCGAACTCTCCCATGAATAACGGGGCAATCCCATTCTTTTGCAGATAGCCCCAATGCTTCTCCCAGATGGCGGGCAGGGTGTTCGTCAGGTCCGCAGGGTTGGAGACCTTGAACCACTGCTCGAGGTAGACACTCGGTCCGTAATCATGGGGAGAATACACCAGTTTGTCCGGTTTCGACAAACGCACGGGGTACTGCGCTGCTCCCTCCAGGTTGCCACCCCACCAGTAGGAATCGCCCTGAAACACATCAATGCCCTCGACGATAATCAGCCACTGTGGATTGACGGCCAGGATGGCGTTGCCCGCCTGTTCGGCGGCCAGGCGCCAATCGGTGCTGGGATTGCCATCGCCCCAGGTGGCCGGGCTGTGCGGCTCGTTGTCCAGGTCCGCTCCGATGACGGTATCATTCCCGCGGTAGTGCTGGGCCAGCATGACCCAATCGTTGATCCAGCGCGTCTGGGGCATCTGGCCGGTGTACCACAATGGAGGCCGCAGGTCGGCGGTGGGATCATGGCGGTCGAGGACGACCTTCAAGCCTACCTTGCGGGCACCCTGGATAATCCGATCCATGAGTGCCAGCCCCTGGAGTCCTTTGAGGTCGGGGTTCAACTGGTAGTTGATCCCATTCGGTACGCTCCCAGGATCGAAGAGCTGATTGGTGTAGGGCAGGCGTAGGGTGTTGAAACCTTCGTGTGCGATCTGCTTCAGCATGTCTTGCCAGTTGCGAACTCCTAACCCATGCGGGGCAAAGGAACTGGTCTCAAACCCGAACCAGTTGACGCCTGTGAGCGTCACCTGGCACCCTGACGCATCCACCAGCTCACCATGAGAGCCGCTGAGGAACCCTACTTGATGACCGGCCTGGCATTGCGTGGAGCCTTGCTTCGGTACAGGAGTAGAGGTTTGCTTCGATCCGGGAATAGAGGTTTGCTTCGGTACAGGAGTAGAGGTCTTCTTTGGTACAGGAGTAGGGGTTTGCTTCGATCCGGGAATAGAGACTTGATTCGATACAGGAATATTTGTGGTAGATGCACAAGCAGATAGGATCAGTATCCCCAAAACAAATGCAAAAAGAGGCAATGTGCGCCTCCCCCGAAAACCTGCTATGCAGGAACGCTTCATATCATTCTTCCTTTACAGATGATCAAGAAATAGTGGTTTAGCAGGGCGACCGCAAGGGTCGCCCCTACCATACACGGATGAGAGTTGACCCCCAATCTTCTCGGTCTGTCCGCAACTTGGTATTGGGCCGACTTCAACCGCCATGGCATTTGATGGAACTATTGCCGCATGCTGGAAAAGCTGAGATTTCATGGCGAGTCCACTTCGAGTCGCCGGTGGAATGTGCTGCACAGTGTCTCGTGCGTCGTGAAGGAGTAGAACACGGTGTTTTACTTGTCATAAGTATACACGAGTTTACTCCTGGCGTACCTGGAAAACGCCTTATGGTCTCAAGGCTAGCATCTCAAGGCTGTGAGGATGGTGCTGCCCAGGCTGTAGTAGTAGGTATCATGCTGGTTGCTGCCCGCGCTGCTGTACTGGTGTTCCTCGATGCCGAAGGGGTAGGTGAGGATGGTGGTGCCATTGCCGTTGGTGAAGCGGCGCAGCATGCGCTCTCCACTGGCATCGTAGAGGTACTGCTCCTGGTTATTAGCGCCGGCGGACCACTGCGTCAGGTGGTCCAGGATGTCGTAGGTGAGCGTGCCGGTGGTGGTGTAGGCGGTGCGGCTGGCCACGTTGCCAAAGCCATCGTAGCTGCCGATGCTGTAATCGGCGGTCTTGGTGCTGTAGTTGGAGCAGGTGGCCCCGCTGGTGGTGGGATAGAGCCCGATGAGTTGATGGGTGTTGCTGGCGCAATACAGGTACTGCTCCTGCGTACTGCCGCCCGGCAGCGGGCCCTGCCACAGCTGGCCCAGGTGGGTGTAGACATAGCTGTTGCTGTAGCTGGCCCCGGTAAGGCCGCTGGCGAGCGTGCCGCTGCCACAGGTGCCGTTGCCTGCTCCCGGCTGTGTGCCGGAGTTGCCCGCCCACACCAGCCGGTTCTGCTCATCGTAGCAGAAGTTGGAGGTTTCGCTGCCGCCTGTGCCATTGCCGGCGGCGTTCTGCGTGCTCGTCAGGCTGATCACATTGCTGGCCGGGTCATAGCTCAAGCCCTGGCTGAAGATGGTGCCGCTCTTGCCGCTGTTGGCCCCCCAGGTGGCCGACGCGCTGGTGGTGCGCAGGTTGGCATCGTAGCCGAACTGCTCGGCGGCCAGCGCCCCGCCGCTGCTGGTCTGGAAGTTGAGGGTATCCAGCTGTGCGCGAGCGTTGTAGACCAGCGTCGCCAGGTTGGGCGTGGAGCTGCTGTTGTTGCTCAACCCGGAGAGCGCTCCCGTGCTGTCATAGACGTTGGTGAACGTGTAGCCCTGGCCCACCGGCGTGGTCGTTGTCGTGGAGGTGACGAGCTGATCGGCGTCGTTATGGGTGAGGGCCTGCTGGAAGGTCGGGAACGTTGGGAAGGCGAGGTTGCCCCCGGTCGCCGTGAGTTGCAGGCGCTGGGTGATCAAGCGCCCACGCTGGTCGTACTGCCTGTTCTCGGTGACCTTGCCCTGCGTGTAGTCCGGGTTAGGAAAGTAGTTGATGGCGAAGCTCTGGGTCAGCCGCCCTTTGGCGTAATTGGTGCCACTCCAACTCACACCTGTTGGATCAGCATCGTAGGTGTTTTGCACAAAGGCGTTATAGTTGCCACCGTTATTGGTGGAGCTGGTGCCGCACGAGCCGGCGGTACTGAACTGCGAAGGCTCATCCTGCACGCAGCCCAGCCGGTCCAGCAGGTCATAGGCATAGCCAATGGTACGCGTCGTGCCGGAGTTATCCTGGATGAGGTTCCCATTGGCGTCATAGGTATAATTGTGCGTGCCCCGGTCGGGGTCAACCAGCTGCGTGAGCCGTCCCAGGTCATCGTACTGCGCGCTGGTAGAAATGGTTCACTGCATACCGTACATGTGGTACGTCAGTCGTGTAGCAGTTCACTCCTCAGAGGACATAATGCGAGGATGCACATCGTCAATGGGATAAAAGCGACCGGTGGCAAAGGCCGCAAAGATGGTCTTGCGTGTGGTATGCGTGCCGAACTGCACGTAAAGATGGTGGCCTCAGAAGCCAAAATAAGCTCTTTTAGCATGCACAAAGGATTGACATTTCACCATTATTGTACTATATTTTTAGCATGTGCTAAATATGCTACACATGTTGTAGTTACAAGTCGTATCGATCTTACTTATTGAAAGGTAGGGAGCGGGTGAACGCCTTGCAGGGTAAAAACGATCTTGATGCTGTACCGGTGCTGCCGGATAATGTGCCTGTGACGATGCCGGAGCTGCCGACGAGGTTTGTCGTTAACACGGTGCAACAATTCAAAGCGACCAGCGATCCTGTGCGGTCGCGCATCCTGGGGATCATTCAGAACCAGCCTGCCACTGCCAAGCAGATTGCGGACCGGCTTGGAGCTACTCCTGGAGCGATTGGGCACCACTTGCACGTGCTTGAAGCGGCGGGGCTGGCACAGGTGGTTGCTCGCCGCCTGATACGGGGTATCGTTGCGAATTACTACACACGCACAGCCCGCATTTTTAAGTTTGATCTACCACGGGAGGTGACCGGTGATCTCTCAGCGTCTCTCGATATCGTAATGAAGGCTCATGACGAACTGGCCGAGGCGCTGGCGAATGTAGAGGAAGATACGTATCAAACGGGAGGATTACCTCATATTCGCCTCTCGCCAGAACGGGCCAGGTATTATTCTGAGCGTATTGGTGCACTGGTCGAGGATATCCTGCACGAAAAGTCCGATCCCGATGGTAAGGTGTACGGCATCTTAGCCTACATGTACACGGCACCTGAATACATGCAGGGCCCGAGTACATTCGTACCATCGGAATCCGCGGTGAGTGATGAAAATGAAGACTGACATAGGATGTCAGGAATAGTAAGCTACACTACTCAGCGTCTGTGAATGTTCCCGAAATGTACGCGACTGCACCTGGCGGGTACCAAGCGAATAATGCAAGTTACTTAGTAAATCGGGATAGCGGAACAGCCACCAAGGGCCGATAATGAAGTTTAACAAGCAACATCGGTCATACCTCGTAGGCGCACAATTTATTGGCGCACCGCCGATGTATCGGCCAATGGCCCGTCGATGCCCTCCCCAGGCCGATACATCGGCGGTGTGCACGAGGTATTGATACGCGCTCCGCTCCGCTTCGCTGAGGCACCTACGAAATGGCTAGTTTTGGTCGGTAAAATTCATATTCGGCACCTACTGATGCAAAGGAGTTCGCAATGCGAGTCAAGAATGATACTCCACGTAGAACGGGTAGCAAGTTCAATAGTGATTTCTGGAAGTACTGGACGGGGCAGACGATCTCGAATCTCGGCAGCTCGGTCACGGTTTTTGCGCTGCCGCTGCTGGTCTATAAGCTCACCGGCTCGGCACTCGACCTGGGCATTGCCACCGCTGCAACCTTCCTCCCCTACCTGCTCTTCGGGCTGATTCTGGGCGCGTGGACGGACCGCGTGGACCGCAAGCGCATGATGATTGGCACTGACATTGCCCGTGCGCTGGTCGTCGCTTCAATCCCGCTCCTGGCTGCTCTAGGTCTACTCACCATCTGGTGGATCTACGTGGTAGCATTCGTGCATGCTACACTGAGAATCTGTTTCGATGCGGGTGAATTCGCCGCCATCCCCAGCCTGGTCAATCGAGATGACCTGGTTACCGCGAACGGGCGCATCCAGGCCAGCTACTCGGCGGCAAGCATTGTTGGCCCGCTACTGGCCGGGGTGCTGGTGATACGCGTGCCCCTGCCGGTGCTGATGCTGATCGACGGGTTTTCATTCCTGCTCTCTGCGTTCTCGCTGGCGCTGATCAGGATCAGCTTTAACTCGGGCGAGAAGCGAGCGCCAACGAGCATCCGTACTGATGTGGTCGAGGGGCTGCGTTATGTGT
>Ga0209283_10000610_pt1 | contig 17960 bp, 17 predicted proteins | sample CZO8metaG_2_FD_188354 | JGI IMG/M metagenome (GOLD analysis project Ga0209283, IMG submission 188354) | Vadose zone soil microbial communities from the Eel River Critical Zone Observatory, Northern California, USA - CZOApr15con2H1.8 metaG... | ecosystem: Environmental > Terrestrial > Soil >...
AATGTCCGCGGCTCGCGGCACCGGTACCATTGCGCCATCCACATCTGGTGCTGCCCCACGTCCGTCGCCACGATGGCCCGTCCGCCGGTGAGGCGGTTGAGGAGGTCACAGACATATTGGTGGCTGATACGCCCGTCGCGCTGCCGGTACCGAAAGGGGTTGCGCCGGCGCCACTCCTCGATCTGTTTCCACCACGCCTCGATCTGGGGGGCACGCACGCGCGGGCCCAGAGCTGCCAGTACCTGTTTAGCGTCTCCAACAATCGGAATGTGGGCGGGCTTGTTCTTGCCAATTTCCGCAGGGTCGATGTCCACATGGATGAAGCGGGCGTGGGGCGCAAAATCCTTCAACCGACCCGTCACGCGGTCGTCGAAGCGAACCCCGACCGCCAGAATGACATCCGCGCTGTTGATCGCCCAGTTTGCAAAGGCGCTTCCGTGCATGCCAAGCATCCCTAGGCAGCGAGGATGCATCTCATCCATGGCCCCTTTGCCCATCAGCGTGAGGGCAACGGGGATGCCGGTCGCATCGACGAGCGCGGTGAGCTCAGGGGTGGCCCCGCTGCTCAGAATCCCGCCCCCGGCGTAGATGATAGGACGCGCGGCCGCTGAGAGCGCGTCGGCCGCCTCGGCGATCTGGTTCGGATTGCCCTCCACCACAGGCCGATAGCCCGGCAGCAGGGGGACGGAGTCGAAGTCCGGCTCGCAGATCTCTTGGGAGACATCCCGAGGGATGTCCACCAGCACCGGACCCGGCCGGCCGGTGCGCGCAAGGTGGAACGCACCGTAGATAGCGCGGGGAATGTCCGTGGGATGCATCACGAGTGTGTTGTACTTGGTGATCGGCATCGTGATCCCGGTGACGTCGGCCTCTTGGAACGCGTCGTTGCCGATCACCGCTCGCGGGACCTGCCCCGTGATGGCCACAACCGCGACGGAGTCCATCATGGCGTCCGTCAGCCCGGTCACAAGGTTAGTGGCTCCGGGTCCAGAGGTGGCAGTGCAGACGCCCACACCCCCGGAAGCCCGGGCGTATCCGACCGCGGCGTGCGCGGCCACTTGCTCGTGGCGCACGAGCACGTGGCGGATGTCTTGCGCATCATAGAGCGCGTCATAAATAGGAAGCGACGCCCCTCCCGGGTGACCGAAAAGCAGCGTCACGCCCACTCGGCGCAACGATTCGATCAGCGTTTGCGCTCCATTCATCTGCCGTCGCGGCGGCGCCGTCTTGGCCGGACCGGATGCTATCACCTGACGAGCCATCACGATGACCTCCTCAGAAAACACGTAGCGGGAGCACCCTAAGGACGGATGCTCCCGCGGTACCACCCTAGTTTCCCGACGCAAGGAGCGCGTTATCCGCGACCAGCACCTTCGCGGCGACGCGATCGTGCGTGGGGACGCTCGACCCGATAACGGAGGAATCCGGCAGCACCAGAAGGTGCTGCGACGTGGAGACGAGTTCAGCGGGGACTGTAGCTGCCGGTTCCCACCCTCCCCGGCTCTCTGAAGCCCGACCCCGCCTACTACTTCTCCTGCTAGCTGACTGCTATGGGCAGATATAAAAAGCCTGAGCGATAGATTCTAGAGGAACCTATCCCTCAGGCTTTTGTCCTGACGGTGTAGCAGCCCCGGAGGACCGCCTGCGCCGCTTGGACCAACCGACCCTTGTGAGGACCGTGGAACCCTAGGCGCACTCCCTCGCACGTCTTCGGTGCTTCCCGTCAGAGTAACAAAGAGGGTCGCCGCCTGTCAATATCTCACGAGTGAAGAGGAGGTGAAAACGACCAGGAGACTGGAGAGCCTCCGATCTCCCGCGCTCTCCCGGTGCGCGGTCGACGGCTTATTGGCCGATGGCCCGCGACGCCTGCGTCAGCATCGTGGCTACTTTCTCTGCCCCCGCCTTCACCATTGTGAGATCTGTGAGCTTCAGCGTCTCCAGCGCGAGCGCGTCGGCTTTGCGCACCGTATCAAGAGCACTCGACGCTCCCATCTGACCACCCATCGCCTCCAAGTCCGGGATGATGCCCGTCCCCTGCCCTTGGCACGGGTTTGCGTTGGCGGCGTCGTAGTGGGTACCGCGCTGACCTTCCATGCAATTGACGACGTGCCCCAGGTGCCACAGACTGTCGCGCATCGTCTCTGCGCGTGCGGCGTTGGTGGCGTGGGTCTGCGCCGTCTTAAAGGCCGCAACGAGGCCTGCAGCCGGTTTGCCATAATCGCTCCCGCCCCCATATCCTTGCGCGAATACCGCACCGGAGCTCGCTAACGCCATCACCACCACTCCGATAAAGATCAGCCGCCGTATCCGTCCCATTGTGTTTGCGCCTCCCAAACTCTCCATGACTTGCTAGCTGCACCATGCGCCGTCCTAGTAACAGAAACGTCACAGCCATTCGAAGAGTTCGTATCACTTCGACCCACCTGTTCCGCCACAAGTCTCAAACCCGGCACGACCTCCCCACTGAACGGCCTAACTTGCGGAACCGCATCCCGCTCTGTGGGCACGTCGTTCCCGGCCCTGCTGCCGTGTGCCAATTCTTGCGGTCTCAGGGCTCTCAAAGTGGGGCAGGTCTTACAGAAGGGACCTCAACCGTTGGACGACTTCAACACCACCGCCGTCGGTACGGGAGAGTGCCAATGTCGTACAGCCAGCCCATGCACGGTCTCGACCCACGAGTCTGTCCCCGGTGCGGCGCGGTTCAGCAGAGCCCGGGTTCGACGTTTTGCGAGCAATGCGGCGCGACTCTTTCCCGATTGGAAGTCGTACCCTCGCGGCCAAAGACTGGGGTTAGACGACCCCGGCTGGCCATCGGCTCCGCCCTCTCGGCGCTTATCCGACAGCCGGCATACCTCGTGAGGCGCGTCGTCGGACTGATACAAAGCCTGATCTCTCTTGTCGTCCGGGGCGTTGCGCTGGTCTTGGTGCTCTACGCTCTGGTCATCGGATTGAGTCTTGTCCCCCAGATCCGCGGCAACGTGCCTCCATTGAAGCAGGCAGCCGTCACCGGACTGTCCTGGGTGCAACGAGCCGCACAAGAGAGCGTCAAACTGCAGGCGAGTCTCAACGCACCGCCTCATCGCTCGTCGACTACGACTTCGCAGAAAGCCGTCCCCGCTCAAGCCACATCGGCGCAGGCCGTGACTGTGACGTCGACACCTAGTGGAGCGATCGTCGTGCTCGACGCCCGCCAAGTGGGGAAGACCCCCCTGACCATTAAAGTCCCTCCGGGCCTCCATCGGATCACCGTCGTCCAGTCAGGTTATGCGAGCATCACGCGGGCGCTCACCGTCCGATCGGTACCCGTTTCGTTGAACGTCACCCTTACCTCCACGCGCTGAGGCACTCATACGACCCAGTCTCACTAGGTCGTCTCGCACCGATTGTGAGCCAGTCGTGCGCACACCGGCATCTAGGGAACGAGGTGGCAGATGACCAAAGCCCCATCCGTCGCGGAGATGATGAGTGCCTATGCTCAAGACGCGGTGGAATACGCGCAGCGCTCGTTTGACATCTTCTTAGACTACTCGGAAGCTAGTGTGCAACAAGTCGAGACGGTCATGGCAAAGCTTTTTGAGACCATGCCCAAAGGGACACTGGGCAAGCTCTTCACAAAAGGCCCCTCGCAGCATGAGTTCGAGCAGATAACGAAAATGTTCGGGGGCTATCTCGGGGAAGTGACTCGGCGCGCGTGGGGGGACGATGGAAGTTAGAGAGCGCGGCATTCCCCGGCCAACAAGTCATCACATTTGAGATCGCAGGGGTGGGGATGTTTGGCCTCATTTCAAGGTGGGGAAGCGCTTGACCAATGGTCCAGAGGATAATCTTTGGACGTACCTCCAAGTGCTGAAGCAGAAGTATCAGAAGCAGCAATAGCGGACCGGACGGATCGCCTCAGACCCACGGTTGCCTGGTCGTCCTCACCTCCGCGCCCGACCGCGCGCTGTGGTATTGCATCCATAAAGTCGCTCTCCAGTTCCCGGTAGTCGGACTCCGATACAAAGAGAGGGCAATCGGTGGTCTCGGGCATCCCTGGCCATTCGGCCCGACCAGTGCATAGATTCGGCCCTACGTCGGTATATGGAATAGTGCGATCCGGCGGCAGAGCGTTGGCGCGATCCACACACCATAGGCTGCAAGGGAGGCACGAAGATGATCATCGAGTCCCTCCAAAGGGGTAATGAATTCTTTCAGCCCCGCGTTGCAGTCCTCGCCAGTGGCGCATTCGATCCTCTTCATTACGGTCACATTCGCTATATCCGTGCGGCAGCCGAGCACGCCAGAACACACGGCCTTCCCCTCGTGGTGGCGGTCGCTCCCGACGAATATGTCAAACGACGCCACCCTCTCTTGCAACCGCTGGAGGGCCGAATGGAAGTGCTCGATGCCTTGCGATGGGTGGACTTCGTCCTGCCGCAGGGCAGCGAGAGCCTCGCCCCAGCCATTCGGGCGATCAGCCCGGTCTCTGTTATCAAAGGCACAGACTGGATGGCGCACGGCCTCCCCCAAGAGGAAAATCAGGCGATTGAGGAGATAGGTGCAAAGATCACCCGGGTGGGGGTCAGCCCTGTCAGTAGCAGTGAGTTGCTGCAAACGGCCTTTTGGCGGTTCGCGGACGAGTGGGTCGGTTGAACGGAGAGTCTTCAACTCGTTTGGCTGGGCATGGCCTCATGCCCCGAGCTTTATGCTTTCAGAGGGGATCACCTCCTCGATCCTCTTTGCTAGGATACGCACTCGTGAACGCGAGCTGGGTTCGACCCCATTTCTCGCGGCGTACTGTTGAAGCAGGGGTACCTTAAGGATAGGTTGGGGATGGGCGGGACGGAGCCGCGGCCATCAGGTCACGCGGACTGGGTAAGTACGCGCCGACGGAAACAAGCCGACGCTGCAGTTCTGTGATAAGTGCAGGGTCTTGCGCCATCCGGGTTGGAGTGGTTCCGGTGCGGATGGCCAACGCTGCGGCTTCCCCACCGGCCTCTCCCATGGCCATTGTCGTGGGAATGACGCGGAGCGCCCCTGCCGCGGAGTACGTCGCGCCCACCGGTTTTCCGACGACGAGCAGTCGCTCGACTCCCAGGGGCACGAGGATCCGGAACGGAATTGCATAGACGCGATTGGTGACCGCGTACGGGTTCATCTGTCCAGGACCGTACGGATGCAGGTCAATAGGGTACGAGGCGATCGCGACGCGATCCCAGAAGTCGCCGCCGGAGAGAATATCCTCGGCGGTCATGCGGTACGCACTGGCAACATGCCGCGTCTCCCGCACATACAAGTGGGGAGCCGCGCCCACGAGGTAAGCGCCCGCAAATCCGGGGGCGCGTGCGTTCAGAAACTTCGCCAAGGCCGGAAGTTCTGCTTCTCCCTGCGCGCGAGCTTGTTGTAGGGACGGTCGATCTGCCCCGTTCACGTCAAAGATCTGCAGCGCGTTTACTAAAACCGTCTCATCGCTTTGCCATCCGAGGTTGAGGTCGAACGCGGCTACGCGCGCGTTGCGCGCGCGAAAGTGACTGACGATTTCGCTGTACCCCCATACGTACTGGCCGCGGACGCCGCATAATCGCCCCGGTTTCATCTTTTCCGCCGCGACGTAACGCGTGACTCCCCGGCGGTCAACACCCGCCAGGCGGAAGACAAGGGTGGCGGCCTGCATGCGCCGGTCCAGCCCACTTTCCTCGCGCCCCACGGTAAACGAGACGCCAGCGGCGACCGCAAGAGATGCGTCGTCGGTCGCGTCAATGAACTCGTCCGCGGTGACGACTCGGGACCGCCCGTCGCCTGTGGCGAGAACGACACCCGTCAAGACGCCATCGCGCACGAGGGGTGCAACAACTCTGGTGCGGGTCTGCACGGTGAGCTTCGGCTGCGCACTGACAAGCCTGTCGAGGACCATTTGGGCTTCTTCGATGTCGAAGGTTTGACCCAACGCACGGTACATTTGTCCAAAGATTCCCCGCGTGAGCGACTGTCCAGCGGGTCCCAGGTTCAGGTCGAGGACGTTCAACCACGCCAGAGTGATCTCCCCGCCAATCTCCTCCTGCGGCTCCACCAGTAACGTGGTCATGCCAGCGCGCGAAGCCGCAACGGCAGCCGCGATTCCCGCAGGAGACCCACCGACCACTAGCACTTGCACGTGCATCGCCTGCGGCTTCTTGGCTCGCGCGGGTGGGATAGCTACCCGAAGAGTAAGGAGGAGGGCAAACGCGATTAGGAGAGCGGGTACCTTTCGCATCGTTGATGATGGCTTCCTCGTCGTCCTCACCATGGGTTCGGACCTACCAGATCTGAGGCCTCCCATCAATTGCTAGGCGCTTATGGAAACCATACCCCTCGACCGCTGGAGAAAGGCGGGTTCCTGAACGGAAGGATCTCCTCAACTGTCACCAGGCGGGTCGAGCGGGATCAAACGCAAGTCCGCCGAAAGGATCAAGCTGCCAGTCGACGAGCAGGTCACTATGCAGCAGGTCTCTGGAGCCTTGCGGATCCCGATCAACGAATTGGTTCGCTATTTCCTGCGGCTTGGGGCGCTAGGCTTCGGCGGACCGGCCGCTCTTGTCGCCCAGATGGAGCAGGATCTTGTCCGCAATCGTCCATGGGTCTCCCGGGAAGAGTTCCGCGAAGCAGTTGCCGTGTGTCAGTCGCTTCCCGGCCCCCTGGCCATCCAGGTCGGCATCTTCGTCTCTTACCTCCGTGGAGGGTTCTGGGGCGCGTGGGCGGGCGGATTAGCGTTCATCCTCCCCAACTTTCTCATCGTGGCAGCACTCGGCGCTCTGTTTGTGCGGTTCGGCGATTTGCCGTTGGTCCGCGTCATCTTCTACGGTGTCAGTCCGACCGTCATCGCGCTGATCGTCTACTCTTGCTACCGATTGACGAAGCTAGGGATGGAGGACGTGGTGCAGTGGCTCATCGCTGCCGCGTGTCTCGCGGTCACTGTGGTGCTGCGCGCCGAAATCGCCCTCTTGTTCATCGGTGCCGGGGCACTCGGCATCCTCTACTACGCCGTCGTGCGGCAGCGTAAGTCACTACCGTTGCCCCTCTTGGCGGCTATTCCCCTTGTCTCGGGCGGGCATGGGTTCGCTGCATCCATCCTCGTCCGGCTGCTCACCTTCTTCCTGAAAGCCGGCGCCCTCACGTTCGGCAGCGGGCTCGTGATCGTTCCATTTCTAGAGAAAGGGCTCGTCCAACAAACCGGCTGGCTTGATGAGCGGCAATTCCTTGTGGCGGTAGCGATTGGGATGCTGAGTCCCGGTCCCGTCGTGATCACGGCGACGTTTGTTGGCTATCTGGTCGCGGGATTCTGGGGCTCGCTTATCTCTACGCTGGGCATCTTCTTGCCCTCGTTTCTCCTGATCCTCATCGTGGCCCCGGTTCTCATCCGACACCGTGCAAACCCGTACATCCAGGGATTTGTGAAAGGCGCCTATGCCGCCGCCATCGGGACGATCTTAGGGGCGGCGGTGCTCCTGGGTCGGATCGCCATCGGCGATTGGCTGACGATCGTCGTGGCGCTCGGCAGCCTAGCCGCCCTGGCCCGATGGAACGTGAAGCCCTATCTGCTGGTGGCGGTCACCGCTGTCATAGGATTGATCGCCTTTCCCCTGATCAACCCCACCTGGACATTTGTGAAGTAGTCAAACCTGGGGACCCTGTTCTCAATTACTACCGCGGCTGAGCCTCAGGCACAGTTGCGTACCAAGGGTCGACGCCGCGCGGGGTCTGAGATGCCTCCGCTGTTGAATTCCTTGTGTGAAAAATTTGATCTCTCTAGTCGCTAACGAGCTGAGCGTCCTCCAACAGCGAACAAAAGTAGCGATGCACCCCGTCGTATCGCGCGATTTCGGGGTGAAAGCTGGATGCGAGTAGCCTGCCCTGCCGGATTAACACAGGATCACCAGCGTGTCGCGCGAGCACTTCAACGCGAGGACCCACCCGCGTGATGACCGGCGCCCTGATGAACATCACTCGGAACGGTGCAGGATCGATCGCGGGTGCTTCCACCCATGTCTCAAAACTCTCCCGCTGCCGCCCGTAGCCATTCCGCTCGACTGCAACGTCCATCAGCTTCAGCAACGCCGGTTCCCCTCCGGAGGCCTCTTGGGCCAGCAGAATCATTCCTGCGCAGGTCCCGTAAATGGGCATACCCTCCAGCGCGCGCCGCGCGATGGCGCTATCCAATCCGACGCGCACGAGGAGTTTCCCGATGGTCGGGCTCTCTCCCCCGGGGAGAATGATTCCCCCTACCCGTTCCAGATCGCCGGGCGTGCGCACGGGCACCGCGTCCGCGCCGCACGCCTCGAGGGCCCGGAGGTGTTCAACGACATCGCCCTGCAATGCACACACGCCGATTTGCGTTCTCATGCTACGTCGTTCACCAGCCTCGCGTCTGGAGGAGTTCTGCGGCGGGAAGCTTTCGCACGTCCAATCCCCGCATGGGCTCCCCGAGCCCTTCTGACGCCTGGGCGATGACCTGTGGATCGTCGTAGTGGGCGACGGCATCGACAATGGCGCGTGCCCGCCGCGCCGCGTCCTGCGATTTGAAAATGCCCGACCCGACGAACACGCCATCGCAGCCCAGCTGCATCATCAAGGCTGCATCGGCCGGTGTCGCGATGCCGCCGGCGGCGAAGTTCACCACCGGCAGCCGGCCCAGCCGACGGGTCTCCTCCACCAGCTCCACGGGCACACGAAACTCCTGAGCCGCGGCGGCGAGCTCGGAGTCTGGCCTCGCCTGCAACTGACGAATTTGACCGCTAATCGCCCGCATGTGCCGCACAGCCTCCACGACGTTGCCCGTCCCCGCCTCCCCCTTGGTCCGGATCATCGCGGCGCCCTCGCTAATACGGCGGAGCGCTTCTCCGAGATCCCGGGCGCCACACACAAACGGAACCTTGAACGCCCGCTTGTCGATGTGGAACTGTTCGTCTGCCGGTGTGAGGACTTCACTTTCGTCGATGAAGTCGACGGCGAGTGCCTCCAGCACCTGGGCCTCCACAAAATGACCGATTCTGACCTTGGCCATGACCGGAATCGTCACCGTGGCCATGATCTCTTTGATCCGCGCCGGGTCGGCCATCCGGGCTACGCCGCCTTCTGCCCGAATATCGGCCGGCACACGCTCAAGGGACATCACTGATACCGCCCCGGCCTCTTCGGCGATCTTCGCTTGGGCTGCTGTCGTGACGTCCATGATCACGCCGCCTTTGAGCATTTGGGCCAGGCCGCGCTTGACGCTCTCGGTTCCCGTCTCAGCCATCGCGTCCACCTCCTCGGGATTTGCCTACACTGTGCGGTCAAAAGCAAAAGACGCCCGAAAATGGGCGTCTTGTCGGGGCACTCAGGCGCCGGTGCCGCGCAACCTTCACCTCATACGGACTATACCGTCGACCCCGGAATTCCACCGGGCCACGGCCCTCGCGGGCCTCACGGGCTATGACCGCCGATCGGGAATTGACGGCTGACGCCGTCTCACCCTGCCCCAGAAGGCAACGGGCTTCGGTACTTCACTTCCTATCTTACGCAGCCGTAGTCCGCGGCGTCAATATCGTCGCGTGTCCCATCACCGCAGGGCTGGCGTCGGACCCCGCAATAGGGCCAGGAGTTTGGGGGCCCACAACCTCTCACGGGGAACAGGCCTGCCTCGAACGCCGCAGTTACAACATGCCTTGCTTGCCCGCCATACTGGGTACCTCAATTCCTCTCGCGCTTCGACCGATGACGAAAAGGAGGGAAGCGTTTCGATCTAGTGGATCAGTACACGGCCTTGACGAGGCCAGAACGGGATGTTACAAGAGTACCAACATTCATGCGCTACTTTCGGTACGCGCCGCGCCGCTGCATCTGTCGACGGCGGAAGCAGACGATGCTTTCGCCGCACTCCGCATGAACTCACGCGGTCCCGTCTGCTAACCGCATCCGTTTGAACCCCGTCTCCCCGGATGAGTCTTTTCGGCCCATCACAATGTGCGCGTCAGGCCGGGAGAATCACATCTGCGGCCCGAGATTGTGCCGGAGTTGGCGCGCGAGAGGATTAAGTACCCACCATATGGAGGGACCAATGTCCAAGGCGTCGATCTCGCTCAACGGTGTCAATGTGACCACGGTAATCACTCTGGCGGCTCAGGTGGACACCAATCCAGACCTTGCCAAGGACCTCTCCGCCTACACGCGTCGGGCCCGCGTGCGGTGGATCTCCGGTCTGCATAGCCAAGCGTATACGCGCGATGTCCCACCTCACGCGTACGATGAGCCGGAATGGCTGGGCGGCACCAACCGTGCCATGGCTGCCAGCGAAGCTCTCTTGGGAGCAATCGGCGGATGCATCGCTGTTGGTTTCGCCGTGAATGCCGCGTTGCGTGAGGTCCCAGTTCACGAGCTCGAGATCGAGGTGGAGGGCACGATCGATCTCCCCTCGTTCTTTGGTGTGCGCGAGGGCAACTCGGGTTACAAGCACATCCACGTGACCATCTATACCCGGTGTGACGCGGAGCCAGCGCTCCTTGATGAGATCGCGTATCGGGCAGTTCAGCTTTCCCCGGTCACCAATACGGTGCGGCATCCGGTCGACGTGCAGTACATTGTGCGTCCCATCACATGAGGAGACCTCCCATGGATCCCCAAGATCGTAGGACCGAAAGCGACGGTGTGGCGATCGGATCTGCGACCGCCGCCCAGCCAGCGGCCCAGTTGGACCCCGACGGGAGTCTGCCCTTATCAGGATTACCTCTCGCGCCCGTCCCGGATCGCGTCGACCCCGCGGGGATCATGTTCCGGGGAGCGCCCCGGACTCAACGCGGACCTGCCATGCCCTACTCCATCACGCAACGGGAACTGGTTTGGGCGGACAATCTGCCTGAGCTCATCGAGCGCGCGAAGCGCCGCCAGTGGAATGCGACCACCGACATTCCCTGGGCAGCTGGTCAGAACGTGGCCCCAGATCTTGAGGACGCTCTGGCTGGGGTCCTCACGTGGATGTTGCAACAGGAGTACGCGGCCTGGTATCTGCCCGCCAAGTTCGTGGGCCAGATCCACCCCGCCTACACCGAGGCCGGGATTTTCTTATCGACCCAGGTCGTCGACGAAGCCCGGCACGTAGAAGCGTTTCTGAAACGCCTTTACCTCAACGGCGTAGGGCTGCGCGAGGTGTCGCCCGGCACCGAGAGCTCCATTAAGGGATTGCTCATGCAGGAAGACTTCGCGCGTGCCAGCTTCTTGCTCCACGTCCTGGGAGAGGGGACTTTCACGGACCTCTTTCACCTGCTGATCGAGATTTCTCCTGATGAGGCGACGCGACAGATTATGGTGCGGTCATTGGAAGACGAGGCGCGCCACGTGGCCTACGGGGTCGGCCGTCTGCGCACGCAGCTCTCTGGCCAGAAAGACCCCGACCTCCTCGGGCAGCAGTTTGTCGAGGCCCTAGAAGGACGGCTGTCGTTCACCTACGAGGTCTCCGGACTCCCTCCCCAAGTACAGGAGGCGCTCGCGATTCTCGCCGGCGGGGGCCGCAGTCCAGCCGCGCAAGGACGCGGGGTACCCCGGATTCGCCAGTTTATCGCCGAACTGAACGAGAGCCGCAAGCGCCGCTTACTGCAGGCCGGCTTTAGCGAGCAGGTCGCCGAGCACATCTCGCAGTTGCATGTTCGCAGCAGCGGGGGGCTCATGTGACGGTGCGCGCAATCCCCTCTGTCGCCGCCGCGGACGAGCGGGCACAGATCCGGTGGATTCTGGAAGAATGCAAGATTGTCGCGGTGGTCGGACTCTCGAGCAGTCCGTACAAGGACAGCTACATCGTAGCCCATCACCTGCACCGGCAAGGATATGATCTGGTGCCGATTAACCCCAAGGCGGACGCGATCCTCGGTCGCCCCGTCTTCCGCTCGTTGTCCGCCCTGCCCGCTGGCGATGCCAGGCGTGTTCAGCTTGTCCTGATCTTCCGCCCCAGCGACGAAGTGCCGCAGATCGTGGATGCCGCCCTCGCGCACCTGCCAAACCTCCAGGCCATCTGGATGCAAAAGGGCATTGTCCACGAAGCCGCCGCAGCCCGAGCCCGGGAGGCGGGACTGATCGTGGTTGCCGATCGGTGCATCCGCACACAACACCTATTCACAAAATTTGGCTAATTGTTAGGATGAAACGCGCATCTCGCGACCCTTCTTAACGACTCCGATCGCTAGATCGTATATGAGTGAAGCGCCCCCACTTGATTTGTTCGCCACGAATAGAGCTCTCCTCAACACGAGGTACGATCGCCTGGATGCCCTGGCCCTGTGTCGATGTTGGCCTGACGGAGTCGCTCCATAGGGTATGCGAGTAACCCGCCGCCTGCCTCTTTGCAACGAGGTGAATCATGGGAACGCCGGACCGCGTCACGCGAGAAACGGTCACGTCGTCCAAACCCATTCCCTGAGGCAGAGGTTTCTGACGCGCGCTACGCTGTGAGGTTTTGGGGTGACCGACGGGACTCGAACCCGCGACCTCCTGGGCCACAGCCAGGCGCTCTAACCAGGCTGAGCTACGGCCACCACACCACCACGGATTCTAGCACACCGCCCCAAGTGCGAGAACACGATGGCCCACAACAGGAAACCGACCGCAGTAAACGGGAAGCACTAATTTTTTTGGGAAGGGAAGGTTCACTGAGGACACGAGCAAACGAAAGGAGCTCACATGCAGATCCGGCGTGCGCGTCCCGACGACTTTCTCAAAGTCCAATCCCTGCTCACACAACTCATGCCTGGTCGACCCCACAACCAGCATGCCATGTGGGATGCGCTGGCGGGCTATCCTGGCTACGGGGCGTGGGTGGCGGAGATCGGTGACGCGCCCGCTGGTTTTCTCGATCTGTTCGTCTTCCCTGACGTCGCTCACGGCGCGCCCATCGCGATTATCAATAACCTCAGAGTGAGAGAACCCTTTCGCCGACGCGGGCTGGGCAAGCGCCTGCTGCACGCCGCCGTGGACCACTCGAGCCGCGATCAGGCCGTCGAAGTCCATGTCTGGACAGATTTTGACAATGCGCGCGCGATCCAGCTGTACAAGGGCGTAGGGTTTGCGGAGAGAGCGCTGCTGCGTGAACTAGACACATCGCGCCTGGACGATTCGACCCCACGAAGTAGCGAAGCCGGCGCATCGCCGGCTTCGGACCTCTGATTGACACAATTCGCTTCTAGTCGCGACTCCCCGGTCGAGGGGCGCTTGCCGTCGCTGGGATCTTCAGAGCAGAGCCACAGACCGCGCAGTATCGAGAATCCCCGCGGTTAGCTTCGTGGCAGACTGCGCAGACAATCCCTTCCACCACCTGCGTGCCGCAGTTCGCGCAGAACTGGGCGCGAGGCGCGATGGGATGTCCACAGGAGGAACAGTGCATGCCGTCGTCGGGAAGCTTGGCCCCACACGATCCACAGAATGTGGCCTCATGGCGATTCTTGGTCCCGCACGCTCGACAGGCCTTAGATCGCAGGAGCTTCGCCCCGCACGAACTACAAAAAAGATCATCATCGCGGTTCATGCGGCCGCACGACCGACAGAGCATCGTTCCCCCTCCCCTCACATCCCCGCCAGTGTCGTACCACTGAAATTGGTACGCTAGACGGGAGGCTGGCGCGCGAGGAGTCGCTGCAAACCTGACCTGATCTACAGCGGTGCGTGCCGGTCAGCCGCGGGCCGACAACTCTTTAGACCGAGTTGATGGGGACTTGCCCGTGTGTGCGGTGGCTCACTTACGGCGCGCGACAACAAGCTTGTCTGTGCCGGATTCGGCACCCCACACTTCTCCTGGTCGGCCAAGGAGCTGGCGCACGGACGCCTGAGGAGTCGGTAGCGGGAAGCGCTCGAACGTTTCAAGGGCAGGATCGAACCGCACCAGCGCGTTGCCCGCCCAATCACTCAGCCAGATGATGTTCCGATCATCCACGTAGACGGCATAGGGCTGGGCGTCACCTGAGGACACCCGCCACTCGTGCCAACGGCCAGTCGCTGGGTCGTAGGCCCCGAGCTGACCTGCGTTCCACTCGCTCACCCAAATACGGCCTTTGGAATCCGCCCAGACTCTCCTAGCCCCCTGATGCGCCGTCGGCGGATCCAGCACCGTCGCGCCACCGCTTGCGGTATCCAGTCGGGCCACGAAGCTTCCGGCTAGGGAGGCAAAATACACAGTCCCGTCTGGTGCAGTGCAGATGCCGTACGGCCCGCGCCCGCGAGGTGCGTCGAACACATCTAACTTCCCAGTGGCGGGATCGAGTCGCCCGTACACTCCACTCTGCCCCGTGAACCACAACACCCCGCGGCGATCGAAGGTCGCTGTGTTCAGATTCGCCCCCTCCCTCCCGCGGGGGAGGGGAAACCGCGTCACGCTGTTAGTCTTGGGATCGACACGCACGATCGCGTTCAACCCTCCGTCGGTGATCCACGGGGCGCCATCCGGTCCGACGATCACCCCGTGAGGTGCGGAGCCCGCGCCCAGTTTGATCTCCCGGATCCGTCCGGTGGCAGGGTCCAGGTAGCCGAGTACTCCCCCTACCTGGGCCGTGTACCACACGCCCCCATCCGGCGCGGGTGCGACGTCATGGGGGTGCGACCGCGGCGGCACCGGAAACTCCTGCAGCACGTACCCGGCGGGAGACGCTGCCTGGAGATTCGCGCACCACGCCAGAGCCGTCACGATCGCCGCGGCTGCTACCGCAATCGTGCCTCTCATGCGCGACTCAATTTGCATTGTCGTACACCTCGACTCTCGTTTGGCCGCTCACACTCAGTTCCGGCGCGTCTGCGGAAAGACGGAAATCACAGATTGTCCAAACGCCTGGAGACCGTCAAGATCGTCCAAATCGAGCCACTGCAGCATGACGCGTTGCACGCCTGCACCTTGAAGAGCGCCCAGCTGATCCACCACCTCAGAGGGAGTCCCCACCACTACTCCGCGGCCCCGCAGTGCGGGGACTGTCTGCCCTCTCTGCGCGACCTTCCGTTGCACCTCAGCATCGTCGGCCCCGAAGATCAATCCGGTCATCAAGGACCGACGCACCGACGACGGGCGGCGATGACTCCGCTCCAGGAGATCATCCAGGCGCCGGGTGAGTTGAGCAAAGTTGTCCGGCGTCTGAAACGTTGCGTTCCATTCGGCGGCATAGCGGGCTGCCAGCGGCAAGGTCTTGCGCATCCCGTTTCCCCCCACCAGGACCGGCGGGCCGGATGGGCGGTGGGGACGAGGTAACAGCTGTGCACCTTGTAACCGATAGTATCGGCCCGAATACGTTACAGGGCCCTCCCCACCTAACAGCCTCGTCACCACTTCCAGGGACTCCTCAAATCGCACGAACCGTTCACGCATGCTGAGGAGATCAAACCCGAAGGCGGTGTGTTCTCGTTCTTGCCAGCCCGCCCCCAAGCCGAGCGTCAGGCGACCGCCGGACAAGTCGTCGACCGCGGCGGCCATGCGAGCCGTCAGCGTCGGGTGGCGAAATGACGTGGGCGTGCACAGCGGGCCGAACTCAATGCGTGTCGTGTGTGACGCGAGCCACGCGAGCGAGGTCCAGAGTTCCAACGAATCCTTATCCGGCGGGGAAGCGTTCGTGAAGTGGTCGGAGCGATACAATCCAGCGAAGCGGAGTCCTTCGACGGCCTTCGCGATGCGTTCCCAGCGAGGCCACGTTAAGCCGTTCTGTCCTTCCACCATGATGGCAAGGTCCATGGTTGGTCTCAACTCCTAGTTAGCGTGATCTGCGCTCCGTGCGCCCGAGCCGGATCGAGGTTCGAGGACCGGTCCGCCCGGAGGATCAAATTGTAGAGACCCTCACCCCGGCGCGCCAAATGGGTGCGCAAGACCGGATTCGCGCCCATCGGCGCCAGCACCCGAAGCAATGTTGCACCCAGGCGGAATTCGACGGCAAGCGACCGCGGGATCGGAGCGACGGTCTCAAACGGCTCGCGGCCCAGGAGGGTCTTATAGAGAGCCACGGTTCGATCGAAACTCCCGGTCGCGATGCTGACGGCGTGGATCCCCGTCGCCCCACAGGGGTGCGTCTTAGCCGCCGGAACGCGCAAGGCTCGCGGGGTGGTGTCTTCGATCAGAAACGGGAGGACCGGCGCGTCGGGAAACGCCACCTGCCAGGCGACCTGCTCCCCGTCCGGTCGCGTCCGCCCACCCGGAATCGGACCTTCCACGTGTTGGGAGTCTCCTAAGACCTCGACCGCCGCGGCCAGCGGCGAGCAGGCCATCGCAAAATCGACGAGGCCTTCTCCTGCATGCACTCGGCGGACGACACGCCGAAGTGAAGGGGAACTCCGAAACACGACACGGCTCAGGCGTCGCAGTCCGGGCAGCCGGAACGCGGCCACCTTCCAGCGCTTGGTGGGCGCCAGCAGCTCCAAGTAAGTGCTATCGGCAAACGGAATCAGTGCGTTGTGCGTCAACCCGCCGGCGTGTACCCCACCGGGAACAACCTCAAACCCCAGCGCGGCATAATCTTCTGAGGCGCGCTGCAAATCGTCGACAAAGATGACGACGTGATCAAGGCCAAGCGATGGATGGGACATGGGGAGGTCAGAGGATGCCTGGGAATCCATTCGGGCCAGCCTATGGTTTGGGTGGGCCCAGACGCGGGCGCAGCAGAAGGTAGCCGCCCACGACGATGAGGGCCACCGGCCACCACTGTCCGGCGACACCCAGCCAGCTATTGGTGCTCGAGGCCTTCGCTAGACCGACCAGCGTCAGCACGCCTCCGGGGATCAAGGGCCACCACCCCCAGGTTGTGCGGCGGTTCACTGCGTCCAGAACGTAAATGCTGCAAAAACCTAATCCCAGCCCCAGCAGAACCGGCGCGCCATCGCCACCCATGCGATTTTGAAACACGATCCCAAGACCCAACCCCGTCATGATACCCCCGGGCACGAGGAAGCCGTAGTTCCGTGTCGACACAAAGGCAACTAAGAAGGCGAGGCCGATGGCGGCGGTCGTGCCCTCGCCCCCGATGCCCAGTCGCTGCCCAATGATGAAGATGACACCCAAAACGATCAGGATGATCCCGGGCAGGCTCCTACGTTCCATGTACGTGCCTCCGAGGAAGATTGCGGCGGCCCCGTCACCACCACGCGGGCTTGGTCACCATGTCGAAGACGAGAACCAGCACGATAATCATGAACACGAGTCCCCAGGTTCGTGCGCCGGACGCGGCCCGACGGTAAGCGTCCGATGTGGGCCCCGGCCCGTCCGCGGCGCGGATCTGCCGTTCCATCGCGCGGCCGAAACCCACGACCCCCACTGCGACGGCCACGACGAAGAGGATCATCGCCACCGTAATCCACGGCGTCCGCGCGTTCAGGTGACCCACTGGCACCATCGCTAGCCCAGTGAGGAGCAGCAGTCCGTACGCGGGATTCGCGATGCGCCGATCAAGAAATTGGATTCCGCGCAGGAGAATGCGCAGGTGCTGTGGCTCGCGAGCACCCAGGGCCAGCCAGACCCCATAGGTCGCATTTGCGCCCACGGCGATGATGGCGAGCACGACGTGCACAAACTTCAGAATGAGATAGAGACTCATAGCGCACCCACCTAGTCAGTCGTTCTCTTCGACGCAGACGCCTCGGGTTCCGCCCGATTCGGGCGGAACCCGCCCTGTCACTCTTTCGCCAGGCGGCCCGCGGTGGCAGTTTCGATCGCGTCCCAGATGCGGCGGGGGGTGAACGGAAAGTCCACATGCCGAATCCCCAGCGGCGCCAGGGCGTCGAGGACCGCATTGGCGAGGGCGGAGGGGGTGGCGATTGCCCCCGCCTCGCCGATGCCCTTTGCTCCCAAGGGATTCAGCGGGGACAGCGTTTCCAAAAATGCCGCGGTTAATGCCGGAACTTGCGGCGCACGGGCGAGGGCATAGTCCGCAAACGTCGTCGTGAGCAGCTGGCCGTCTTCCCCGTAGACGACCTCCTCAAGGCACGCCTGCCCAAATCCCTGCGCGGCGGCGCCGATCACT
>Ga0209283_10000615_pt1 | contig 17906 bp, 16 predicted proteins | sample CZO8metaG_2_FD_188354 | JGI IMG/M metagenome (GOLD analysis project Ga0209283, IMG submission 188354) | Vadose zone soil microbial communities from the Eel River Critical Zone Observatory, Northern California, USA - CZOApr15con2H1.8 metaG... | ecosystem: Environmental > Terrestrial > Soil >...
ACGCTTTTCACAGCGCGGACGTTATGACACGAACTCAGGAGGAGGCATGCAGATCGTTCGCGCAGGCGGAGCGCAGTTCGAGGTCGAGCAGTCCGGGAGCGGCCCGGACCTCTTTCTGCTCCACTCGCTGCTCACCGATCCCGGCTCGTTCGCGGCGATCGTGCCGGCCCTCTCGCGCGGCCGGCGTGTGACGCTGGTGAGCCTCCCGGGCTTCGGCCGGTCCACCGCCGCCGGACCTTCGATCGAGGACTCCGCGGACCGCCTCGCCCACCTGCTCTCCGCGCTGGGCGGCAAGCCGGACGTGCTCGGCAACGGCTACGGCGGGTTCATCGCGGTCGCCCTCGCCGCGCGCCACGGCGCAAAGCTGGGCAAGCTCGTGCTGGCCGATACCGGCGCGGCGTTCCCCGAGGCCGGGCGCGCCCCGTTCCGCGCCATGGCGGAGGCGGTGGAGAAGGGCGGGATGGCGGCGATCGTGGATACGGCGGTGCGGCGGATCTTTCCCGAGGCCTATCTCGCGGCGCACCCCGAAGCCATCGCCGAGCGCAGGAAAGTGCTCCTCCAGGCGCATCCGGTGCACTTCGCGGTGGCGTGCAGGGCCCTGGCGGAGGTCGACCTCCGTCCCCAGCTTCCGCGCATCGCGAACCCGACGCTGGTGGTGGTCGGAAAGCTCGACGCCGCGACACCGCCGGTGCTCGCGCGCGAGCTGGTTGCCGGAATCCCCGGCGCGAAGCTCGTCGAACTGCCCGAGTGCGGCCACTGCCCGCCCTTGCAGCAGCCCGTCCCATTCGTCGCGTCGGTCGCGCACTTCCTGGGAGTCGAGGCGTAGCGGTGCACGGCGTCACTGTTGCGCTGACGTGCCCCGGCTCTTGCATCACGTGGTCGACCGTGGAGCTTCGTCGCGCTCCAGCCGTCGCGCTGCCCCGGCACTTCGCGGAAGGGGCACCGGGTCGGGGCCGAACCAGCGCAACTCGCGCGCCAGCGAGGCCACCTCCCCGATCACGGCGATGAGCGGAGCGGGGAGGGGCGGTTCGGCGCACCGTGCGAGCGCACCGAGCGTTCCGATGCGCACCTCCTGGCGCGGCAGCGTCCCGTGGCGGATGAGCGCGACGGGCGTTCCGCGCGGCCGTCCCCGGGCGATGAGCTCCTCGGCGATCCCGGCGATCGTCGCCGCGCACATGAAGACCACCAGCGTATCGGCATTGCAGTGGAGCGCGGTCCGCGCGTGAACGCCGTGCCCCGCGATGAAAGCAGCACTCGAAGCGTGGTTTCGGTGGAGGAGCGGGATGCCGGCATAGGCGGGCGCGGCGATGCCGGCGCTCACGCCGGGAATCACTTCCCACTCGATTCCCGCGGCGACAAGCGCTTGCGCTTCCTCGCCTCCGCGGCCGAAGACGAAAGGGTCACCGCCCTTCAGCCGCGCCACGGCTTGCCCGGCGCGCGCGTGCTCGAGGAGCAGCCGGTTGATCTGTTCCTGCGCAATGCACGGTTTGCCGCCTTCCTTGCCCGCGTCGATCACCTCGGCTCCTGGGCGGGCGTGCACGAGGACGGCGCGGTTGACCAGATGGTCGACGATGATGGCGTCGGCCTCGCCCAGCGCGCGCGCCGCCCGCAGCGTGAGCAGCTCCGGATCGCCCGGTCCCGCGCCGATGAGCCATACCTTTCCCGGCCGCTGCCCGGTCATCGCGCCTCCCCGGCGGAAAGCCGCTCGACGAGCGCGCAGAGCATCGCGCCCATCTTCGGCGTCTCCGGCACGATGTCGGGTGGGACGCCCAACTCGGCGAGCGCGCGCGCGCAAGTCGGGCCAACTGCGGCGACCAGCGTGCGTTCGCGCAGCGCCTGCAGCAACTCGTCCCGCTTGCCCAGCGACTCGGCGACGTGCACCAGGTGCCGCGCCTGGATCTGGCTGGTGAACGCGGCCGCGGCGAACGAGCCGGCTGCGATCTCGCCCACCATCCGCACCAGCGGGCCGGCATCGGCAGGCAGTGCCCATTCGTAGAGGAGCAGCTCGTGCACCCGCGCCCCTTGCCGGTGCAGGGCCTCGACGAGCGGCGCGTTGGGCTCGCCATGGTGGACCAGCACCACCGCGCGCAGTCGCAGATCGAGCTGGACGAGGACTCCGAGCAGCTCCTCGGTGGTGTAGGGAGGCTGCGCCTTCATCTGCGAGGGCATCCCCTCCCGGTGAAGCACCGCCACCGGCTTCGGTCCCCGGCAGACGGCGAGGCCGCGGAGGATGGCGCCGCGGATCTCGTCTTCGCGCCCGAGGGCGCGGGCCTCCTCGAAGAGCGCGGTGGCGCCCACGCCGGTGGAGAAGACGAAGACCGGGCAGTCCTCGCGGGCCACCCAGTCGAGCAGCCCGGCTACCTCCCGCGCCGCCGGCCGCCGTTCCTCCCGCAGCGCGGGGGCGCAAACGGGGACGCCGCCGCTGCGCCGCACCATCTGCGCCAGCTCCTCGGCCAGCCGGGATTCGAACAGCGCGATGCGCCGGCCTTGCAGGCTCTTCTTCATGCGGCGTCCCGTTTGCCTTCCGAGACGCCCGCGCGCCAGGCTTCGAGCAGCTCGCGCACGCGCGGGCGGCAGCTTCCGCAGCCCGTCCCGGCCCGGGTCGCCGCGCAGACCGCCTCCAGCGATCCGCACCCCGACTTCGCGGCGGCCGCCAGCGCCCCCTTGGAAACCCCGTTGCAGTCGCAGATGCGCGCCTCGTCGGGAAGGTCAGCCACGCGGATGGGCACCGCCCCTTCCTGGTCGTGGAAGAGGAGCGCAGCCCGGTTATCCGGCAGCGGGATGCCACGGTCGAACGACTGGAGCAGCGCGGCGGCGGGCGCAGTATCGCCGAGCAGCACCGCTCCCGCGAGGCGGCCCTCGCGGACGACCAGCTTCTTGTACACGCCGCGCGCAGGGTCGGCGAAGGTGATCTCCTCGTCCCGTTCGCCTGCCGCCTGCGAGAGGCCCATGACGGACAGCTCGACGCCCATCACCTTGAGCCGGGTGGCGAGGCGTGACCCGACGTACATCGCGTTCGGGCGCGCGCCGGAGAGGCGATCGGCGAGGATGCGCGCCTGCTCCCAGGCGGGTGCGACGAGGCCGTAGGTACGCCCGCGGTGCTGCGCGCACTCTCCCAGCGCATGCACCCCCGGGAAGCCGGGGACCGCCAGGTCGTCGCCGACCACGATACCGCGCTCCACCGGAAGCCCGGCCTCGCGCGCGAGCCGTACGTTCGGTCGGATGCCCGCGGCGATCACCAGCAGGTCGCACTCGAGCGCGGTGCCGTCCGCGAAGCGCACGCCCTCGACGCGGTCCCGTCCGAGCACGGCCGCGGTCTGCCTGCCGAGATGGACGCGCACCCCGAGCCCTTCCAGCGTGCTGCGCAGGACCTCCGCGCCGCCGGGGTCGAGCTGTTGCTCCATGAGCTGGGGCAAGAGCTGCAACACGTGCACCTCGGGGACGAGGCGCAAGAGGCCCCGCGCCGCCTCGAGCCCGAGGAGCCCGCCTCCTACCACCGCGGCGCGCCGCGCCTGGGGCGCCTCCCGCAGCAGCGCAGCGCAGTCCGTCAAGGTGCGAAAGACGTGCGCGCCGCGGATCAGCGCGCCGGGGCGCCCGAGGCCGTCGATGGGAGGCAGGAGCGGCGTGCTGCCCGTGGAGGCAGGAGCGGCGTGCTGCCCGTGCCGAGGACCAGGGTGTCGTAGCGCGCATCGCCGCCGTCGTTTCCGCGGACGACGCGCGCCTGCAGATCGATGGAGACGGCGCGCACGCCCGCGCGCAGCTCGATCCCGCGTTCCCGGTACCAGCCGGGAGGGTTCAGCACGATGTCCTCGGGGCGGTGCTTGCCGGCCAGCACGCTGGAAAGAAGCACGCGGTTGTAGCTCCCCTGCGGCTCCTCGCCGAAGACGGTGACGCAGAAGCGGTCGCCGGCGCCGCGCTCGAAGAGCTCCTCCAGGAAGCGCGCTCCGGCCATGCCGTTGCCGACGAGGACGAGATCGCGCTTCACCGCGCCTCCACGCGAACGGCGCACGACTTGAGTGCCGGCATTCCGCTGAGGGGGTCGAGCGCTCCATGCGTGAGGCGGTTCACCGCGGCCTCGCCGCCGAAATGGAAGGGGACGAAGACCGTTTCCTCGGGCATCCGCCTGCTGACCTCCAGCGTGAAGCGGCCGCTGCCGCGCCGGGTCACGAGGGTGACGGGCCCGCGATCGCGCAGCCCGTACCGGCGCGCGGTTGCGGGATGCATGCACGCGCTTGCCAGCGGCGCGAGCTGGATGAGCTCGGCCACCCGGCGCGTCTGCGTGCCGCTCTGGTAATGCTCGAGGAGCCGCCCGGTGGTCAGGTAAAGAGGGAACTCCTCGTCCGGTACCTCGGCGGGCTCGGTCGGGGCCACGCGATGGAAACGGGCCCGCCCGCTCTCGGTGGGAAAGCGGTCCGCGAAGAGCCTCGGCGTTCCCGGATGGCCCTGCCCCGGGGCCGGCCAGAAGACGCCGTCTCGCGCGTCGATCTCCTCCCACTCGATGCCCGAGTAATCGGCGCGGCCGCCGGCGCTCGCCAGCCGCAGCTCCTCGAAGACCTGGCGGGCGCCCTCGAATCCGAAGCGGCTGGCGTGGCCGAAGCGCCGTCCCAACTCGCAGAGCACCTGCAGGTCCGTCCGCACCTCCGGCGGGGGCGGGCGGAGCCGCCGGCGGCGCACCACCCGGCCTTCGAGGTTCGTCATCGTGCCCTCCTCTTCCGCCCACTGCGCCGAAGGGAGCACCACGTCCGCGAGGGCTGCTGTCTCCGAGAGGAAGAAGTCGGACACCATGAGCAGCTCGAGCCTGCGCAGCCGCCCGGCGATGCGATCCGCCTCGGGCGCGGAGACCACCGGGTTGGAGCCAAACACCAGGAGGGCGCGCACGCCGCCCGGCTCTCCCAGGGTAGACAGCATTTCGTAGGCCGAGGGGCCGGCGCCGGGCAGGTCGCGCTCGCTGACGCCCCACACGGCGGCGAGGTGGAGGCGCGCGCTCGGGTCGTCGATGCGGCGATATCCGGGCAGCTGGTCGGCCTTCTGCCCGTGCTCGCGGCCGCCCTGGCCGTTGCCCTGCCCCGTGAGGGTGCCGAACCCCCCGCCGCGACGGCCGACCTGGCCCAGCGCCAGCGCGAGATTGATGAAGCCGAACACGTTGCGCACGCCCTGGCTTTGCTGCTCGACGCCGCGCGCGGTGAGGATCATCGCGGGCCGTCCGGTGGCGAGGAGCCGGGCCGCTTCCATGAGACCGGCTTGGGGGACCGCGGTGAGCCGCTCGACGCGCTCGGGCCAGAAGGCTGCTGCCTCCGCCTTCACCTCGGGGAATCCTTCGGTGCGCGCCTCGATGAAGGGGGTGTCCAGCGCGCCTTCGCGCACGAGGAGGTGCAAGAGGCCGCAGGCGACCGCCGCGTCCGTGCCCGGCAGCGGCCGCAGGTGCAGCGAGGCCATCTCCGCGCTGCGCGTGCGCCGCGGGTCGATGACGATGAGCTTGCCCCCCGCCGCGCGCTGAGCCTCCAGGTAGCGGAGGAACGGCGGCATCGTCTCCGCGGGGTTCGCCCCCACGAGCACGAGCACCTGCGCGAGGGATACGTCCTCGAGAGGGAACGGCAGGCCCCGATCGACGCCGAGGGCGAGGTTTGCCGCCGCCGCCGCCGCCGACATGCAGAAGCGGCCGTTGTAGTCGATGGACCGCGTGCCGAGCGCGACGCGGGCGAGCTTGCCCAGGAGGTACGCCTTCTCGTTGGTGAGGGCGCCGCTGCCGAAGACGCCCACGGCGTCCCGTCCGAAGCGCGCCTGCACCTCGCGGACGCCAAGGACGACGCGATCGAGCGCCTCCTCCCACGCCGCAGGCCGCAGCGCGCCGTCCGGGCCGCGGAGAAGCGGCGTCCGCAGCCGGTCCGGGTGGTCGAGCGTCGCGGCGGCAGTGTGGCCCTTGATGCAGAGCGCGCCTTGGTTGACCGGAAAGGAGGGGTCCCCGCGCACGGCGATCCCGCCTGCGTCGCTCGACAGCCGCATCCCGCATTGCAGGGCGCAGTAGGGGCAGTGGGTCGCGATCTCAGCGGCTGACAAGTCGTCCTCCTGCCCTCGCGGACAATTCTCCTCCTGTGCTCAGGACGCGGCTGCCATGGCGCTCGGCTCCGCCGCTTCTCCCTCGAGCGTGATGAGGAGCCGCTCGCGCAGCCGGTAGTAGTCCGGGTGCTCGATGACCGCGGCACGCTCCCGGGGTCGCGGGAAGGGCACCTGCAAGACGGCGCCGACGTGCGCCCTGGGACCACGCGTCATGATGGCGATGCGGTCGGAGAGGAAGAGCGCCTCGTCGACGTCGTGGGTGACGAGCAGCGCGGTCTTGCGGTCGCGCGACAGGACGTCAACGAGCGCCTGCTGCAGCTCGTAGCGGGTGAGGGAGTCGAGCGCGCCGAACGGCTCGTCGAGGAGGAGCACCTTGGGGTTGATGCCGAACGCGCGCGCGATGCCCACGCGCTGCCTCATCCCCTGCGACAGTTCTCCCGGACGCTTGCGGAGCGCATCGCCTAAGCCGACCAGCTCCAGGTAGCGAATGGCGACCTGCCTTCGCTCGCGGCGGGCGAGTCTGGGGAAGACCTGTTCGATCCCGAGGAGCACGTTGTCGAGCGCAGTGAGCCAGGGGAGCAGGCAGGGTGCCTGGAAGACGACGCCGCGGTCGGTGCCGGGTCCGCGCACCTCGCGTCCCTCGATGAGGACGCCTCCTTCGCTCGGCTCGGACAGGCCGGCGACGATGGAAAGCACGGTGCTCTTTCCGCAGCCCGAGTGCCCGATGAGGCTGACGAACTCGCCTCGCAAGAGCGACAGGTCGAAACCGTGCACCACCGGCTCTGCCGGCCCTGCCGAGGCGTAGCGCTTGGAGAGCCGCGAGATCTCGAGATGTGCCGTCACGCCACGAGCCCCATCGCGGGCGCCGTTCGACGCGCCTCGCTTCCCCGCCGTCTGCCCGGCCCCAGGAGCCACTCGATCAGCTCGTTGCGTGCCCGCTTGAACCGCGGGTCGTGGTTCACCGCGCGGCGCTCGCGCGGCCGCGGCAGCTCCACCTCGACCGCCGGTCCCAGCGATGCCCCGGGACCCGCGCTGAGCGGAACCACGCGGTCGGCGAGCAGCAGGGCCTCGTCCACGTCGTTGGTGACCAGCAGGACCGTCTTCCGCGCGGAGCGGCAGATCCGTTCGAGCTCGTCCTGCAGCGCGGCCCGCGTCAGCGCGTCGAGCGCGCCGAGCGGCTCGTCGAGGAGCAGCATCTGCGGATCGATCGCCAGAGCGCGGGCGATTGCGACCCGCTGCCGCATCCCGCCGGACAGCTCGCGCGGCCGCTTGTCGCCGGCAGCTGCGAGGCCCACCAGCGCCAGCATCTCCTGCACCCGCGCCAGCTGCCGGTCCCGCGGCCAGCCGGGGAAGATCTGCTCGACCGCGAGCAGCACGTTGTCCCGCGCCGAGAACCAGGGAAGGAGCGAGTAGTTCTGGAAGACGATCCCGCGATCGGGACCGGGTCCCGTGATCGGCCTCCCGTCGAGCGTGAGGGTACCCTCGTCGGGCGCGAGCAGACCGGCGACCAGGGAGAGCAGCGTGCTCTTTCCTGCGCCCGAATACCCGACCACCGCCAGGGTTTCACCCTGCCCGACGCGAAGATCGATTCCGCGGATCACCGGCTCCTGGCGCGCTCGCGGGCCGTAGCCTTTGCCGACCTGTCGGATCTCGAGAAAGGCCATGGAGGTGTCCTCAGGCAGCCGTCTTGAAGCGTTCCTCGAGCGCGCTCATCAGGCGGTCGAGCGCGAAGCCGATCACGCCGATGGTGAGGATGCAGAGGATGATGTGCTCGTAGACGAGGCTGTTGTACTCCTGCCAGAGGAAGCCGCCGACACCGGGCGATCCGGTGAGCATCTCCACCGCGACGATGACCAGCCAGGCGATTCCGAGGCTCAAGCGGAAACCAGTGAACATCGAGGGCAGCGCGGCCGGCACCAGCACCTTCCTCAGGGTGCGGACCGGCGAGAGTTGCAGGACGGCGGCGACGTTCAGGTAGTCCTGCGGGATCGCGCGCACGCCCACCGCGGTGTTGAGCACGGTCGGCCACATGGCGCAGATGGCGATGGTGAAGACCGCCGCGGGCTGCGAGCGCCCGAAGAGGACCAGACCCAGCGGCAGCCAGGCCAGCGGCGAGACCGGCCGCAGCACCTGGATGATGGGGTCGAAGCTGCGCGAGAAAAGGCGCGAGCGGCCGAGCAGGAAGCCGAGCGGCGTGCCGATGAGGATCGCGAGCGCGTATCCCTGCGCCACCAGGCGCAACGAGTACCAGGCGAAGCGCACGATGCCCTGGTCCAGCTCGCCCCGCTTGGCGAAGGGCTCGAGCACGTAGGGCCGGCTCACCTCCCAGGTGCGCAGCGGCGAGGGCAGGTTCTTCGACCAGGTGACGCTGCTGAAACCCCACACGGCGACGAGCAGGAGGGCCCCGACGAGCGGGAGCAGGAACGCGGACGCATCGAGGTGTCGCTTCATCATCTCCTCTCTTCAGCCCACCCGGGCGCCTACGGGGAAGGAGAGCGCGTACTCCTCCGCCCGCTTGGGGTCGAAGGTCGCTCCGTCGAACAGGGTCACCGCCGAGTCGTCGCGGCCGCCGTGCCGCACACCCAGCTCCTTCATCGCCTCCTCGTAGAGGTCCGGGCGCATCACCTGGCTGGCCACGCCGTGATAGTCCGGGGTGCGGTCCACCATCCCCCAGCGGCGGAACTGGGTGAGCCACCAGATCGCGAACTTGGGCTGCGGGTAGTTGCAGTTGCGCGAGCTGAAAATCATGTAGTCGGGATCCTGCTTCTTGCGGCCGTCGCCGTAGTCGTACTGACCGAGCAGCCGCCCGAGGATGATCTCCTTGGGGCAGTTGATGTAGGCGGCGCGCGAGACGATCTCCGCCTGCTCGGGGCGGTTCCTCAGGTCGTCGAGCCACACGCTCGCCTCGTGGAGCGCTTTGAGGATGGCCTTCACCGTCTTCGGATTCTTGTCGGCGAACTCGGCGGTGAAGGCGCAGACCTTCTCCGGGTGGTCCTTCCAGATCTCCTGCGTGTTGACGGCGGTGAAGCCGATGCCGTCGGCGACCGTGCGGGCGTTCCACGGTTCGCCCACGCAGAAGCCGTCCATCTTGCCCACCTTCATGTTGGCGACCATCTGCGCGGGAGGGACGGTGACGAGCGCGACGTCCCTGTCCGGGTCGACGCCGCCCGCGCCCAGCCAGTAGCGGATCCACATCGCGTGCGTCCCGGGAGGGAACGTCATGGCGAAGGTGAGCGTCTGGCCATTCTTCTTCGCCTCGTCCACGAACGGCTTGAGGGGTTTCGGGTCTGCCTGCACCTTTCCCTTGAACTTGTTCGAGAGCGAGATGCTCTGCCCATTGCGGTTCAGCATCCAGGGAATGACCATCGGCCTCTTGGGCGCGCCCAAAAGGCCCATCGTCGAGGCGATGGGCATGCCGGTGAGCATGTGCGTCGCCTGGATGTCGCCGTTCGAGAGCGCGTCGCGGATGGCGGCCCAGCTCGCGCCCTTCGCGATGGTCGAGTTGATCCCATGCTTCTTGAAGAGGCCCTTCTCGTGCGCGATGACGATGGGCGAATTGTCGGTGAGCGCGATGATGCCGAAGCGCAGATCGGGCTGCTCCGGCGCGTCGCTCGCGAACACGCGCCCTCCGGGCAGGAGCGTCGCGCCGAGCCCGGCGGCGGCGGTGCCGAGGAACCTGCGGCGGCCGAACCTACGCCGCATGTGCGCTCTCCTGGGAAGGTCCTTGCCCATCGAGGGCCGCGGCGGCCGCCGCGAAGAAAGGCCCGCTGCCCACGCGAGCGACGGTGCGGGAAAAGCGCTCGCCGGGCAGAGCGAGCGACTCGTACGTGCGCAGCAGCGCCTCGACGACGTCTGGCGCGTGCGATCGAGGGAACTTCCGCTCCCATGGCTCGCCCAGTCGGCGTTCGTGCGCGTTGCCCCCCACGTACAGCACGAACGCCTCCACGACTGCGCCGTCGACCTTCATCGTCCCGCCGGCGAGCCCGACGTCCGCTACCTGGTGCCTGGCGCAGGAGTGCGGGCACCCCGAGACGTGGATGCGGAAGTCGGCGTAGCGGTAGTCCTCGCGGCGCGCGCCGAGCGATTGCGACAGCTCGCGCCCGGTGTCCATCGACGAAGAGACGGCGATGGGGCAGTACTCGGTTCCGACGCACGCGACCACGTCGGCGATGCCGCCCCTGCCGCGCGTGCGGAGCTCCGCGCGTTCCAGCGCGGCGGCCGCCGCCTCGAGCTTCGCTTCGGGAACGCCCTGGAGCTCGGCGTTCTGATCGGGCGTAAGGTGGATCAAGCCGTCGCCGAAGCGCTCCGCCGCATCGCACAGCGCGGCGGCCGCCGCCTGGCTCAGCTCGCCCATCGGGATGAGAGCGGGCAGGGTGAAGAGCCCGGCCTGCTTCTGCTCCTGCGCTCCGCCCGGCACGGAGCGGAGCGGGACGAGGCGGGGTCGCGCGTACACTTCCTCCGCCGCCGCCTGGACCTCGAGGGCGGGCAGTCCGCGCGACCGCGCCGTCTCGAGCTCCCCGAGGAAGGCTTCGCGGACCCGCGCCTCGCCCCAGCGCTCGACGAGCATCTTGATCTTTGCCCGCGCCCGGTTGCTGCGGTCGCCGTGCTTCTCGCCCATCGCGACGATCGCGGTGAACGCGGCGAGCAGGTCGCGCTGGGGCAGGAAGGGAAAGAGCGGGATCGCCAGACGCGGGGTCGCACCGAGCCCGCCGGCGCCCCAGACGGCGAATCCGGCGGGTCCTCCACCGGCCGCCGGAGTGGCGAGAAACCCGATGTCGCTCGTCGCCACCTGCTCGTCGCACAGGGGGGAGCAGCCGATCGCGACGTTCATCTTGCGCGAGAGGTTGGTGGCGTCGCTGATCTGGACGATGCGGGCATGAAGCATTTCGACGAACGGAGCCGGCGGCAGGACCTCCCCGGCGAAGGTTCCGGCGTGTGCGCAGGCGACGACGTTGCGGAGCGTGTCGCCGCAGGCGCCCTTGGTGGTGAGGCCCGCCTCGCCGAGGCCGGCGAACACCGCAGGTACGTGCTCGATGCGCACGTGGTGCAGCTCGAGGCCTGCGCGCGTGGTGACGTGCACGGAGCCGTGGCCATGGGTCGCTGCGAGCTCGGCCACGCGCCGCAGCTGGCTCGGCCACATCTTCCCGCCCGGCACGCGGATGCGGATCATGAACACGCCGACGTGCTTCTGGGCGCACACCCCCTGCGTCTTGAGCCGGTAGCGATCCGCTTCGGAGATGGACTCGAATCCGGTGCGCGCGAGCGCGTCGATGTCGACTGCGATCCCCTCGCGCTTGATGTCCTCGATCCGGACCGCCATCCTCGGAACCTCCTTGTCTCCCGGCTTTCCGCGAGGCGGTCAATGCAAGGATGGTTCCAGGCCGCTGCGAAGCGGGTCTTGCGGCGCAACTCTCCTCTCATGCGCGCGCAGGAGCCGGGCGGTGCCACGGACGTCGCGAGCCGACAGTTGCGTGGGATGCGGGCCCCGGTGGTGTCAAAGTTGTCGGCTATCGACGCCGCAGGACGTCGTCGCAATGCCCTTCTGCCGCGGGGGGAGCAAACGCGCGACGTCCCACCTCGTCAGCGAGCGCCGACCACAGGGTTCGACTGCGCAGCTCCTGCCCACGGAATTGTCGATTGGAGAAGAGTCAACGACAGATTCGTCAGTGGTGCAGCACCTTGGAGAGGAACTGGCGCGCCCGATCCGTCTTCGGTTCCGCGAAGAACTCCGCCGTGCGGCCCTCCTCCACGATGCGGCCCTGGTCCATGAAAACGATGCGGCTCGCCACCTTGCGCGCGAACCCCATCTCGTGGGTGACGACCACCATCGTCATGCCGTCGCGAGCCAGGCCGGCCATGGCGTCGAGCACCTCGTTGATCATCTCCGGGTCGAGCGCCGAGGTGGGCTCGTCGAACAGCATGCACACGGGGTCCAGCGCCAGCGAGCGCGCGATCGCGACGCGCTGCTGCTGGCCGCCGGAGAGCTGCCCGGGGTGCTTGTCGGCGTGCTCGCGCAGCCCGACGCGATCCAGCAGCGCCAGCGCCTTCTTCCGCGCCTGCTCGCCTCCGCGTCCCAGCACCTTGACCTGCGCGATGGTCAGGTTGTCGATGACCTTCATGTGCGGGAACAGCTCGAACTGCTGGAACACCATCCCCACCCGCGCGCGCAGCCTGGGCAGGTTCGTCCCGCGCTTGCCGACCTCGACGCCGTCCACGACGATCTGGCCGCGCTCGAACGGCTCCAGGCCGTTGATGCACTTGATCAGCGTGCTCTTGCCCGACCCCGACGGGCCGCACACCACGATCACCTCGCCCTTGCGCACCTCGACCGAGCACCCCGCGAGCACCTCGACCTCGCCGTACGACTTGTAGACGTCCCGCACGGAGATCACGCGAGCACCCTCCGGCGCAACAGGCGCACCGCCCAGGAGGCGGTGCAGCACAGCACGAAGTACGCGGCGCCCGCGAAGAGCAGCATCTCGACCAGCCGCCCGTCGCGGTCGCCCACCTTGTACGCGGCGCCGAAGAAGTCGGCCAGCGCCGACACGTACACCGCGGCGCCGAAGAAGTCGGCCAGCGCCGACACGTACACCAGCGAGGTGTCCTGGAAGAGGATGATCGCCTGCGTGAGCAGGAGCGGCACCATGTTGCGGAACGCCTGCGGCAGCACCACGTGCCACATCGCCTGCAGCGGCGTCATCCCCAGCGCGAGGGCCGCCGAGCGCTGGCCCTTGGACACGCTCTGGATTCCCGCGCGCATGATCTCCGAGTAGTAGGCGGCCTCGAACAGGGCGAAGGCGACCATCGCGGAGGCGAGCCGCAGATCGGTGGCGTGGCTCAGCCCCAAAACGTCCCGCAGGAGCGAGGGGACGATGAGGAAGAACCAGAGCAGCACCATGACCAGCGGGACCGAGCGGAACAGGCTCACGTACGCCGCCGCGAAGAGCGACACCGGCCGGGCCGGCGAGAGGCGCATGACCGCCAGCACGGTCCCCCAGGCGATCCCCGCCACGACCGCGACCGCGGTGATCGCGAGCGACACCTTCATCCCCTGCCAGAGGAACGGCAGCGCGCCCGGGATGGAGCTCCAGTCGAGCTCGTACATGGCTATTTCCGGCTCCCCAGGTACCCCGGCACGCGCGCGCGAGACTCGACCGCGCGCATGAGCAGCTGGATGGCGGCGTTGACCACGAGGTACAGCACGGTGACGGCGAGGAACGACTCGTAGGCGTGCGCCGTGTAGTCGACGAGCTGCCTGCCCTGGGCAGTGAGCTCCAACAGGCCGATGGTCGAGCACACGGCGGAGTTCTTGAAGACGTTGAGCGTCTCGGAGGTGAGCGGGGGGACGATGAGCCGCGCCGCCATCGGGAGGAGCACGTAGCGGTACGTCTGCGGCAGCGTCAACCCGAGCGCGAGCGCGGCGTTCTTCTGTCCGCGGGGAAGCGACTCGATCCCGGCGCGCACCTGCTCGCAGACGCGCGCCGCGGTGAACAGGCCCAGGCAGGCCGCCGAAGCCAGGAACTGCTGCGCGAACGGATCGATCTGCTTGAAGCGGTGGCCGCCCGGGACGATCTCGGGGACCACGAAGTACCAGATGAAGAGCTGCGCGAGCAGCGGTACGTTGCGGAAGATCTCGACGTAGGCGCCGGCGAAAGCGCGGAGCCCGCGTCCCGGCACTGTGCGCAGGATTCCCAGCACGGTTCCGAGCGCCAGCGCGAGGACCCAGGCCGCGAGCGACAGCGCGACGGTGTTGCGCAGCCCGACGAGCAGCCACCCCAGGTAGGTGGTCTCGCCGGTCGGGACCGGGCTGAAGAAGATGCGAAAGTCCATCCGCGTCCGGTCAGTCGAGCGCCTTGTCGTTCGGGCTCTTGAACAGCGCCTTCATCTCGTCGCTGAGCGGGAAATCCGTCCGGTCAGTCCAACGCCTTGTCGTTCGGGCTCTTGAACAGCGCCTTCATCTCGTCGCTGAGCGGGAAATCCAGGTTGAGTCCCTTGGGCGGGATGGGCTTCTGCAGCCACTTCTCGTAGATGGGCAGGATCCCGCCGGAGGTCTCGAGCGCGGCGATGGTGCCGTCGACCAGCGCCTTGAACGGCTTGTCGTCCTTGCGCATCGAGCAGCCATACGCCTCGCGCGACTGCGGCGTGCCGGTGACGACCCAGTGGGCCGGCTTGCGCGACTTCGCCACCTCGCCCGAGAGCAGCACGTCGTCGAGCATGAACGCCGCCGCGCGGCCGCTCTCGAGGATCAGGAAGGACTCGCCGTGGTCCTTGGCGCTGGTGATCTTGACTCCGAGCTTCTTCTCCTCGTTCAGCTTGCGCAGCAGCCGCTCGGAGGTGGTGCCGGCCGTCACCACGGCGTTCTTGCCCGCCAGGTCAGGAAAGTCCTTGATGCCGCTGTCTTTGCGGGTGAGCAGCCGGGTGCGGACGATGAAGATGGTGTTGGAGAACGCCACCTGCTTCTGGCGCTCGAGGTTGTTGGTGGTCGAGCCGCACTCGATGTCCACCGTGCCGTTCTGCACCAGCGGGATGCGGTTCTGCGAGGTCACCGGCACCAGCTTCACTTGCAGCCCGGGGAGCTTCAGCTCCTGCTTGACCGCGTCGACGATGCGCAGCGCGATGTCCTGCGAGTAGCCCACCACCTGCTGCTTGTCGTCGTAGTAGGAGAACGGGATCGACGACTCGCGGTGGCCCAGCGCGATGACGCCGCTGTCCTTGATCTGCTTCAGGGTGCCGCCCGGCTCCTCCGCCCCGAGTCGGAGCGTCGCGCCCAGGCACAAGAGGACGGCGAAAGCGCGGAATTGCGGCATGGCGGTCTCTCCCTGCAGGAAGCGACCCCTCTTACCAGGAAACAGGGCCGACGAGGCACCCCATCACTTCCGCGCCGCGAAAAAGCGCAGCGCCGCCGAATACGGCGGCGACTGTCAGGAATCCGGCGGCCGCCCCGCCTCGATCACGCGCGAGCGCGTCTGCAGGACGGTGAACGCCACGCGCCGGTTCGTCGCGCGGCCGGCGGTGCTCGCGTTGGTCGCGATGGGCCGTCCCTGCCCGAAACCGACGGCGCGCAGCCGCTCGGCCGGAACGCCCTTCGACTCCAGGTAGGCCGCCACCGCCTCGGCGCGCGACTGCGCCAGGACGATGTTGCGCAGCGCGCTGCCGGTGTCGTCGGTGTGACCTTCCACCTGCACCAGGAGGAGGTCGGGATGACTGAGGAGCACCGCGGCCACCTGATCGAGCAGCTTGTGCGAGTGCGGCTTGATGGTCGCCTTGTTGGTGGCGAACCGCACCTGCTCGAGGATCTCGACGCGGCTGGCGGTGACGGTGACCAGTTGGCGCGCGCCGATCGGGCAGCCGTAGTTCGCCACCGGCCCCGGCTGGTCCGGGCACGAGTCCTCGGAATCAGGGATGCCGTCGCCGTCCCGGTCGGACTGCGGCTCGGGGACGTACGCCGCATGCACCATCTTCGGCGCCTCGGCAGGGACGGGCGGGCAGCTCAGCGCCTCGGAGAAGACCTGCACAGGCAGCGGCGCGGGGCGGATGAGCGGGCGGAAGGAGGAGGGGTTCTCGTTGCAAGCCGAGGGCGACCATCCCACGCCGAACATGAAGCGGGCGCGCGGCGCTCCCACGCCGTCGGTCAGCGCGCCGCCGCCGGCCAGGTCGACCGCCAGGCCGCGGACCGGGCAGACCGTGGCGCCCACGCGCCATTCGGCGGGCGAGGTCCCTGCCGCGAAGCCCGCGCGCAGGAACGTGCGCGCTTCCATCTCGGCGTAGACGCGCCGGGGGATCCACGCGCGCGAGCGAGGAGGCAGGTACCCGAGCCCCGCGCGCAGCCCGGCCTCGTTGCCGGTCTTCACGTCGAGCAGCTCATGCGGGGGGCGCAGCCGCAGGAACGCGTTGCCGAGCAGGTCGAGGTTCCCGCTCCCGCTCTCGACCAGCCGGCGGCCGGCGGCGAGCAGGCCCTCGGCGCGGACCCGGCCATCGTCGGTGAGCGTCCGTGCCCGGGCGGTGGGGAACTCCAGCGAGAGCTGCGTGGCCAGGTCGATGCCCGCCCACTCCTGGCGGAGCAGGGCGAGGCGCGGCGTCAGGCGGAGATCGCCCAATCCGCCCACCAGCGAAGAGGGTCCGCGCGAGGAGGGCGGCAGCTTGGACAGGTCCCCCTGCTGCGAGTACGTGACGGGGAGCTGGGCCGAGACCGACAGCGGCCCGAGGAGGTGCGCCTGCAGCGCGAGCCAGCCGCCGGTCCGGTTGTCCACCAGCACGTTCTCGGACCCGGACTGCGATCTGTAGACCAGCGGGCGCACGGCGTAGTCGGTCCACATGCGCACTTCGAAGCGCTGTTCCCCCGGAAGCGGCGGGCGCGCTCCTTCGACGGACACGAAGCCGTCTCCGCCCGACGCGGGTCGGAAGAGCGACACGTCCATGCTGCGCACTTCGAAGCGCTGTTCCCCCGGAAGCGGTGGACGCGCTCCTTCGACGGACACGAAGCCGTCTCCGCCCGACGCGGGTCGGAAGAGCGACACGTCCATGCTCGTCGCCTGCGCCCGGGCAGCGACGGGGAGGGCCACCGCCGCCAGGAGCGCCAGTGCGCGCGCGCGGCGCCTCGGCAGCACCGCGAGGAAGGCGGCGACCGCGAGCAGCGGCCAGGGCGTCCCGCCGCTCGAGCAGCCGCCGCGCGCCACGCCGGACTCCACCGTCCTGAAGGTGCTCTGCGCGGGGTCGCTGACGTTCTGGTCGCCGTCGATCGCCGCCGCCGAGACGTGGTGCGAGCCGAAGGGCAGAGCCGCGGAGGGGAGCAGGCTCCACTTCCCGTCTGGAGCGACTTGCGCCGCCTAGACGGCGGCCGCCGCCGAGACGTGGTGCGAGCCGAAGGGCAGAGCCGCGGAGGGGAGCAGGCTCCACTTCCCGTCCGGAGCGACTTGCGCCGCATAGACGGCGCCATCGAGGGTCACCTGGACGGTGGTGCCGGCCGCCGTGCGCCCGGCGAGCACCGGCCGCGAATCCTCCACTTCCGAACCGTCCGCGGGCGAATCGATGGTGGGCGGCGGAGGAGCCACGTCGGAGATGGTCACGCCGACGGGAACGGCGGGAAGCGAGACGTTCCCGGCGGCATCGGTGGCGGTCGCGCTGAACTGGTGGATCCCGGCGGCCAGCTCGCGCTCGGGCCTGCAGCTGAACGCTCCGGCGCCGTTCGCGCTCGCCTCGCACAGCGCGGCGCCGGTGCCCGCGTCCGTGACGGTGACCGCGCTCGCGGCCTCGGCCGTGCCGCTCAGCACCGGGCGGTGCTTGCGGCTCGGGGAGGCGAGGAGGTCCAGGACCGGCGCGTTGGGCGGTGTGGTGTCGATCACCACGGCGCGCGCCATGCTGGGGCCCGAGAAGTGACCTTTGCCGTCGGTGAGCACGGCCACCAGCAGGTACGATCCATCGGAAAGGGCCTTCTGCGGGCGGCAGCTCCACCGGCCCGTCGAATCCACCGTTCCCGAGCACAACGGCGTCTCGCCGTTCACCACGGCGACGGACAATGCGGCCTGCGCCGCGGCGGCGAAGAGAGTGGCGATGCTGGACGTCTGCGAGGAGAGCGTCCCGCTGAAGAGCGGCGTCGCATCGCGCGTCGGCGACTTCAGCACGTCGAAGAACGGAGCGTTCAGCGTGCGCACGCTGAGCATCTGCGGAGCCGACGGGCCGCTGCGGTTCCCCACGGGCGTCACCTGGAAAGCGGTCAGCAGGTAATCGCCATCTTCGAGCGGGTCCGCCGGGCTGCAGCTCCATTTTCCGGAGTTGTCCACGCGGCCGGAGCAGAGCGTTTGGCGGATGGCGTCCACCACGAAGACCTGATCTCCGGCCTCGCCGGTCCC
>Ga0209283_10000617_pt1 | contig 17905 bp, 17 predicted proteins | sample CZO8metaG_2_FD_188354 | JGI IMG/M metagenome (GOLD analysis project Ga0209283, IMG submission 188354) | Vadose zone soil microbial communities from the Eel River Critical Zone Observatory, Northern California, USA - CZOApr15con2H1.8 metaG... | ecosystem: Environmental > Terrestrial > Soil >...
CATAAGGTAGAGGCAAGACTCACCCCAAAAACTCGTGCAATTATTCCAGTTCACCTGTACGGACACCCGGCAAGAATGGATGAGTTCCGAGACCTTGCGGACGACAAGGGAATCAGCATCATTGAAGACGCATGTCAAGCTCACGGAGCAGAGTTTAATGGAAAACGAGTAGGCTCCCTCGGACATGTGGGCTGTTTCTCTTTCTACACGAGCAAGAACATGACGGTTTGCGGGGATGGCGGCATGATCGTAACCAACGACGAGCAAGTTGCTGATACGGCTCGCAGCTTCAGAGATTGTGGTCGAGCGTCAAGATATACAATGCAACGGATTGGCTACACTTCGAGGCTCAACACGGTAAACGCGGCGATTGGGAGGGTCCAGTTGAGAAGGTTGGACAAGTGGAACGAAGCTCGAAGAAAAATAGCAAAAATTTACAGAACAGAGCTGGAGGGTGCCGGCGGCGTGGAATTACCGCCCACAGAGACGCCAGGCGTGACCCCTGTGTATCACCTGTTCGTGGTTCGAAGCAACCACCGGGATCAACTTTCCTTGCACCTTGAGAAGAACGGAGTGGAGGCGGCTATTCATTATCCGATACCGATTCACCTTCAAGCGCCTTACCGCACAAGATACGGCTACTTGGAAGGATCGTTCCCCCAAGCGGAGAGGCTTGCGGGACGCGTGCTCAGTCTGCCGATTCACCCAGCGATCACTGAGGAAGAAGTCCGGACTGTCTCCCGGCTAGTGAGAGATACTACCATCTCGGAATAGAGAAGGAAAAGGGTGAGCATTACGAATCCTGTCCGAATCGCCGTCATAGGTGGAGGCTATTGGGGAAAAAAGGTCATCAGGGAAATACTTGACGTAGGTCGAACTACTGGACGGGTTCAACTTCATGCTGTCGTCGACAACTCGCCGACAATGCTGGCTCAGTGCCAACAGGAATTTGGACCCCTGGATTATCGTGTAGACTACCAAGGCTTACTATCTGACCCTGGGCTGTCGGGAGTGCACATTTGCACGCCCAACGCCACCCACTTCGAAGTCGCCTCTAACTTTCTCAGGCATGGAAAGAATGTGCTGGTAGAGAAACCTCTCACCCTCAATTCAAAGGAAGCCTACCGGCTCGTCGAAATCGCACGGGAGAACAAGAAAGTTCTCTGCGTGGGACACATTCACCGATTCAACAACGGAGTAAGAGAACTCAGACAAGCCATCAACACCGGAGTACTAGGAGAGCTCTACTACGTACGGTTCGGCTGGACAGGCTTTCTGCCGCCACAAGGATATCGGGAAGTTATCACCGATCTAGCTCCTCACCCCTTTGACATATGCAACTATCTGCTCGACATGTGGCCGAGCAAGATTACATGCCGAGGAAAAGGGTACCGAACTAAGGAGAACGAAGAAGTTGCGTTCATCACGGCAGAGCACCCAAGTGGCCTAGCCGCTCAAGTAGAAGTAAGCTGGCTAGACAGAGAAAAGCGAAGAGATGTCACGGTGGTGGGAAGCAAGGGCATGGCGTACCTCGACTGCTCGGAGCAGAAAGGCGTCCTTCACGCCTCAAGCAGTGCCCAGATCTCCATCACTCCCAGCAACACGCTAAGAGAGGAAGTGACACACTTCGTCGACTGCATTTCCAGCAGCCTGGACTCCAAACCCTTTGCCAACCTCTCAGACGGAGTTCTCGGAGCCCGGGTCGTCAGTGTCTTAGAAGCCGCACGGGAATCGCTTCGTCAAGAGCGAACCGTGCGAGTCGAGATGCCCCTGGCCGAGGAGATAACTGCAAAGTGAGGAGACGCCCAAAATACTCTATTATCAAGAAGACGAAAATCGGACAGTCGTCACGAGTATTTGACCAAGTAAACCTCTACGGCGGCAAGATAGGAAAAAACACCAAGATAGACGCCTTCGTCTACGTCGAAGAGGGGGTCACGATCGGCGACAACTGCAAGATCCGACCATTCGTTTTCATACCCACAGGAGTGACAATAGAGGACAACGTCTTCATCGGACCCAGCGTCACATTCACGAATGATAAGTATCCCAGGGCCCACGGCGAATGGAAACTTCTCGAGACCAGAGTGAAAAAATTCGCATCCATCGGCGCCCGAAGCGTGATCAACCCTGGAATAACTATTGGAGAAAATGCTCTAATCGGTTCCGGCTCCGTTGTGACTAGGGACGTACCAGACAATGCCGTCGCGTTCGGCAACCCCGCACGAGTCGTGAGCAAAACCCTACCCGCTCTATTCGCATCAGCGAGGACTCGCAGCACGAAAGGATCATCGGGTCTTTGAAGACCATAGCAATCATTCCGGTCTATGGGGATTCAGATACCATTGGTACCGTTCTCGAAAGGTTCGAGCCTGGCTACGTCGATGAGGTATGCGTCGTTGCTGACAAACCCGGAGTCGTCACGCTAGGAGCGATAGAAGAGGCCAGACGGCGGATACGAGTTCCTGTTAAGAGCATCCAGAACCCGGTCCGAACGGGAATTGGTCACGCGATACGTCAAGGATACAGGTACGCACTCGAAAATAGCTTTGAGCTCATTGTCATAATGGCAGGAAACGGCAAGGATGATCCACGAGAAATTGATAGACTAACCGCTCCCATAATTAACGAGGGATATGATTACGTTCAGGGCTCCCGGTTTCTCCCGGGCGGTCGTCGAGAAAAGAATCCTTTCTTGAGAAGTATATTCACTAGGCTATTTCCATATGTCTGGTCGTTCATGACAGGCGTCTGGTGCACTGAGGTCACGAACGGTTTCAGAGCCTACAAGTCCACGATCGTGGAAGATTCGCGCATCAATCTGTGGCAGAGCTGGCTAGATGGGTACGAACTAGAATACTATCTTCACTACAAAGTGCTCACACTAGGCTACAGATTTACTGAGAGGCCCGTTTCCAAAGACTACTCTGCAATGAAGAACAAGAAGTATTCGCACATCTCTCCCTCCAAGGATTGGTGGCAAATCGTGGGGCCATTGCTTCTGCTAAGACTCGGAGTCAAGAAATAGAGTTGACAGAAACCCTCACTTCTCCACTTGCTCTTGGCTCAAAGGATCCTCAGAACTTAGCCATTCTCAGAGAGTTTGCGGACTTCTGGAAGGTCCCTTACACTCTTGATCAACTTCAGGATGGGGATCAGTTATTCTTCACAGCTGGACTCGCGGACGGCGCAGTCTCTCCAGAAGGGTATCCTGTAATTATTTCCCCAGTTGGAATCGAGGAGGCCAAGAGCGTCGCGCGACAATTCGGCCTCGAGGTCTTCAAAGAAGAAGCATTACTCCATTTGCCTGTCTCACCCGGCACTTTCGTCTCTCTGAAAACCGTCCTAAACCAGTTCTCAGGATCACGTCTTAAGCCTGTATTGAAAGACGGGAGCACAACGATTCTCCACCAGATTCTTGGATCAAGAGTCCACGTTCTCTCAACGGACCTTGTGTCAGATTACTACCAATTGATCTATGGAAGATTGGACGAGAATCCAAGCTGGAAATTCCGGATCCTGGCAAAGGCGCCTTTCTCGTATGATACGATTCCCTCTTGCATAAGGAATCGAATTTTCAGAACCAAAAAGGCCATTGCCCAGTTCAGGGAGGAGATGCTTGGACCTGTCGAGTGTCTCAGAGCGATCTTCCTTGCCAGCCTTGTGGTCGCTTCCGGAAAGACGATTCCACGGATAGGCTTCTGGAGGAGAGGGAAGACCTACACCCTCGCGGTCAGCCACGATGTGGAGACACAGGTGGGCCTTGAAGATGGTGCGAGCAGGCTTGTCGAAGTAGAGAGAGAACTCAACATCCGCTCAACTTGGAATATTCCCAGCGATCGTTACCCGCTATCTTCCCAGCTGTTGACATATCTCGCGAAAACGGGAGAGGTCGGAGCACATGACACGAAGCATGATGGCCGACTGTTCTTCGCAAGATACAAGGACAAAGTGGAGAGATTGACTCAATGCAGGGAACGGCTCGAGATTCTCGCTAAGAGCGAGGTCCGGGGGTTCAGGTCCCCACTTTTGCAACACAGCCGAGAGATCCTGGATGCAGTTGGAAAGGCTGGTTACAAGTTCGACTCGTCGGTCCCTAGTTGGGAGGCGTTATCGCCAACGTCTCTCAAACCTCATGGTGTCGGAACTATCTTTCCATTCTCCATCTCGGGGATTGTTGAGGTTCCGGTGTCTCTTCCTCAGGACCATCAGCTCATTAGAGTAGGTGGACTGGGCGTCGCTCAGGCAGTCGATCGACTGATTGATGTTTCAAGATGGGTCAAAGGAGTTGGAGGGGTCTGCGTGCTACTCGCTCACCCGGACTACGAGTTCGGGCTAGAAGGGGGGCCGGAAGAGTACCACCGTCTCCTTCAATCGTTCCGTTCTGACCCCAGCTGCGATATTGTGACTCTTGGCGAACTGGCCGACTGGTGGGCAAACCGAGAACAGTCCCAGATTAACGTGACAGAGGGAAAGGCGAGTTTGCAACAAATCAACAGTCGTGAGAGAGCGGATAGGCTTGAGCTCGAGTTTGTGACGGCATACGGGAGTGAAGGCTTCAAGGTGGAGAGGTTTGCAGATTCGAATGTGATTGAGCCATCGAGAGGCTCGGAGAAATAGCTCGCGGTGAGCTGATGAGCTTCCTCGTTTCTATCCTTGGGACGGTCTACTACACGACTGCTTTTGCAGTAATCATTGTTTACACTCTTGGGCTCACGATACTTTTTGGAGTCCATACGATGCCGTCGCCTAGAAGTCAGGGCCGAACAAGCCCTTCGGTTTCCTTAGTGATTCCCACCTACAACGAGGCTTCGATCATACGACGGAAGCTCGACAATGTTATCCAGATCGACTATCCTTTGGAAAAGCTCGAAGTGATCGTGGTTGATAGCGCGTCTACCGACGAAACGCGAAGCATTGTCAATAGATTTGCTGAGGAGCATGCCCATCAAGTCAACCTAGTTCTGATAGAACAGCCGGTCAGACGAGGGAAGAGCGAGGCGATAAACGAGGCAATGCGAAGGGTTAGGTCAGAAATAGTTATCCTAACGGATGCTGACGTCACGTTCCCGCCCAATTCGGTGTCGAGATTGATCGAGAATTTTGACAGGCCAGAGATCGGTGCAGTTTCAGGAGTTGAGATTCCAGTTGGAGCGAGATCTTTTCTAGCAAGTCTCGAATCCGGCTACAGGCGAGTCTATACCGCTGTCAGGTTAGCAGAAGCATCCATTGATACACCGTTTATGTGCGAGAGCGAGCTTTCGGCATACAAGACAGAACTCTTAGAACCGCTACGTCCCGGGACCGTGTGTGATGACGTGGAACTCACTGTTGCAGTGAGAAGAAAAGGATTCAGAGCTGTCTATGCCTCGAACGTTCCGTTCTTCGAGACAGAGGCAGACAAGCTCGGACCAAAGCTGAAGCACAAGTTCAGAAGAGGGATGAATAACCAACACGCGTTGCTTCAAAACTCAAGTGTGCTGTTTAGCCGGAATCTCGGGAAATATGGTACTGTTGTCTTTCCCTTCGAATTCTTCGTTCATGTACTTTCACCGGTTCTCTTGACAATTGCACTGGTCTCCTTCCTCGGCTTTGAAGTCACTACACCAATCTCTGCGGCGATTGCGCTTCTGACAACAATATTACTTTCCTTTCCCATGCTCGTGGTCACCTATTTCTTGGTCAATCGATACCGGGGCATCGAAATTAAGAGTGATCATGGGTCAGGGCCGTGGATGCTGGGCGCGATCGCCTTCTTGGCTTTCCAGCTATTGTTGACGGCCAGTTTGTTCAAGCTTGCCTTTGGAGCGCCACAGGTGAACTGGCAACAAATCTCGGGAACGAGAGTTCCAGTCACAGTAGAAGCAACAGCATAGCTCGTGCAGAAGAGGGCCTTCCTCACCTTAACAGAGAAGGGGTAGGCGCGCGGGTTTCCCTGACTTTGTTTGTTTTGGGACTACTGAGTTCCCGTGGTAGAACGATAGGAACGGTAACCCGCTACGGGCGCAGTGGCCAAAACGTAGAGGCTCAATAGGAGGGCATTGTAGGACGGAAGAAAGAACGGGCCTAACCCGAGCACGACGCCGATAGTGATGGAGACAAGGACGCTAAAGAAGACGCTGAGCAAGAGCTGCTCGAGGAGGTTGATTTGCGCTCCCGGAAAGATTATTCGGACTGTCAAATACCCTGGAACGAAGCCCAGTAAGCCCACCCCGAAAACCATTCTTAGAAACAGGAGGGGCCCGGACTGGGATTCTAAGAATACGAGAAACGATTCCGAAACTGCGATGACTACTGCTAGATATATCCACCATGTGTCCGAGTAGGAGGAAAGGTATTCCTCGAACGAGCCAGCCCTTGCTGGAAGGTACAACTTGATCTCTCCTCTGGATCGCATTTGCTTGATCAAGAGCAGAAGCTCCTCATCACTGGACTCGATCATCTCGTCTTCGAGGCATTGTTTGAGATCGGCAAGCGTTGGAGGATGGCGCTTTTGAATAACAGCCACTATGGCCTCCTTCGTTAGCGCGGGCAAATCCTAAAGCCTAACCACCCAAGTCAAACTTGAGACCCAGATATGCGCTTCCGTCAATTGGCCCTTCTGGGGACTCTCCTAATTCTCATCTCCTCGCTTTCAGCAACTGACAAAGCATTAGGTCAATCAACCCCAGTCGACATCGCACAGAACAAGATCGTTCAGGCCTTTCAGATCTTGCAACAGGCGGATCTGGATGGTGCTTCTCCCGCAGCTGTTTCCCAACTTGCAAGCAGCTTGAACCTCGCCTTATCCTACGAGCAGAGTGCAATCCAACTGCTCCCGACAAACAAGACTGGGTCAGGCGTCTACGCGAGTTTGTCTCTTAACCTGTCCACTACGACAACTGTTCAGGCTGTGAGCTTAACCAGCACCGCTAGGACCCAGACACTTCTGAGCCAAATAGGCGCCTACTCGCTCGCTTTATCAACGGGCCTAGGTTCCACGTTGCTAGTGATTGAACTCCATCGCGTCAAGAACTTCGTCCGGAAGATAAGATGGCGCAGACTACGTATAGAGTGAGGGCGACAAGAGTGAAGCGAAGGGTCCTTACTTTTGTCGTGTTATTAGCAAGCTTCAGTCTGATCTACAGTTCTATCGCCTATTACGCTCTGAGTAAGGCGCCCGCCCAACCGTTTATTGCATGGGGAGTCTTCTCGCCGAGTGAAACCCTATCCAACTACTTCTCAGGAGTGGGAATGAACGTCACCACTCACAAGGTTCTGACCTGGCATTTTGAAGTGACGAATCAGATGGGTTCGATCCAATACGTCGGTATAGTCTATCGCTTGGGAAACAGTACTAGTAAGAATCCCAATGCCACAGCGCCTGCCAGTGATACTCCGCAGATAGGAAACACTTCAAGGTTCATTCCTAATGGGCAAACGGCCTCTATCAATTTCACATGGAGCATCAATTCCGAAAATCAGGCTGGAGGGTTGGTAGTCCTCAATATCAACATTAATGGCCAGCAGGTGTCCCCGCCCGTTGGTGCTGTCAAGGGATTGAAATTCAGATTCTTCTTCGAGCTATGGACTTACGACCTAGCGGCTAACTCTTTTCTCTACGGGTATGAAGGACCGGGTTCTAAGGTTGGCAATTGGCTTCAGATCTGGTTTAACGCTGCCTAACTCAGCGCTTCTTCAACCCAAACCCGGGTTCGCATAGATCTCGTCGGTCCCCGTCGAGTAGACTAGGTTGAAGTTCTGCGTAACATTACCGGTGAAATCATTCCTAACGGCGTAGTAAACGGTCGAGTTGTGTCCGAACCTTAGGCTGTAGAGGTTCTGCCAGTAGCTAGGAAGCACAATGTATGCTGCAGTGCCATCAGCCTTTGAATAGGTCAAGTTGAAGCCCGGAAGCGTGGCGTCACTGTTTGGCTTCACAAAACCCCCGGGTTGGCCTGCGATATTGTTCTGTTCCAGTCTTGGTTGGCTGGTAGCGCCTTCTAGACCCGCATAGAACCGCCAACCATCCTCATCTGGCTCAAGGAACAGAATAGAGTGTTGTTGTAGTCCAGAAGCGACACTTGCGGCGTAGAGCGAGGAGCCGGGTATGTAGTGGAACGGGTCGATTCCGTACCTCGTTATTGGTATGAGGACGGCGAAGAGAACCATCATAATGATGAACCCAGTTCTGAATAGTCGGAAGAGGTCCCTGCCCCGAAAGGTGAGCACCGATCTCCGCTCAAGCAGCCAGGCAGTTAGGATCACGAATGGAACGAGGGCGAACAGGTAGCTTCTTTGGAGAACATCGGTTCGACCAAAAACCGCGATGGGTATTGTCGACACTGCGGCTAGAAAGAGACCCCCGAGGAATAATTCTCTGGGCTGGAGTTTTCGCAAGAATAGGAAGTACGAGAGTCCCACTGCCCAAACCACGACGGAGACTAATTGCTCCGCTAGGACCGTCACCCCGTAGCTGAATGACGGGGTCAACGGAAGAGATGCTTGCGTTTTGATACCGATTGGTAGCTGGGAGAGGGTTAACAGAGCCTTAGCCAAGATTGTAGTCTGGACAAGGTTCAGAGCATCAACTGCGATGACAAACCACCAGACCAGAACCCAGCAAATGAGAGCGCTGAAGGGCAGCACCGATCTCAGGCCTTGTTGTTGGAAGGTTTTCTTCGATTTCAACAGAGACAATGTGAGAAAGCCGGCGAGGCCAAGGGTGAAGGCAAGAGGCGTTTCGGGATGGCTTCCGACAAAAATAGGAATTGACGCCAGTCCCGTCATGGTCCAGAGCTTCCTGCGCGGCGCGTCCTCAATTATTTTCAGAACTAAGAATATGAGACCTAGATAGAGAATCAGCTCCAAGCTCTGGGGCGATATATGAAACTGGAACCACATTCCCCCTAGAAACGTGGCTGAGGCAATCGATGCGAATCGCGAGCTGAACATCTTGGTGATGACGTATACCATAAACACGATCACTATTGAAAGGCCAAGAGGGTAGAATCTCATGAGCTGGAATGGATCTATTCCCGCAATCGAAATCAATTGCCCGACGAACAAGAATACACCCGGAAACTGGTGACCATACCAGCTGGGAGAGTTCAGCCAGGCCTGATAGTTGAGGAGGTTGAGCGACGTGCCGGTGTGATAGTAGGTGTCGAGGAACCTCGGGTCTTGGTAGACAAAAGATGGGAGCCCTATGAGATAGAAGGAAACCAGGAACAAAGCCGAAATATCTAAAACGGTTTGTCCCCGTCCGCGGAAGGTGGAACGAGTGAAAAACAGGGCTAGTGTGGCTCCGAGACCCCACCAATATGTGAGCGGCAGATTGGAATAGTAGAAGAAGGAGTCCGCTTTGAAGCTTGTAATTCGGAAAGTTGATGCCGTGACAAACCAGAGGGAGACAGCCTGTGTTGCAAGCGCGAGGGTTAGGATCAAGATTGGCGACTCGATCGTTTCGTAGAAGGGTTTCGAGCTTGGAAGCGCGAGTTCTCCCTCGCTCGTCAAGCGAGCGTTGTATCGAGGTTCTTGTTCCAAATCGGCGCGTTGTCTGGTTCTTACTCTCGGAGTGCGCCCTTCGCTCTCTAGTCGAATGATCCAGAATCCGGTGACTAGAGCTAGCTCCGCAATAGCTGCGGCTACAACCCACGGGTTGAGTAGGACGAGGCCAAGGGGGAAATTCTGGGATAACCAGGATTTCAAGAAAGAATTGGATTGGGTTTCGAGAAACATCCAATACAGCAGTAGGGATATGATGACGGTTTGGGAAACAAGAAGTATCTCAGTTCGCAGTTTGTGTGACATTTGTTTTTCCACGAGCTAGCTTCGCATCTTTACGTTTCCGTCCCCACGCTCAAGGTGCGAGTCGTCGTTCAGACATAGACTCCTATAAGGAGTAGCGAGAAAGCTGTCTATTCTGTATCGGCTGTACTCCAAAGATGTAGAATTATCGATGCTTAGGACAATATTCTAATCTGGCGTAGACGATCGATCTAGTTAGTTGGAGATCTTGGAATTGTCTCGGCACAAACGCTATAGTCCTGGCGCCAATATTGCCGGTAACACTCAAACTGTCGATGAATGTCCCCTTTGTCGGATCTCTCAAGGAGAAGTATTGGCCGAGTTCGAGAGATGGAAGCTAGCACGGACAAAGACGATGAAAGGCCACAGAGAGCGACTAATGCTATTCCATAAGGATCACGTCAAAACTCTCGACGAAGGATCGATCGGAGAGGCTTACCTGCTATTGATGAAGGCGGGCTCCAAATACTTCTCCTACACCGACAAGTGGGCCATATTCGAGCCCGTCTACGCTACTGTCCCGGATCATTGGCATAGAGTCGCTTCGGATCTGGACAAAAACGCGGAGGACGATGCCCAGATTCTTAAGACCCCCAGAATGATTGTCGACAACTACGAAGGGACTCTGTCAAGAGCCTTCCCTTATGATGATTCGAAGGAGCCAGCAACAAAGAGTGGCTAGAACGGCTTCTGTAATTATTTCCAGAGCGCTCTGTTCGGTAGCGCTGATGCCATTTGTCGAAAATTGAACGCTCTCATGTCCCACGTACTGACATATGCTCCAAACAGCTCAACTCTTCCGTTCAGAATATCCTCAACGGGGTCGTCGCAGATTATTCCTGCTGTTCCCACAGTCCTGGCCCAGTGAGCATCACTCCCGGCTGTCCGAGGAAGACCGTGCATTTTGGCAAGAGCCATTGCCCTAGAATTATCCAATCCTCTGTTTGTAGCGTTGAAGACCTCTGCCCCATCAGTCTTCAGACAATACTCGCCTACCGAGGGTCTGACTCGGCTCGAAAAGGGGTGGGACGCTACCGCGACTCCTCCAAGAGCATGAATCAGTTCAACAGTCTCCTCGACACCCAGACCCATCTGAACGTTCTCATCGATGCCAATGGCGAGAATGTGTCCGGCACTGCTTGTTACCTCAGCGCCGGGGATTACCTTGAAGTCTCTGTAGTAGTTGGCGACTTCTTTTCCAACCAGCCCCCCTTTGATGGTGTCGTGGTCCGTTATGATCATTCCCTCCAGCCCCTTTCTAATGGCTGACTCTATCATTTCTCTAGGACTGTTTAGTGCATCGAAACTTCGGCGATGCTTGTTGCTGTACAAAGTGTGGCAATGGGTTTCCCATTTCAAGGTACGGCCCTCATGGAAGTTTCTGGAAATATTGCCGATTAAACCCTAGCGACTTTTCAGGTAAGCTCATTTGTTCGCTGAAGGCTCGGGGAGTCAATGTGTCAATGGGTTCTCTGCTCCGCTGACCCTTGTCTAGGATTCGAGCCATCCCGCTAGCTGAGTCAAGTCTTTGACTTCTTTTAGGAAGATCCCCGAGCATTTTTGGCCCTCAAGCGAATTCTTTCTGTTGACCCATGCGGTCTTGATTTGAAGCTTTGAGGCCGGTTCGATGTCGTGGTAGAGACTTGCTGCGACGTGAAGCCAGCCCTTATCGACATCAATTATCTTTCGGGCTTGTTCAAAGTGCATCGTTGCGGGCTTGTATGATCTCACTCGTTCTGCGGTGATGAGTATGTCAAACGGGACCCTGAGGTGTTTCAACGTGCCTTCCAGAAGGTCATCGTCAACGTTAGACAATATTCCTAGCTTGTGGTTTCTTGCCAGCTTTTCGAGCGCAGGGTTCGTGTCCGGAAAAGGACGCCATGTGGGCAACTGGTCAGCTAGAAGATCAGACGCTTCTGGCGGAATTGTCTTTCCGAAGCTACGGGCGGCGGCGTTGAAGGCCTCGGCTAGGACTTTACGATATGGCCTGTAAGGCTTGTGGGCTTCGATTCGCTTTTCCTCTTCTAGGTATCGGTCGAACAGTCTCGATTCTTCGGGATGGCTAAGCCCTAGATTCTTGAGGGATTGCTTGAAGGCGGCATGGATTCCTGTCTCCCAGTCGATAAGGGTCCCGTAGCAGTCGAAGGTTATCGTGTCAAAGTCTCGGGTCGTTCCAAATCGCTTCTTATTGTGTTATTCTTGCAGGTTTTGGAGCCTCGGGCGGGGTTTGAACCCGCGACCCTGCGGGGCAACCGCGCGATTTTGCCTTTCCGCTTACGAGGCGGATGCTCTCCGGTGTGAGAAACATCTACCAGGCTGAGCCACCGAGGCACCAAGCCATCGCTCGATAGCGCTTTGACTTAAAGCTCCTACCATAATCGACCAACCTGCTCCTCGATGAAAAGTCTGAGAGAACGAGAAATTATCCGCCTACTTACAAAACAATTCGTCGGCCAACTAGGTGTCCCACTCGGCTTCGACGATGACGTTTCCGCCATTCCCTTTTCATCGAAGACCTGGATCATCCTGAAGACTGACATGCTTGTTGCAAGCACTGATGTGCCGCCTGGAATGACTATTCAAGAAGCGGCGAGAAAGGCAGTCGTTGCAACTGTCAGCGACTTTGGTGCAAAAGGAGTCCAACCTAAGGCCCTGATCGTATCCCTAGGAATTCCCGCGCCTGCCAAAAAGAGGACGGTTCAAGACCTGGCGCGTGGGCTCGGCCAAGCAGTCCGAGAGTACGGTTGCAAGATTATCGGCGGCGACACAAGCAAAGCTGATGATCTCGTAATAGGGATAGCTGGCGTTGGATTTGCTGACCCGGATAGACTGGTCCTAAGAGATGGAGCACAGGTTGGAGACGTTGTCGCAGTCACTGGGCCTTTCGGGAAGTCTGCCGCAGGCTTGAGGATTCTAATGTCAAGAGAGAAGAGTGACATAGCACGTTATCCCTCCCTGGTTAACGCAGCGCTGCGTCCGAAAGCTCGATTATCGGAGGGAATCATTCTGGCCAAAAGCGGTGGAGTTACGAGCTCAATTGATTCAAGCGATGGTCTAGCATTGAGCTTACATCAACTGGCAAAATCCAGTCGGAAAAACATCACGGTTCACACGATCCCGGTTCCTGCCGAGGTCCGGACCTTCGCGAAGCAACATCGCCTGTCCTCAATAAGGCTCGCCCTCTACGGCGGCGAGGAGTACGAGCTGGTCATAACCATCACGCCAAAGAAGTTCCCCGATTTGAAAAAACGCGTTCCATCGCTAAGGAGAATCGGCATCGTGGAAAAGGGGCATGGAGAAGTAGTGGCTCATTTTAGGGGAAAATGGATTCGGGTCAAAGAACAGGGTTGGGAACACTTCAGATGACACATCTCTAGATCTCATCGACTGATAGTCAGTTTCGACCGTAATCTAGAAGAACTCCGCCGATGGCGGGACGGATAACAAGGTCATGTCCAAGGCGGATGACGTCTACAACGTTCCACGAGGTACGGCCTATCTAACAACACAACAGATCATCACCTACGCCACCTACCTAATCTTCTACGTTGCCCTCGCGAGAGTCTTGAGGCAGGATGAGGTCGGTCAGGTTTCCCTTCTTCTCGCTGCCCAAGCTGCTTTTGTCGCTCTTACACAGCTAGGCCTACCGTCAGCAGCAACTCGTTACATTTCTAGCAACATTGGGAAGGGTGACCGTCAGACTGCCGGCGCGGTTGCAAGGACGATTCTAAGACTCTCCATTTTGGTTGGAGCGGTAGGTGTCGCGATCGCGGCAATAGTCTCGCCACTAGTCGGGCCCTCTGTTATCGGCTCGTCAGACGCTGGAACTCTCTTGATCTTGACCTTTTTCTCCGGGTTTCTGCTGGACATAATTCTGGTCTACGGAGCTTATTTCATCGGTGTAGGAGCTTATGCACGGAACCTCTATCAGAACGCAACTTACATTCCTCTAAGCCGTGGCCTCGGACTCGTCTTCGCAATCCTAGGGTATCGTGTAACGGGTATTGTCTCGGGTTGGCTCGTCGGCGGACTGATTGCCGTACTTCTCTCGACATATCTCTGGCACGGCCAGCTACAAGAGCATACCTCGCATCCCGTGAAACCACTCTTAGCGTTTAGCCTGCCCGTCTTTGGATCTGCCCTCATTACGTTCGGTCAACAGTATGGCGACATTACCATTCTGCAGGCCATCATCGGACAACTTTCGACCACTGGCGCTTACTACCTAATTGTCTCCAGCGTAAGCTTCCTCTCAGTCCTTTGGATTCCAGTAACGCAGGCACTCTACCCGGCTCTCTCTGCAAGCCACGCCACCGGAGGCACAGAGGCTGTCTCGGAGCGGCTAGCAGTAGCCTTTAGATTGACAAACCTCGCCGTCCTACCTTTGGGAGCAGCTCTAGCGGCCATTGCTCCAACTGCAATCGAGCTCGTCTACGGACCCACCTACGTTAACCAAGCTGGAGTCTTCGCAATACTGGCCCTCGCCGCCATTTTTACCGCGCAAGGAGCAATTCTAACGACCTCCCTTCAAGCGGTCGGTCGAGCAAGACAAGTTCTGGTCGTAACATTGGTCTCAACCGTAGTGGGCTTGCTGGTAGTCATTACGACTGCTAGGTTTGTAGGGACACTCGGAGGAGCTCTTGGGAGAATAATTCTCAGCATAGGCACGGTTATCTTGGCACGGCGTAGCATGGGGTCGTCAGTTAAGACCCATACCGAAAATGCGTTGCCGATCGCCATTCTCCTTGCAGTTGGCGTGGGAGGTCCCCTTGCAATAGTCGATGATCTGCTCATCGGCCACCTTAGCCCTTTTCGTAGGTTGCCCATTCTTGTAGGAGTGTTTGTCCTAGCTTTTCTGGCGATTAGCCGGACCTTCAGGATATTCAGAGCGTCTGACTTCGGAATATTGAAAGATGCCTTGCCCCACCGTTTCCATCCGCAGTTAAGGGCTATCGAGCATTTGATTGTCGGCCGCAAGAAAAGTGGAGACCATGGCTAGTTTCTGGCGGGCCCGGCGGGATTTGAACCCGCGACCTTCGGCTCTCCCCTGATTGATAGAGGGCCGACGCTACTGTCCGTACTGAGCTACGGGCCCAGTACGAGTCGACAAACCTCTCCAGTAAAATGCCTTACCCACACAAATCGGCGGAATCTCCTATGCTCTCCAAGAGGGAAAATAGAATGGAAGGGATGGGAACTAGTTCTAGGGTTTCTTAGGGAGATTCCCGAGCCGGCTGAAGGTCAAGGCGAGAAAGCCGGTGGCTATGACTAGAACGACTAGAGTCGCGAGGGGAACCCACTGAGTTAGTATTGATGTTGATGAGGGGATATACACTGCTATTGCGATGGGGACGCTGAAATCAGTGGTATCGTAGCGGTTGCCCTGGTCTGTTCCAATCAGGACGCAGCCAACGAAGAGGCCGTATCTAACGCGACCATCGCCGCAGGGGTGGCTTTGGGCTCCGGCTCCAAACCAAGAGGGCACTTGGAAACTGACTTGGTTAGAGTATGTAACGTTGCCTCCAGCCGGGTTTGTGACTAGAGTCTTCCACGGAGAGAAGTTGATGCTGATGTTTCCCTGCCACTTGCCGCTTGGATCATAACCCGCCCAGGGGAAGTAGAAGGTTAGATTCTTTAGCGAAATTGTCTGTCCGGCTGTGTTTGCAATGTAGTACGTGACGGTGCCGGAATCCCCTGGAACAAACGCAGAGTTGTTGAACCGAAAGGATTCTGAGGTTTGGGCGTGAACGGTCTGGCCGATTGTGCTGAAGATGATTAGCGCGAGAGCCGCTGCAGTGATGCTTGCTCGTGTCTTCTTATTCATGGTTGCCAAGAGCGGCTTGAATCTCATCATGAACTCGTTGTTACTCGTGATGTCGAGTCACGGTTATTCTGGGAATAGTGTGGAACAAGAAAGCTTGATAGGGAATCTAGTTCTGGCTCAACATGGGGCTCGTCGTCTAAGACGCCGTTGACGCGTCGGCGAAGCCTGGTTAGGACGTCGCCCTGACACGGCGAAGGTCGCAGGTTCAAATCCTGCCGAGCCCACTTTTTACAGACGAGCCAAGCGCGTCCTCAGTGACCTGATGCGTGTTCGGCACCCTCGCTGATCTCATACTCCAAGCGTTTCACGTAAGGGTCGTTAGGACTCAGTATGAATCCGTCCGTATCGCAGACGAATATTTTCATTCTGCCATTCCAATGCATTGGGCGATCGCAACGCGGACATCTAACTTCGACCATAGGCAATCTCTTCCGTCAATTCTATCCAACGAAGCGAAAATCCAAGCTAGGCGCGGGGGCGAAAAGCAGCGGGTTCTAGACTATTCTCGTTCGGTTGATCTTCTTGTTTTGCCATGAGTAGCGTCGCAGCTTTGTAATCTCTCCGAAGCCACAGGCTGCGCAGCGTTTCTTGCGGATGTGGTAGGCGTGTCGGCCACATCTCCTGCATCTGATGTGTGTGCCCTTTCCGCCCATCTTTCCTAGTGATGTGGTTCCTTTGCTACCCATCTACGGTCCTTGCCGCGAACGCTCCAGGCGTTGAAAGATAAACGTTGCACTATCAGCTTGTTACTTTGCGAGGTAGGATGCCAGCTCCTTCAACACTTTATCCACTTCGCCAATCGTCTTCGAATCGTCGTTCGTAGGCTTATCGTGAAGGGCGCTCGGGGGATCCTCTCCTGTGAGCTTTCTGAACTCTCTTGACCAGTGTTCAGGAATCTCATCGTCCAGCTTTTTTCCCGCAAGAGTTGCGAAGGCGACTGTCCAGACCCTCGGGACATTGGCAAGGGTATAACCTCCTCCGCCGAATAGTAAGAATCGGCCTTCGCACAACTCGTGCGCGAGGTCATGTATCTCGGAAACAACTTCCTTGTACGTATTTGTGGTCAGTCGAAGGTGAGCGAGGCGATCGGAAGCGTGGCCATCGGCACCACACTGGACGAGAATGATCTCAGGTCGGAATCCTCTTACGATATCTGGAACGAGTTTGTGCAACGCCTTCAGGTAGGCCTCATCTCCCGTGCCTGGGAGAAGTGGGATGTTTAGCTTGAGCCCCTTAGCCTCATTCTCTCCAATCTCATCCGGAAATCCAGTTCCGGGGAAGAGGAATTTTCCGCTCTCGTGGAAATCGATGTCTAATAGCGATGGGTCGTTGTAGAAACCGTACATAACGCCATCTCCATGATGAGCGTCGATGTCCAGGTAGACAAGTCTCTTGAGATTGTATTTTTTTCTCAGATAATTGACGCTCACCGCTGGATCGTTGAATATGCAGAACCCTGAAGCTCGTTCAGGGTGTGCGTGATGGAGCCCACCAGATGGGTTGAATGCATGAGTGAATTTTCCACTCATTATCTTATCACATGCCTCTAAGGAGGCGCCTACGACCAGACTGGTTGCTTCGAAGCATCCCTTGAAAGCAGGGGTATCGCCCGCGTCCAAGAGCCCTGAGCCCCTCTCGCTATACTTCTGAACCAACCGAACATACTCTTTTTCGTGAAAGAGAAGAATCTCCTCTTCAGACGCGATTCGTGGTACGGTAATCTTGACCTCTTCTTCGTTGAGTAATCCTTTCGACTGAATCAAATCATGGGTAAGTTTGACTCTAACAGGACGCAGAGGATGAAAGGGTCCGAGGTTGTAATCCAGAAACTTCTCGGAGTAAAGAAGAGCCGTTCTGCCTCCCAAGAAGCGTCCCTAGTTGGCAATCATTCTACGTGGGCGTGAGCTAGCGGCGATTTTTCATATACACGGACCGATTTTATGTTGGTGAATTCTAGCATTCCATATCTCGAGAGTTCCCGACCGATTCCGCTGTGTCGAACTCCGCCGAAGGGCATTCGGGGGTCTGAAACGACAACGTTGTTAATTGTTACCAGTCCCGCTGAGATCTGTCGCGCGACCTTTTCTGCCCTTCTCGTGTCCGTTCCCCAAACAGTGGCTCCCAGCCCAAATTCGCTTTTGTTGGCAAGTCTTATCGCCTCGTTTTCATCTTTGACTGCCATAACAGGTGCGGCCGGTCCGAACGTCTCTTCCTTCATGATTCTCATTTGCGGTGTTATGTTCGTTACGATGGTGGGAGCGTAGAAGGAACCTTTGCGTCTCAATCTCTCGC
>Ga0209283_10000623_pt1 | contig 17850 bp, 17 predicted proteins | sample CZO8metaG_2_FD_188354 | JGI IMG/M metagenome (GOLD analysis project Ga0209283, IMG submission 188354) | Vadose zone soil microbial communities from the Eel River Critical Zone Observatory, Northern California, USA - CZOApr15con2H1.8 metaG... | ecosystem: Environmental > Terrestrial > Soil >...
GCTCTTGGCTCCCTGCGCCAGGATGTCGACGAGGTCCTGGATGTCGGCGGCGTGCCGGGCGTCGGAAGGCAGCGGCACGTCCTTGGTCGCCAGGTCGGGCCGCAGGTCGATGAGCCCGTCCGAAAAGACGACCAGGGTGTCGCCCCGATCGAGGTGCGCCGAGCCGACCGCGAACTTGCTGTCCGGGAACATGCCGATCGGGGCGCTTCGCTCCGACAGCATCTCCTGCGCGGTCGCGCCCCTCAGCAATCGCGTGTACCCGTGGCCGGCGTCGATGTAGCGCAGGTCGCCTGTCTGGCTGTCGTAGACCGCGTGGAACAGTGTCACGTACGCGTGGTTGACCTCTAGTGCGGTCGCCATCACCTTGGCGGCGAGGTAGACGCCTTCCTCCATGTCCTGGAGGCTGGACGCACCACGCACCGCGGCGCGAACGGTCGCCATCATGATGGCCGCGGGCAGGCCCTTGCCCATGACGTCGCCGAGCGTGACAGCGACATATCGTGGATCGGGCTGGTTCCAGTCATAGAAGTCTCCGCTGATCTCGCGCGCGGGGGTGAAGGCGGCGGCGACCTCGTAACCCTGACCCCGCAGCGGCGACGCCGGCAGCATGCCCGCCTGCAGCGCCGCGGCTCGCGCCATCTGGTCGGAGCGCTCGGCGACCATCGACTCGAGCCGCTGAAGGTTGGCGCGGTATTCGAGCTCGAGGCTGCGGCGTCGGAGGGCATTCACGCTCGCGAGGTAGAGCTCGGTGGCTCCCACCGGCTTGACGTAGTAGCCGTACGCGCCGTGGTCGACCGCTGCCCGACCCAGCTCTGGATCGTCGACGCCGGAGATCATCACCACCGCGGGCTGAGGATCCTTCTTGTTCAGCTCGCCCAGCAGCCCGTAGCCGGACTCGTCGGGCAGGCGGATGTCCATGAGCACGAGGGCATAGTCGACAGCCTCGAAACGCTGCCTGGCTTCCGCGCCCGAGAGTGCGATGTCGGCCTCGAAGCCACGGCTGCGCAGCGTGCGCGCCATCGCCTGCGCCAGCGGCTGCTCGTCCTCGACGATCAGGAGCCGCTGCCGATCACCTCCGTCCCTGGGGTCCATTGCCCAGGAGTGTAAGGGGGGCGAATCGGGGCCCGGCCGATATAGGCTTTCTGGGCATGGAGAAGTCGAACCTGTGACCCTCGACGTGGAGACCCGGCAGACTGACTCGGGTGTCACGGTGCTGGCACCATCCGGCCGCCTCGACGTCGTGGGCGCGCCCGCGCTCAAAGAGGCCGTCAGCGAGGCGATGAAGAAGAACGGTCATCCCAGGCTCGTCATCGACATGGAAGGGGTGACCTTCGTCGACAGCTCAGGCCTCGGGTCGGTGGTGTCTGCACTCAAGCAGGTGCGGACCTCCAAGGGCGATCTCAGACTGGCGGCGCCGAACCAGCAGGTTCGGGTGGTCCTGGAGCTGACCACCCTGGACCGGGTGTTTCCGTACTTCGCCACAGTCGAGGAAGCCCTGACTGATTTCTGACCCCGTCGCGGAGAGGACCTCAGGGCGGTCGTTCGAGTTCCGCGCCAAGCTGACCCGCCTCGAAGGGGGCCTGGAGACGCTTCACAGCTCCGTGCAGCTGGTACGCGAGCATCTGGGCCGCGGGGCCGGGGACCGCCCCCTGATCCTGTTCGAGACCGCACTGGCCGAGATCGGCAACAACTTGTTGCGTTACGCCCTCCCGCCAGGATCCGCCGAGCCCCTGGTCGAGTTCGAGCTGAGGTTGGAGTCGCAAACGCTAACTGGTTTGTTAACCGATTGGGGACCGCCACTTCATAATCAGCTCACCCCCGCGATGCCCGCTCCCAGTGTGGAGACCGGCCGCGGCCTCGCGATCGCTCACAAGGCGCTCGATGAGCTGGAATACCAACGCGAAGGCGAGGTGAACACGTGGCGACTGGTGAAGCGGCTGTGAGCGACGGGACGGAGCAGCCCGATCCCGACCGCGTGCTCGCCCACGACTTCCGCAACCTGCTCGCGGTGATCGTCAACTACTGCGAGCTCATCGCCGGGGAGACCACGGATCCGGAGGCGATCAGGGCCGATATCGCCGAGATCCGCACCGCGGCCGAACGGGCACTCGAGCTCACCGAAAAACTTCGGCACCGCCGCGGCAAGGCGCCGGATTCGGAGCCTGCCGCGGGCGCGTCGTGACCGCTATGAGACGGGCGGGCGCTGCCAGGGAAGCGCCTTCCGAGGCGGCCCAGACCGGTCGAGATCTCGTGCTGGTCGTCGACGACGACGAGCAGATGCTCAAGCTCGTCAAGCGCGTCCTGGAACGCGCGGGCTTCGAGTGCGTTGCGGTCGGCGACGGCCAGGCTGCCCACGACGCCGCCGTGGACTGGCGGCCCGACATCATCCTGCTCGACAGCATGCTCGGCGCGACCACAGGTGAGGAGATCCTGGCGGAGCTTCGCAAAGACTTCCGCACGCGCCTGATCCCGGTCGTCTTCCTCACCGTTCGCAGCTCGCTGAAGGACAAGGTCGACCACCTTCTCAACGGCGCCGACGACTACGTGACCAAGCCGTTCATCCCCGAAGAGCTCGTGGCCCGACTGCGCGCAGTCATCACTCGTGCCACCACCACACGCGACCTCAATCCCCTGACGGGGATGAGCGGTAACTCCGACATCTTGCGCGAGATCACTCAGCGCCTGTCTGCGCCGGAACGTTTCGCGGTCCTTTATCCGGACATCGACGCGTTCAAGAGCTACAACGACCACTACGGCTTCGTGCGCGGGGATGACGTGATCAAGACGCTGTCTACGATCATCTTCGAGACGCTCGAGGAGATGCCCTCGAAAAAGCACTTTGCGGGCCACGTCGGCGGCGACGACTTCGTCATCCTCACCGAGCCACAGTTTGCCGAGCCAATCGCCGACGAGATCACGAAGCGCTTCGACATAGCAGTGCCGGCCCTTTACGACCTGGTCGACCGCGAGCGGGGTTGGATCGAGTACGAGGAGCGAAACGGCAACAAGATCCGGGCTGAATTCGTGTCGGTATCGATCGGCATAGTCATCGCGGAGCCGGGCAGCTACGCAAGCGCGGCCGCGCTGTCGGCTCGTGCCGCCGAGGTGAAGGGCGTGGCCAAGCGCATGCCGGGTTCGAAGTGGGTGCTCGATCGGCGCCGGCCGCCGGAGCGCCATGGGTTGCCACGTTGAGCCCAGAACTGTCTACTTATTTGGGTTGGATGACGGTGGGCCGGGGCTATCATCGCCTGGGGTTATCGCCCAATGAGTGACGTGGAGACCACGCAGTCCACCAACGGCGAACCACTCCCGACGGGGGACGCGACGCCCGCACCGATCCCGCAGCGCGCCGATGGCAAACGTGGCACGCGCGTAAGGGTGTCTGTGCACCGCCTAGACGGCGGCCTCGAAAATGGGGAGTCGGACGCGCGCGTCCTCACGGGCGAGGGCTTTCCGATCTTCACGCCCCCGGACGCCGAGCGCGCCCGGTGGATACCCGCGCGCGACATCAAATATGTCGTCCTCGGCTCTGTCGATGACCCCAACCTCGAGTCGGATCCCGGAGACAAGACTGCCGCGCGCAGGGCGATCCTGCGATTCCGGGACGGCGAATGGATCGCCGCCTACATGGATCCGAGCCAGGGTTCTGACAGCGCGGGCCTCGCGATCAAGATCCGCCTCACGGAGAGCCAGCGCGTCATCCCCGCCCTCGCCGCCACGGCCGCGCTGCTGGAGATGCAGTTCGTCGACGCCTGGACGAGCACCTCCACTGACGCGCCGGCGCCGCACCGGCGCCGCAGCGACATCATGGAGGCCGCGGCCCGGCAAGGTCGCGACCTCAACAAGCTCGCCAGTGATTTCCGGGACCGGCTGGCGCTGATCCGTGACGTCGGTCTCACGACCGGCGACACACTCGCCTTCTCGCGTGCCGTGCGCACGCACCTCGACCGTTTCCTGGCAGAAGACAGCATCGAGCTGAGCGCTCCCGAGAAGACCACGCTCGCGGACATCATCCTGCGCGCCGCGGTCGGCTACGGCCCGCTCGACGGCCTGCTGCACGACCGCTCGGTGAGCGAGATCATGGTCAACGGCCCCGACCAGGTGTTCATCGAGCGCCGCGGCGTCCTCACCAAGGCTGAAGTTCGGTTCGAGGACGAGAACCAGCTGCTCGAGACGATCCGCCGCATGGTCGCCACCACTGGCAGGCACATCGACGGTCTCAACCCCATGGTGGACGCCCGCCTGCCGGACGGAAGCCGTGTCAACGCGATCATCCGGCCGGCGGCCATTCACGGCGCCGCGCTCACCATCCGCAAGTTCAAGGACGCCGTGCTGGGCATGGAAGACCTCACACGAGAGGGCAGCCTCAGCCCGGCGATGGCGGAATTCCTGAGCGCGGCGGTGCTGGGACGCATGAACGTGCTCGTTTCGGGTGGCACCGGCTCCGGAAAGACGACGACACTCAACGTGATCGCGCGGTTCATCCCGCACAACCAGCGTGTGATCACGATCGAGGATGCCGCGGAGCTGCAGATCGACCACCCGCACGTCATCGCTCTCGAGCACCGTCCGCCCAATGTCGAAGGCAAGGGCGAGCTGACGATCCGGCAGCTGCTCCGCAACAGCCTCCGGATGCGCCCCGACCGCATCCTGGTCGGCGAGGTCCGAGGCGCCGAGGCCCTCGACATGCTCCAGGCCATGAACACCGGGCACGACGGCAGCATGTCGACGATCCACTCCAACTCGGCGAGGGACGCCCTGTCCCGCCTCGAGACGATGGTGATGATGGCGTCGATCGATATCCCGTTCGAAGCCGTGCGGGCGCAGATCGCATCGGCCGTGAACCTCATCGTCCACCAGGCGCGCATGCCGGACGGCCGCCGCAAGATCGCGCAGATCGCCGAGGTGGTCGGCTACGACTCCAACGGCGCCATCCTGCGCGACATCTTCTTGCTCGGCATGGGCGCAGACCTGCGCCTCGAGTACAACGCCACCGGGTACATCCCCACCTCGCTCGACAAGGCTGCCTTCTACGGGGTGCAGGTCGACCGCGATCTATTCGATCCGGTCAAGTCCCGTTTCGTGCCGGCCGGGTCCGACAGCATGATGCCGGTGGTGAAGGATCCGCTGATGAGCGGTCAGCACGGCAGTGGCGGCGAGAACGTCGTCCGGCAAGTGGTCGTCGTGCCCTTCAGTTCCGACCGCCCAGGGGACGCCAAGCCGCAGCAACAGCAGATGCACGCGGTGCAATCGTCGCCATCGGAACCCGCCAGCACGATGGCGTCGACGCCGGAGATGCAGGAGGAGATGCGCAAACTGATCGACGCGGCCCGTTCGGCCGTCGCCGACCTTCAGGCCGTCTCACCCTCTGTTTCACGACAGCACGTCCCGCAGTCAGAGGGCCCCGGCCTGGGGGCACGTCCGCAGTCTGGCGCCGCAGCCGCCGGCACGCCGGCGCCCGAGCTCGGCGCGGCACCGCCGGCCGCGATCCCGTCCAGATACCAGTCTCCCGGCTCGGCCGACGACGATTCCAATGCCTCGCAGGCTTTGCAGGCGGCGACCGCGATGGCTCGTGCCACCTCGGCCCTGGGCAACATGGCGGCCGCGGCCTCCAGCGGGTTCGCGGGTATGCTGCCGATCACTCACACGCTCGGCCCGGTGGGCAGCGGCGCCGCGCGCAGGATCAAGGCGATCGTCGAAAGCCTCACCACGCGCAAGGGCCTCAACCTTCGGCTGGCCCCGGCCATCACCCAGGCGTTCGAGGGTGCGGAGCTGAAGGCCAGCGATTACGCCAAGCCGAACAGGCTGAGCAAGGAGTCGGCGGCGCGCGAGCTGCGCCAGGCGGTCGAGGCAGGCCTTCTGCAGCTGGTCAAGTATCCGCAGGGCGAAGCCGGGTTCCGGGCCGACCCCGCACTCTTGAGGGCGGTGGCGGAGGGACTCGGGCAGACCGTAAACCCCGCGCAGGCGCTCACACCGGAAACCATCATCAGCAGCCTTTCGGCCGGCCAGAGCGAGGGCACGGTGACGGTCATGTTCACCGACGTCGAGGGCTCGACGCAGATGCTTTCGAGCCGAGGCTTCACGCTCTCGCACGAGATCATGAAGGCCTACGAATCGATCATCGAGGAGAAGATTACGGAGCATGCGGGTCGCCGCATCAAAGGCCTCGGCGACGGGGTCATGGTCAGCTTCGGGTCAAGCCGGCATGCAGTCGAATGCGCGGTCGCGATCCAGCGCGGAATCGCCGAATACAGCAAGCAGAATCCGGAGCGCAAGCTCAAGATTCGCATCGGTCTCAACACCGGCGAGGTGGTCGAGGAGGCGGGTGACATCTTCGGCGCCGCCGTCAACGTGGCCGCACGCGTGGCCGGCAAGGCCAAAGGCGGCGAGATCCTGGTCTCCGAAGTCGTCCGGAACCTGGTCGGTCCCGTGGCGGAGATGAAGTTCGGCTATCGCGGCCGCTACAAGCTGAAGGGATTCCCTGACCGCTTCCGCCTGCACGACGTAACAGCTATCGCGGCACCGTCGCAGACAGTGGCCCTCCCCTCCGGCGATGGCTTCGTCGGCCGCGAGCAGGAGCGCCTCGACATCCGGATGACGCTCGATCGGGCTGCCACCGGTTCGGGCGGCATGGTCTTCCTCGCCGGCCCGCCCGGCATCGGCGCGTCGCGCCTCGCCTCTGAAGTTGCTACGGAGGCGGCGAGGAAGGGATGGTGGGTGCTGAGCGGACGCTGCACCGAGCAGGACGTGGCGCCGCTGGGCTCCTTCCGTGACGTGCTGACGGCCGCTGTGGCCAGCGCGGCCGCGAGGCCGATGCAGGATGCCGTCGGCGGCAACGGCCCTCTGCTCGCCCAGCTCGTGCCGGGCCTCAGGCAGAAGCTGCGCGGGATGGCCCAGCCGCGGGAGGTGCCGGCCGACCAGCTGCGCGAGCACCTGTTTCGCGCGATCTTCGAATTCCTGACCGGCTGCCAGGGCGCCAAGCCGCTCTTGATCGTGCTCGACGACTTGCAATGGGCCGACGACGAAACCGTCCTCCTGCTTCGCGACCTCGCCGAGCGCCTGGGCGGCAGCCGCGTGGTCATCCTCGGCACCTACTGGGAATCCGATCTCGACTCGACGCGCCCGTTCACAACCGCAGCGTCCCGACTCCTGCGCAGGCGCCGCGCTCAGCGCATCGTGCTGGGCAGGCTCTCGGACCGCGACGTCGAGAAGATGGTGGCGGCGATGGGCGACACGCCGTTGACGCCCGTGCAGGTCATCGGGATCCAGGCCGCGACCGAAGGCAACCCTCTTTTCATCGAACACTCGTACCTGTACATGGCCGAGTCGGAAACGATGCTCGGCGGCGGTGGGCGCGTGCAGGCGAGCTTTACGGAGGAGGACCTCGAGCTCGCCAACAGCGTGCGCGGCATCATCGGCCGCCGGCTCGAGAGGCTGAGCGAGCCTGCGCAACGCATGCTGGTCGCGGCGGCGGTCATCGGACGCGATTTCGACATCGCTTTGCTCGAGGCCTTCGGAGAGCTGTCAGGCCACGAGCTGCGCGATGCGATCGACGAAGCGACCCGAAGCCATTTCCTGAGGACGGCGGGGGCCGATCGATTCCGATTCAGTCACGACCTCGTCCGCCAGCGAGTGCTCGCGGCGCTGCCGCTGCCGCGCCTCCAGGCGTACCACCTTGCCGTCGCGGATACGCTCGAGCGCAGCTACGGAAAGAGCGCGAATGAGCGGGCGGCCGAGATCGCCTACCACCTCTACCAGGCGGGCACGTCGGCCGACGCAGTCCGGACGTCGAGCTACCTCGCGATTGCGGCCGCGAACGCGATGGCGGTGGGCGCCTTCGAAGAGGCGTTGCGCCTCATCGAGCGAACTCTGCAGCTGCTCCCAGGCGACAAGATCCGGGAACGGGCCGAGGCGCTGGCAATTCGGGGCCAGGCATTCTGGGGCCTGGCGCGCAACAACGACGCGAAGGCGGCGTGGAACGGCGCGCTCGGTCGCTACGAGGAGCTCGCCGATACGAAAGCCGTGGCGGGAATCCACGCGCGCCTGCACGGGATCGGCGCCGACGGCGCGGTGGCGGAGCGGCCCAAGTCACACGAGCGCCGGCACGATGAGAGGGCAGCGCCCGAGCCGGTCGAGCCGGTCGAGCCCGAGCCGGCGGAGCGCTAGCTACGCGGTGAGTCGCGCTCCTGGCGGCACCGGTCCAAATTCGGCGGGGTCGCCGATGATGGTCGGCAGCTGGTTGCTGAAAGTGAGCGTGTACGCGATCACCCCGCCGCCATCGTCAGTCCTGAATGCGGAAGCTTTGTTGACGGTGATCGCTGCCGCCGGTGCGTAGACAAGCCCGATGAACGCGGAGTCGATGGCTGCACCCAGGAAGTTGGAGCAGGTGTTCGCGGGCGGGTTGCCGTTGCCTGGCTCATATAGCGCCATCCAGTTGTACTGGTAGCCGCTGAAGATCCGGATGTCGCCGTTGCTGGTGTCGTTGACGCAGCCGCCGCTAGGGATCACGAATGCAACCGCCCCTGGAGTGATCGCATCTGGGCATGTCGCGAGCGCTCGGGCGACCGTCTGGCACGCGTTCTCGTTGGCCCGATCGCCCGCGGGAGGGGCGGCGCGGTTGGCGTTCTCGTTGGGCAGGTTGCTCCTCAAGGGAGCCGTCTCGCCCGAGGGCGGAAATGAAAAGACCCCCCCCGGGCTGAAGCCGAGCCCGAGGAGGTTCGCGTTGAAAATGGCGGTCTCGTTGCCAAGGCTGCAACCGGTGCCGCTGTAAGCGGGGCAGCCGGCCGTGTTGTCGTTTTGTCCCTGTTCCGGGGGTCCTGGAGTCGCCGGCGGGACGAGGATGCTGCCGGCCAGGCCAAAGGGTCCGGCACATGCGTTGCCGGGGAGAGCGGCATACACGTTGTATGAGGTCGCGCCCGGAACATTACTGACCTGAATCTGGATTACCTGGAAGTCGCCGACGAAGACGGTGTGGCAGTACGATGGCGCGCTCTCGCGCGTGTAGGAGAGGCCGTTGTACGTGTCGGTGCGCACGGACGTCAGCACGATGGCCCATGTGCCCTCCCTCGTAATGTTCGGCGAACCGCCAATCCCGCTCACCTGGAAAGCGCCGGCGCAGTTGCCGTCGGTGTTCCACAGCTGGTGGCCGGCGGCCACGGTGTTGTTGTTGTACACGGGCTCGTCCGGTGGCCGGAGCTCGTTGGACACGAACGCGCCGTTGTTCGTGTAGCCGCGCTGCCATTGATAGACACCCCCGGCGAGGAAGTAGCAACGATTGGTGACAAATGCGGGCCCGGGATCCGACGCGTACGTGCTGGGCTGCAGGACCGCGGTGTTGCCCGGCGGACTTGCCGGGCCTCCGGTCACCGCCGGCTGCGGGTAGTTGGGGTCGACGAAGTTGTAGCCCGACTTCGTCAGGCCGGCGATGTCGGGAAACGTGCACGGGGTCGCGTTCCCGCTCGGGTAGCACAGCGTCGTGACCCCAGGGACCGACGACTGACACCGCGCATATACATCGCCGGTGACCTGCGCCGATCCTGCAATAGAGATGGCGCCGCTGGAAACCATGTCGCCGACCACGTACAAAGTGCCGCCGGTAGTAGTGGTGATCGCGTTGCCGGCCACGCCTCCACACCCCGCCTGGCTCAGGGCCGCGATCGTCGGCGTGTACAGGAGGTTGTTCACTCCCCCTGAAGCGGTGGCGGAAAGCCGGGGGATGGTCCCATTGGTCAGGATGCGCGCGAACGCAAGCGCGAGCGATCTGGAGGCGGTGATCGTGAACTGGGTGCCGGCCGGTCCGAGCGCCGTCACGCTCTGATTGAGCACGGTGTCGGCGTAATTGCAGGTTATGTTCCGCGGGTTGTGGGTCGCGTCAGGCGCCGCGTAGCCCGTTGGGCATGAGGGGGCGCTGTAGAGCCGCATATTGGCGCCGAAGCTGGCCGTCGCCGCCTGCTCCGCGAGGATGTAGCTGCTCGTTTGCTGAAGGTTGTCTCCGGCCGCGAGCGCGGCAGCATCGACGGCAGCCTGGAGGTCACGGCGCAGCGCATAGGCGCGCGACCCGTCGATCGCGAGCGCCGCCATGCCCACCACGACCGCCAGCATGATGGCGATGAGCACAATTGCCTGCCCGCGTTGAGTGTTCATCAATATTCCGTCTTGAAGATGGCCGTGGCTGTGATGACGATGTGATTGGCGGTGGCTTGCGCTACCACCGGGGTGATGAGGATCAGGTTGAAACGGATGGTCACCTGCAACGGGGCGTTGCCGGCCGCTGGTTTGGTGGCGCTGCACGAACCGGCAGCGGCGACCGAGTACTCGCCGCCGGGCGCATTCATCGGCGGATTCGTCTCGACCGTTGACGGCGGGGTGGGCTCCGTCACATAGACCCAGGCAGTGTTGTCCGGAGGTGTCGCGCTGCTGATCGGCCCTTGCGGACACGGCTCCGAAGCCTGGACGCCGGCCAGCTGGGATAAGACGGTGGTCAATACGTCCGCGTTCGTGGGCAGGCGGTCGGGCGCCTGTACCGCGGTGCGAGCCCCCTCGCGAGCCGCATGGCCCATGGTGTCGTAGTAGAAGACCGCCCGCCCGATGTCCACGATTCCGAAAAGCAGCAGCAACAGCACGGGTGAGATGAGCGCGAACTCGATCAGCGCCTGGGACCCCTGGCCGGAGAATTTCGGCAGGCGGGATCTCACGGGCCCTGCACTGTGATGTGCTCGTTGGCAGCCATGTGGAAGGTGCCGAACTGGGCGCTGATCAACGGGGTCAGCGGCCCATATGAGTAGAGGACGATCACGTTGAGGTCCTGCAGGCTCTGGTTGAGGGGAGGGCTGGTGATGTCGACCCCCGGCGTGTTGTCGTAGCAGATGTAGAGCCAGACCTGGTTCGCGCTCGCGGGGTAGGCGGAGGCGGCATAGGGTGGGTTGTGGTAGGCGTTGCCGTCGGTCGGCGCCGGGCAGGTCGTGCCCGGATTCTTGAGGTTCGAGGCCGGCAGCGAGCTCGCGGTCAACGCTGCGTCGACCACCCCCTGGATCTGTCCGTCGGTCATGAATGTGTGGGCCTGGTTGGGCGCATCGAACCGGGCGCCGTAGCGGGCCCCTTCGCGGGCCGCGCTCGAGAGAACCTCGGATACCGCGACGGCCCGCCCAATGTCGATCAGCCCGCCGATGATCAGCATCAGGACCACGGACGACAGGGCGAACTCCACCATCGACTGCCCTGACTGGCGCTTCCGGGCAGGTCGCGAAGCGGGACTTAACTGTGACGGCACCGCGGATATCTTGCCTATGATGGGTCGGCCTTGAGCACTTTTAGAGCCCTGACCTCCAGGCTCCCGTTCACCCTCCTCGGAATTGTTCTGGCTTTGCTCGTGATCGGGGCCTTCGTGCTCGTGGCGCTGAACGCCGGCACGGCGAGCAACGTCCCATACCAGTCGGTGGTGGTCACCACCAAGGACCTGGCGCCTCGCCTGCCGATCGACGCTGCCTCCCTCGACGTCAGGAGGATCCCGGTCGCCTCCAACTATCCGCCGGTCTTCTTCACCAAGATCACGGAGGTCCAGGGCATGATCCCCCTGGTAACGATCCTGTCAGGGCAAGCGATCACTTCCAATGAGGTCGTCCGGGCGAGCCAGGCGCTGGGCTCGCAGTCGGAGTACCTGCCCATCCCGTCGGGCTTCGTGGCGCTGACCATCCCCACCAGCGAGCAGCAGGGTGTGGCCGGTTTCATCCAGCCGGGCGATTACATCTCTGTGATCGCGACGGTATCGACGGCCGGCCACGTCGCCTCGTTGACGATTTTCACCAACTTGCATGTCATCCGTGTCGGTACGAACAACTCGAGCGGGAGCTCGTCGGGGGCCAGCAGCCTCACCGTTGTCGTCACCCAGTGCCAGGCAGAGGTCATTACCTGGTTCCTGCAGTTCGCCGCGATGAAGTATTCACTCGAGTCTTTCCATGATTATCTGCACCCCGACAACACGGTCAAGGATCCGGGTTGCCCCAGCATCGACTCGGCCAAGGGGGTCACGCTGCCGATCATCCAGAAGGCCTACCCGACGCTCTTTTAGGGCTTTAGAGATGGACCTCACCAGCCTCCTGGCGGTAGCGGTGCCCATGGCAGCGGCAATCGCCGTGTTCTTCTGGAGCCTCGACCGCATCCGCAAGGAGCGCACGCGCGCCGACGATGTCCAACCCCCTCCACGGGCGACCCCAAGGGAGCTCGTAGAGCGGCTCCTGCGCCCGGCGGCCGACAGCTTGAGCCTCAGGCGAAGCGTCCGCGGCCGTCCCACGCTGACCGAAGACCTCGCGCGCGCAGGGCTCAACATCACACCGGCCGAGTACCTCCTGATCCGCATCGGGGCCGTGGCGCTGGGGGCCTTGATCGGCCTGTTCCGCTTCGGCATCTCCATCGGGCCGATCGTGATTGCCGCCGTGGGCTTTGTGGTCCCGCCTCTCGTCGTCAACTACCTGCAGCGGCGCCGCCAGAACATGTTCAACGAGCAGCTGGGCGGGATGCTGCAGCTGCTGTCCAACTCGCTCAAGACCGGTTATGCCATCGACCGAGCCCTCGAGACGGTCGCCTCCAAGTCACAGCCACCGGTCTCGACCGAGTTCGAGCGGGTGGCCACCGAGATCACGCTCGGCACGTCGGTGGAGGATGCGCTGAGTGCGCTGCTGCTGCGCATCAACAGCCCGGACCTCGAGTACATCGTCACGGCGATCCTTCTGCACACTCGGGTCGGAGGCAACCTTGCCGAGGTGCTCGACAACATCTCCGACACTCTTCGCGACCGCGTCCAGACCAAGCGCGACATGAGCGTGCTCACGGCTCAGTCGAGAGCCTCCGCCACCATCATCACCGGCCTGCCGATACTGCTCGGGCTGGGCCTTTACGTGTTCGTCCCGGGCTACTTTGCGCCGATGACGAGCACGTTTGTCGGGTACGTCCTGCTCGGTGTCGCGGGCCTGCTGATCCTGATCGGCAACATCATCATCCGGCGCATGACCGCGTTGCAGGCTTGAGCACCACATTTCTCGTCGCCATCACCGCGGGCGTCATCTGCGCGATCGTGGTCGTCGCCTACTTCGTCGCCATCGATCAGACCAAGCCGGTCGCCGCCACCAACGGCGCGTGGGCGCCACCCCCCGTGCGCACGACGTGGATCAAGCAGCTCGAAGCGCTGGCCCGGCCTCTCGCCTCGCGAATGCCGGCTCACGAGACAGCACCATTGCGCCAGAAGCTGAGCCGCGCCGGTGACCCTGGCGGCCTCACCCCGGCCGGGTTTCAGGCAGTTCGGTACGGCGTGGCGGCGCTGTTCGCCATCATCGGGCTCCTTCTCGGGCTGCTCATAAGCCTGCCTGTCCCCACGCTGGTGCTGACGCCGGTAGCGGGCGCGGTCGCGGCCTTCGTCGGCTACTGGACGCCCAGGCTGTGGCTCGAACAGCGAATCTCACAGCGGCGCCACCAGATCGAGCGCTCGCTCGCGGAGGCCACCGACCTGCTGACCCTGGTCGTGGAGTCCGGGATGAGCCTCGACGAAGGGCTCCTGAGCATCACGGAACGGTTTCACAACGCGCTCGGTGACGAGATCGGCAAGGTGCTGCGCGAGATCAGGCTCGGTCGGCCTCGGATGGCCGCGCTGGAGCACATGGCCGAGACGACCGGTGTCGCCGACCTCCATCACCTCATCGAATCGATCGTGCAGTCAGACCAGATGGGCGTACCCATCGCGCGGCTGTTGAGGGTCCAGGCGATGGAGATGCGCCGGCGCCAGCGCCAGACCGCGCAGGAGCGAGCCGCATCGGCCTCGTCCCGAATGGTCTTCCCGATGGTGGGCTGTATCTTTCCCGTGCTCTGGATCGTGCTCCTCGGTCCGGCGATCATCCAGATCCTGAAGTCGCTGCACTAGCCGAGCTGCCCACCAAAGTTCCGCGCGGCTGGCGCCTAATGCGCCCATGGGCAGCTTAAATCGGGAGCGGCTGGCGCCAAAATCGCCGAATGGATCCCTGATCCGTCGCCTTAGATGATCTGCGAGTAGCGGTCGAAAAAAGGCGCGGGGGGGGACAGATGTCCCCCGCCGCGGACCCACCCCTCTCCTCGGCCGCTGGGTGGCGCTTGGAAGGTGGCGCGCAGGGAGACGGCCGGACTAAATCCGGCCCAAGGCTCCACTCTTGTCTATCTAAATGATCTGGGCGTAGCGGTCGAAGACTTCTCGCAGGTCGCCCGGGGGCTCCACCCGATGTTTCTTCATTGTCTCGAACAAGCTGAGGATGTGCCTCACGCCCGCCAGCGTGACGCCCTTCTCGCGGGTCAGGTGCTGGATGACCTGGACCTTGCTGATGTCCCGCTGCGAGTAACGACGCCGGTTCGTGGAGGTGCGGTAAGGCTGGATGAGGCCGGCATCCTCATAGAGCATGAGCGTGCGGGGGTGGGTCTCCAGGATCTCCGCCGCCACGCTGATCGTGTACAGCGGCTTGTCGAGATCGCCGAACGACGGCTGGGGGCCACGGGAGCTTCCTCGACCGCTCACGGGGTGCGCCATGGCCCACCAATCCTAGTGCGGTTAACCCGCCTTTCTACGCCGTTTATCCGCCCGGCCCCACAGACTCTCCAAAGCGCGGAGGGGACAGATGTCCCCCCCGCGAACCCACCCCTCTCCTCGGCCACGTTGGGTGGCGCTTGGAAGGTGCACGCCTGGGAGACGGCCGGAATAAATCCGGCCTAGAGCTCCACTTGGCTCTGTCTGATTTCTTTCTAACCAGCTTTCCGCCGTCGCTTATCCGCCCGGCCCCAAAGGCTCTCCAGGTCGTAGTACGAGCGCTCGCCAGGCAGAAAAACGTGGGCGAGCACCGAGTCGAAGTCGAGCAAGATCCAGGTGGCGTCGTCGTACCCGTCCACCGCTATCGGCCTGAGCTGGCGGTCCTTGGCCGCATCGACCATCCCGTCGGCGATCGCACGCACCTGACGGTCGGTCTCCCCCTCGCAGACCACGAAGTAGTCGGCAATCGAGGTCTTGTCGCGTACGTCGATAACGACGGCGTCCCATGCCTTCTTGTCGACCGCCGCGCCTCGCAGCAGCCGGGCCAGCTGCAGGGGCGTCGGTGCTCGTGAGATCCGGGGCAATTTATTCAGCGTACAGGTGATGGGTTGCGATGTATCGCTCGACCGCGGGCGGCACCTTGCCCACGATCGAACGTCCGCCTTTGATGTCCTTTCGGATGGTGCTGGCCGACACGTCGGGGGTGCGGTCCTGGCATAGGATCACGCGGTCGCCGTCGAGACCCGCCGCCTTGAGGTCCTCTGGTCGTGGCGACCCGCTGCCAGGGCGCGCGACCACCACGATCGTCGCCAGCCCACGAACCTTGTCGGGCTGGTGCCATGTGCTGAACAGCCTGGCCGCGTCCCACCCCAGGATGAGGAACAGCTCCGCTCCGGGATCGAGCGCGTGCAAGTCGGCAAGCGTGTCCGACGTGAACGACACGCCAGGGCGCCGCAGCTCGAGGTCCGAAACAGCGAAGCGCGCCTCGTCAGAGGTGGCCAGGCGGGTCATCTCGAGCCGGTGCTCCGCGCTCGCGGCCGCCGCGGGCCGATGGGGCGGCTGGCCGCTGGGCATGAAGAGGACGCGGTCGAGGCGCGCGCATTCGATCGCCGTCTTCGCGGCCGCAACGTGTCCGACGTGGATGGGATCGAACGTCCCACCCAGCACCCCGATTCGTCCATCCATCGAGCTCAAGGCTGGTATTCGAACTCGATGCCGCCGATGCGGACCGTGTCCCCAGGCTCGACCCCGGCCCCCTCCAGGGCCTCATTGACACCGAGGCGGTCGAGCTCGGTCTGGAACCGTTCGAGCGAACCTTCGGAGTCGAGGTTGGTGTGCTCAACGAGGTGCTCGACTCGTCCGCCCTGGACCTCGAACCCCCAGGCCATCCGTTCTACGACGAGATTGGTGCCGGTTACCGGCAGCTTGATCGTCGCCGGCCGGGCCGGCGTCCTCGGCTCCGGCGCGGTCGCGATCGCGCTCACCATCGCATTCCTAAGCTCAGGCAAGCCGGCCCCGGTCAGCGCGGATACGAAATGAATCCCCTTGCGCCTCGAACGCTTGCGAAGCTCCTGGGTCTCTTTCAGGTCGAGCTTGTTGACGACTGTGATGTGTGGGCGGCGCGCGAGCTCGGGCGAGAAGCTCTCGACCTCGGCCATCACCGCCTCCACGTCCTTCCATGGATCGGCCGACGAGCCATCCACAACGTAGACGAGGACGCGCGTACGCTCGGCGTGGCGCAGGAAGCGGTGTCCGAGCCCGGCGCCTCTGGACGCGCCCTCCACGAGGCCAGGGATTTCGGCGATGACGAAACGGCCACCTTCGGATTCGGCCACTCCCAGCGACGGATCCAGCGTGGTGAACGGATAGTTCGCCACCTGTGGCCGCGCTGCAGTGAGCGCGGCCAGCAGTGACGACTTGCCCGCATTCGGCGCCCCCACCAGGCCGACGTCGGCGATCAGCTTCAGATCGAGGATGGCGCTGAGCTCCTCGCCTTTCAACCCGGGCTCGGCATAGTCGGGTGCGCGCCGCCTCGAGCTCTTGAAGTGCACGTTGCCGCGACCGCCGGCGCCGCCTCGCGCCACTACAGCGGTGGCTCCCGGGTGGGCGAGGTCGGCGATCAGCCCGCCTTCAGAGTCGAGCACCAGCGTGCCGACCGGCACCTCGAGCACCAGGTCGGCGCCGGTGCGGCCTGTCTTGCGTCCGCCCGCTCCATCCGCGCCGGGTGCGGCCTGCCAGCGCGACCTCCGTTTGTAGATGGACAGGTCGGTGAGCTGGGTAGTCGCCTTCAGCGCGATCGAACCACCGTGCCCCCCGTCGCCTCCATCCGGACCGCCGCGGGGTACGAAGGGTTCGTGGCGGAAGGAGGATGAGCCGCGACCGCCGTGCCCGGCGCGCAGGACCACGTGCGCCGAATCGACGAACGCCCGGCCGCGACGGCTGGTGGCTTTACCGCGTGACGATGCTGACGCGCCGGCCGTCCTTGCCCACCCGCTCGTATCGAACCTGGCCCGGGACGAGTGCGAACAGGGTGTGGTCGCGGCCCAGTCCGACCCCGGTGCCGGGGGCGATCCTGGTCCCGCGCTGCCGGACGAGGATCGCGCCGGCGTCCACAGCCTGCCCGGCGTAGATCTTCACACCCAGCATCTGCGGGTTGGAGTCGCGACCGTTCCGGGAGGAGCCGCCGCCTTTCTTGTGTGCCATCTGTTTATTTGGTGTCCTGCTTCTTGCGGGCAGCGCGCTTCGGCTTCTCCGCCTCTGCCTCTACCGTCGTCTCGGTCTCCGCCTCGGCAATGACTTCCGCCTTCGCCGCGGGCGCCTTGGCGCCGCGTTTCGATGACGGCTTGCCCGTAGAGCGCTTGGTCTCGGTCTCGACCTCGGTTCCGGTCGCCACAGTCAGCCCGCCGACCGCCAGGATCTCCAGACCCGTGTAGTCCGCGCGGCCGCCCCGATGCACCCGCACGCGCTTCTTGGACTTGTATCTCAGGGTCTCGATCCGCGGGCCGCGGCTGTGCGCCAGCACTTTGGCGTCGACGACCATCCCCGCGATTGCGGGCGAGCCGACGTTGATATCGGAGCCGTCGCGCACGAGCAGCACGCGATCCAGCTTCACCGACGAGCCGGGCTCGGCGGCGAGGCGGTCGACCAGGACCTTGTCTCCCGGCGCTACGCGGTACTGCTTGCCGCCGCTGACGACGACGGCCGACAGCGATGCATCAGGCTTGGGCACGAAGGGTGATATTACCGGAGAGGAGGGGTCGCGGTTGGACCAGCAGCGGGCGGCGAAGCATCACCGACTGGACCAGGCCGAG
>Ga0209283_10000624_pt1 | contig 17838 bp, 23 predicted proteins | sample CZO8metaG_2_FD_188354 | JGI IMG/M metagenome (GOLD analysis project Ga0209283, IMG submission 188354) | Vadose zone soil microbial communities from the Eel River Critical Zone Observatory, Northern California, USA - CZOApr15con2H1.8 metaG... | ecosystem: Environmental > Terrestrial > Soil >...
AGGGGCGGAGCCCGCTGGTGGTGGCGGCGGACACGTATCGCGCCGCGGGCATCGAGCAGATGCTGGCGTGGGCCGAGCGCGCCGGGGCGGCAAGCGTCGCCGGGAAGCCGGGGGCGGACCCGGCCGCGGTCGTTTTCGATGGCGTCCGCCACGCGCGCAGCCGCGGGAATGACGTGGTTCTGGTCGACACCGCCGGCCGGCTCCAGACGCAGCGCAACCTGCTCGAGGAGCTGGCGAAGGTGGGACGAGTCACGACCAAGGCCCTGGACGGCGGCGCCTACGAGTCGCTGCTCGTACTGGACGCTGTTTTGGGGATATCGAGTCTCGCTCAAGCCCGCGCGTTCCATAAGGCGATCCCCATGACCGGCCTCGTGCTAGCCAAGCTCGACGGCAGCGCGAAGGGCGGCTCGGTGGTCGCGATCGAAAACGAGCTGGACGTCCCGGTGAAGCTGGCCGGAGTGGGGGAGGGCATCGAAGACCTGGAACCGTTCGAGCCCGAAGCATTTGTCCGTTCACTATTCGACGATTGAACGGAATTCACTAGCTATTCCGTCTTCTGAATGGGTAGTCGGGGGTTCAGGATGACTCGACAGGGCCCGGACGGTACTATGCGGATTGGGAGATTGCGCAGATGAGCACCGCGACAGCGCCCCGGCTTGATGCAACGGTGGCTGAGGCCAGGAAGCTTGTACACATCGGCCTGCTTGGCGCCACCGGGCTGGCAAAGAGTCGCTGGATTGTTGCTGGCGTCATGCTCGCGATCGTCGGCTTTGGGATCGCCCTGCTTATCAAGGACACCGACGAGGTTCGGTTGAGATTGGCTGTCGCGCCCATCGACGACGAGCCGGTAACTCCAGACGAACGCGCTACGCTTGATGCCGCCCGCTCCGAGCCAGACATTCCGTGGGACCAGGCTAAGAAGGAGTTGACGGGCCGCGCCGGGAGCGCTACGACTACCTGACCGCGCCGCCCGGTTGGCAGATCACCGTCAAACAGAGTGTCCTCAAAGGCCTTAGTCGACTACGACCAGCGGATCGGGATCGCATTGTGACTGCGATCGAGAAACTTCCGGACGGAGACGTACGTCGTCTAGAGGGCGGACATGACGAATGGCGGCTACGTGTTGGCAGCTGGCGCGTAATCTTCACGATCAACAACAAAGCTCGCCTGATCATCGTTTTGTTGGTTTCGGGTCGGGGCGATGCCTACAAGCGACGGTAAAGAGGGCCTCCACGAGACCATGAATCCTGAAGCCAGGGCGTGGCACGGCTGGCCTGGTTCCCGTCCAACATGACTCGCCGCCATGCCGCTCGCTGACCCTCACTGCCACACGGTCGCGTCCGATGGCATGGTGACGCCGGCTGAGCTCGTCGAAGCCGCCGTGAAGGCGGGCCTCGACCTGATCGCGATCACAGACCACGACACGATGGCCGCCGCTCGCGACGTGAAGGAGCGGGGCGAAGCCGCCGGGCTCGCGGTCGTGATGGGGCAGGAGACGACTACAGCGTGGCCGGCGCAGACCCACATCCTCGGCTGGTTTCTGGAAAAGCCCATCAACCGGTCGATGTCCGTTGGGGACACCGTGAAGGCGATTCGGGACCAGGGTGGGCTCGTGATCATCCCCCACCCTTTCATGCCCACGTACTTCGCCTCGATCCAGCCGGACATGCTGCGCCGTCTCATCGAGAGGGAGCCGGTCGACGGCATCGAAGTCCTGTTCACCGCGCCCGCGGGCGCGCGCCGAAGGCGTTTGCTCGATCAATTCGTAGACGCGAATCGCGGGCGGCTGGGAGCGTTGATCGGCTCCAGTGACTGCCACTTCGGACGCCACGACATTGCGCAGGTCGTGACCGCCTACGAAGGCGACTTCCGGAACGCCATCCTTGAGCGCAAGACCACGCCGCGCCGAGGTCCTGCGGCGAATTCCAGCGTGCCGATCGGTATGGCATTACGCCAACAGTGGCGGTCGCTGGTCGACCTCCCGGTGAGGCGACTCCGCGGACAGGTTTAGCGCACATCTGACAGATGTGCAGAGCTACGCTTCGAACATGAGAGGCGCGGGTGAGCTGATAAGAGAAACAGTCCTCTCCTGGCCCGGAGTGGAGGCCGTGCCACACCGCTTCGGGGGCACCGAGTACCGCTACGGACGCAAGGAGATGGGCCACGTCCACGGTGATCGTCTGGCGGACCTGCCACTCCCCCGCAAACTTCACGACGAAGTGATCGCCGCCGGCAAGGCTGAGCCCCATCACGTCCTGCCCGAGACGGGTTGGGTCAGCTGCTGGATGAAGAGCCCGGAAGACGCCGAAAACGTGATCGACCTCTTCCGCGTCCAGTACGAGCGCTACAGCGTCGCCAGGCGGGATTAGGTCGGGCGGTCTTCCAGGCCGAGGCCGAACATCGCCTCCAGGTCGTGAGCCGAGAACTGCTGAAACGCGACCATCGTCTGCGTGCGCTCGATGCCGTCGAGCTTGGTCAGTTGCTGCGTCACCACGTCGGCGAGCTGCTCGTGCTCGCGCACACGCACGATGGCGACGAAATCCCACTCGCCCGTGACCGTGTAGACCTCTGACACACCCGGCACATCGGCCAGCTTCGGCCCGAGGCTCGTCAGGCCGGCTCGCGTCGATTTGACGAGCAGGACAGCGGTCAGCATCTGTGTCAGGTCACCGCAACGGGCGTCATCCCGCCGTTGGCCTGGCCGTACGCCCAGACGTCCATGTCTCCGTATGTGAGGCCGTTGTGACCGAGGATCGTGCAGACATGCGTCCGGTGGTCGTTGCCATGGTGCAGCGCCTGGATCAGAACCACCCAGCTGTGCAGCATGAAGCGCTCGTCCTGATACCCCGATTCGTGCGCCTCCTCCGGAGTGATCCGAGGCGCGATCTCGATCAACTTGTCGCCGCTTCGGACCGCATGCTCTCGCAGAGCCGCGATGCCCGGGAACTTGTCATCCCGCTCGTTGATCTGCGGCTCGCCGCCGCCCAGCCGCTTGATGTACCTCTGCTCCGCAGCCAGCAGGTGCAAGAACGTCGCCGCAAGAGTCCCGTAGGTTCCTGGGGAGGTCATCTGCAGCTGCTCGTCAGAGAAGCCGCCGCACACATCGAGAAGATGCATGTTCGCCCACTTGTTGTATCGGAACGCCTCGACCAGTAAGGGCTCCATGGCGAAATACTAAGACTTGCTAGACTGTCAAGGCATGCGCCTTGACACCCTCGCGGCGAGGAGCCGCCATCTCGCCCTGTACGAACGCTACGGAGCGTTGCTCACCAAGCACCAGCAAGGGGTCCTCGAGCTGTCCCTGAGGAGCGACTGGTCGCTCGCGGAGATCGCTGATCACCAGGGCACCTCGCGCGCTGCGGTGCACGACATCGTCAAGCGATCGGTGGATGCGTTGGAGGAGTACGAGCGGCGGCTGGGCCTCCTGGCCGAAGCGGGGAGGCGGCGCCGCAAGGTCGCGTCGCTCGAGCGGGAGCTCGCAGGCCTGAAGCGCCGCGTCACGGAGCTCGAAGCGTAGATGTTCGAAGCGCTAGGTGACAGGCTGGCGGCCGCGCTCAAGAAAATCTCAGGCCGCGGCGTGCTCCCCCCCGAGGACGTCGAGGCCGGCCTCCGCGAGGTGCGGATGGCGCTCCTGGAGGCCGACGTCAACTTCAAGGTCGTCAAGGAGTTCGTCGACCGCGTGCGGGCCCGACTCGTCGGCGTCGAGGTGGCGCCGGGCCTCACCGCACCGCAACAGGTAGTGAAGGCCGTGAATCTCGAGCTCGTCGAGCTGCTCGGAGGGAATTCCGAGGGGCTGCGCTACTCCCCGGCCCCTCCGACCGTGCTCATGCTCGCCGGCCTGCAGGGGTCGGGGAAAACGACCACTGCGGTCAAGCTCGCGCTGCTCGCGCGGCGCGAGGGCCACAAGCCGATGGTGGTCGGGCTCGACCTCCGCCGCCCGGCTGCCGTGGAGCAGCTCAGGATCCTGGCCAACCAAGAAGGCATCGTGTTCCACTCGGGCAATGGAGGCGTCGAAGAAATCGCCCGCGCCGCCCTGAGCGAGGCCTCGAGGCTTGGTAACGATGTCGTGGTCCTGGACACTGCGGGCCGCTTGCACATCGATGCCGAGCTGATGGACGAGCTCAAGCATCTCAAGGCTGCCGTGCAGGTGACGGAAACGCTGCTCGTCGCCGACTCCATGACGGGCCAGGAAGCGGTCAAGGTGGGGGAGGCGTTCGCAACCGCGGTCGGTCTCGACGGCGTGATCCTCACCAAGCTCGACGGCGACGCGCGCGGCGGCGCCGCCCTTTCGTTGCGCCTGGCGACCGGCCAGCAGATCCGCTTCGCGGGGACGGGCGAGCGACCCCAGGACCTCGAGGTGTTCCACGCCGAGCGCATGGCGTCGCGCATCCTCGGGATGGGGGACGTCCTCAGTCTCATCGAGCGCGCAGAGCGAACCATCGACCAGGAGGTCGCGAAAGAGGTGGAGAGCCACATGCGCTCCGGCCACCTCAGCTTCGACGACTTTCTCGTCCAGGTTCGCCAGCTGCGCAGCCTGGGCTCACTGGAAGGCATTCTCGAGATGGTGCCGGGAGGGGCGAAGCTAAAAAGCCAGGTGGCCGGCGCCGATACCGAGCGCGAGGTCCGCCGCATGGAGGCAGTGATCCTTTCCATGACCGCTCGCGAACGCACCCATCCCGAGATCATCGATGGCGCCCGCCGGCGCCGGATCGCCCGCGGCAGCGGCCTGCAGCCGGCGGATGTCAATCGGGTCTTGAAGGCGCGCGAGGCGATGCAGAAGATGGCCAAGCAGCTTGGCCTCGGTAACCGCGGCAGCAAAGCCGGCGCCGGCCGGCTGTTTGGACAAGGAGGTTCGGGTTGGTCAAGATAAGGCTGAGGCGGATGGGGGCCAAGAAGCACCCCTTCTATCGCCTCGTGGTGGCGGACTCGCGCTCGCCGCGAGACGGCCGGTTCATCGAGCACCTCGGGTACTACGATCCGATGACGGACCCGGTAAAGGTGAAGATCGACGTCGACAAAGTCGAGCGCTGGCTCCGGCAGGGCGCTCAGCCGAGCGAAGCCGCGCGGAGCCTTTTGAAGCGGGAGGGGATTCTTGAGCGACGCACAGAGAAGTCGACCACCGATCAGGCGTGACCCGCGGCGCGGCGGCTACAACCGCGGTTTCCGCCGTGAAGGTCCTTCCGGCCCGCCGGGGCCTGCTGTGGACTACCGGGCGCTGGTGGAGTACGTAGCGCGCTCGCTCGCCGAGAAGCCCGAGGAGGTGCTGGTGGAAGCATTCGAGCGGGGCGGCGGCACAGTCGCCATCAAGGTGAGACTTGCGGACGGCGACGTCGGCAGGTTCATCGGCAAGGCAGGACGCAACATCGAAGCGATCAGAACGCTGATTCGGGTCGCGTCGTCGCGCGACCACAAGCGTGTGTTCGTCGACCTCGCCAACCCCTCATTGACCGACTCCTCGTCGCGTCAACGCCGGGAGGATCATGCGGGAGGTACGCCCTCGTGATCCGTGTCGGACAGGTGACCGGCGCCTACGGGCTGGAGGGGGCTGTCAAGGTAATCCCCTTGACAGATTTCGAGGATCGGTTCAGTACCGGCGCTGCGCTGGTGCTCGACGGCTGCGAGCGCCACGTCGAATGGTGCCGGGCGAGCCAGCCAGGGCTGGTGGTGAAACTCCTGGGCATCGACAACCGCACGGTGGCCGAGCTGTTTCGGGGCCACTACCTGGAAGTTCCGGAGGCCGCCGGGCGCCCGCTTGGGGACGGTCGCTTCTACCACCACCAGGTCGTTGGGCTGCCGGTGCAGACCGGCTCGGGCCAGCACCTCGGCACGATCGCCGAGGTCCTGGAGCGGCCGGCCAACGACGTCTGGGTCAGCCGCGAGGGCGCCGTCGAGCACCTGATTCCGGCCACGCGGGACGCGGTGTTGGAGGTGGACCTCGAGGCGCGGCGAGTCGTCGTCGCGGACTGGCTGGTCGAGACCGAGGACGCATAGGGAGCTTTCGATGAGGTTTGACGTCGTGACGATCTTCCCGGCCATGTTCGGCCCCGTGTTCGAGCACGGCGTCGTGGGCCGTGGCATCGAGCGGGGGATTGTCGAGGTCTATACCCACGACCTTCGTGACCACACTCACGATCGCCACCGGCAGGTGGACGACATGCCCTTCGGCGGCGGCCCTGGCATGGTCCTCAAGCCAGAGCCGGTCTTCGAGGCGGTGGATTCGATCCGCACTCACAATCGCGGGCCGGTCGTGCTCATGGAACCTTGGGGCGAGCGTCTCGACCAGAACCTCGCGACAGAGCTGGCGTCGGAGGCGGGCTTGATCATCGTTTGCGGCCGATACGAGGGCATCGATGATCGAGTGCGGACCGGCCTGGCAGCGCGCGAGATATCGATCGGCGACTATGTGCTCAGCGGGGGCGAGATACCCGCGATGGTGCTGATCGACGCGGTGGCACGTCTGCTGCCGGGCGTCGTGGGCGATCCCGAGTCGCTGACGCAGGACAGCTTTTCGATCGAGCCCGCCGGGTGGCCCCAGTTCACGCGTCCCGCAGACTATCGGGGGTTGATGGTCCCCGACGTGCTCCTTTCCGGTGACCACGCCCGCATCAAGCAATGGCGCCGCCGCCAGGCGGCCGAACGAACTTCCGCCCATACCAAGGAGTTGAACAAGACATGAACGTCATCCAGCAGCTCGAGAAGGAGCAGCAAAAGGAAAAGGTCCCCGCGCTTCGCGCGGGCGACACGGTCAAGGTGCACGCGAAGGTCGTCGAGGGCACGCGCGAGCGCATCCAGGTGTTTGAAGGCACGGTCATCCGCGTGACCGGCGGCGGCCTCCGCCAGAACTTCACGGTGCGCCGCGTGACCCACGGCGTCGGAGTCGAACGCACCTTCATGATCCATTCGCCGCGCATCGACAAGATCGACGTCCTCCGACACGGCGACGTCCGCCAGGGCCGGCTCTACTACCTACGCGGCAAGGTCGGCAAGGAGGCGCGCATCCGCGAGCGCCGCCAGCTCACGCGCGAGCCGGAAGGCGAGGCCGGCGCGAAAGAGAACGGTGAGGAGGAGTCCGAGGAGTAGGACTCCCTCCCCCTGGAGGGGGGAGGGTTGGGGAGAGGGGTTGGAGCCCTTGTTAACGAAGCCTGGTGCCTGATGCCGTTCGTCGGTAATCTCCCTGCATGACGCGGCCGATGCTGTGGAGATACGAGCGGATGGCCGGGGCCATGGGTTACTCCGTGGTGGCGGGCGTGGACGAGGTCGGAATGGGGCCCCTCGCTGGACCGGTCGTGGGCGGCGCCGTGGTGCTGGCGATCGGGACGCGGATCCCAGGCCTCGATGACTCCAAGCTGCTCACGGCCGACGAGCGTGAGCGGCTGGACAGATTCATCCGTCGGCGCGCAATCGCGGTCTCGGTCTGCGCGGTCGACCACGCCCAGGTCGACAGGCTGGGTCTGATCAAAGCCCGCCACCTCGCCACCGCAGGGGCGGTGGCAGGGCTCCAGGTGCCGGCCGAGTACCTGCTCGTCGACGCGTGGGACGTGCCCGAAGCGCCGCTTCCGCAGATGGCGGTCGTGAGGGGCGACCGGACGTGCGCCTCGATCATGGCCGCCAGCATCGTCGCCAAGGTCGCCCGCGACCAGACCATGATCGAGTACGACCGGATCTATCCGGGTTATGGCTTTGCCGGGCACAAGGGCTACGCCACGCCCCAGCATCGGGCCGCGATCCGGCGCCTGGGTCCCAGCCCCATCCATCGGACCTCGTGGGCGCCGTTTCGAGGCCTCTCGGCAAACTAGAGCTCGGGCGCGCCGGCGAGAAAGCGGCGGCCGAGCTCCTCAAGCGTCGCGGCTACGAGGTGGTCGGCGCGGGCTTCACGGCCCGCCGGGGCGAGATCGACCTCATCTGCCGGCGAGGCGGGGAGCTGGTGATCGTCGAGGTCAAGACGAGGACCACCGAAGCCTTCGGGACGCCATCCGAGGCAGTGGGCCCGCGCAAGCGCCGGGCGCTCGCGGCGGCCGCGGCCGAGTACAGGTTGCTGGCGCGCTGGAAGGGCCCGATCCGCTATGCGGTCGTGGGCCTGGTCGGCAAGCCGGATGGTGGATTCGACAGCGAGCTCATCGAGGACCCTTTCGAATAGCGTCAGGTTTCCGAGATGCTGCCCTCGAACGCACGCAGTCTCGCATTGGCGAACGTGAGCAGGACGGCGACGAGCACGCACCCGGCGGCGACCAGCAGAAAGCCTCCTAGGATCATCGCGGCGCCGACAGCCGGGGTCGAAGGAATCGGCCCCAGGTTCGCGGCGCCGGCCGCAGCCTGCTCGCCGAACAGGAACAGGGCAAGCGCTCCGATGCTGATGACCGAGAACCCAAGCGAGCCGCCAATCGAGGTGAGCGATCCGAGGACTCCGACCGACCTACGGTCATCCGTGGCTTCGAAGTGGGGATCGATGGCGCCGCCTGAAACCGAGATCGATACAAATCCGAATGCGAGCCAGACCCCGAAGATGACCAGCTCCAGCAGCTGGAGGGCGCCGCTCTTGCTGGTCACGGCGACCGCGACGCTGAAAACGAGCATGGCCGCGAGCACAACCGGTAGGGCGATGAGGACCTTCGCACGCAGCAGCTGCCACATCGTGAGCGGGGCCAGGCGCAGGAGCTGGAAGCCTCTGCGCTCGCTTGGGATCGAAGGAGTGGCGAGGGCCGAGGACATGAACATCGAGAGAAACGTGACCAACGCGACGTTGGACCAGAACCCGCTCAGGTTGCGGGCCGGCTGGGTGAGCGCGGCTGCATAACCAAGCGGCAGCAGCATCGCCGGGAGAAGCCTTGTCAATCGGCGCACGTCCCGGCGGAATCCAAGCCAATCCTTCCTGGCGATGGCTCGGTATGGAGACCCCTGGGCTCCCCACCTCGTGGGGAGCTCCGCCCGTGCCCGAAGGGCACCGGCGGTGAGGGGAGGGGCGAGCTTGATAGGCCTTCGCCGTCGCCAGACCGTGCTGGTGGCGCCGAAGACCCCGAGGCCGAACAGCAGCGTTCGCGCATAGAGCAGCTCCGCTGTGGCGACGAGGAGCGCGGCGAGGGCCAGCGCCGCGACCGTCCAGGCCAGAGCACCCGCCGTGTTGCCTTGCAAGCTCGCGCTCAGCGCATGCCCTGGCCACGTGGTCGGCAGCCAGTCGATGCGCTGCACGACAGACGTGAGGTTGGAGATATCAGGGGCGGCGCCTCTGCGACCGAAGGTCTTCCTCAGGTTTAGATTCCAGGCCAGGTACAGGCCCGCCCCGGTGAGACCCGCTACCGCCGCCGCCACGTCGCGGGCCAGCTTGGCCGGCACCCACCGCAGGATCACAGTCATCAAGATCGCTTGCAGCGCCGTGACGACCAGGACCTGGACGGCGATCAGAAGCAGCGCCATCGGAAAGTAAAACCAGGGCGCGCCGGCGCCGGCTCCAACTCCCAGGACAGCGGCGGCGAGGACGAAGCTGAGCAGCAGGTTGGCCGTCACGGCGATCAGGAGCCGCGCCACAAAGATGTCTCGGTTACGGACAGGCGCGACGACGAGCTGTAGCAGGTCGCGGCCGACGAAGAGCGACGCGATCACGGTTGGAAAGCCGACGACCAGCATCAGCAGGGAAAGGCCTGTGAAGCCCGCCGCCAGCAGCGTGTCGAGGGCGAAGGGCAGGAAATGGCCGGCGGTCGCCCCGATTGCAAAGGCGCCACCGCCAAGGAAAACACCCGCTACGAGGAGCGCGATCGCGATGATCACCAGCCGCGCCGGGTTGCGCTTGATGAGCCGATTGCGAGCCGCGAGGAGCTCCGTCCGCACGATGACAGGGAGGGCGCCGGCCATGATTACGAGTCCCCCTCAAGCAGCCGCTCGATCATCTCGCGCGATTCCGGCCCGGCTGTGAGCTTGAGGAACAGATCCTCCAGGTTGGCGCCCTCGCTCCCGGTCTGGACGCGCAGCTCATCCATGGTCCCGATGGCGACGATCCGGCCGCGGTCGATGATCGCGACCCGCCGGCACAGTGCCTGCGCCACCTCCAGGATGTGAGTCGACAGGAGCACCGTCGTGCCACGGGCGGCGAGCTCTTCGAGAAGGTCCTTGACCAGGCGCGCCGATCGCGGGTCGAGCCCGTTGGTGGGCTCGTCCAGCAGCAGCACCGAGGGCTCGCGGATGAGCAGCGATGCAAGGCCGATCTTCTGGCGCATGCCGTGGCTGTAGCTGCCGATCAGCTCGCCGTCCTTCTGGGCCAGGTCGAACAGGTTGAGGAGCCTTGCCTTCCGTTCTTCGCGTTGCGGGCCGCGCGTCATCCCGTACAGGTCCGCGACGAAATCGAGAAATTCGCGTCCGGTCAGGTGCGGATGGACAAAGGGCTCCTCGTCCAGGTAGCCGAGCCTCGCCTTCGCGGGCAGCGGCTGGGCCACGATGTCGATACCGTCGATGAGCGCAGTCCCCGACGTGGGCCGGAGCAAGCCGCACAGCATGCGCAGCGTGGTCGTCTTGCCCGCGCCGTTGGCGCCGAGGAAGCCGAAGATCTCTCCGCGGGTTGCCTGGAAGCTGACGCCATCGACGGCTGCGATCGTGCCGTAGCGCTTGACGAGCTGGCGCGCTTCGACTGCTGCCGACGATTGGTTGATGGCTGTCATGCCTAACGCAGGTTACAAGGGGCGCATCAGCGGAAGTGTCGATCCAGCTCCGATGCGTACGTGAGGCCCAGGCCATCCGCGGCGCGAAGCAGCCAATCTTCGATGCGCCTGTGACCACGAGGTGGTTCGCGCGAGACCAGGTGCTCGTCCATCAAGCCGGCGAGCTCCTGCGGCGTCAAGATCACGTCCTTCAAACGACGTCCCAACCCGCGCGCCGCGACGAGCGTGATCGCGGGCGATGTGAAAAAGATCCGGCGCCTGTGCTGGATGGCGATGGCGATGCTGTCGACGAGGTCGGCATACGTGATGATGTCCGGTCCGGCCGCATCGACGGTGACGCTTTCAGACTCGGCTGCGGCCCAGGTTGCGATTTCGGCCACGTCCTCGCCGGCCACCGGCTGCAATCGGTACGTGCCATGACCAGGGATGAAGAACACCGGGACCCGCCGCAGGAGCCAGGCGATGTTGTTGATGAGGATGTCGCCCGGCCCGAAGACCAACGTCGGCCTGACCACCGCCCACTGCAAGCCGGATTCGCGCACCACTTTCTCCGCCCGGGCCTTGCCGGCGTAGTAGTCGAGCGGGTCATCGAAGCGCGGGTTGCTCACGCTGATGTGGACGACCTTCCGTACACCGGCAGCTGTGGCGGCGAGCATCAGCCTCCGCGTGTTGCCGATCGCATCGCCGAAGCCGGTGCCCGCATACGGGAAGCGGACCCAGTAGGTGTTGTAAAGGACATCGACTCCGCGGAGGCTTTCGATCATGGCGTCACGGTCAGTGAATTGAAGCGGGACCACATCGACATCCATCTCCTCCGCGCTGGCGTGGCGTGGGTGGTTGGTCAGCGTGCGCACCCGCCGCCCATCGGCAACGAGCCGGCGTGCGATGAACCCGCCCGTGAAGCTGAACGCGCCGGTGACGGCGTCCAGTTCGGCCAAGTTAGAAGGGGAATCGAGTCAGTTGGTACGCGGGCGAGTCGGGTGTGACGTGTCCGGAGATGACGACTCGGGGTCGGTGCCTGACCGCTTCCGCCTGATGCACCTCCGGCCGCAGGCCGTTGAAGATCGGAAATCGCAGCGTGCCGTCGGGCGACCATTCCGAGTAGCGCACGCTGACGACCAGCTCCGGTCGTACCCAGCGCACCGGCCTCGTCATGATCGGTGGGGGGTCGAGGGGCGAGGTGTCGGTGGCAAGGTCGGCCAGCATTTCTCGTATCGACATCATCGCGGGCTCGTCGTACCCGCCCCCGACCGTCCCGCACGGCAGCAGCCGGCCGTCCTCGTGGTAGCCGACGAGCAGAGCCTCGAACGGTTTCTCACCCGTCCAGCCGATGACGACGAAGTCGTCGGACTTCACGGCCTTGACCTTCAGCCAGAAGGGACTGCGCTGCCCAGGCACGTATGGGCTCTGGATGTGCTTCGCAACCACACCCTCGAGCCCGCGCTCGAGGCACGCTTCGAACAATTCGACGCCGTCCTCCTCGATGTGGTCGGGGACGAAGATGTGGCCGCCGGCCTCGACCGCCTTGCGCAGACGTGCTCGTCTCCGTGCGAGCGGCTGGCGCAGCAGCGGCTTCTCATCGAGATACAGCGCATCGAACGCGAGGTACGCGACCGGAATCTCGTCTTTGCGAGCGGCGCCGCCGGCAAGACGCCTGCGCAGGCGGGTGTAATCGGGACGCCCATCCGGATCGGTGGCCACGAGCTCGCCGTCGATCACGCTGCCGGGGGGGACGCGAGCCGCGGCCGCCGTCACCTCGGGGAGGTCGGCGGTCACGTCGTTGAGGCCACGATCCTGGAGATGGACCTTGCCTTCGGGGTCGCGAAAGAGCATGCATCGGAGCCCGTCCCACTTGACCTCGAAGAGGTACTCGGGGGAGCTGAACGGAGCCTCGGCCGAGGCCGCTTGCATCGGGCGCAGCTCGGCGGGAAAGCTCTCGAGCTCGATCTGGAGCTGGTTCGAGTCCACGGCTCCAGATTAGCCTCGGTCGTCAGGAAGCTTTGCGGCGCGCCTTCTTCGCTTCTGGGGCTGCCCTCTCGCGCGCGGCGCGTGACTTCTTGGCGGCGTCGACCGATGCCCTCAAAGCCTCCATCAAGTCCATGACCTTCGCGGTCTGCGGAACCGCCGGCGCCTCGATGACCTCGCCGTCGATCTTGGCCTGGACCACCCTCATCACCGCCTCGCGGTACTCGTCCTTGTAGCGGGCGGGGTCGAAGGAGTCGGCGAGGCTCTCGATCAGCGCCTTGGCCATCTCGAGCTCCTTGGGGTTGATCTTGACATCGCCTTCGAGGCCCTTGAGCCCCTCCGCCGAGCGGATCTCGTCAGGCCAGTGGAGCGTGTTCATCAGGAGCACGTCGCCAGTCGCGTGCAGAGCGGCGAGACGCTCGCGATCGCGCAGCGCGATCTTCGCCACCGCCATTCTGCCGGTCGCTTCGAGCGCCTTCCGCAGGAGGTGGTAGGGCTTCTTGCCCAGCTCCTCTGGTTCTATGTAGTAAGCGCTGTTGTAGTAGAGGCCGGGCTCGATGTCATCGCTCGGAACGAATTCGTGGATGTCGATGCTGTGCGCGGTCGCCAGCGGCACGTTGTCGAGATCCTTCTCGTTGATGATGACGTAGCGGTCCTTGCCGACCTCGAAGCCTTTGAGGATCTCGCCGTACGCGACCTCGTGCTCGCCCTCTGGACACCAGCGCTTGTAGCTGATCGGCGAGCGATGTTCCGGGCACAGCTGCCGGAACGAGACCTTGGCAGTCGATTCGGTGGCGTTGTAGAGGCGGATGGGGATCGACACCATCCCAAACGAGACGACTCCTTTCCACATCGATCGGGGCATGGCGTCGAAGTTTACCTCCTTATCCGTCTCTGCTGGCTACTTTTCGTAGGTAGCTTGGATCCAGCCGCCAAGCACCTCATTGAAGGTTTGAGGGTCCTCGAGGTACGAGAGATGGCCCGTTGAGTGCAGAACCTCGAGGCGGGCGGCCGGCATCTCTCGGGCCGCCTGCTGCGCGTACCTCAATGGGAAATAGTCTCGCTCACCCCACACGAGCAGCGTTGGGGACGAGATCTCGTGCATGCGTCCCCACACCTTGTAGCCCGGCTCGGCCTCGTGAATCGCCACGCTGCGATAGACCTCGAATTGAAACCTTCCCGCCCCCGGCCGGCTCGCGGTCTCCAGCGCGTAGTCGAGCGCCAGCTGGCCGTGCGGGATGCGATATGGGTCGACGGCGAGCCGCCGGATCGTCCACTCCATCCGCCGTCGGGTCGGCCGGGCGCCCGCGGCCAGCCCGAGCAGGCCGCCGAGCACCGGATGGCGGGTGGCCATCACGAAGCCCGGCGGTCTGGGCCCCACGCCGCCGGCGTCGACGAGGACCAGGCCGGCGACACTTGGTCGCAAGCGCGCGAAGTGCAGCAGCGCCATGTACCCGCCGAGCGAATGGCCCACGAGCAGCGGCCAGTCGAACCGGTCCAGGAATTCGGCGAGCCATTCGAGCATTCGCTCCATCGTCCCGGGGCTTGGCCACGCTGGAATCGACGTCTCGCCGTGGCCGGGCATGTCGACCGCCACGACATGTCGTCGCGCTGCCAGCGCCGGCAGCGTCGGGTACCAGAGCGCGGCCGAGCCGCCCGAACCGTGCAGCAGCACGGCATGCGGCGAATCGGCTTGCCCGGCCGTGACCCAGTGCGTGCGCAGGCCCGCCACCTCGGCCTCGTGATGCTCGACCTCGACGCCGGCGGCGCGATAGAGAGCATCCCCGGCGGCCCGCAGCCGCGACGTGGCCGGCGATGCCTCAGGCGCCAATGTCCCGCCGCTCCATCACGATTGCGGAAGCGATCACCCCGACCACCACGATGACCAGCATGATCGCCAAACCAGTTTGGTCCACACCGGACGTGAGCGGCTGGCCGAACAGTTTGAATGCAGATAGGTCTTGTGCCCACGCCGGGAGCTTGAAGATGGGTCCGAGCTGGACGGTGAGGTAGCTTGCAAAGGCAAACGCACCGAGGATGCCGACGGTCGCGCGGGGGATCCTCGAGGCGAGGAGGGCGCCGACCGTTCCGAACACGAGCGTGAACGGCACCAGCATCAGCGAGGCCTCGGCGAGGCGTCGGTTGTTCAGGTCGATCGACTGGGAGTGGGCTTCGAGCCCGACGCCTACGCCGCTCGCCGCGGCGATGACCAGCGCCCCCAGCGTGAGCGCGATCAGGCGCTCGACGACCACACGAGGGCGGGATACCGGGGTGCTGAGGAGGAGCTCCAGTCGACCATCCGAATCCTCCGCGGTCCAGCGTGCGACCTGTGTGATCGCGAAGCCCGCCATGAGCAGTTGCGCGAATCCGAACCAGATGAAGCCCAAGAACGACGCGTAAATGTTGCCGTTCACAAAGATGGCGAAGTAGGGAGCGAGCTCCGGGATGGCAAGGAGAGGCTTGACGATCGCCTTGGTGAGCAGGACGAAGACGGCCCCCAATGCCGAGAGGCCTACGGTCCAGACCAGAAGGCTGAACCGACGCTCATACAGGTCGCGCACGACGGGAACGCGCCAGACGGGCGATCTCGACATCTCGTAGCTGGGGCGCCGAGCAGTGGTGGGCAGGCCGATCAGCGGCGACCCGACGTCGCGATAACGGAATGCGAACGCCGCCAGCGAGGCGGCTGCGACGGCGATGCCGAGCAACAGCAGTGTGGCCGGCACGTCGAGGGTTCCTCCAGGCGCCAGGGGAGAGCTCTGGTCGTAGTAGTGAAAAGGCGACAGCCACCGCCAGCGCACCAGCTCGTCGAACGTCCGGCTGAGGCTGTTGATCAGGAAGAGGGCGAGAAAAAGCATCCCGGCAAAAGCGGTCGTGTTGCGTGCGCTCGTGAATTGCGCGACGAGCAGTGTCAGCGAGTAGCAGCAGACGCCGAGCGCCGCGAGCGCCGCGGCCGCCTCCAGCGTCGTCACCGGGCTGAATGTCTCGCCACCGCTCGCGACACCCACCAGCAGACCCGCGCTCGCCGCCAGGGCTGCGACGATGGCGGCGGTCGCGAAGGCGGCGAATCGAGCCGCGATCATCCGGGGTCTCGAAAGCCCGCTCGCCAGGAGCGCCTGGACGATGCCCCGCTCCTCGTCGCCGCGCACCGCGCCGCTGGCGGCGGCGAGGCCCCAGATCGCAAACACGATTGCGAAGAATCCAAACGCGCGCCACTGGACGTAGCCACCGACGGTGTCGGGGCGGGTCGGGAGTTGGATGATCACCGAGAACTGCGCGGCGAGGACCGATATCGAGCGCCCGAAGGCCTGGCGCTCGGCCTGGGTGCGACCAGCGATCTGATAGAAGCCGACTGACTGGAGGAGCGTAACGAGGAACGCGACGGCCCCGAAGCCCGCGACTCCCCATCGGCCCAGGCGTAGGGCCAGGAGGTACGCGGCCATTACGGGGTCATGGCTTTCGCCGGTGCGGTTTCCCTGTAGTACTCGAGGAATATCTCCTCGAGGCTGGGCTCGTGGCTGACCAGGTTGGTCACGGTCGAGCCGCGGAGGGCGTCGAGCAGTGGCTCGAAGCTGCCTTTGACGATGCACCTGACCGTGTCGGCGGCGGCGACCACGTCTTCGACTCCGGCTGCGGAGCGGATCGCCTTGACGGGCACCTCGGTTCCGGGTGCGAACTCGAGCTCCACATGGTGGAAGCGGATGGCGTGCAGCTCGTCCAGGTCCGCGATCGTCACCAACCTGCCCGCGCGGATGATCCCGACCCGATCGCACATGCGCTCGACCTCGGAGAGGATGTGAGAGGAGAGGAAGACAGTCGATCCGCCCTCACGCGCTTCGGACAGGAGGGCGAAGAATTCCTGCTGGTTCAAAGGATCCAGCCCGCTGGTCGGCTCGTCGAGGATCAACAGCTGCGGTTGATGCATGAAGGCGAGCACGATGGCCAGCTTCTGTTTGTTGCCGCTCGAGTATTCGCGGAAGCGGCGGCTGAGGTCGAGGTTGAATCGTTCCGCAAGTGTGCGCACGCGCTTGAGGTCGGCGCCGCCCCTCAGCGCGCCAAGGTAGGCCACCACTTCTGAGCCGCGCAGGCTGCCGAACTGCGGCATCTCTCCGGGGATGTAACCGACCTTGCGCTTGACCGCGACGTAGTCGTGGACGCAGTCGAGCCCGAAGATCTGCGCCGCACCCGCCGTGGGCCTGATGAGCCCCATCAAGCAGCGGATGGTCGTGCTCTTGCCGGCGCCGTTCGGGCCGAGGAAGCCGAAAACCTCCCGCTGTTCGACGTGAAGGTCGAGGTCGAACAGGCCCCGACCGAGGCCGTAGTTCTTCGACAGCTTCGAAGTGCGAATCGCCGCGACGTCCATCGTGGCTGCATATTAGTGAGCCATGAGGCTTGGTGACCTCGAGCTTTACATCCTCATCGCCGGGCGGTGGAAGGCCGATGGCGGGCTGATGTTCGGTGTCGTCCCCAAGGTTCTGTGGGAAAAGCTGAAGCCGGCCGACGGCAACAACATGATCGACTGCGCGTGTGTGGGTTTGATTGCGCGTGTGAACGGACGGGTGATCGTGTGCGAAACCGGCATCGGCACCAAGCTGAGCGAGAAGCGCGCGCGACAGGTCGTCTTGCGTGAGCCGGAAGGACTGCTGCACTCGCTGAAGAAGGTTGGTATCCGACCCGATGAGGTCGACGCGGTGATCACGACTCACCTGCACTGGGACCACGCGGGCGGACTCACCCGGCTCGAGGGCGGCTGCCTGGAGCTCACGTTTCCGAAGGCGCGCCATTTCATCCAGCGCAGCGAGTGGGACTTCGCGCTGCATCCGGATGTGCGCAGCCAGTCCGGATATGTCACCGACGACTTCACTCCTTTGGAGGATGGGAACCACCTGGTCGAGTTCTTGGATGGGGATGCGGAGGTTCTGCCTGGGGTCCACGTGCGTCACGTCGGCGGCCACACGCCGGGCAGCCAGGTCATCGTTCTGCGCTCGGGCGAGCTGGCGTGCGCGGTGACCGGCGACCTCGTCTGCCAGACGCCGCACCTGCGCGTGCCGTGGACGATGTCGGCCGACCTCGAGCCGCTGCGGGTGCTGGAGGAGAAGGCGCGGCTGTTCGACGAGGCGCAGAAGCATCGCTGGCTCTTGGTGCTGAGCCATGAGCCGGACCAGCCCGCGGGGTACCTCGAAGAGGACGGTCGCTGGCGTCCGGAGCCGCGCCTAGCCTGATCTCG
>Ga0209283_10000630_pt1 | contig 17814 bp, 15 predicted proteins | sample CZO8metaG_2_FD_188354 | JGI IMG/M metagenome (GOLD analysis project Ga0209283, IMG submission 188354) | Vadose zone soil microbial communities from the Eel River Critical Zone Observatory, Northern California, USA - CZOApr15con2H1.8 metaG... | ecosystem: Environmental > Terrestrial > Soil >...
CCGCGGGAACTGCGTGAAGAGGTCCTATCCCTGACCCACGAGTCTCTCGGTCAAACCTGACCAGATCCCTCCGTCGCTCCGGCGAGGCGGCCCTCGCAGGCGTAACTCGGTCCAAAAAACAGTTGTAATAGGACTAACTATTGGGATTCGCGAGCCTTCATTCGCTTCTCCAGCTCTTCCTGAGACACATCCTCCACGTGTGTGGCAATCCACCATTGGTTGCCGTGAGCATCTTTGACGCCTCCGGTCCGGTCTCCGTAGAACTGGTTGGACGGCTCTCTCAGAGAAGTTGCGCCGGCCTTGAGCGCTCGCTTGTAGGCTGCATCAACATCGTCCGTATAGACGTTAATCATGGCGGAAAGAGCCGGGAACTCCGGGTTAGCATCGCTTAGCATTAGGATCGAGTCGCCGATCGTCAGCTCGGCATGGATCACTCGACCATCAGGACCCTTGTACACTTCCTCCTCCTGCGCGTTGAACACTTGCTTGAGAAATTCAATCAGCCTCGGTGCTCCTTCGACAGTCACGATAGGAGTAAGGGAATGATAGCCCTCAGGAATCGGCTTCACTTTACTAGTAACAGATTGCATGGTCATAGACGATCCGGTCTTCGGTTGATAAAAGCGTAACTGAGATACAGCCACTCTTGCGGCTCACGTTCCACAAAACCGCGCATCGGTCAGTTAACTGTCGAAATGGCCCCCATCGATCGAAAGGTCTAATATTCGCAGCTCTGAAGACCCCCAGTGAGGTTGTGCAAGATGAACCCGACAGATTTCTCAGTGGTCCGTCACAATCTCCAGTCTGCTTAGATGCGAACCTTCGCTTTGAAGCGAATTGGAACAGTTACTGAATCCCCTGGTTTCTTTGCATGTGCGGTACCAGCGTTGATGAAAAGAGTAGACCATGTCAGGAAGAGAATTGGCGTCTGCTCGGAGCTTCTGGAAACGCAAGAATATCCGAGATGGGCGCAGAAGCCGGTATGTCGAGGTGGAGGAGGTCTCCCTTGACAGTTTACGAGCGGACGCTGTAGAAAACGGACTAGTCGACGAAGTCGTATCTGTCCTAGCGACTGGCAAAGAGGCTGACGTGTATGTTGGCCTTTGGAAGAAAATTCCACTAGCATTGAAAGTATACCGGTTGCACAAGACTCCCCACAAGAAAAGGTCCGCGATCGGGTACTCGGTCGATCGTATGGGCCAGATCGCGGCGAACGAGTTTACAATGCTCGAAAAGGCCTATCGCGCCGGCATACCAGTTCCGACTCCGGCAAGGAGAGCGGACAACATGTTTACGATGAGATTCCTTGGAGACGAGACCAAAGCACGCCGCATTAGGGACTTGGACCTTGACGAGCCTGAAAAATACGCAGGAGAGGCGCTCGGGATTGTCGAGAAGCTTCTTGACGCTTTCATCGTTCACGGCGACCTGTCAGAGTACAATTTGTTACTTTTTCGCGATCGCATTTTCGTCATTGACTTTCCCCAGGCAGTAGACCTCTCCTCCCGGCCCAACCGGCACAGAAGATTCGAAGAAGCCAAACCGCTGTTGCGTCGAGACTTGGAAAATGTGGCCCGTTATTTTTCGCAGTATGATGTCGAAGTCGATGCTTTGGCAGAATATGAGCGGCTTACGACTAGATTTTGAGAGAGAACATCTCGACTAGCTAACAGGTTGCTAGAACACGGGTGCGGTGCTGATGTCAATACCCTTCGGCGTCATCTCGTAGTAGTAACCCCGTGAGGGAGGGGACGTCTTGCCCATCTTGACAAGCCTCAAGGTTCCACCATGGCTGACCCCTTCGTTCTTCCGTTTCTCCATATCCAAGACAATATCAGCGAAATTAACCATCGCATTCTCAATCGTCTCGTCCAGGACATGAGTATGGAGAGTCGCGATACCGATTGACTTTGCGAATCGGGTAGCGTACTTCAGGACCTGTCCGTACTGGAAGACCTTCTTCGCCTCGACCATGAGGAAAAAGGGGGTCAGAGAGTCCATTATTCCCATCGTCTTCTTACCAAGATGTTTCAACGTGAAACTTCTACCCTGTGCGATAAGGTCAGAGAACTTCATCGTACTGTCGACGATCTGTTCAGGTTGATCCAAGGGATATGCTTCTGCAAGCCTCTCAACCCCCAATGCGAACATGTCGACAAAGGAGAGCTTCCCTTCAGACTCATACTGGCCCACGTCCACGCCCCAAGCAGCAATGCTGTCTTTGATGTCCTCCGCGGACTCGTCAACAGCGAAGTATTGAACTCGAAAGTCACGTTCTAGCGCCGCAGCGGCTATCTGCTTTACAAGAGTCGACTTTCCGCTACCCACCGGGCCTGTTATTCCGACGGCCGAGGGTCTAGGAAACCCGCCTCCTAGAAGGTCATCGAGGACCTTGATCCCGGTCGGCTCCAAAGCCGTCACTACAGAACGCTTTCGGTTTCGCCCAGTTAAGCGGATTGTACCCTTTGCCAGTTCAGATTAGAGCACTGCGCCATGTTTTCAGGTACACTCTTATTTCGGGTACGACCACACCAGAGTGTTCCTAATGCCTAGACTTGTGGCTCCCTATGGCTCCTGGAAATCACCCATCACCGCAGACCTCCTCGCCTCGACATATGTCGCCCTCGACGAGCTTAGTATTGACGGCGATGATGTTTACTGGAACGAGCTTCGCGCGAATGACAAGGGCCGGAACGTAATCGTCCAGAGAAAGCCAGACGGCACGCGGACGGATATCACTCCTCCAGGTTTCAGCGCTCGAACAAGAGTTCACGAATACGGAGGTGGATGCTACCTCGTCCAGAACGGAACAGTCTTTTTTTCCAACTATAATGACCAGCGTCTCTACCGTCAAGACTCTGGCGGAGATCCAACGCCCGTTACGCCTCCAGTAGACATGCGATACGCGGACGGCATTATTGACAAGAAGAGAAACTGCATTATCTCAATACGCGAAGACCATACTGTCAAGACAGGACAAGCAGTCTCGACCATCGTCAGCCTCGATCTAGAGAAGATCGGCGAAGGGAAAGTCCTCGTCTCCAGAAACGACTTCTACTCAACACCCCGCCTGAGCCCTAACGGGTCCAAGCTCGCCTGGCTCACCTGGAATCATCCGAACATGCCTTGGGATGGAACCGAGCTCTGGGTTGCTGATGTCAAGCCCGATGGTTCTCTGGGAAAATCTGAGAAGGTGGCGGGCGGATTGGAAGAATCCATCTTTCAACCGGAATGGTCCCCGGACGGCATCCTATACTTCAGCTCCGACCGGACAGGATGGTGGAACCTCTATCGCTGGCACAACAACCAGATTGAACCTCTCTATCCGATGGAGGCTGAGTTCGGCCTCCCCCAGTGGGGGTTCGGACACCACACTTTCGCCTTCGACTCTTCCAATCATATTATCTGTGCCTACACAAAGGACGGACTCTGGCATCTAGCCAGCCTCAACCCGACAAAGAAAACACTCAAACCCATAGAGACCCCGATCAACCAACTCCTCTGGGGCAACCTAGCCACCAAAAACGGAATCATCTATATCATCGGAGGATCAGCCACCGAACCCTCGTCCGTGGCCCAGATTGACCTCTCATCGAAAGAGACACAGATTCTACATCGTTCACGAGAGATCACTATTGGCAAAGAATACCTCTCGGTCCCGGACGCGATCGAGTTTCCAACTGAAAATAGACTGACCGCCTTCGCGTTCTTCTATCCCCCGAAGAATCCTGATTACGAGGCACCACGCGAGGAAAAACCGCCTCTCTTAGTCGTGAGTCATGGCGGCCCCACCAGCGCCAGTCCATCCACTCTACGCTACGAAATACAATACTGGACAAGCCGTGGCATCGGAGTCGTAGACGTCAACTACGGCGGCAGCACTGGACATGGTAGGGAGTATCGGAAAAGACTCAATGATCAATGGGGAATCGTTGACGTTCAAGACTGCGTCAATGCCACTCGATATTTGACCAGCCGTGGACAAGCTGATGGAGAGAGACTTGGGATCCGCGGAGGAAGCGCGGGAGGCTACACAACCCTCTGCGCCCTCGCCTTCACAAACACATTCAAGGTAGGAGCAAGCTACTACGGCGTTAGCGACCTAGAAACCCTAGCCAAGGACACCCACAAATTCGAATCCCGATACCTCGACAAGCTAGTTGGACCCTACCCTGAACGCCGGGACACCTATCGTGCAAGATCACCCATAGACCACATTGACGGAATTTCCGCCGCTCTAATCCTGTTCCAAGGACTAGAGGACAAAGTCGTGCCACCTGACCAGTCAGAGAAGATCTTTGAAGCAGTCAAAGCGAAAGGTATCCCCGTCGCCTACATCGCGTACGAATGGGAACAACACGGCTTCCGACGCGCAGAGAACATCAAAAGATCCTACGAAGCCGAACTCTACTTCTATTCGAAAATCTTCCAATTCAATCTTACCGAGCAGATAGAACCAGTCATAATAGAGAATCTGAACCTGAAAGAAACGAGATCCATTCTCGCTTCTGTCGAGTGACAGAAACGCTCAGGAAATCTTCCACTGATGGCAATATGGTCAAGAGACTTTCTGTCTCGGCTCTTTGAAGAAGAACCTCCACGAGCCTCTTACCCGATTATGTCCTAAGATGTCAATTACCACCCCGGATGAAAATCAAGACCAAAAGCGGTCGATTTCGAGCCGAGATACACACCACGACAAACACACACAACGTCTCCTCAGGGTAACGAGGGATATCGATCTCTAGCTCAATCTATTCTCGAAAATCTCGTAGTCGAAATGTTCCCCCGTTGTAACCAGTGTATTCGGAAAATGTTATATTCAAACCGATGCGGGGACGGTTTTTCATGAAAAATAGTCGCGTACTACTGATAATTTTCGCCAGCATTCTCCTACTGATCCCAACCGCAGCTCCACGAGCACACGCTGCCTCAATTACTCTAACACCTGGAACGGCCAATCTGATTGGCACTGTAGACGTAAGCAATCTCCAAGCAACAGGCCAATCCACTTTCAATACGAACCAGGCACCCATGCACTCACAAGGCCTTCAAGCCTACGACCAGGCCAAAGCGCAAGCCGTACAAACTGGATACGTCCCCGCAGGCGAGTCTGCGAAGACTGTTGCAACCGCGGCCACCACTCCCTCCCCACTGACTACGACCGTGGGTCTCATCCTCGAAGGAGCCCCTGGTGCATCACCGAATCCGTGTGGTTGTTCGCCTCCAGACGTAATTGTCGGTGCTGGGCCAAACCATGTGTTCGAAATGGTCAACCTCGCCGGCATAATCTACACGAAAGCAGGAGCAGTTGCAAAGGCCACCTTCGGACTAGACACCTTCTTCGGACTGCCCGCCTCTTCAGAGTCAGACCCGCAAGTCTCCTTTGACGCCAGCAGCGGACGATGGTTCGCGTCAATCATCGACATCCCAGGCAGCCGAGTCGTGTTCGCGGTCTCAACAACTAACGATCCCACAGGCACCTTCAACCTATACGCCGTAACGGACGGCACGAACCTTCCAGACCAGCCGGTCACCGGGACCAACGATGATAAGTATGTGATATCCGTGAACGACTTCAACTCTGCGGGAACACGCTTCCTCGGCGTCCACTACTGGGTAGTGAACAAGTCAGATGTCGTATCAGGCGCCGCAACATTCCACTTTGCCACAAACACGCCGGACTCGACTATGTTCTCACTACACCCTGCACAACACCTGTCGTCATCCACAACGTTCTACATGGTAACTGACTGCACAGGAACATGTATTTCAAGTGCGACGAGCAAGACCATTACCGAAACCGTAATCTCAATTACCGGCCTACCTCCCGCAGCTGTAACCGTCAGCTCCAGCAGCTTCTCGATCGCGACGAGCGTGATAGGGCCGGACGCAGCGCAACCGGGAACGACCACGCTATTGAGGACCAATGATAACCGGGTCGAGAGCGTCGTCTGGGAATCGAACAGCCTATGGGCATCATGGAACGACGCATGCGTCCCCAGCGGAGACACCGCAACCAGGACCTGTCTACGCCTAGTCCAGGCCACAACGTCCGGCGCGACAGCAACAAAGGCACAAGACTTTGACTTTGCAGCTAGCGGCGCATACTACTTCTATCCAGCAGTCTCAAGCTTCCAGGGACAACTGGTCGTCTCCTTCAGCACATCATCGAACACCGTCTTTCCATCAGCCATGGCCACGGGACGCGCCAGTAGCGACCCGGTCAACACGTTACAGACCCCTGCTACAATCAAGTCAGGCACAGCCATTGATACTAGCACACGTTACGGTGACTATTTCGGTGCCGCCACAGATCCGACCCCGACCTCGTCCTCAACCTTCTGGGTCGCGGGCGAATACCGCATAGACTCAACATTCCAGAACTGGAACACAGTCATCGGACAGATCGCCTCATTCGGCGCGCCGGCAACCTTCGACTTTAGCGTGAGCCTGAATCCAACAAGTGGATCCATCGCCCAAGGATCCGGCACAACCTCGACCGTAACAGTCAGCCTCGTCAGCGGAACCAGCCAAACGGTCTCGCTCAGCACAAGCATCAGTCCAACAGCCACAGGCCTCACCGCCACGGTGAACCCGACAAGCGGAACACCGACTTACACAAGCACGTTGACGATTTCGACCACGACCAGCACACCAACAGGATCATACATGATAACCGTCACCGGTACAAGCGGATCCCTGTCCCACAGCGCCACCTACAGCCTCACAGTTACGGCTCCAGGAACAGGCGGCGACTTCAGCATCAACGCTTCCCCCTCGAGCCTAACATTGGTCAGAACTAGTTCAACATCAACAACCGTCACAATAACAGCGTTGAACGGTTTCACTGGAACAGTCTCACTGTCGACCGGTGCACTACCCTCAGGGGTTACTGCAACCTTCAATCCAGCTAGTGTAGCTGGAAGCGGAACCTCTACCCTGACCTTCACAGGCAGCGGCGGCCAAACGCCAACTGGAACCTTCACCATAACCATAACAGGGACAAGCGGCAGCCTCACCCACTCAACCACAATAACACTAACGATAACGAAGCACTAGATCACTTCCATCAAACTTCCCATTTCTCTTTTTTTTCAGCCGACTGGAAAGTGTGAGCTTATCAGTTTCAGATGCCCGCTGTCTTCCGCATAAACGGACAAGTGCCACTCGGGTTGTAGAATGAATCTATCCAGAGAGATCACGATATCTTGACTGCTCTTTTACTTTGGACCCTTGATCCAGCCTCGTATTCCAAGAGTCTTGTCTCGAGACTTTTCTGAGTCGTAGACGACTCTCCCGTTTGTGGCGAGACGCAGGTGTCGCCATCTTGAGTCGTGCGCGCGGCCTCTGATCGTCCTTATGCGAAAGTATTGTTCCATGCCGTTTTCTCCCTCTCTGGACTGGAAGTCGAAGATCCCATCGCATAGAGCCTCGAACTGGTTGTAAAACGAGGCCGAATGAACACCGGTGGTTAGGGAGTGCAACACCGAGAGGTGAAGGCTTCTGCTCCAAGGAACGAACCGGGTCCGCCAATAATCAACTAGGGCCTTCTCGTCATTGTACTGCGCTAGAACTGACAAGTTATCGTCCAGATGTAATCTCCTGTGTTCTATGTCGGGAACGCCTTCTGTAATCTCATGCATGGCTGCGTCGGCCCAAATGGAAAGGTGGATCGATTTGCTCTGGTAGCGTTCAACCTTCCCCAGCTTCCTCTCCGGAAGTCCAATGCCTGTGGTCACGGTGAAGCTGTCGATGACTCGGAAGAGGTCACTCTCCTCTGAGCTGGCGACATTGACACCGAGTCTCGAGAGCGCGTCTCTCACCTCTTTCGGGATGTGGCTGAAGGTGTGGAGGTCGGTTCTGACATTTTCAGCTAGAGCCTCGGCGGCTAGGGTTAGCATCGTCTCATACCAAAGTGATTGTGGCTCGAATTCGACAAGATAATTGGCGCCGTACGTCAGACCAGCTGGCACCACGTCTTTGAGAAATGGAAGATTGAGAGGCTCAGGCAATGATGTTTTCAGTCTAAAGAAATTGTTTGACTTGCAAACTTAAAGGTGGCAGAACCGATCTGCCGATCCCCCCAATGTTTCACCATTAGGACTTCGTCTGGAAGCTAGAGCACGGCTCCGAGATATGACGTTGCGATTGCGAAGATGCCTGCGCCGGGCAAGGTCACGAGCCAAGCCAAGAGCATCCCTTTCAACGTTGACCTGACAACGCTCGCTCGTCCGCCTATCCCCGCGTTTGAACCCTCGTGGACCTGGGTCGTGGATAAGGGAGCTCCGAGAAACGCTCCAGCAGACACTACCAGAGCGGTGGCCGCGCCTGCTTTCGACCTCTGAACCTGGTCCAGGGAAGTATGTTTTCCCATGACCGTTACTGCTACCCGATGGCCCAGAACAAGTGAACCGAAGAACATTGCCACCGCAACTACGGAATAGGGAAGCCAGACCGCCTCGGAAGGATTCGCGAGAAGAAAGAACGCTCCAAGAGCCGCCATCTTCGGGGCGTCATTAATGCCTCGTGCATACGCAGTCGCCGCCCCGGACCCCCAGTGCGCAATTCGCGTCAGCCGAGGCCTAGCCTTACCCGGAACCGACGGTCGACGGGTTATTCGATCTAGAATGTAGACTGCGACCATTGCTCCGATAGGTCCCGCCGCCAAGGGCAGGACGACTCGGTATAGCAGGAAGCCCCACTGTACTCCTGACACTCCGAACAGGTAGACTGCCAGCAGAACAATGGCGCCCACAATTGCGTGTGTCGAGGAGACCGGCAGCCGAAGAAAAGTGGCCGCGAGAATCCACAATGTTGCGCCAGCAAGCGCAGCCAGGACGAATGTGGACTCAGGTGTGTTTCGTAGAAGGCTTTGAGGTGTGAAGACGGAGAAGAGTCTGCCCGATATCAGAATCGCCGTGACGCTTCCGACGCCTGTGAAGAAGCCTCCCCACAACAGCGCCCTCCGTCTTGGAGGGTTGCCCGGGACGCCTGGCATCATCAGCGATGCCACGCTCTTTCCCGCATCGTTGGCTCCGTTGGCGAAGGCAAGGGCGAATAGAGCCGCGAGGCCTATCTCTTCAATAGACAGAATCAAAGGAAGCTCGCTCCAGATCTGGTTGTCTCACGAGTTATTGCTTGGTAGAACGCATTGAATTGAGCGAGTGAAATTTCGCTTCGTTTTTCAGTCCCGGATCGACCATATCGTTCCAGAATTTGAAAGTTCGCGTAAATCCGTACATGGTTTTGCCTGCTTTGAACCGGTAAGCCAGACTGAGAGTGACACGGTCCTAGGTTCCGGGCGTTTCCCGCCTGCCAACTTTTCCTAGCTCTTTGAGTCGGTTGAGCCTGTCTTGTTCGTTTGCGAGCCGGGGATCTTTTGAGAGTTCCTCGTAGGCGGCTGCGAACCATCCTTGGGCCTCTTGCTCTTGGCCCATTACCATCATACATTCGGCGATCTCCTCGTAGACGTATCCGCTCTTCTTGCCAGCGGCCTGGTATTGCTCATACAGGTCTCGCTGCATTTCCAATGCCTCCTCAGTATGATCCATCATCCGGAGAGTCTTGGCAATGCACCACTTTGCGATCATGATCTTGTTTGGATCGCTCTGTTGTTGCTGGAATTCTAGAGCTTTCTCGAACATGAGCAGGGACTCTTCATACTGTTTTTGGTCGAAATAGGTCCAGCCTATGTTGTTGTATAGGCTGCCCTTCCACTTTCTGGCCTTTTCATCCGCCGAGCTCTCAGCAAGGTCCAGTGCTTTCAGGTTCCACTGCAACTGTTTCTCGGTTGGCTCGACTATCGCCATCATGTGGGCTGCGTCTACAGCATTGAAGTCGTCTTTGGACTGGCGGGCAAGCTCTAGTGCTTCGAGGAACAATGGCCGAGCATCATCCCGTTTTCCCGACGAGTTGTAGACTCTTCCACGCTCAAGTAGATACCGGACCCTTGTCTTGTCGTCCGTCTTGTCCAATGCCTTTTGGACGCGGTCCAAGGTCTTGTGAGCGTCCTGGAATTTTCGCTGCAGGCCCTCCGCTCTCGCTATCTGGGTGAGAAGCTGTGACAGATATGAGAGGTCTAGTGAGTCCAGGGCCGCGGGAAGAAGTTCGCGGAACTTTCTCTCAGTCGCGCCTGGATGGTCGTAATCCCAGAGGCTGTCAAAATCTGGAAGCTTGGTTTGACGACCCCCATCAGCTGCTCCCATCCCGGATTACCCTTGCAGTGGCTATAGGTAACGCCGTACTTTTGGGATTTGTCTCTCTCAAAATAAGCATGCTTTTCTCGACCCCCGGGGGGTGGTCGATTTTCCCACGCCCCGCCCTTCATGAGAATCGAGATTCTAGCCCTAGTTCAGAGACTCTCTTTAGGGGCCGTGTCCGGGACGCTTCTGTAGAAGGCTTTCACATAGGGTCTCGTGAGATAGACAATCGCGACGATAGACGTGGGAAACTCGATCCCATTCCCCGTGACCAATCCTGAACTGACCCCTAGCGAGGAAGCGTCCAGGAAGAGGGATGAGATGCTCGTTGCTATTCCAAGGCCCCAAGCCCAACTCTTGCCTGTCCGAAGCACCAGCCCCGTCAAGATCTTCAGAGAACCAAGCCCCAAGGCGACGAATGCGAGAAACAAGAATATTGTTGAGATCAACGCGAGAGTACCAGCTGGAAGAACTATCCCCGCAAGATCAGACGCACTGATCACCGGCGGGGAGAGAACATTTCCGACCCCTCCAAGAATGAGGTTTATGCCACCGAGAATTGAGAGGGCGGCAACTATCGTGACCCCTCTGGGCATCCTACCCTCAACAACAGCATCGTGCTTCACGAACACTTCTCTAAGGATGACGATGATTCCAACAAGAGCGAGGGGCGTTCCGAAACTCAACGACCCGAAGGCAAAGAGGATGAACGAGAATCCTGTGACGAACACGCCAAGAAGAGCTAACCCTTCGCGGGTCATCAGATACGACACCTCTCTTCTTAGGAGGACACGATACCTGACTACCAGCAAGAGTAAGAAAGAAGCCGAAATTGCTCCGATGAAAAAATCATACGTCAGCTCAGACTGGTAATTGCCCAGAGTAAGAAGAAGCCCCACCTCATCACCGATGAACCCGGCTCCAAGACCATACATCACCGCGTAGGCCCTGTCAAGCCTCTCACTCTTCCAAGTAATCGCAAGCCAGCCCGCAATCCCCATCAAAGCTATCCCATACCAGAAATGATGGAAGTGAATCCCCTGCTGCTGGATCACAATCGTCGGATTGAGTGTCGCGAAGAGTCGTGATCCGAAGAAGCTGGTTACGAATGATAACAAGCCGATGAAAGACAGAGCGGGACGAAATGTCCCTATTCGGAGCCTTCGCAGCATTACTAGAATCCGCGAGAGCTAGTTGCGATAATAGGGTTTTAGGAGATGGACCGTTTCCGCCGGGTCCTGAGCAGCAGCAATATTCTACTTCCAGCTTTGTAGGAGTCTCTCCGCTTCCGACACGAGCTCGTCTATGATCACAGCTACCGGTTGGATCCTCTCGACGCTAGCGACCGACTCTCCGGCCCAGTGAGGCATAGCCTCGAGAGTCCCGGTCGTGTCCCGGGTAATCGTGATCGACTCGAAACGCTTCGCCGGCGCCATCTCCCCACTCGACGCGAGCCTTCGCTGTCCCACAATCTCTCCCTTGAACGCTTGAGCCGCCTCGACACTTGACCGCAAGACCCGGTGGGGCGCGTTAGGCCAGTTTTCCGAGAAGACCTCAGTAACAACCGTATCCTCCGGCTCCGCCCCGATCAACGCTTTCTGATACTGAGGATGAGCCTCCGCCTCTTCGGCAACGATGAAACGCGTCCCAACCCGAACCCCGGACGCGCCCGCAGCTAACGCCGCGGCCATCGCCCTACCACTACCTATGCCACCCGCCGCCAATACCGGCACATCTACAGAATCTAGAACTTGATCAAGCAAAGACAGCAGCCCGATCTTCCCCCGGATATGACCGCCGGCCTCGATACCCTGAGCGACAATCAGATCACAACCAGCCTTAGCTGCAGCCACTGCCTCATCGTTCGATCCTACCTGCCACGAGGCTAACGCTCCGTTCCTGTGCACCAGCTCGACAAGCCACGAATCCGGCTGGCGATAGAAGAACTCGACGACCTTTGCATGTTTCGAAGCAGTTTCCACAACTTCCCGAAGCTCTTCCAGATCAGGATACCACGCCTCTGTAACGATGAAGTTAGCTCCGAAGACTCCCCGCGTCCTCTTCCGAACCTCTTCTAGCGATCTAGTTGCTTGTGATGGAGTGAAGCCAGATAATTGTATCATGCCGAGACCACCAGCATTAGAAACTGCTGCGGCAAGCGCCGGTCTGGCGAGCGACCCGATGGCCGCCATTTGTATCGGCACTCCGCAACCCGTCAGCTCGGTGAACTTTGTCTTGAGCATGAAACGACAAGGCAGTTGAATTGGAGGTGACGACTTAGGTCTTTTTCATGGATTAACGGTTCGAAAGTGCCCGATGGCTTAGGTGTCGTATTTTCAGTTTGCCACTGCCGTGTCTGAACCTTCGTCAAGCTCTGTAGCAAGAGACAATTTCGTAACGCTCTTCGACAAAGGTACACCAAGGTCCTGCTGTTCGCCAAATTGGAAGTTGTCGAGCTCGTCAAAGTTGAAGGGAACCTGACCGTTGATGTACATCTTCATCTGGTCGACACACTTCTGTACCTCGACATCCGGTGTCCTCGCCATCTCTTTCTTCAATAAGACGACCATAGCGTTCCAGTATACTCGTTCCTTGGCCGTCAACGCGGCGTTCGTAAAGGGGTTAACCTCGCTTGAGATGTAGTTCTCCATCGGCTGGATCTTGAACCGTTTCACCAAGACCTTTCCCAATACCCAACCTCCGCCGACGAGGAAGATTCCCGAGCCCCCGAGAAACAGTGGAAACGAGATCAGATCGCGCAAACCTGGTATCAGATAGTATATCGTCACAATCATCGTGAAGGTGCTGAGGAAGTATCCTATGACCCAGCCCCACGCATAGTTGTAGTACCATCTGGCCAGTGTTAGACGGTAGATCCATTTGCTGAAGCCCTTGGACAAAGCGCTGCTCGACCTGTGAACCCGTAGACCCTTGATTTTCCTGCGCGCTCTACTTAAGCAAGGCAGAACTAAGATGTTGAAATTGCCGACTTAACTCCGTCTGTTTTGGCTATCAACTTATATCTAGGACCCATCTAGAAATGACTGGAGTAGTCACTCCGCTTATCTATGATTGAATCCCGATATCCAAGAGCTAACCAAGTTCTGACATAGTATGCGACAGGAGACTAAGTTCTGCACCACACCTGACAATGTACGTATAGCCTATGCCGCTACAGGTAACGGCCCTCCGCTTGTCAAAGCCGCCAACTATCTCAGCCACCTAGAATTCGACTGGCAGAGCCCCGTCTGGCGCCCCTTTCTCGAAAATCTATCCACTGACAGCACTCTTATCCGATATGATGAGAGAGGGTGCGGCTTGTCCGATTGGGACGTCCCAGACTTCTCCTTCGACGCTTGGGTCCGAGACCTAGAATCAGTCGTAAACGCCGCTGGCATTGAACAGTTCCCACTGCTTGGAATTTCGCAGGGTGGAGCTGTTGCAATCGAATACGCAGTCCGCCACCCAGAGAGAGTGAGCAAACTCGTCGTGTATGGAGGATATGCGAGAGGATGGGCCAAACGGGGATCGACAAAGATAATCGAAGAACGCCAAGCAACGATGACCCTGATCAAGCATGGCTGGGGCCGTGACGACCCGGCTATCCGCCAATATTTCACATCCAAGTTCATTCCCGACGGCACGTTGGAACAGATGCGATGGTTCAACGACCTTCAGCGAGTCTCCTGCTCTCCTGAGAACGCGGTCCGATTTCAGGAAGAGTTTGGCACGGTTGATGTGTCCATGGACCTCCCTAAGGTGAAGGCCCCGACGCTCGTAATCCATTCTCGAGGAGACCCGTCCGTCCCCTTCGAAGAAGGTCGGCTTGTAGCCGCCGGTATTCCAAACTCTCGCCTGGTCGCACTCGAAACCAGAAACCATCTCTTATTGGAAACCGACCCTGCTTGGCACAAGTTCGTGTCCGAAGTGAGAAGCTTTCTCGGAAAGAAGGAGTTAGTCTCAACAATCAATGATAAACCGCGGAAGAAGACTGGACTTGGAATATCAGGGTGGATCAAGGGACCCGAGACATAACCCGAGCCAATGCTTCCTTGAGCACGGCGCTCGCCCATTCAACGCTTATATCGGATTTCTCCGAAATATGTGATGTGAAGCCTCCATACCGAATTATCATTGAACACATCAACCACAATCCACATGGAAAAGATACCTCGGACAAACTAGACGAAGAATTTGTCGTTCTCGAAAACGAGGGAACCGAAAAAATCTCGCTAGCGAACTGGACCCTGACTGACGAGACCACTACCGGAGCGAGACGCCATGTCTACACGTTTCCACAAACAGTCTCCCTTTCCCCCCGTGAGAAAGCCTACGTTCACACGGGCCCAGGAGAAGATTTGTTTGAACAGGGAAATCCTTCTAGGTGGATTCTACACTGGGGAAGACATGCTTTCGTCTGGAACAACGAGGGGGACACCGCCACACTTTTCGATGCTGAAGGAAACGAAATGGATTCACTCCGAGTAGTTACCCTTAAAGCGACCTAGACCGCGTGGGTCTTTGCCAGACTTTTTCGGGTCCATTAGAACCCAAGCACAATTCCTGTGAGGCTCGCTACCTCTGAACGCTTCGACTAATCAACCCGAGAGTTTGAAACTGAATTCGGCAATTCTGACAAGATCTCCCGACATGGCTGGCGGAAAATTCCCATGGTAGAGCGAGGGATCAAAGTGCTAATAATCTACTATTCCTAGAAAACTTGTGACCAATAGTCTTAAATTCGCTACGTATTGTCGTTAATTTCGAGAGAATTGGTTTGAAAACATTTCTCTTGCTACCCTTGCTGTTGCTGACTTTCGGCACTGTGCTACACGTAGTGGCTTACACAGTTTCAACTTCCACTGCTCCATCCCCCGACCGCCATGGCCCATGCCTCTGCGACCAAGGCTGTCCACCCCCATGTATACTGGCAGCACCCGGAAGCTTCCTACGCATCGGATCCGGAAGTTAGCCAAGCCAAAAACCTCACACCCCTTTTTTTCTAGCCGTTCTGGAAGCGCTGAACCAGTCTCTTTACGGTTGTATATTCCGTTCTTCAAAATTCTTAGAGTCTGAGAAGTAGATAGGGTTAGCGCCCAGCAAATCAATGGAATAGTCAGTGGGACAGAATTTCCTTCTTGCTAACTATTTTTTCTAAACACTCCTTTTTCATAGCGACCCCCCAAGGCCTCTCCGAGTTCTCGCGCCCACCATAAATAGAAAGTCCACCGAAGCCACTCGCTAAATTCGACCATTACAAAAAATGCGGGGTGAAGCGGAGTTGTCTCCGCTTCATTTCATTTCTAGTTGCGCACGGAATCTTTCTGGACTTGCGGGTGTCTTCGTCTGATGACGACCACGGCGACCAGCCCCGCGGCGGCTGCACCAGCCACTATGAGGTATAGGGTTGGGAATCCGCTGCCGAGGCCGATACTAGGGTCATGCACCATTGATCCCTGGCCGAAGTTGGGATAGGCGAGGTAGAGTTTCATAAAAGTCTCGTGTTCTCCTCCGTCGTTATCTGCTTCGCTCTTGAAAGAGGCTGTCACCGGAACGGAGGTTGTTGTGCCAGTAGGTGACGTGACCGTGGCGGTGTTCACGAAACGGAAGAAGCCAAGTGTGTTGCTTGTGGTGATAGCTCCTGTGGAAAGCTTGGTTTCCTGCTCCACGCCAGAGGTTTCATGGAATTGGTGTTCAGCTACCGGGGTTCCCTCGTCATGGGAGCCATCGACAGTCTGAGTTCCAGAGTCCTCGCCGAGGTCGTAGTGTTCGCTTGAGCTGTGCATGTTCACTTGGAGTGCTAGCATGTTGGTCGAGTTCTGGAATGGCCAGCTATTGATAACAACGTCGAATTTCAATTCCGCAGTACTGATAGTAACCGCTTTTCCATCGACTGTCGCCGTGTGGGTTGTATTGTATGCCTTGACGATTAGTACCACTGAACCCGCAGCCAAGGTTCTGCCAGCTACGAGGCTCATTGCGTCTGCCTGAGTGAAGTTGATTCCTACACCAACCCCACCTGGCAGACTGTAGAAGCCTGTGTGTGTCCATCTTCCCTCGTCGAGGACCGCTCTCGCTACGGCTTCATTGCTTTCGAAGACGCCGTTGTGGTCTAGGTCGTTGAACTCTATGAGGGCTCTAAAGTTGACCTGTTGAACGTCCCGCATCATTGAGTTATGATCGTAGAAGGTGACTTTGGGGACCATGCCTTCAAAGGTTGCAGTGAGAGATCCGCTGGTGAACACAATCCTGTTGCCTTCATTGTCGACTGTACCTGAGGGCGTCTCAGCCGCTCGAGCCAGTGGGGTGCCAAGCATCATGATCGCGATGGTGAAGATTCCGAGCATTGCAGTGAGGGTTCGTTTCATCTTTCTCACTTTTTTCCAACCTATTCTAAGGTTCGGGCTCAATTTAGGCGTTTTTCTTCGAAATAGGCAAAACTTACCGTTTCTACATAACTAGAACATGTTTCCGAGGCAATGCTTGGCGGTTCGGGTTTCCTAGAAGAATCCCAACTGTAGACCAACGAGGAGAACGAGAATGTTCAGGTACACGACTCCCAGACTGATCAACGCAGCTCGCTCAAGCTTCAGCCCCTTCGAGATTGAAACAGCGCTTGCAAGCAGACATACAACCCAAGCTTGAAGGAAAATCGGGAGAAGAACCGCCGTGTATCCAAGAGACCTTCCAGGTGAAAGCAGCTGGGCGAGCGAGAAGAGGCCGGGCACTATTAGTAGAGGAAGCATTGCAAATGCAGTTGTGTTGAGGAGTCTCAGATCATCGCCCTTTCTGTGAAAGACAAAAGTCGATAGAATATCGGCCATTACGAACGTGACCAGCCAGCCGATTGGAAACATGAGTAAGAACAGGGCTGAAACGGTTCCTGAGGATGGAGTGAGATAGAAGAGCAGGAGAGGCTCAAGTCTCGTCTGGGAAGAGATCCAGCCTCCGAAGGCCACGATGAGAATTGCGAGAGGGAAGCTTCGGACTGGGTCAGCGTTCAGGTAGTTCATGAGTGTCCTTCCAAGAAGAATCTCTCCCGAGAAGAATCCAACTCGCGTTTCCTTACTCCCCTGAGCGTGTCCCACAGCAATCTTCTCCTCGCTCACGCTGAAAGTCTCTATGGCAGACCTTCCCTGGTCTGTCAGCACATACTTCCTGTCGGACTCTTGGGTAACGATTCCCTCGAGCATGTCGAGGTGATGGTAGAGGGCACCCACGCTTATCTTCAGAGCTTCATGAAGTTCCTTGAATCCTAGCTTTCTTTTTTCTCTGAGAAGCTGAACAATCTGTCGACGGTAAGGGTTGCCGAGGGCCGAGTAGAATTTCGAAATACTTTCTACTGGTTTTTCTGATATCGGCTAGACCCCCGACGCAGGTTGAGAGGAGCCTGCTCTTCCTGTTCATATGCGTGTTGAAACCGAGCGTAGCCCGTAGGGCTCATTCGGTCGTGCATGTCGACAAATCGTTAGGAGGAATTGAGATGTTGAGAAAGGTCTGGGCTTACGTTTTCGTAACTACAAGAGAACCGCGAAGGGTTGTTCAGTCTATCCGGAAGATTCGGGGAGTCGTCAAGGCGGACGCTCTGTTCGGCACCCCTGACATCATCGTG
>Ga0209283_10000631_pt1 | contig 17806 bp, 19 predicted proteins | sample CZO8metaG_2_FD_188354 | JGI IMG/M metagenome (GOLD analysis project Ga0209283, IMG submission 188354) | Vadose zone soil microbial communities from the Eel River Critical Zone Observatory, Northern California, USA - CZOApr15con2H1.8 metaG... | ecosystem: Environmental > Terrestrial > Soil >...
GACTTTTGGGGATCGCTGCCGTACGTCCACTGCGCGAAACCTGGATGCACGAGCATCCACGCCGCGAGGCCGGCGGGGGAGTCCGTCAGGCCGTACCCGATGGCTTGCGGCCGCGCGGTCATCATCACCCCGTAGGCGGCGCTCCCCTTTTTGTAGTACGTGTTTAGCGAGTCGAATACCGCGCGTTCCTGCTCGGAGAGTCCCGCCGGCGCGGGCCCGCCGCCAGCGAGCGCCGCGGCCACGTCGGGCGGTACCGTTGCCGGCAAGTTGAGGTGGATGCCGAGCAATCCTGCCGGCGCCTGCCGCCCCATCGCTTCGGCGACGACCGCCCCCCAATCTCCGCCCTGTGAGACATAGCGCGTATATCCCAGCCGCTTGATAAGGACGTCCCACGCACGACCGATGCGGTCCGGTCCCCAGCCTGTCTCGGTCGGTCGCGCCGAGAAGCCGTAGCCCGGCAAGGACGGAATCACCACGTCGAAGGCGTCCTCTGCCCGGCCGCCGAACGCCGTCGGATCGGTGAGCGGACCGATGATCTTGATGAGCTCGAACACAGAGCCCGGCCAACCGTGCGTGATGATCGCCGGAAGCGCATTCTGGTGACGAGAACGGACGTAGATGAAGTGAATGTCGATCCCGTCGATGTTCGTCATGAACTGCGGCAAGGCATTGAGCTTCGCCTCCGCCTTACGCCAGTCGTAGCCCGTCCCCCAGTAGTGAACGAGCGCTTGCAGCTTTTCCAGCTGGGCGCCTTGCGATCGATCGGGAACCGTTTCTCGGTCGGGCCACCGCGTAGCCGCGATGCGTTGGCGAAGGTCGACGAGCGCCTGTTCCGGAACGTTGACATGGAAGGGGCGGATTGCGGCTGTCGCGGCGTCCGCCGTCGAGTCCGCCTGCGGCTGGGACGCCTCCCTCGCTACAGTGCCCTGCATCTTCATGTCGCTCTCGCCCACCACGCCCTTGCCCTCGTGTGCGCACGCGAGCGCGAGCGCACAGCCTGCCAGCCAGCCAACGCTCTTCATGGTCACCTCCCGAGCCCGCAACGCGGGCTCCGCCGGTGTGTAGTAGCGGCGGTAGCGTTCTCCGTCCGCGCTACGGCGAGCGGATAAAGCTCCCCGAAGGCGAAAGTCAAGCTCGAGAGGACCAGGTGATCACCGCGCGCGACGGTCTGGGGCGCATCACGCCGGTCGCCGATCAAGGATCGGGACAGTTCATCGCTGAGCTCGGCACGCTCGCCGACGACCCCACGTCGCTCGCCGACTCGCGACTGGCCATCCGCGGTGCTCCGGCGAAGGCGATTCAAGAACTTGCTGGCCACGCCAAGCTCGGGACGACGCAGCGGTATATGCATCTGTCGCCCGCGGCGAAAGATGCCGCGGTCGCGCTGTTGGACGCAGAGGTCGGTTGCACTGGAGACATTCTGGAGACGGGTTCCGGCTCTCAGTGCAAGTTGCAGTAATCACGAGAGGAAATGGCGGTAGAGCACGGGAATCGAACTCGCCAGGGACAACTCTCGTTGCCCCTCACCGGTTTTGAAGACCGGGCCGGCCACCAGGCTCGGTTGCCCTACCGCGCGGATGTCTAAGGACTTTTTCTCCAGCCGTCCAGAGAAAGTGGGCGCCGCGTAAGCGTATCGTAAGCGGCGGATCGAGTGACGCAAGCCCGTTTTTGAGGTGACGCAGGTGACGCTACCTCGCACGCGAGGCCCGGAGTGGGAGCACTTTGCCGGGCTGGAGTTGGACATCCACCATAGCGCGCTCGGCGTCGCTGAACTGGTCCCGGACCAGGTGCCCATAGCGCTGAGTCACTTCGGTCGAGCTGTGGCCGAGGATTAAGCGCAGCCGCTCGAGGGACCCGCCGTTGGAAACGAACCGGCCGCCGTAGGTGTGCCTGGTGGCCTGATACCACGTGAGGCGCGGGAGCTTGGCAGCGGCAAAGGCCGCGGTCAGAGCGGCGAGCATCGCCTCTTTGCGGACGCGCTGTCCGTCAATGAAGAAGCACGGCCTGGACAGAGCGTCCGGGGGTAGCTCAGAGATTCCCTTCCACTGCAGGAGCACCTCCGTCAATGCTGGGGAGAGCGGTACAGTGCGCGCCTCGCCGTCCTTGACCGGCCCGTCGTCGCTGCGCTGCACGTGGATGAGGCGGGCGGCGAAGTCCAGGTCTCCCCACTGAATACTCCGGATTTCACCAGGTCTGAGCCCCGCGAACACCCCTAGGGCGAACATGGGCTGCCAAGGCGCGTCCAGGGCCATCTCCGGGAAGCCATTGTAGACCCGACGCACGTGCTCATCAGACCGAAGCCATGGCGTTGCCTGGGGGTCCCACCCGGCCCCGATGCGTTTTCGGTCGCTGCGCCCGAGCTGTCGCACCGGGTTGACGAGCCGCATCGCCTTGGGCTGGTCCTCGTACAGACGCGACAGCGTGTGCAGCGTGTTCCGGATGGTCTGTGGGCGGTGGGTCGGTCGCATCTTCTCGATGAGCGCTAGCACGTCGTCCACAGTAATCTCGTCGAGATGGCGAGCTCCCAGCAGCGGCCGGAGGTGGAGCTTCAATCGCGTCTGATCATCGCGCCATGCCCTAAACGCCGGCCGCCTGTCGGGGCCGACCGCGGAGCGCATCTTGAGCCAGGCGTCGGCCGCCGCGTTGAACACTGGCACCGGCGGAAGGGGTTGCGTCTCAATGTGGTGCTCGCGCCGGAGGCGCCGTGCACGCAGATCCGCCTCGATCTTCGCCGCCACGGCCTTCGCCTCGGCGTAGTCGGGCCCTACTCGCGTGTACTTGTTCCTCCCATGCTCTCGCCAGTTCACCCAGTAATTGGGGTTCGCCTTAGTCCCGCGGTTGTAGACGCACGCCATCGCTCACCCTTCCTTCGCGGCTCGGAGCAGCCGGCGCAGCACCTCCCCACGACTCGTCTTCGCCTGCCTCGCCAGCCTGGAAAGCTTGCGGAGGTCATCGCTGCCGAGACGGATCGTCAGCACGCGCGGCTTGGGGTCGGTGGTCGGTCGAGGCATTGGCGTATTACGTATTACATAACGCAGAAAGCATCAAGGACCGCGGGCGCATGCTGCGTTCACTTCACTTCTCCATTTCTGGCCGTGCGTTCGGCCAGCGCCTTGACCCGTTCTGGGCTGCGCCGCCGCGCCTCTGCGTAGGCATCCAGGTCCGTAGGGCGGAACAGCAGCCGCCTGCCACTTTTGACGCTCGCCATCTCGCACCGTCCGGCCAGCTTTCGGACGGTGGAGACTCCGAGCCCCAGTCGGTGGGCGGCCTGGTCGACGTCGAGGAGGGGGGCGGGATCGTTCGCTGTCGGCTGCGCGAGCAGTCCCGGCAGCACCTCGCGCAGGACTTCTGGCAGCACTACCCGAAGCGCCGCTTTCAATTCATCGGCGCTCATGATGCGCGGGCCTCCGGGTCGATCTCGCCCTGCACCGACGCAGTCCGGATGCGGATCCCTATCCAGAGCCGTGCCTTGCTGGTCCTGCTGCTGCCAACGTTAGCGATCTGCGCGATCCGGGTGTTGAAATCGTGCTGCGTGAGCACAGACTCGCCGTTGTCCTCCGCCCACCTTGTGAACTCTTTATAGAGCTCGGATTTCCTTGTCTTGGCCGTGGGCAGCAGGACGCAGCGGTCCTCCACGAAAGCGCCGATGATATCCTCCTGCACTCGGTAGTCTTCGGTCGCTTCGCGGACCTTGCTGGGCTCGCCCAGCCCCCGTTTTCCGCCGCCGGCCTCGAGCCACTCCCGGCAACCCGCTAGCGCCCAGTTGAGGATGCCGGAGAGCTCAGCGGAGAGTTTCTCCCGGAGGGAGGGATCCTGCTCCTCCTCGGTGATGGTCACCTCGAACGGGATGCATTGAATCCGGCGCCAGGTTGCCTCGTCGTTCGCCATTACTACCGGCTTGGCGTTCGCCGCTAGCCAGAGCTTGTGCTGCGGGTCGAAAGTCCAGAAGTCCTGCCGCATCCCGCGCGCGGTCACGGGGTCGCCGCCGGTCAGCGCCTTGACCACTGCGAGGTCGAACCTCCGCCCCTCGTTGGCCTCGTAGCAAACCGCGAGGCGCCGGCCGTGAAGTACGGTCTTCTCGGTAGGGTGGCGATCGCCGCGGGACGCGAGGAGGAGCTCGGAGGGGGCCCTCGTTGCGTAGTCGCCCAACAGCCTGAGCATGCAGTTGAGGAGGGTGCTCTTGCCGTTCGCGCCCGCGCCGTGGGCGAAAAAGAGCACCTGCGCACCTACGTCCCCGGTCAAGCAGTAACCAAACGCCCGCTGCAGATACCGGCGCAGGTCGGGGTCTGGAAGGATGCGCTCCAGGAACTTCTCAAACGTCGGGCAGGTCGCATTCGTGGCATACCGCACACCAGCTAGCTTGCAGATTAGGTCTCTGCGGCGATGGTCGCGGAATGTGTTTGTCCTCAGGTCGATAGTTCCATTCTCGAGGTTGAACAACATCGGGTCTGCGTCGAGGTGCGCCGGCAGAATGGGGATCCCATCCTCCGAACGCGCGAGATCAATCATCGCCCGATGCCTTTGAGCGTGCTCGGACTTTAACGCGTGGGCGAGCAGGGCTTTGCGGCGATTTTCGTTGTCTTCCTGCTCGGCCTCGCCGGCAATCGTCCGTACGGCCGCCTTTGCCCATCTGTCCACCTGGGCGGTGTCATCGGCTTTCCAGCGCGCGCCATCGAATGCGAGCCAGATTCCCCAGGGGTGGCAGTAGCGGAGGTCTGCCCCATGCTGGCGGACCAGCCGCTTCGCGTTCCCCGTGTCGCTGAGCGCAAGCGGCTCCTCAACCGGAACGGCGCTGACGTCAGAGGGGCTCTGATATCCACTGGCACCATTGCTCGCCTCGCCGTGTCCATAATCGCCTCCATCATGATCTACTCGGTGGGCAGCTCCACCTCCGGCTCCATTCATTGGCGGGTCCGGGTCCGGCATTCCCCGCGGTTCCTTCTCGCCCGCATCCAGGCCGCTTCGCACCGTGGCGCGGATCTCAGGTTCCGGGAGCCCTGCAACGATGGCGGCGGCGGCCAGCGCATTCTCCACCTCGGCGCGCTCGAGCAGAGTCGCACCGACCAGCTGCCCAATGCCGAAGGCTTGGCGGTTCAGCGTATCGTTACGCGTACCCTCAGATGCCGAGGCCACTTTTGCGCAGGCGCTCTCTAGGGCTTTATCGGCGTATCGACGCTCGCGAGTGCTGCCGTTCAAGTGAATGGGTGGCTTGGGCGCTGCTATCAGCCGCTTGCGTGTGCGAGGTTCCGTGAGCAGCCACTCCACGGCTTCCGCCAGCTCGAGGTCAGCTAGGCTCTTTCCATTTGAAAACGAGTAGACACATCCGGTGACGTGGCGGCTCGGAGGCGCGACGACATAGCCGCCATCGCCTCGTACATCCAAGCCATCGCCGAGCTTACGCGCGGAATTGCGTACGACTGCGCCGCTAACACGAAAGTAGAAGTGGCGTCCCCGGGCGGTGCGAACCTCGACCGTGGGGGGCAGCGGTCCATATTCTGATACGAGCGCCTGGAGCGAAGCTTCTCCGCTTGGAGCATCAACATCGAGAACGGCCAATCCCCCCGAGGCCGCGCCGGTCAGAATTCCGATGTTCGCCGCATCTCCCCACTTCCCCCACCACTGCTCAATCTGCTCATGGTTCTTGCTCGCATCCTTTAGCCCGTGTTCTGTGCGCGGGTGCTTACCAGGCGAAGAGCAGCGACTGAGATGACAGGTGCAGCTACCATCCGAAGAAATACTGTGCAGCGGAATGACGGCGAAACCGAATCGCGCCGCGTATTCCAGCGCCACACGACCAACGGGTGATAGTGGAGGTGAGCTGGTCACGACTGACCGCCCGCTCTTCTCGCGCTCGCACTTCGAAACAGGAGAGAAACCCACGACCGAAGCAGCGCGACAATGAGCCTCAGCAACTCGCTCCAACTCCTGACGCTGATGCCGTGCTCTGCGTGCCAGCCGTCCGGCGTCAGTGCCCACTCGGAAGTCCGCAGAGAATGTCCGCAGTCGCTCTCCTGCACAATTTCACACCGCACCTGACGGCTCGGGCCAAACCAGAGGTGAACGGGAGTTGCGACCGTAGGCGACTGAACGTGGCCCGCTTGGACGACTGCCGCCTTCTCCAGTGGCAGCCTCATCGAACGTTCTCCCGGAGAGCACCCTTTGAAGCAGCAAGAGCGTTCGGACGAAGCCCCAACGCTCGCTCAATGCGCTCAGCCAAATCAGGTGGTGCCGGACGCACACCGCGAAGCCAGTCGCTAAGCGTCGAGGGCGGATGGCCTAACATTTGTGCAAGCCGCCACTCGCGCAAGCCGCGTCGGGCGAGCTCGGATTTGATTTTTAGGTGATCCAGCATGGTCTACCTCCGACGACGAATGTCCGTCGCGCGAGGAAAACCTCTAAATCAATGCTGGACTCTTCTCCTACCGACTGAGTTTGATCACTTTTTGCTGTTCCTCAGTTTCGGGCATTGGCTGCCCAGGTGTGGCCTGAAGAAAGCATCCGTTAAGAAAAAACTGTGCCGTCGACCTCGGGAGTTCGTTCAGGCCGCATTTCTGGACGCGTCTGAAAGCCTTTTGCATGTTGTCCACCTCAGCGTCGATCACGTCATCAATCTTCCACCCGTCAATCCCCCCACGGCCGAGAGACGGCCTACTGCCTAGCAGCAACGAAGCCAAGCCGAAGTCCCGCGAGCGCAAAGACCGGCCCATGTCCACCAGCACACAGAGGCTAAAGGCAATCGAGCTGCGATCGTCCCTCGGGAAGAAAGATGGCTTGACGGTAGGGAAGGAGACAGGCTCCATGCTCAGAATCTTGTGGAGATTCTTCTCATTCGCTCCAAGCCCGGCTACCCTCGTTGAAAGATCTGCCACGTTTTCTATTCGTCTCCGAGTGGTCAATGCCTCTTTGGTCGCCCCGACGAGCGGAAGATCTCCCATTCGCTTAAGGCTCGCACGCACCTGTCGCTGAACGCGCAGCAGCTCAGCGTTTATCTGCTTCTGCAGCCGTTTCAGCTTGGGGGGCCACCTTTAGGTGAATGCGTTGCAGCGCAGAGGAGGCGATTTGCTCGCGGCGCGCAATCTCGGACAAGGGAGACCTAGGACCTCTGAGAAGCAACGGTTCGACGGAATTCCAAGACGGCCGAGATGAATCGGCGTTCCACTGCCGTAAAGCCTCCGCTCGGACTGCTGCCCAAAATGCGGGAATGCCCCGGGCGTTCGATGTTACACTCGTCTCCATCACATCCGGCCTCCTTCGCCGGATCGATCACGAGGGTGGGCCGCAGGCGTGCGGCGCCGCCCTCTTTTTCAGTCTACATGATCGAGGCGCATTCCTTCTTCCCTGCCTGGCAAGTCAGAGACATCGACGTAGTAGATGCGGGAGAACCCCGTTCCAGTCACCGGCGTCCATCCATCATGCAACCCCTCGATTGTGATGTTCGACGTGAAGACGCTGGCCACGATGAGCAGCCAGCGCTCGGCGGGCGAAATGCTCCATCGGGATAGCGCACCAGCCTTGCGGTTGACGATTCCGGTGAGTTCATCAAACCCGAGGGACCGCTCGCGGCGCCATCGTGCTGTCAAAGTACGGATTCCGCCGGCAGCTTGAACAGAGAAAACAATGCGGTTGAAATGCAGAACCCCGGCTCGCTGAAGCTCAGGCGCCAAGATTTTCTCGCTACTGCCGATGAGCATCCGTCTGGATAGACGCTCAATGATTACTGCGATCGTATTCGCATCAGCACGAATTTCTTTGGAGGAAAGATGTGAGACTGACGGATCAGCCGAGCTCAAGAAAAGTGTTCCATTGACGCCCGGCAGAAGGTCTCGGACGATCCTCCCGATAGTCGCTTGCAGCGGCTGCATCTTAGCCAGTTCGCCTTGAACGCCCGCGGTTACTTCAACGCCGATCGGCTTGCCAGCCAGTGTGCATTTGACGTCGGGTGGATCTGGCTTGACTGGCTCCAGATCCTTCAACGACAGCTTCTTCACGCGATTGAGCACGGCAACGGCAGCCACTTCGTGTCGCTCTGAGTACCATTTTGCAGGTGGATGGAACTTAGCCCACCTAAGCGGGTCTTCCGGATGAATAGCTTCTGGCCTGAATTTTCCGCCTGACACGCGCGTCTCCCGGTCCACTCCCAGAGCTAAAAGGGCGGCGGGCTGCCACGTCCGGGAGATCGTGGCCGGGAGCGACCCGTGCCCGCGCGAGATGGAGATTACCGCAGAGACCCGACGTTGCGGTCTCCTCTCCTCTGATCGCGCCGCGCCCGCTTTGCCCCTCCTGGGGCAGTCCCATGCCCATGCAAATTCAGTTTCGGACTGTTAGGCTCTCTCAAGGGTCGGGGTCCCCCGCGCCGTAGACAGTGGGCCGCCCACCTGCATCGCGTTCTGGCGGCAAGTGTCGGCGCTGGGCAGTAGCTTGGCCGTTGTGGAGCAGTGCATGAATGTGATGCAGCTGATGCAGCTAGTGCTGGACGAAACCTATGCGGCAATCGCCGGCAGGGAAGATGAGAAGGATGCGAAAATCAGGCGGGCGCTCCAAGGCTTACGCGACAAGTACGGCTCCCTTTTGCTCGAGGGGCCGCCGATCGACTACACGAGTCCGGAGACTCGCTTCGCCTACCTTCATTCTTACATCGCGAGTCATGCACACCTGGTAGCAGACCGTCTGGAGGCGTCACCCTCTCTCCGCGAACTGTTCGAGCAACCCCAGGTTCAGGTTGCTTGCATTGGCGGCGGACCGGGCACTGAGTTGCTTGGTCTGCTCAAATATTGCATCGAGAAGCAGAAGTCTCTGAAGCTCCGCTGCCTTCTGTTTGACAAGACGCAGGAATGGAGCGAGTCGTGGGAAGATGTAGACAAAAAGCTCGGAACAGACATCTCCTTGTATACAACTTATCAAACGATTGACGTGACCGACCCGAAGACATGGCAATTCCGCCAGAAGTATTTGCAGCAAACGGATTTATTCACCCTGGTCTACTTCATGTCGGAGGTCTACAGATTTGCGGGACAAGCCAGTCCCTATTTCGTCCATCTTTTTCAGGGTGCTCGGCCTGGTGCTCTCTTTTTGTATATTGACAACAACAGACCCGAGTTCACTGACTGGTTCGAGCGGCTTGCGACCGAAAATGGCTTGGAGATTATTTCGTCGGGCGACCGCCCCAAGGAATGCCTTCCAGCAGACGAAGAAAAGAGGGACCTTGGCGTCTACTTCTCGAAGTTTGGTAGCCCGAAGATAACCGCCAACATCGCGTTCCGTATCGCCCGCAAGCAGTAGCAGGTTCGCCGAACATGATCATCTCAGCCAGCTACAAAACCGACATCCCAACGTTCTACGGGGATTGGTTTATGAGGCGGCTGCGCGCGGGCTATTGCAAGATGGTGAACCCGTACAATCTTACCATCTATCGTGTGGCACTCACGCCCGAGCACACCGATGGCTTTGTCTTTTGGACGAAAAATGCGCGTCCATTTATGAGCGCACTGCGAGAAGTGCGCCGATTGGGTTACCCGTTCGTGGTGCAATACACGATCAATGGTTATCCCCGGCAATTGGAGACGTCTGTCGTTGATCACAACCGTTCGATGGCAACTTTTAGAGCGATTGCCGATGAGTTCGGCCCCAAGGTTGCTGTTTGGCGATATGACCCCATTCTGATCTCCTCGCTTACGAAAAAAGGGGATCACCTGCGCAGCTTCAAGGCGATTGCTAAGTCGCTCGAGGGTAGCACTGATGAAGTAGTCGTTTCGTTCGCGCAGTTCTATCAAAAGACACGTCGCAATCTTGCCAGCGCAGCGCGCAGCGAGGATTTCACATTCGAAGACCCCGAGGTCCTCCAAAAGAGGGAGCTCTTGGCGGCACTTGTGGAGATTGCTACTGCTCATGGTATGCGGCTGTCGATCTGCTCACAGAAACTTCTTCTCTGCCCAGGGACGAGTGAAGCTCGATGCGTTGATGCTCGCCGACTCGAGGCTGTCGGCGCAAAGCGAATCGGATTACCCATCGCCGGAAATCGTCCGGACTGCGCGTGCTACCAGTCAAAAGACATCGGGGAGTACGACACCTGCCCGCACGGTTGCGTGTATTGCTACGCGGTGCAAAACCGCGGTCTGGCGCAGCGTCGGTTCAAGCGTCATGATCCCGATTCGGAATTTCTGTTCCAGCCTCCGCCGTCAGCGCGGGAGCTGAGCAATCGACAAGACCCGAATCTCTCGCTTCAATTCCTTGCGGGGAAAGCGACATCGTAAGCGGCGGACCGTCGTCGTCGATGCCAGTCGCCTACTCGTGAGGCCGGCTTCGCCCCAAAGGGCAAATGAGGCGCGACGTCATCGCTTGATCAACCCGCTTTCGGATCCCACGGCACGAGCCGTCCGCCGGCCTCGAGCTTGAGAGGCACAAGGACTTCGGCCTTGCCGTCCTCGAGCATTTGAAACCTTTGTTGAAAAAAGCCGGGTCCTCCGCGCTCTCGAAGCCATCGGATAGGAGCTCGACCAGCTCGAAACCCTCAGCCGTGACGTAAGCCTCAACTTTGGCGCGCTGGACGATAGGCGTGATCCACACCAGGTCCTCTTTGTCCACAACATGAAGCAGGACAACAGCACGGTGGAGTCTGGGCGCCTTCTGCATTCCTTCAACTGTTTCACAGGCGGTTACTTTTGCCAGTTCCGCCGCCTCTTATCCGCCGAGCCTTTGCACTGCCTGGAGTTCAATTTTTCTTGGCGTAAAAAGCGTCACGATACTGATAGTAGTTTCTGAATGGCGCGCCGGGTGACGCGCTCAACGCCTGCTCGACTCCGAAGAAATGCAGAATATGCCAAATGCCGCCCATCAAGATGAGGTCAGTGAGATGCTCGGCGGTCTTCTGCTTATTCGCAAACAGCGGCGGCTCGTACACGAACGAGCTTCGGAGTGCGACCAAGCGCAAGTCATTGAGGACCTTCTCCACTTTCTCAAACTGCTGCGCGATTTCGTTCAGCCCGAGCATCTGAGTTCTCTTGTCCGCTCTCCGTCGCTCGTAGCGATGTGCGCGTCTCGCGTCGCGGTCACGAATGACGGCCTCCGCTATCGTCTCGAATCTGTTCTTGAGTGCTTGAGTGTTCGCCTGTGTCACCTTTGAGGGCGGCCTCTTCGTGTAGCGATGCCACCAACGTGGCCGGGAAGCTGCCCTTTCGCGAATAACAACGTCTGGGAAAAGACGGTCAAACGCTGCATCTATGCTGTCCTTAACGGAGGTTCTGAAGTGCTCTTCCATGCCTTGCACTCCGGCTGGCACATTGATGTCCATCAATGCGGGCCTCTTGAGTAGACGAAGGTGATTGTTCAGTCTGTTGAAAAAGCCCCCTGCGGCCATCATTCCTCGAGAAAGCGATGCAAGGTCAATGACGACCATATCGTAACTGTCTTCGAACATCTGGTATACGATGTCGTTTCGGACTGGAAATTGCGGCGCACCTGCTCTGAGTTCAAGTTCAGCACTGAGCGGCATCAGGTACGCAAGCCGACGCTTAATCCGAATGATATCGTCTTCGACAGAGGCGAACAGCTCCTCGGCAGTTTCATTGGCCATTTGTCCCCTCTCTTGCTGGCCGCGCATGACTTTTGGCGCGCGAACTTGTAAGGCTCCCGGCCTTGCGACCGCATTCGGGTCTATCGAATAGTGATATCTACTTGCCAGGTTCGAGGTGCTTGGCGAGTGCCTCATGATCGAACCGCACGCGGTTCCCCTTGCCAGACTTGAACTGCAGTGCCAGCTCGCCCATGCAGTCCGCAGCCACACGTGCGGAGTTCTTGCCTACAGTCCACGATACATTCCCCGAGAAAATCTCGTCCTTATCAGCAATACCAGCGTTGGTGTCGTCGTCTTTCCTTAGTAGTTCTTTGGCATGGAAGTAGATCTGCCAGCCGTTAATCTCGCGCAACTCGAAACTTACGACGCCGGAAACGGACCGCCCAAGTGCGCCGTAGAGATGTTCCACGGTGTGCAGGAAATCATAAAGATCATGCGCGATTGACCAGAACTCCGCATCTGGATTGATCTGTGCGCGGCCACTCGTTCGCACGTGTCGAATCGAACAACGCACCTGGCCCTCAACACTCATGGCTAACCGGACGCTGTCTGTGTCGACGGAGACCCAGCCATCATCACTGACCGTAATGGGAACCTGCGGGGTGTGTTGCCACTGGTCACGGTTGATCTTCAGCAGATCGATCGCGGCTCCACGAACAACGTCGTGGATACGGGAAACGGATAATTGGAGTTCTGTTGCACGCGGCGTAAAGGTGCAGACAAGGCGAAAGGCATCTTCCGCTGCCGCGATCGGCATGCTCGGGTGGTTGGCGTCCAGCACGGACCGCGACAGTGCAGCATCGGCGTGGTTGAGCGCATCCTCGACGGCGGCAGCTTTCTCCTGATCATCGGGACCGAGCTGGGCGGCGAGAAGTAGCCGGTTAAGAGCAACTCTCATTAGCAGCCGCCGCTCGCGCGAAACAGTGCTATCCACGCGTGCCCCGTCGAGCTCGGTTTGGAGCGCGCGCACCAGCTGCCTCAACGTCTCATCGTACCGTCGCCGCAGTTTTTCGCCGGCAGGGCCAGGCTTGCTGACCGAAAAGATCTTCTCGATTATTTTCGCGCTGTTGATGAGCGTTTCGATTTCTCGCCGCTCTAGTATTCCCTCGAAGTATCCCCACTGCTCAAAGTATCGCGAATGGGTTTTCTTTAATTCTTCGCGAGACTCAGCGCTCAAAAGGACGACCTCAATGTCAGGGTTCATGCGTTCGTCACGCTCTAGCGAAAACCGCTCCTGTATAGCTCGCTCGCGTTCATGATCCTCATAAGAGCGCTGCTCTAGGAGTCGTCCCTCGCGTCTGTTGTAAACAAGTAGGAAATACATCATTCCCCCTGTCCCAAGACCTCTAGTTGTTTCTTGAGCAGTTCCATCAGTACGATGCGTTTCCCGTCCAAAGTACTTTTGATGAGCTTGTAAGTAGCAAGCATTCCCGGATACTCGCTTGAGTTAGATGGCGTGCGTGCCAGCTCTTGCGCGGTCTCATCGACTACGATCGAGACCTTCTCGACCTCCCTAATCCTTTTCGAGACGTCCATGTGTGCCGTAAGAAGTTTCGCTGCGTATGGGTCCTCAGGAATAGCGCCGTAGCGAATGCCGCGCCCAATTTTGTCCCCAAACTTTTCCATAAGCTGCGCCCACAGATCCTGAAGTTCTGTGCGTAGCTGCACTTCGATTAGGCAGTCGTCCAAGGTCACTATTACGTGAAGGGCTCGATAGCCAAAAGATGGCCTCTCACGACGATCGACAAGCTTGGCCTCCCCAAAGGCGGCGACAACCCTCCCTGCAATTTCGCCCTGCTCGGTTAGTGTCATGTCCTTCACGATTCGCAGGCCTGCTATGTCCTGCATTGTGCTTAGTCGCGTCCTTTCACGCTTCAGCTTGTCTACGATTGTATTGACGGTCTTTAGGCGCGAAGTCGCCTGAAGGCCCAGGCCTCTCAGAGTCCTTTCGACCGCTCTCATTGGTTCGTCGTAAGCGGCACGAAGCTTTTGAAGGAGAACTAGGTCAGCTTCCTCAGGGACGGCATTCTTCGCAAGGCGCTCCCCCAACTTGTTGATCTGCGACTTCGAAGCAAAACCCGGCATAAGGCTGAGACTAGGATCGATTGCCAGAGACCGAAACAAAAGAAACCGCTGAACGTACTGGTTCGGCACATGCATTGGCCGACCGTGTGCCCTCCCTTTCCTCCACTTCCAAACGTGCCGGAACAGCGGGGTCCCGGCCGGAACAGCGGTCGACAATACTGATTGACATTGATTTACAGAGATGTATTGTGATGCTCGTTAGCTAGGGGAGCTGCCATGGCGAAGACACGAGCAGTCGCGTACCTCCGAGTAAGCACCGAAAAGCAGGCGGACAAAGGCGTCAGCCTCGATGCCCAACGCGCCAAGGTCGAAGCCTACGCGCAGCTGTATGAGCTCGAGCTAGTGGAGGTAGTCGTTGACGCTGGCGTGAGCGCGAAGACGTTGGACCGTGCCGGACTTCAAAGAGTGCTCGAAATGCTCAAGGAGAGGCAGGCAGAGGCCTTGCTGGTCGTGAAATTGGACCGGCTGACCGGAGCGTTGTCCACCTCGGCCAGCTGGTGGAGGACTACTTCGCGGACGGCAAGTGGGCGCTTCTCTCCGTGGGCGAGCAGATTGACACCCGCAGCGCCGCCGGCCGGCTGGTGCTCAACGTCCTGGCTAGCGTCTCGCAGTGGGAGCGCGAGGCCATTGGGGAGCGGACCTCGGCCGCCATGCAGCACAAGCAAAGCCTTGGCGAGTACATCGGGGGCGAGTTTCCTTATGGGTTCAGGCTGGGGCCCGATGGCGAGAGGCTCGTCGAGGACCCGGAGGAGCAGAAAGTCCTGACCACGGCTCGAACGCTTCGCAATGCTGGGCTCTCGCTTCGATCAGTGGCGCGCGAGTTGAACGCGGTAGGGTACCGAAGCAGGACCGGGAGGCAGTTCGCGCATGTGCAAGTCGCCAGGATGCTGGGATGAGCAGAAAGCGCGTTGACCTGGGCAAAGTCCGGGAAGCTCGGAAGGCGCTCCAACAGATTGCGAAGGAACATCCGAGACTCTTGGGCGAGAGAGGCCCGGAAAACGTCAAGGGATGGGAATCCATCCTTGCGGAGAACGAGATGGGGAAGACGACACTGGTCGCATTTCGTCTCGAGAGTGAGTTGCTGAAGCGTATCGATGCTTACGCCAAGCGCCTCGAGGACCAAACCCCGGGCCTGAAACTGGCTCGCGCTGATGCGGTTCGCATCCTACTGGTGCGAGGACTCGCCGAAGTCGAAGGACCGGAGGCACGCAAGCAGCGCGCCTAGAACCCGGCTCGTGCCTCGGTCGCGACCTCAGGGCCCATCCTGCGCTCCAGAGCCTCCAGCCGCGCCTTGAGGTCGGCGTTTTCCGCTCTCAACGCTTCGGTGCGCTTCTCCAGTGCTTGCGCTGCGATCATCAGGATTCCATCCAGGTCGCCGGAGGTAATGGTGATAGGCGTGCCAATGGTTCCGACAGCATCGTGGCCAAACGCGGCGAAGAAGTCCTGGGCCACCGGTCCGTAATGACGAAATTGCTTTGCATCCTGGCCGATATAGTTCCAGCTCATGACGGAGAGCCCGCGCAGCTTTGAGAGCACAGCGTCTGCATCCACAGGGCGGAGGTTCTCTTTTTGGTTTCGGTCGGAGGTGTACGTGTATGGCACTTGGCCTTCAATTACCGTCACTGCGCTGTTGCCGAAACGAATCTTGTTGCTGGCGTTAACGACGGCATTGGCGCCGATCGCCGTCGCGTTGGTTAAATTGCCCGCAGCAACATTGGCGAGGTACCCAATGGCAGTGTTGTTGTCGCCAGTGGTGTTGGACAAGAGCGCCTCCGTCCCGCTGGCGGTGTTGTTGCTGCCGGTGGTGTTGAATAGGAGCGCGGCGTCCCCAGTGGCGGTGTTTTGGCTGCCAGTGGTGTTCTCAGAGAGCGCCTGTCCACCGCTGGCGGTGTTGCCGACGCCGGTGGTGTTCCGCCAGAGCGCAATGCGCCCACTGGCAGTGTTTTCGCTGCCCGTGGTGTTGCCATAGAGCGCTTCGTACCCGGTGGCGGTGTTCCCGGTGCTGCTGATGTTGCTGTAGAGCGCGCGGACTCCAAAGGCGGTGTTGCCCTCGCCCGTGGTGTTACTCTGAAGTGCGCTAGCCCCGCTGGCGGTGTTCCGGGTGCCGGTGGTGTTTTGGAGGAGTGCACTGTGTCCGCTGGCGGTGTTTTCGTAACCGAACGTGTTGCTCAAGAGCGCATCCCATCCGCTTGCGGTGTTGGCGACGCCCGTGGTGTTACTCTGAAGCGCGCTGGCCCCGCTGGCGGTGTTGCCGACGCCAGTCGTGTTGCTCTGGAGCGCCCGGAACCCCACTGCAGTGTTTTCGCTCACGGTGTTGCTGGCGAGAGCACTATTCCCAATCGCGGTGTTGGAGTCCCCACTTGCGTTGCTAACGAGCGCATTCATTCCAACGCCGGTATTGTTGTTGCCCGTTGTGTTGAAATAGAGCGCCTCGTGTCCCATGGCGCTGTTTCCGCTGCCGCTCGTGTTACTAATGAGCGCCCTGACCCCAATGGCGTTGTTGGCACTGCCACTGCTATTGCTGTTGAGCGCATCACGTCCCATCGCATTGTTACTGTTTCCGGTGGTGTTGAATAGGAGCGCATTTACGCCGGCGGCCGTATTGTCGTTCCCGATGGTATTGGAAAAGAGTGCACCTGCTCCCATGGCCGTGTTGTAAAAGCCAGTGGTGTTGTTATGGAGCGCAACCCACCCGGTTGCCGTATTTACATTTCCGCTGACATTGCTGAACAGCGCTTCAAGCCCAGTCGCGGTGTTGTACTGTCCGACGGTGTTCTCGTGCAGCGCGTTGTACCCGCTCGCGGTGTTATTGCTACCGGTGGTAGTGCTATAGAGCGCGAAAGCGCCCGTAGCGGTGTTCCCGGTGCTGCTGATGTTGCTGTAGAGCGCGCGGACTCCAAACGCGGTGTTATCTGTCCCGGTAAGGTTTTCGTGAAGCGCCTCGAATCCGGTCGCGGTGTTTCTGTTTCCCTCAGTGTTGTTCAGCAACGCTCCGGCTCCCGTGGCGGTATTGCGGAAGCCAATGGTGTTGCTTGGAAGCGCAGAGAGTCCAATCGCGGTGTTTTCATAGCCGGACGTGTTTAGGGAGAGCGCACCTGCACCAGTGCCGGTGTTGCTAAAACCGGTCATCGTAAAGTTGCCGGCCCCGCTGCCGAGGAAAGTATTGGAGGTGCCGAAATTGTGAAGGAAGGGAACGCCCCCCTTCAAAACGTTGCCCACGGTGGGGTCCGTAGAATCGTGCATTGTGAGATTGCCCGGCACGTTAACGTCTTGAGCTTCGGCGAATGGAAGCGGGAGAAAACAAAAAAAGAAGGCCGAAGACAAAAGTGCCCCACCGCTGATTTTTCGCAAACTCATGTTGGATTCCCTCCCCAGGAAATAGGCGAACGCTCCAGTCGGAGCTGCACCGTTCCGGCGGCATAGCACCCACAGGGGAAGGCGCTCAACTTTGAGTGAGCGCCGTTCTACTTCCAGTTGCCGAAGGGCAGAGAGGTTGGTGGTAGTACGTCGCAAGAGCCTGCGCCGCCGTGGCCATTCTTGACGACGGCTGGCTGGGCCGGCGCGTCTTCAGGCAGTTGCTTCGATGATTCTCCCAAGCGCAGGTCCTGGGAACTAGTCAATCCGTCCTCTGGATTGGGCTCCCGAAGAATCCGCAGCGCGGCCTCGTAGCGAGTAAGGTCTGGCGGTATCTGCCAGCCCTGCTGCTGGTAGTGGTCGATTCTGAGCATCCGCTTCAAGAACCTGAGTTCCTCTGGCGCGATTTCCCGCTTCTGCACTGGCTCCGGCGGCAATTCCACTTCCTTCAGCTTGCCTAATCCGCGGTCCAGAATGAGCTTCGCTGCCGCGATTCGCGCAAAGGGGTCCTGCTTCTCGTCGTTCATGGTTTCAACCAGGAACTGAATGGCGCGTGGCGAATGCCTCGCCGCCTTCCGCAGCGCGAGCCGTATCGACTTCGGCCGTCCTCCCGGATTGCCGGATTGCCCGGGCCTGAATCGACTGCGGGTGGGGGGCCATCCCTCCATAACTGAATCATCCCCTGTTCTGAGGCCGATCGCCTCGCTGTTCCCTCGCTGTTCTCAGCTGATCCACGGCCTTCATTTGCGACCCTCCAGCCAGCAGAGAAGGTCAGTCTCTGTTACAGCAGGGTCGTTT
>Ga0209283_10000640_pt1 | contig 17715 bp, 13 predicted proteins | sample CZO8metaG_2_FD_188354 | JGI IMG/M metagenome (GOLD analysis project Ga0209283, IMG submission 188354) | Vadose zone soil microbial communities from the Eel River Critical Zone Observatory, Northern California, USA - CZOApr15con2H1.8 metaG... | ecosystem: Environmental > Terrestrial > Soil >...
TAAAGCGCAGATCGACTCCGCTCTGGATCGGAGCCGGTTACCACGGGACCTCGAAACCGCCTTGTTTCGCATCGTGCAGGAGGGCCTCACCAACATAAAACACCACTCCGGCAGCAAAAGCGCGGTCATTGAATTGAAGCAGACGAACGGCCAAGTCGTGCTGCAGGTCCAGGACCTGGGCCACGGAATCGGACCCAGGGTCATGCGAGCTATCGAGAAGGGAGACAGCAGCTCGTTAGGAGTAGGGATAGCGGGAATGCGAGAGCGCGTGAGGCAACTCGGGGGAGAGTTCAAGGTTGAAACCGCTGAGTCGGGTACTACGTTGACCGCGGTATTGCCCATCCATGGAACCTCGGAACCGTTCTCGATGAGTGGCAGAACCGGTGCACGCGGCGTGCCTTGACGGCATCACAAACGGCCTCCGAGGTGCGCCATCCCCTATGGTTTGCGCTTGGATGCCATCAGCCAGTTGAGCAACGGGCGCAAGCCCTCCGGTGCGGCTGCTTCGTCGAGCTCAACGCTGTGTTCCTGCGACTCCGTTTTCACCCTGAGCTTGTATTGGAACCGGTCAGCTCCGGGCTGGATTGCCCGCAGAACCCCCGGCAGTTCGAAGAAATGCGCCGTATCGATCAGCTTGCTTAGTTCGCTGGTCTCTTCGGGGGAGAGATTTGCGGAATCAACATCATGGCTGATACGCAAGCCGGCGAAGCCGCCGATTCGTTCGAAGTGAACTTGCATGAGCTCAATCCTTCAGAGCCGCAAAAACCCAAATCTCATTCTAAGCCCAGGCTGCCATCAAAATTAGTGCTGGCGGGCTTGATTTTTGTTCCAGGCAAAAAGCGAGGGACCTGTCGTGCAGGTCCCTCCATCGAGCTTCGCTCGAAAAACATGCATGAGATCCAGGTGATCTCACCGTACAAGGGCTAAGCCACACCCAGCTTTCTCACGGCCTTCGGGGGTATCGCCATGGTTCTCGCGAATGTGGGATTGACACTGATTCCCACTCCGTTCCAGCCATCCTGAACGGCCTGCTGCTGAGGGCTGCCCGGGCCGAAAAGTTCGCCGGCCACCGTGAAGGTGGTGTCAGCGGCGGCCTGGAAGTCAGCATTGGGCTGCAGTCTGGTGGTGAGTGCCACGTACCAGATCCGGCCCGCTTCCTCCCATGCATTTCCGCGGATCTGAGTGGCAGTCAAATAGAACGCACGGTTGGGAATCCCGGAGTTGATGTGGACGCCGCCGTTATCATCGGTGGTATCGACATAATGGGCCATGTCCGCGGGCTGGGGATCGCTCCCGATCTGCGGATCGTCGTATGCCGTACCCGGTGCCTTCATGGACCGGAGTGCGACTCCGTTAATTTGCGGCATGAACAGCCCAGCGCCAATGAGCCAGTCGGCCTTGTCCGCGGTCTGACCCGCCGCCATCTGTTTGACCAGTGAACCGAAGACGTCCGACATGGACTCATTCAGCGCGCCAGACTGACCCTGATAGTTCAATTGTGCCGTGAACTGGGTGACGCCGTGGGTAAGCTCATGCCCGACCACGTCAATACACTTGGTAAAGCGGTCGAACACGATTCGATCACCGTCCCCATAGACCATCTGACGTCCGTCCCAAAAGGCGTTATCGAACTGCTGATCGTAATGCACCGTTGAGTCCAGACGCAGGCCGTGGTTATCGACCGAGTTGCGGTTGTAAGCGTTCAGGTAGAAATCGTAGGTGGAACCGGAAAAATCGTAAGCTTCGTTGACCGTGATATCGCCGGCCGGGGGGTCGCCTTCGCCCCTCACCAGCACTCCGGGCAGATTGGTTTGTCCCTGGTCATCGTAGATGGTGCGGCGCTTCTGCCCGGCTGACAGACCTGCAATAAACTGGGCGAACACTTCCCGGCGCCCTCGCAACCGTTCCGTGACCGCCAATGTGCGTAGAGCCCTTTCCCGATGTTCTGGACGTTCCGCCAACCGCCGCAGGATATGCGGCGGGATGACACAGCAAATGTGGGGATTCATAAATTCTCCTTTTCTATATGTGCGCGCTCGCAGCGGGAATAGTGGCTTTGCTCGGCCCGGGTCGTCCGGATCCATGACGCAGGACAGCTGCGAGGCGTACGTAAATGTGGATTCCCGCTCGTGGTGCCGGAACCGATTCCTAACCTCTCGCAAGTTGCATGCCGTAAGTTCGCACTTTCCCAATCCGGGACTCCGGTCCCGGAGACTCTTGTAGGTTCTTGAGAAGTAAGCCGCTTGCGAGCGATATCACCAAACTGGATCGGGACCGATCTGGTGCCTGACGGTGGGGTCCTCCTATCCGATCAGATAGGCAACGCTATCCGGTCGGATAGACATAACTGCCTGAGGCTGTGTTTGGGCTGGCATTGCGACAAGGTGAAATTTTTTGATTCGCAGCATCCAAACCTTTCATCCAAAGCGGGCAGAAGCAGGTTGACAGACTTGATATGTATCCCTACGATACAAAAATGATGTGGGCTTCCCGCCAGGTGAGCTGCCAGTGCTGTTTTTGTTGTTGTATGCGTGTGTCCACTGGCGCAAGGGGGCTGCTGATCTAAGAATCCTCTAGTTTCGGCACAGATCAACCCACCGCCAGTGATTGCTGGCGGTGGGTTTTTTTATGGCAAACATAGGCACAGAGACAAAAACGCAACGAGTCGAGCGCCTCAAGCGGGAGAAAAATCCCTGGGAGGGCCTCGACGAAATCCGCCGTTTTGCGCGTGAGGGCTTCAGTTCCATCACGCCGGAGTGGCTGGGCACGTATTTCCGCTGGTGGGGGGTCTACACCCAGGGAGACGGCGCCGGCGTGGTCGGCGGCAAGAACGGCGAAGGCAAAGCTCTGCCTTATTTCATGGTTCGCATCCGCATTCCCAATGGGCTGCTCTACTCTCACCAATTGCGAACCATTGCTCAGGTAACCGAGCGCTATGCCCGAGGCGCGGCCGACCTGACGGTGCGGCAGAACGTCCAGCTGCATTGGGTGACAATTGAAGCTCTGCCCGAAGTGCTGGACGCGCTGTGGCAGGCCGACCTGACCACCATGGGTTCCTGCGGTGACGACACGCGCAACATTACTGGTTGCCCGCTCGCGGGCGTGGATGCCGATGAGATTTGCGATGCCTCGCCGCTGGCGCTGGAGGCGAACCGCTTCTTCGTCGGCAACGCGGATTTCTACAACCTGCCACGCAAGTTCAAGGCCTGCATTACGGGCTGCCGGGTTTGGTGCGCGTATCCCGAGATCAACGACGTCGGCTTCACCGCAATCCGCCGTGCGGGCGCAGACTCCGAGATCGGCTTCTCCTTGCGTGTGGGGGGAGGCCTTTCCACTGATCCGCACCTCGCCGTGCGCCTGAATGCCTTCGTGCGCCGGCCTCAGGTGGTTCCTGTGCTCAAAGGAATCACCGAGATTTTCCGCGACAGTGACAAGCTGCGGGAGAACCGCGAACGGGCTCGGCTGAAGTTTCTCTTCCTGAAGCATGGATGGACTGCCGAGAGTTTCCAGGACGAACTGGAGCAACGCATCGGTTTTTGCCTGGAACCTGCGGTGGATGAAAAACCACCCGAAGACGTCTACCGCGACCACGTCGGAATCCATCAGCAAAAACAGCCGGACTATTGCTACGTGGGAGCAGCAGTGCTGCGCGGGCGGATCACCGCCCAGCAAATGCACGCTGCCGCCGATTTGGCTGATCGATTTGCTAGCGGCGAACTGCGCACCACCAACATGCAGAATTTGCTGATCGTTAACGTGCCGCACCGGAATGTGGAGGCGCTGGCCAGCGAACTGAACGCAATCGGGTTGCCGGTCGGCGGATCGCCATTCTGGCGAGGAGCCATCGCCTGCAGCGGCTCGGAATTCTGCAAACTGGCAATCACTGAGACCAAGAGTTTTTCCCGCTGGCTGGTCGAAGAATTGGAAGAAAGACTGCCCGGCTTCGAGCAGCACCTGAAACTTCACGTCACGGGATGCCCCAATAGCTGCGGCCAGCATTGGATCGCTGACCTGGGGATCGAGGGCAAGAAGATCAGAGTCGGCGACCGCATGCAGGACGCCTACTACTTCTGCGTGGGCGGCGCGGTCGGACTGCACCAGGCGGTGGCTCGTCCTGTTGGTTATCGCTGCCTGGCGAGCGATGTTCCGGATGCAATCGAACGCCTGTTACGCCGCTATCTGGACGAACGTTTACCGGGCGAGAACTTACGTCAGTTCTTTGCCCGCCATAGCGACGCGGAACTCCGGGAGTGTTTGGCAGGTGAATTGGCCGCCGCGGTCGCGCGAGATCCCTCTCCGGGACGTGTGCCGCATGGATTGGAGGGTTAAGAAAGCTGTCACGATTTCACTGGGTTCGTGTCAGGGCATGACTTTAGTCGTGCCGTAGCGAGCACATCAAGGTCGGCTTTAGCCGCTGCGGGATTGAAGCGAGGCCTTAGGCGAGAAAGACTATGAGTTTGTTCCCGATGTTTTTGAAGTTAGAAGGCCGATCTTGCCTGGTTGTGGGCGCGGGCACGATCGGCCAATCGAAAATTCGTAGCCTTCTTGTGGCGGGTGCGTCAGTCCGCGTGGTCGCACCGCACGCGAATGCCGCGGTTGCGAAATGGGCGCGCTCTGGAGTGATTACCTGGGAAACGCGTGGATTCAAAGCTGCGGACCTCGACGGTGCATTCCTGGTAGTTGCGGCAACTTCAGACCGGGGGCTGAACGAAGCCATTTTCCGCGAAGCACAGCGGCGAAACACTTTGTGCAACGTGGTGGACGATCCTGAACGCTGCGACTTCTACTACCCGGCCATTGTCCGCAGGGGTGAGCTTCAACTTGCGATCTCAACTGGCGGCCGCAGTCCCGCGCTCGCCCAAAGACTGAGATGTGAACTTGAGCAGCAGTTTGGACCGGAATACGCGGGGTGGCTCGAGGAACTCGGGAGAGCGAGGCAGCAGCTGTTTGCCAGCAGTATCGAGCCGAAAGATCGCCGGCGCCGGCTGCATGAACTTGCGAGCCATCAGGTCTTCGAGGCGGTGCAGCACAGAGTGAAACGGTAAGGAGAAAGTTTATGACCGGTAAAGTCTATCTGGTGGGCGCGGGGCCGGGCGATCCGGAACTTCTCACGTTGAAAGCGCTGAAGCTTCTGAGGCTAGCCGACGTAGTGCTGCACGATGAGCTCATCGGGCCGGAGATATTGGCCTCCGTTCCATCGTCAGCGCAGGTCCACAACGTCGGAAAACGCTGCGGGCGAAAGAGCATCACTCAGGAGGCGATCAACGCGCTGCTGGTTAAGCAGGCGCTCCTCGGCCTGCAGGTAGTTCGCTTGAAGGGAGGAGACCCGCTCATTTTCGGCCGGGGCGGGGAAGAGATCGAAGCACTCCGCAAAGCAAACATCGACTTCGAGATTGTTCCCGGCGTGACCGCCGCGCTTGGCGCTGCCGCAGCCGCGCAGATTCCTCTGACCCACCGCCAGGTTTCGTCCGCCCTGGTGTTTCTGACCAGCCATCACTCAAATTCCGCTGAGCCCGGCGACTGGGCACCATACGTCTCACCGAATACGACGCTCGTGATTTACATGCCTGGCTACGATTATGAAAGCACAGCGCGCAAGCTGCTCGCGGCTGGCCTGAAGAAGACAACTCCCTGCGCGATCATCTCGCACGCTACATCCCAAGAAGAGCGAGTTCACCGGACGACGGTGAAGGATTTACCCCTCGCTCCTCGGTTGCCCGCACCCACGCTGTTGGTGCTCGGAGAAGTCGTGCGCTTCGCCGAGCACGCTTCTCTGCGGCGGGAGTTTGCATTGCCCGACCTGGAGCGAAGCAACGTGCTTGTTGCGGCACAAACGGAATTCCTTCAGAGCCAGCGATACCGCGTGAATCCGGAGCATTCGGAATGAGAGAACCATTGAAGCAAGTGCAAGCTCAAGCGGAAAAATGGCGACCCGAAGAAGTATTGCGCTGGGCTTTCGGCACATTCCGCGAAGACGTAGCGATGGCATCCGGCTTTGGTGTCGAAGGAATGGTGCTGATTGACCTCGCCTCGCGCGTCCGCCCTGATTTCAAAGTTTTCACGCTGGACACCGAGTTCTTGTTTCCCGAAACCTACGACTTGATCGATCGAGTGGAGAAGCGTTACGGAATCAAAGTGGAGAGAGTTTACTCAGCACTGACCCCGGAGGAACAGGAGCGGACCCGCGGGCCGGCACTGTGGAGCCGCGACCCCGACCAATGCTGCGAACTGAGGAAAGTCGAGCCGCTGAAGCAGAAGCTTGCGGAGTTGCGGGCGTGGATCACAGCGATTCGCAGAGATCAGACTTCTTCCCGCGCCAGCGCTCGCAAAGTGGAATGGGACGCGAAGTTTCAACTGGTTAAGATCAATCCCATTGCAGACTGGACGTCCGAGATGGTGTGGAGTTACATCCGCAAGCACAAGGTTCCCTACAACCCACTGCACGACCGCAATTATCCCAGCATTGGTTGCACGCACTGCACGCGGGCAATTCAGCCCGGAGAAGATGTCCGTGCCGGACGCTGGTCCGGGTTCCAAAAGACGGAATGCGGCCTGCACGTTGGAAACCCGCAGGCGCTCACGCCACTGATTCAGATCGAAGCTGCGGTGACTTGCGAAGAGACCTAGAGACTCAGGTCATATAACCCCAGCAATCGCTCCGCGCAATGGAGCCGGGGCGAGTGGCGTGGCCCGGCCTGACACCGTTCCGCTTCGACCGGACCCAGGACAGGGGAAACGGTAAAAACCTGTGCCGCCATCGCCCCGGCATCGTGACGAATTCAGGTAACATGGTAAGCGATCCGACATGGCAAAGACGATCTACATAGTCCCAAACGCTGCGTTGACGAGAGCAATGGAAAGGTTGTGCGAAGTACATAATTCAGCTGCATGAATCCAAAGTGGCTGAAGGCCACGGGCGCAGTGTCAAGAAATATTGCTGATTTCTACTAAATAGTTCAAATTGAGGGATTTCCCCGTGAAGACTACAGCATAAGCCCGATAGCCTCCGCGGCTGTGGTGAGCTAGTAATCGGATAACCCCAACGCGAAGGAGACGGAAAGCAGGCGCTGTAACCTCCCTTTTTTGAACCAGCGCCTGCCCCTCCTATTTCTGAAGCTTCCGTCCCAATCCCCCAGCGGCTAAAGCCCAGGTCTTTTTGGTCCTCTGCGGCACCCTTCGACTTCGCTCAGGGCAGGCTCAAAATCGGAAGCCGTACCCTCCCACAGTGTTACCGGCGGCCATTTGTGAGATGACTTGTTGTCTGGGCGCAAACGCAAGCTCAACTATTGGCCAGGTGACACGGCTGAAGCCGTATCGTCAGCGGGCCGCAAAGGAACAACCGTCACACCTCTCACCTGGTCGAAGGTGAGGGTCACGTTCGAAGAGCACTGTCCGCACAGCCAGAAGTGGGCGACTTGGCGGGAGGCTTTGCTGCGGCGAGGAGCCTGCCCTGGATCCTGGAATCCCGGGAGAGTGGTGGATCGTACCTCGAACTGAAACAACCTTCCGTCCCGCAAATACCGCAAAGGTGCGGAGCAGGCCGGATTCGCACACCGTGAGAGCATCGGGTTCATGACGGGACTCGGGCGCTACGTAGCTTCTATGGACAAAGATGTCTATATGGAGCTTGTATCGCACGAGACAGGGCCATCTCGAATCAGGTAAATGCTGTATTTCTCTTCCCAGAACCCTGTACCCGCTTCCCCGGCCACGGCAAATCTGGCTTATTGAGCAGGAGCATAATAGCCGCTCTTGGCGTAGACGCGAAATGCGCCCGGCAGCTTCAGCTTCCAAGGGTGCTTCAGCTTGATCTTGACCTTGTGCCATTTTCCATCCCGGGCTGCACTTGCGGGACGGTAGCCAAGCAAGTATTGATTGCGCAACATGATACCGATTGCCTTGGCCACATTGGTCAGATCATTCGGGTTATCGATGGTAAAAGCATAACCTCCAGTGACTTCGCTCATGTTGCGCAACAATTCCGGACCCAGGGCCTCTTCCAGGGTCATGAATTGACGGTCATATATGCCGATAGCATAGATCATCACATCGGACTCTTTTACCAGTGAATTAATCTCCCTTTCACTGTAGCGGCTGTGGTTGTCGCCTCCGTCCGAGATGATGAGCAAGGCTTTCCGTTCATACTTGGCCTGGCGCATTTTGCTAATTCCCAAGTAAACGGCATCCAGCAGTGCTGTGCGGCCCTTGGGCGACGTGTAGAGCAGCTTTTCCTGAACGTCTTCCACACGTTGGGTGAAATCCGAGACTTCTTCCGGTTTGTCGGAAAAAGTGATCATGAAGAACTCATCTTGCGGGTTGGCAGCGTTTAGAAACTCCATGACTGCTTCGCGGGACCGCTCGATCTTGCTCGCCATGCTCCTGCTGATGTCCATGATGATGCCGATGGAGACCGGCGCATCCTCGTTGGAAAAATAGCGAATTTCCTGCTGGCTCTTGCCTTCATAAACCTCGAAGTTGTTCCGGTCTAGACCTTTCACCAGCCGGTTCATGCCGTCGATGATGGTGACCGGTACCAGCACCAGATCGACATTTACTCTCATGGGCTTGCTGCCACCGTCAAACGTCTTGAGTGGTGCAACTGTTTGGTCCGCGTTCGGCTGCTGTACCCGCGGTTGGACATGTACCTCGTCGATCTCGCTCTGGGCCCAAAGGTACGGAGCCATCCAAGCGAGGAAAAGAACGGAGGACAGCAGAGCAGCCCGGCGCAAAATCCTGACCGCCAGAAATAATGTCACGTACCATCGTCCCGGCCAGCCGGCTCGAGATTCGATTCTTCGACAAACGAACATGAGTTGCTCTCTAAACGACCATCCAAACATCGGCAATCCACCGGAACCTTTAGTTCGCAAGGAAAGCCATACCAGCAGGGGCAGCTCAGGGGCAGCTAAGGACAGCAGTCGTGAGTTTGCAGCGCTGTATTTGCCGCGTACCCTAATGCTGTTTGGTGGAGTGAGCCTACAGGGTTGGGACTACACTGCCGATTATTTCTGTCTAATGGTCAGCACTGATGGACGATCCGCAGCGCAGCCGCCTTCATCCGCAATGCATTATTAGGGGCTGGAAAAACGTCACCTAGACGGGCGTCAGGACCGTGTGGGAAGAATCCTGTGGTGGATCGGGGGCGCAGATTGAAGTTGTAGGCCAACCCACACGCAGATGCCTCAGCATCAACGGAGGGAGAATAGGCGGAAACCGCTGCGTGCCTATTCGATCCCAGCCTGTACCACGTGAACTATGTTGTTCCGAACCGCATAAAGAACCAGATCGCTTACGGAGTGGAGCTGCAGCTTCCGCATAATGTTGGAGCGATGAGTTTCCGCGGTTTTCACACTTAATCCCAGCGCAACCGCGACCTCTTTGGTGCTCTTTCCTTCGGCCAGGAGCTGCACGACTTCGCGCTCCCGGGGTGTCAGCCGGTTGCGACTCACTGAAATTGGGCTTCCCGCCGTGCCGCCTTTCAGGTAGCCCTCCAGCACCATGGCCGCGACCTTGGAAGTGAAGTAGGTCTTATCCCGGCGCAGGGCTTCCACCGCCGCCACCAAATCTCGAGCCGCATCGGACTTGAGAAGAAATCCCTTTGCGCCGGCGTTGAGAACCTCTCGCACCACCTGGTCGGAATCATGCAGCGTGAGGATGAGGACTCTTGCCTGGGGATTGCTCTTAAGGATTTGGCGCGTCGCCTCAAGCCCGTTCAGGCTGGGCATGCCAATATCCAGGATGACCACATCAGGCTTCAATTGCTCGGCCTTCTCCACGGCCTCGCGTCCGTCGGCTGCTTCGCCGCAGACTTCCCATTCCGGCTGCGCCTGCAACAGCGCGCACAAGCCCTTCCGCACGACCTCGTGATCGTCAGCGATGAAAATTCGAAACATTGCCACGACTCACCTCCAGGAGCAACTGGCTCACCCCGAGCGCAGTCAGCGCGGCCCGCATTCGCGACTCGCCCGCTTGGAAGCATCATGGTTGCCAAACGGGAATTGCCTGTAAATTCGAGGTATCAACCACTCAGGAGACCTTAAGGGAGTGTAATTCTTACTGGGTATCAGGTACAGAGCGTCTGTCTCAGTTTAGTGCTGTCTCGCTCTTTAATGCGAGGAGGCCGCTGAGAGGAAACTCAGGAGAGAAGCCGCCGAGATGTCGGAAGCAGTTTGGGCCAGCAGCCAACAACTCCCGACCGATTCAGATGTCGTGACAAGCTCCGGGCAAGTCATTGTTATGAAAATAGCTTGCTCGTTCCGTTCCGGGCAAATGACAGAGCCTAGCAGCTATGAGTCTGCCGCAGTTCCTCGTCGGTCAGCCGGACATTCGTCAGATCGGGAGCCTCGGCCCCCCCAGGTCCTAGCGGGACCACCCTTAAACCCTTGAGCGGCTCAAGCACCAGAGTCATATGGTCGGCACAACGACCGCAAAGCCAAAAGTGAGCCGTCCGGCGCTCTGGTTTCTCGTCGAACGCTGCTGCCATGTCGTCACTGGCCGCGATCGAAATAGATACCACTTCAAACTGAAAGAGTCGTCCTTCCCAGAACGAATGCAACGGAGCATAACAGGCCGGATTTACGCAATATGCTTGCATGACGCCTCGATAGAAAGATTACCCGTCCCGCTCGAAGCCGAGATACTCTCCGTCCTCAAAACGGGCTTACCCTCCACCAGCCACAACTGGGGGCGACGTTATAGGCTTGTGGCGGAGAATCCAATACAGTATTCACTGTATTTTTGGGGAAAAGATGCCAGCGTGAGAAGCCCAGCCTTTGCCGTAACTTCAGGCGGACTGCCTTATCACAGACTCATTCTGGGCCGGCTGTGCCACCGGGTTCCTGACGAAGCGCCCGTAGATCGATCCCTAATTGCTCCGCTTTCTTGTACAAATGGCTTCGCTCCAGGCCGAGCGCTTTGGCTGCGTTGGTGATGTGGTAGTTGCTGCGTTTGAGTTCGGCCAGGATTACCTCGCGCTCGAAGCCCTGCACGCGTTCGGCCAGCGGTCCCGAACCGGCAGCCAGTGGGTGTAACTCCGAAGCTTGAGGCAGGGCAAATTGCACCGTGTTCAATGTTACTTGGCCTTCGGTCGCCAGCAGCATCAGGCGCTCAACCACATTGCGCAATTCGCGGATATTCCCCGGCCAGGAGTGGAGTTCGAGCGCTTGAATTGCCTGCGGAGTAAAGGGAATCGGCTTCCAATTGTTCTGGGAGCAGACCTGTTGCGCGAAGTGTTCCACCAATGCTGGAATGTCCTCCCGCCGTTCGCGCAAAGGAGGCAGCACGAGCGGGAAGACGTAGACCCGGTGGAATAGATCCTGGCGGAACTTGCCCTGGCGCGCCAGTGTCTCCAGATTGCGATGCGTAGCCACGAGCACGCGCACATCCACGGGAATCAGTTTGTCGCCGCCAATGCGTTCGATCTCGCCTTCCTCGAGCACGCGCAGCAGCTTGGCTTGCATGGGCATAGGCATGTCGCCGATTTCGTCGAGGAAAATCGTGCCCCGTTCTGCCTGCTCGAACTTGCCGAGATGGCGGCTCGCTGCACCGGTGAAGGAGCCTTTTTCGTGCCCGAAGAGTTCCGATTCGATCAATTCTGCCGGAACCGCAGCGCAGTTCAGAGTGACGAATGGCCCCGAGGCACGTGGGCTTCGCTCATGCAGAGTGCGTGCGACCAACTCCTTTCCGGTGCCGGTTTCTCCCAGAATGCAGACTCGAGTTTCGCTCGCCGCCACGCGCTCCACCTGAGCCATGATTTTTTTCATGGTTTCGCCGGTCCAAATGATTTCGTGTTTGCCCAGGCGCTGGCGAAGCTGCCGGTTCTCTGATTCCAGACGTTGAAGCTTGAGCGCGTTCTCCACCGTGAGCAGCAGCTTTTCCGTGGAGATCGGTTTTTCCAGGAAGTCGAGCGCTCCCAGCCGGGTGGCGCGCACCGCCATCTCGATATGTGCCTGACCGGACATCATGACCACAGGCGAGGTGATTCCTTGCGATTTGAGATCTTCCAGCAGGGAGAGCCCGTCCTTGCCGGGCATGACCACATCGGAGAGGATCAGGTCAAAGTGCCGGGAGTGGGCCAGCTCAAGCGCCTTGGCGGCATTGTCGCAGACGGTGGCCTCGTGGCCCGCGAGGCGGAAGGCCCGCGAAAGCGAGGCCAAGGTGTTGGCTTCGTCATCGATAATCAGCAGATTTGCTTTCTGCGGCACCAGGTACTCCTCAAATTGTCGTACTAAATGCAATGCTAGCCCGATCGGCTGCTGATAGCTTATCCAGGTTGCGCGGCAGCTCGATCAAGAACGTCGTGCCTTGTCCCGGCTGACTCCGAACACTGATTCTGCCCCTATGATCGCTTACCACCGACTGCACAATTGCCAGGCCGAGTCCCGTGCCATGCGCCTTGCTGGTGTAATACGGGGTGAAAAGGCGCTCACATTCTTCCGGCGTGAGACCCGTGCCTGTGTCGGAGATTTCGACGAAGGCACGGCCGACGTCCTGGCGTGTGCGCAGGGTGAGCGTTCCGCCGTGCGGCATGGCATCCATGGCATTCAGGACCAGGTTTGAAAAAGCACGATGCAACAGTTCGGGATCCGCAGCGACACGTTCCATGGGCCCGGCGAGTTCGAGTTTGCATTGGATGGGAACATGCTCCAGCGAGCCCAGTTGCGCCTGGAAAAGCCGGGCCACATTCTGCACGACATCGTTCAAATCCACACGCTGGAACTGTGGCTGCGGCATTTTGGAAAACTCGCTGAAGCGGGAGATGATCGTCTTCAGATTGGCAATCTCCGCGAGCAATGTGGAGGAACTTTCCCGGAAGACTTCCTCGAACTGCTCCGGGTTTTGCTGCCGCGCCCGGACCAGATTTTCCACCGTCAATTGCAGGGGGAACAGAGGATTCTTGAGTTCGTGTGCTAGCCGGCGCGCCAGCTCCCGCCAGGCGGCGACACGCTCGGTCTGTACCAGCCGCTCCTTCTGCTCCAGAAGTTCGTGGGTCATGCGATTGAAGGATTCCGCCAGTGCGCCGAGTTCGTCAGCGGAGGTCACCGGCACTTGCGCGTTCCAGTTACCGGCGGCGACTTCACGCGCAGCCTCCGCCAGTTGTTCCACCGGGCGCGTGACCCGCGCAGCCGCCCATCCGCTGAACAGAATCGCCAGAATGATGCCCGCGCCTCCGGCCAGCAAAGCCGCCGAGCGAATGTGCTGCCGAAGCTCAACATAAGGACGGCGGGAGTTACCCACCAGCAGAATGCCGAGCAATTGATTGTCCTGACCTGAGAGTGGGATGGCGTGGACGCTTTCGTCATCCCCCGCCTCGGATGACCAATGGATAATCGCCTCCGCCTCCTGGCGCTGCTGCTGAACTTGTTGGATGAGGGGCGCGATCCGCACCGGCTGCGGTACGGCTCCAGATGAATCAATCAGAAGCTGGGGAGAAAATCCGGTTCCGATGTTCTGGTAAAACATGGCCCGCATTCCGGCTGGCAGCTCGAGGCTGGCCAGAAAATCCTTGTCCACGCGTCGGCCTCCGACCACGTAAAGCGGCTTATCGCCAACGTTCAGCTCGCGAACGGCAGAGAGTCCCAAGGCTGCGCCTTCGGGCATTTCTTCCTGCCTGAGAAATGCGTCTTTCGGTACCGACTGCGGCGCGGGCAAAGAATTCTCTTTGTAACCGAATTTGGCCGGCCACTGCGCGGAGGAGATAATGGTTCCCTGGCTGTCCACGAACTCAAGAAAATCTAGGCGCTGGTTGTCGGCCAGAGACCTGGCTTCGTTCAGATAGGCGCCGTAGTCGGGAGAACCCCGGCTCAGAGCAAGAGCCATGCGCGTGCTAGCTTCACTGGCCGCGATGGCCTCGATGCGGTGGACCACCTCCTCGCCGCGGCGATTGAACTCACGGCGGAATTGTGCGAGCAGAGCCGCAGTTCGCTCCTCATTGGCCAGCTCAAACGCGCGGCGCGTGGTCACGGAAACGATCCATGTGACCGCCGCGACAGAGAGAAAAACCGTCAGCGCGAACACAGCAAGAAGTTTGCGCCGGAAGCTCATGGTTTTTCTGTCCCCAGCCAAACATCTTGCAGCCGCCAGTTTCCGTCACGATCCCCGTTCCAGTTCCTCACCATCCCACCCAAAGCGGACGCGGCCCGCAGATGCAGCAGTGGGATAACCCGCTGTGATTGCAGCAGCGCAGCCTCCGCAACGTAGAGATCGTGAACGGAATTGCCATTGAACTTGGGCTGCGCCAGGCCAAGGGATGGGGCAAGGGTCGTGAGTGCGCTGTGAGCATCTAAAGAAGTCAGTGGGATTCGGACCAATGTCGCGTCGGCCGAAGTCGCCATGGTCAGCTGCAAACCAAGCCCGGCCTCGCGCGCATTCAGCGCGATTCTCTCGGCAACCACTCGTGCCACGGGATCACTGGCGTCGTATCCCAGCGTCCATGAAGGCGCTTGCCGGACCTCGCTGCCCGCCTGGCGCGCACGCGGCAGATTGCCCTCCGTCGGGAACAGAAACCCATAGCCGCTCATCCAGTTTGGCAATAGCCCGCCCGCGGGCTCGCCTCCGCCTTGCAACAAAACATTATTTATGGAGCCGCGGTCGATGCTGAGCGCAAGAGCATCGCGCAGCCGCCCATCGTCCGGAGACTGCCGATCGCGGGCGAAGACCAGCGCCATCAATTCCAGCGGAGCAGAATTCTCCACTCGGCGCCCTTCCATTGCGGCACGATGCGCCTGCTCCGGTGCAACCTCTATCAAATCGGCTTTACCCAGGTCGAGGGAAATCATCTGTTCGCGAAGGTTCTTCCCCATTTCGATTTCGATCGAATCAACGAACGCACGGCCACCCCAATAATCATCGCGGGCAACCAGCGTCAGTTTCTTCCCCGGATCCCAGCGAGTGATGGCAAACGGTCCGCTGCCGGTCAGCTTGCCGTCGCGCTTGGCGATGCTATTACGGGGCAGGGCTAACTCGGCCGGAAGGTCTGGGGCCGGAGAATCGCGCTCAATTACTATTGCCTCTCCGGTGGGAAAAACTTTCCAGTTCGGGTTGGCGACTCGAAGCGAAGCTGCGACCGCGTCCGAGGTAACCGGTGTCCCATCCTGAAACGTTACTCCGTGACGGATGTAAAACTGCCAGCGCTGATTGCCCGGCTCAGGTTGCCACGAACTCGCCAGCGCGGGTTGAGGTCTCCCACGATCATCCAGAGTGACAAGCGTGTCAAAGATGAGATGCGAAAGGTTACGGCGTGCGAGCGAATCCGGCTGGCCTGAATCCGCGGGATCTAGGGAGATTGACACGGCGCGTATGGCCACGCGCAGTGTTCCGCCGTAGCGCGGGCGCGTCGCGCCGGCGGCAATGCCGGCAAGAAGCAGGCTAGTGGCCACAATTAATGCTAAGCCGGAACGCCTCATATCTCCCCGTTTCCGAATGGCGTGAAACTGCAATGGCACTGCTCGCGCCGGATTCTGCCCACAGTGACGTAATGCTGCCGTTAAACTCCAGCGGTTGACTGGCGGCAATTGGCTCGCGATCAGGAAACTCGAAGGCACGCACCGTATCACTCGAGCTGTCGCCATTTCGAGTCGCCAGGATCTGCCAGCCAGAACCACAACCGCTGCGCAGGCTGGCAATGTCGCTGCCCCAACCCAGCTTTCCCACAGTCTGATCGGTGATGCCATCCAGCAGGTGCACCTGGCCATCCACGGCAGCAAAAAGCCAAAGTGTGTATTTTTCGCGCGGCAACGCCGCAGCGGAATAAAATGCCGGCGCCGTGGACTGTTTCCCGATGCCGGGGGCCAGCGCGCCAGTGAAGTAATTCCGCGCCGGAGTGAAGAACGCGCTCAGGGTCAGCTGATCGGCCCCCAACGGCCAGGGATCGTCACTTTCGTAACAGTTAACTGCCAGCGGCGCACTTGTCGTGCTCCGGCAGAAAACGCCGGGGAGGAACGCATCGAAGAGGTGATCCTTGCGCAAGACCAATCTTCCCCGCAGGTCGCGCGGCCACGGACGGGTGTGGGTCATGGCGATGGACTGTTCCGGCTGCCAGCGGCCGTCGTGAAGGGTGTAAACCGTGACCCCGTTCGAGTCAAGAACCAGCATGTGCGAGGGGTTGCCGTCGAGCACCGCAACGTCCAGGATGCGGTCTTCCTGCGACCAGAGCGGAGTCTTGCGCAGAGTCAGCGGCGCGGCTTCGTGCGCCACAGGCTGGGTCTCAGGGCGTGGCAGGGAAACCATCACTATGGAAGACTCATTCGCGCCCTGGCGAATCTCCGCAACCCAGACATAATTCTGCAAATCTTCGGAGAGGGAAACTTGCACAGTGGCGGCGGCCTGCTCAGCATTGACGAAACGTACGCCCAAGGCCGCAAGCTGGGTGAGGAGGCCACGGCGAATCTCGTCGGCATCCGTGCGGCTGAGCGAGGAACGGTTTGAGAGGTTCACTGCCACCGCTCCCGGACCCGCGACGGCTGCGATCTTCGCCGCCAGTTGCTCTTCCACTCCATCCCAATTCCCAGCCCATGCCACCGCGGCGTGCAGCAGTACAAGAACCATGAGGAGAGGGCCGGCAACGCGCGGGAAGCGTGATGGCAGAACAGGCATCTCGGGGATGCGCGAATTATAAACCGCATTGTGCGTCGAGTTTGGCACGGACTCTGTGTCCTCGGTGCCCTCTGTGGTTACAACTTGGGGCGGTCGTCCCAATCTAGCGGACCGACCCCCACGGCCGTTCGTGATTCACTTCGTGTACCCTCGTGCCCTTTGTGGTTGATGGCTTTCCTTTTAACCATTAAGGACACTAAAGGACACGAAGGAAGAAACTTACTTCTGGGGCGCCTCTTCCGGCTCCTCCGCCTGGCTGGTGCGATTCGCCACATTCATGCTGCGCAGTACGTCGTTGGCGAAGAAAAATTTCCCATCGGCCGGAACCATCATGATCTGCAACTTGTCCGACAGCCGTTCCGCAACGATCTTATTAATCAGCAACGGATTCTGCTTCAAAATCGCGCCCTCACTCTTCATCCGTTCGGCATCGGCGGAGGCAGTCACGCGGATGCGGTTGGCTTCGGCTTCTGCCAGCAACTTGCGCCGCTCCATCTCGGCCTTGCTGTCGATCACCTTGGCCTCGGCCATGGCTTCCGCATTCTTCACCGTGGCTTCCTTGCGAGCTTCGGCTTCCAACTTTGACTGCTGAATCTGTTTCTCCTTCAGAGGCAGTGTGTATTGCATGGCGTCGGCTTCACCCTTGGCTTGCAAGACGCGCACCTGGGCCTGGCCTTCGGCCTGCTTGACCTGCTGCACCTTGACCGCTTCCGCCTCCAATTCAGACAGCCTGACCTGCTTCTGCTGGATTTCGGTTTCCACGCCCATGCGGTCGTTTTCCTGCTCCTTAACCAATAGACTCTCCAAACCTTTGGCGTACTCAGGCGGGAGTTGGATGTCGCGCAACATCACCTCTTTTACGACGATCCCGTCCGCGGCCAGTTTCTGCGTGATGACGTCAGCGGCGCGCTTGCGGACTTCCTCACGTTTGGCAGCGAAGACGTCGCGGACGGTGTAATTGGGCACCAGTTCCCGCCAGGCGCTGGCCACCACGGACGGCACAATCTCCTTCTCCACCGGTTGCGGCAGGTTGCTTTGGATATAGTCCAGCCGCTTGGGATCGAGACGGTAGCGCACGGTGATGGCCAGGCCGAGCGTGAGTCCTTCTTTCGCCTGCACCTT
>Ga0209283_10000646_pt1 | contig 17684 bp, 17 predicted proteins | sample CZO8metaG_2_FD_188354 | JGI IMG/M metagenome (GOLD analysis project Ga0209283, IMG submission 188354) | Vadose zone soil microbial communities from the Eel River Critical Zone Observatory, Northern California, USA - CZOApr15con2H1.8 metaG... | ecosystem: Environmental > Terrestrial > Soil >...
CACTTCCAGACTCCGGCCAGGGCGCTCCAGCCGCGAAGCGACGCCGCCGGCTACCACGCTGTCTGCGCGCTCGGCCCCGACCTCATGGAGAACGCTCGCAACGCGGTCCGCGACACCATTTCCTGGCTGCGGACAGACCATTCCCTAAGCCGCGAGGACGCCTACATCCTCTGCAGCCTGGCGGGCGATTTGCGGATCAGCCAGATCGTCGACCAGCCCAACTTCGGGGTCTCGTTCTACCTGCCCCTGAGCGTCTTCAGCTAGGGCCGGCAGCAACCGCTCGGCGCCCATTATTGGGGAGTTTGCCGGCTACCGTCCCGCATACTGGGTTCCCCCTGAACCTAAGGTGACCACTACACAACTCGGGCGGTACCCGATCGAAGCCGAGCTTGGACGCGGCGCCATGGGCGTCGTGTATCGCTCGACCCACCCACGCCTCGACATCCCCGTCGCGATCAAGGTCCTGGCGGAGCAGTACTCGAGCGACACGAGCTTCCGCCAGCGGTTCCACCGCGAGGCGGCCACCGTCGCCTCCCTTAACCACCCGGGCATCGTTCGCGTCTACGACTTCGACGAGGACGGCCCGGTCCTCTTCATCGTCATGGAGTGGGTCGACGGGCGGTCGATGCGGTCGTGGCTGGACGAGTACGGGCGCTTCAGCGTGGATGTATCGGTGGACCTCGTGCAGCAGCTGCTTTCAGCCGTCGGCGTCGCGCACGACTTCGGGATAGTCCACCGCGACCTGAAGCCCGACAACATCCTCATCTCCAACCGCGGCAAGACGAAGATCCTCGACTTCGGCATCTCGAAGCTGATCGACGACAAGCACCGCCTGACGGCCACGGGCAGCATGGTCGGCACCCCCGCGTATATGGCCCCCGAGCAGGTCAAGGGCGAGGCCGTGGACAAGTGCTCGGACGTGTACTCGCTGGGGATGATCCTTTACGAGCTCCTGCACGGCGAGCCGCCGTTCACGGGAGCGCTGCCCGCCGTGCTGCACTCGCAGGTGTTCGACCGGCCGCGGGCGTCGACCGCCATCCCGTCGCCGATCATGGAGATCATCTGGAAGGCCACCGCCAAGGATCCTTCGCAGCGCTTCCAGACCTGCGAAGAGTTCTCCGGCGCCTTCCACTACATGCCGAAACCAGGCGTCGCGCAGGCGCCGGCCGAAGCCATGACGGGCGAAATGGTGGCGTCGCAGGTCGCCGAGCCGCAAGTCGCGATCCCTCAACGCACCGACGGCCCCAAGCCGCCGGGCGTCTGCACCTTTGTCGATTGCGCCGAACGGCGTGGCTGGGCGTGCGCGTACAAGGACCTCACGGGGCGCGAATGCAAAAGCTGGTGGTGCCGCCGCCACATCCAGTTCATCGAGCGCACTCCGTTCTGTCCACGCCACGCGAGCGTGATCCGGGCACTGGCTCCCACAGCCAACACCATCTTCGAGATCAAGAACCGGCCGGCGGTCGATGATCGGGCCCTGCCTCTGGCTGCGTTGGTCGCGGAAGATGTCGACAAGGACGTGACCGAGCTGGTCCGGCGCCGGTACCAGAACCGCAAGGACGTGAACCTGGCGCGCGACCGCACGGTGCGCCAGACGTGGTCCGGCCGCAACGAGGTCGCGTGGGAGAGAAGCTGGTCGGCTCTCAAGAGCCAGGGCTACCTGGTGCGCATCGCGGTCCGGGTGACGACAGCAGAGCCCGACATGGTGCAGCTGCTGATCGGCAACACCGTCGTCTTCAAAGAAGTGCCCAACTGGATCAGCCGGCGGCGCGAAGGCGAACCTCCCGACCACGCGGACCGCGCGCGGTTTGGCAAGAGGCTTTTCGCTGCGATCCTCGAGCACGTCGACGAGCCGCAGCCGGCCACGCCACCGACGAGGACGCCATCGACCGACCGCGCCCTCGGCACCCCGCCGCCGCCCGAGATCAATCGCGCGCTGATCGAGGGCATGATCCTGCGCCTGGCTTCGACGGCCACTCGCGTCACGGGTTTCGAGGTCGCCGAGCAGCTGGCGCTGCCTTTCATCGCCATCGAGCCCGTGCTCCAGGCTTTGACCAGCGCCAACTTCCTCGACGCGCTGGGGCTCGCCAGCGAGCAAGGGCCGTGGCTCGGACGCCCTCTGCCCGAGCGGATGGCATATGCGCTGAGCAAACAAGGTCGGGTGCGAAGCGAAGAGATCGCACGGGCGGGCACGCGCTACTCGGGGCCGGCGCCCGTTTCGCTGCACGAGTACCGGCTTGCGCTGGCCGACGCGGCCAAGCCCGGCACGCTCGACATCACCAAGGTCACGTCTGCCCTCGCGGGCATCGAGCTGGCGCCGGGCGTGACCGAGGCTGTACGCGCAGCGGTCAACTCGCGCTCCTCGATCTTCATCTATGGGGCGCCGGGCAACGGCAAGACCACCCTGGCGCGCCGGATTCCCCGCCTGCTCGGAAGCCCGATCGTCGTCCCGATGGCACTCGACATCGGAGGCGGCGAGGTGATGACGGTCTTCGACGGCGCGATCCACCGATTGGAGGCGAACCAGCCCGCCGACCGCCGCTGGCGGCGCGTCGCGCGACCGCTCGTGCAGGTGGGAGGAGAGTTCCAGATCGAGATGTTCGACGCGACGTGGGAGGAGGGCAGCCGGACTTATGGCGCACCGCTGCAGGTGAAGGCCAACGGCGGAGTGCTGCTCATCGACGACCTCGGACGCCAGCGGGTGTCGCCGAAACAGATCCTCGACCGCCTGCTGGTGCCCCTCGAACAGGAGATCGACTACATGAACCTGTCCGCCAGCGGCCGCAAGGTGGAGGTGCCGTTCTGGGCGCAGCTGGCGCTGTCCACGAACCTCAAGCCCGCCGAGCTCCTGGACGAGGCCTACCTGCGCCGGCTCGCGTACAAGGTGCTGATGCCCGACCCGACGTGGGAGATGTGGACCCGAATCTTCGAGCGGGAGCGCGAGCGGCTCACGATCCCGCCCGACTCGACCGCGATCGACATGATTCGCCAGCTTTACGGCGGCCGGCCGCTGCGCGGCAACCACCCGCGCGACCTGCTCGAACGCCTGGTGGATGTCTCATCGGCGCGGGGCGTGCAGCCGCAGTTGACCCCGGAGCTCGTCGAGGCGGCCTGGCACACCCTGTTCGTCGCGAACTAGCTCCGCCGCATAAAGACTGGGAAGAGGGAGTTGGGGCGGGGCCCGGAGGCTGAGTGTGCGCTTGGAGTGTGGTGGCAAGGGACGCTCTGAGCACTCCTTGTTTTCGTGCTTCTTGAACTTAACCGGACACTTTTCTTGACACTCTGCCACCGGCATCATTGGATGGTCCACGAAGGCAAGTGGCAGATCGTGCAAAGCGACGACGGCCGGATGCTCAGCATCCCGCCCACCACGACCTTCGGGCAGCGGGCGCGTGGACCTGACTAGCTCAGCGGCTTGGCTGGATTTGGCCGTCGGTATACTTCTCGCTCGCCCCGACGCGGCGGTGGCGGAATGGCAGACGCGCTAGTTTCAGGAGCTAGTGTCCGCAAGGACGTGGAGGTTCAACTCCTCTCCGCCGCACCAGTAACCCATCGTGTTGGGAAAGCGTTTTCGAAACAAGAGCCATGAGCCTGCCCCGACCGCTGCTCGCCACTTTGAGCGCCGCGTTCCTCGCCACTATCTCGTCGACTGGAGCGGCTTGCACACCTGCGCCGGCCACCGCTGTCACGACGGCCAGCCCGCAACTGTCCCCGTCCCCGACCCCGGCGACTCGCACGTCTCCAACGGTTGCTGATGTCGCATCGCCAAGTCCCTCCCCGGCGCCGACGGCCAGTCCGGCTTCAGCGCCGGCGGCCAGTCCCGCTCCAACCGCGACACCTGGTACCGCGTGTCCTGCATCGGTTCGAAGTATTAGTGGCGTGTATTCGTTTCAGTGTCCGGCCGGTTGGCACTACATCAATTGCGAAGGCAACAGCGCATACGCTCCTCACACGATGCTGGTCAATCCGGATCCGGTATGCAATCAAGAAGAGTACGGGGTTCGGGCGTTTGCGATTTCATACCCAGCCCCTAGTGATCCACCGCGCTACCTGGGAACCCTCCAGAGCACTCAAAACGTCACCGTAGACGGAGTCTCTGGTACTCGGACCGTCTACGTGGTGACCGCCGACAACCCGTTGCCGCCTCCGAAGGGGACTGTGCAAGTCCTGTACAAGTTCGTCGCCGGTGGACGGACCTACTACCTCGAGTACGACCATTTTCCCGACAACATCGACCGCACCGTTGCCTTCGATCAGATGGTCACCGGCTCGCTAAAGTTTTCCGCCTAGCGCCTGCGTTCCCTAGGCCATCGTCGCCACGCGGGGTAGGCTGCACCAATGTCTTCGTCCGCGGAAGTCGTCGACTGGCGGCCGGGTCGGGCGGAGGCGACCATCTGGAACGTTGTCGCCATCGTGCTCATCGCGGCAGGTCTTCCTCTGTTCGCTCTGCCGTCGATACTCCGGTCGGGGCCGGCCGGCGCTTCGTTCCGGATCGGCCTCACCGAAATATTGCTGGTCGTGGCTCTCACCGCGCTTCTGCTTGTTGTGCACGAAGGGATCCACGGCCTCGTAATGCTTGCGTTCCACGCCCGCCCATCCTTTGGCGTTGTACTCGTCGGAGGCGCGATGCCGGCTCTTTACGCAACGTCAGTCGGCCATCGCTTCAGCCGCGCCCAATACTTGACAGTGGCCGCCACGCCGGCGGTTGTCATCTCGGTGGTCGGGTTCTTGTTGTGCTTTGAACCTTGGGGCGGTTACTTGATCGTTCCGCTGGCCATTCACCTCGGAGGCTGTGTCGGGGACGGTTTCGCGTTCTGGCGAGTGCTGCGCGAGCGCCCCGGAACCGAATTCGAGGATCTGCGAGACGGCATCCGCTTCCATCGAAGGCCGCCTGATCGCGCCTATTTGCTCAGTTCGTAGATGACGTGCGCCGTCGGTACCCGGATCTGCATGGCCGGGCGCTGGCGAAATGAGGCCCCCTCGACGTACGGATTCGTGACCGTCTCAGAGCTCACCTTGTAGCCGAGCAAGCGGAGGCGCTCCGCGTCTCGCTGGTACTCGCCGACGGTCCAGTACGCGCGCTCGACAGACTCCGGTCGGGGATTGCGATTCCTCAGCCGCCTCGCCGCCAGCGCGAGGAGCGCGTTCCTGAAAGGACCGCCAATATCGATGCTTCCTTGCATGGGTGACGAGCTTAGCGCTCGATACACTGGCGTTTCGTGGTTGCCGGCCCAGTCGACCAGGTGCGCACGCTGTACCGAACCCTGCTCGTCTTCGCCGCCTTTTCGCTTCTCATCCTCGTCGCCGGGCTGGTGGAGTTCGCCTACTTCGAGCCCCCCGGCCGGCACACAGGCCTCAAGGCCACGATCGTCGGGGTCTACCAGTACGACCCAGATCACATGGCGACCGTCGGCCCTGACCGCAACTCCTTCCCCCGCACGGTTCAGTTCGCGGCCGTGGTCGACTGGTCGTCGCTGCCCAAGAACGTCGTCGTCGACGCGCGCTGGTACGACGGCTTCGGGAACGTCGTCGGCAGCGTCGGTCCCGGTACCCCTGACCAGCTCGCCGGCCAGACGATCGTCCTCGTCAAGGTCCCGCCGGGCTCCACCCACGACCTTCCCGGCGACTACATCTTCGTCGTCGAGCGCTATGAAGGCGGCCTGCCGGTCGAGGTGATCGGACGCCGGGTGGTCTTGGTGGAAAGGTAGTGAGCGCCCTCACCACGGCTCGGCGCGCGAATCCTCGTGCGCGCCGGCCTGCACGCTATGCGATCGCGATCGCGATCGCAGTTGTGCTCAGCCTCGTGCTGGTCGCGAGCTCGATCCTTAACTACGTCTACCTCGACACCGTCGCCGGCCGCACGTCGCTCTATGGACTGCTGGCCGTCGCTCTGATCGCGATGGGCACCTTCATCGGGGTGCGCGCCGCGGCCCGCGACCCAGCCGTGCGCCGGCGCGACTTCATCCGCGCGGCAGTGCTCCTGGGCCTCGCGGCACTGCTGTGGCTGCTGCTGATCGACGTCTTCATATTCACGGGCGCGGCGGGCCCCCAGGTGGCGGCGGTGTGCGCGCTCGCCTGCCTGCCCACGACCGCGTTCGGGCTGTGGGTCGTCCGCCGGATGGATCGCAACGAAAAAGAACCCTGGCGCCTCGTCCTGGTCGCGGCGGCGTGGGGCGCGGTCGTGGCCACGAGCCTCGTCATCTGGGCTGAGAGCCTCTGGCAGGACATCGCCATCCGCACGCTCGTCCCCGGGCCCGGCTTCGACGTCTCGACCGCGTTTTCCGCAGGCATCCTCGAAGAGCTGGCCAAGGGCTCCGCGGTAGTGCTGCTTTTCCTGGTCATGCGCAACGAGTTCGACGATGTGGTCGACGGGATCGTGTACGGAGCCGCGATCGGGCTCGGCTTCAACTTCATGGAGTCGGTGGCGTACATGACCAACCTGTATGCGATCTTCGCGCCCGACGGCGTAGGCGGATATGCGGCCGGGTTCCAGTGGTACGCGCGACAGGTGCTCGGCCTGTTCTTCGGACACGCCACCTACACGGCGTTCGTGGGCGCGGGAGTCGGCATCGCGCGCCAGCTGCCGACCACGCGCAAGAAGCTCATTGCGATCGCGGCCGGATTCATCGTCGCGATCGCCGCGCATTTCTCGTGGGACGCCTGGATAAACCTCTTCCCGATCGTCCAGAACAATTTCTTGATCCTGGAGATACACCTCCGCACCCTGATCATGACCGGCCCGTTCACCGCCGCCGTGGTCGCCCTTCTGCTGCTCGGACTGCACATCGAAAGCCAGGCGCTCGCGGATCAGTTCCGCAAGGAGGCCGCACTTGGCAGCGGGGCGATCATGCCTGAGGAGGTGCCGATTCTTATCAGCCCTTGGCGGCGCTTTCAGCAGCGCTTGCGCGCGCTGGGGCGCGGGGGCCTGCGAGCGTACATCCGCCTCGCCCGGCTACAGACCGCGCAGGTCGACCTCGCCATGGAGCGGTGGCACCGTGAACGCCGGGAAGTCGATAACCCGCTCGAGGCTGAGCAGGAGCTGCGGAGCCAGGTGATCTCGCTGCGAAAGCAGCTCGCCGCCTAGCTCACCTCGAGGCGGGCAGCCGGCCCCAGAACGCGCGGGCGAACGCGAGCACGAGGAGCATGGCGCCCGCCGACCAGGTGATCGCGGAAACGAGCGGATCGCTGAAGTCGGTGCCGCTAAGGACGGCGTGAAAGAAGGTGAGGGCGAAGGCGACGTAAGCGAGTCGATGCACCCACTTCCAGAGCTCGACCGACATGCGCCTCTTCAGATAAGACGTAACCGTGACGACCAGCAGCACGTCGACGGCCACCGTGCCGAGCCCGATGCCCAGGGTCCCGTAAGTGGAATGAAAAGGCAGCACGAGGTCGATCAGCGCAATCCGAGAGGTCCGGTCGAGCAGCAGCGCGGCGAGGTGCACAACCGCGAGCGGGATCCACAGCACCGTCGTGTATTCGTGCAGCGAGCGCAGCGCCCGGTTGCTGCCGAGCCAGTCGAGCACCGCTGTGCGCAGAGCGATGCCGGTCACCAGGGCCACCGCCAGGGCCGCATACGAGCCGAGACCGGCCACCCGCGACAGCACCCAGAAGAACTGGTCGATCGTCATCAGCTCAACCACCAGGCTTGCGCATGGGCCGCGCAGTACGCTGTGGCCAGCCCGGGCCCGAGCAGGAGGGCGGTCTTGGCGACCACCTCTGCGTCGCAACCCGTGGCGGCGACGACCGACACCTCTTCCAGCCCGGTCTGGGACGGGAGCCCGGTGCGCGGATCGATCAGGTGGTGAAGATCGCCCCACCTTCGCCGCCGCACGCTGCTGGTGGCGGCGCCCTGGTCGCGGAGCATCACCGTGACGCCGGCGAATCCGACCGGCCAGCCGTCGCCGTTCGGTCCTGGGCCGTTCGCCCTCAGGTCGCCGCCCAGATTCGCGAGCGCGTTGGATCCCAGCCGGGCGGCCAGGCGGTCGGCCATCCAGCCCTTGGCTATGCCCCCGAGATCCACGCCGCAGCCGAGCTCGAGCCGCGCACGCCCACGCTGCACGGAGAGGACGTCCGGAAGTCGCGGCGCGGGCCGCGCGTCCTCGAGCTTCGCCGTCGACGCACCCGCCGCCAGAGAGCGCGTGTAGCCGATCGCGAGCATCGAGGGCAGCACCGCCGCATTGACGAGTCCGGCGCTGAGCTCGTATGCGCGCAGCGCTTCCCAAAGCAGGGCTTCCATCTCGGCGCTGACGTCCACCCATGCGCCCTCAGCGCCGTTGAGCAGCGCCAGCTCGCTGCGGTCCGAGAATCGCGTGATGCGCGCGCGCAGCTCGCGGACCCAGAACTCTCCCTGCAAAAGCTGCGAACGCGTCACACCCAGGCCGAACAGGCTGCAGCTCGTTCCGAGCGCCTCGAAATGGTGGGCTTCGACGGAGGACCTATGACGCATAGGTCGATGTCACCGGCTGGACGTCGCCCTTCCTGACGCCCGGCGTGATCGTCACCCCGCCCACCGACCCGCCCTGATGCGAGGCGAGCACGGTCGGCTGAAGCGGGGCGGACGGATTCTTGAGATGAGCCGTGACGTACAGAACTGAAGCCAGGGTCGCGCCCAACGTGAGCGCGGTCGCCCCCAACTTCAGCAGGAACGGGCGCATGAAACCGCTACAGCGCCGCGACCGGCACTTTCAGAAACGGAATGCGATCGAACGACGCGCCGAGGATCTCGTTCGAGTCCGCGCCGAGGTGACCGCCCAGGATCTCCTGGTACACCGAGCGAAAGTCGACTGCGAACTTGAGGTTGCCGGTCGAGTCAAGGCTCGTCAGGCTCGGCTCGGCGCCGTAGAGCCCGCCCTTGACCGGGTCGCCGATGAGCAGCAGCGGCGCCGCCGCCCCGTGGTCCGTGCCGCCGCTCGCGTTCTCCTTGGGCCGCCGGCCGAACTCCGACCAGGTTGCGATCAGCACCTTGTCGGCTTTTCCGTGCGCGGCCAGGTCCTTGTAGAACGCGCTCACCGCCGAGTCCAGGTATCCCATCAGGTCGTCGTGGCGGTTGAGCTCGGTGTAGTGCGTGTCGAAACCGCCCAGCGTCACGTGCAGCAGCTTGACTCCGGTGCCTGTGACGATGAGCTCAGCGGCCAGCTGCAGGGCGGCTGCGAGCTGGTTCTTGGACGAATAGACGAGCTGGACCTTGTCGGAGTAGTCGGCCATCGGCTGATAGCTGGCCGACGACGTGCGCAGTGTGGCGATGGTGTCGTTCGCGGTGGCGATCGCCGTGTCGAAGAGAGCACCGTAGATGCCAGGCGTGCCCTTGTAAAGCGCGCCCACAGCCGCCTCGACCTCCGAGCCGCCGGTAAACCCGAACGTCTTCTGGTTCTGGATCACGGTCATCGTCGCCTGCAGGTCGCGCAGCGCGCCGGGGACATCGGTCGTCCCGCAGGCGCAGCCCGTCAGCGGGTGGCCGTTCGAGTCATAGGCCTTCGCGAGCGTGCGGCCAAGCCAGCCGTCGACCTGCCGGCGCGTGGGATCGCCGGTCTCCCAGATGCGGATCGACTCGAAGTGCGAGAAGGTCGGGTTGGGGTAGCCGACGCCCTGCACCATGGCGACCTTGCCCTGGTCCCACAGGCTCTTGATCCCGCCCAGGTTGTGGTTGAGGCCGAAATCGTTGGTCAGCGGCAGCGCCTGCGACACCATCGGGCCGGCCAGCTTGGGTCGGAGATCGTGCAGCGTCGGGTCCGTGAGCGGAACCAGCGTGCGCAGGCCGTCGTTGCCGCCCGCGAGCTGGATCATCACCAGCACGTTGTCGTTCGCGATGCCGTTCTGCTTGGCCGCGAAGACAGCGCGGGCGAAGGCATCGGGGACGGCGGCGTAGCCCGCGGCCAGCCCGGCCGCGCCGGCTCCGAACACGAGGCCGGCCCTCAGGAAGTCCCGACGCTTGAGCTGGTTGATCCCGATCTCTTGTTTCATGTCACGTGCACCTACTTGAGCTGAAATTCCGGAGACGCCAGGGTGACGAACCATCGCGTCCGCTCGTCGGGCGCCTGGTTCAAGAGATTCGCGGTCTGTGGCCCGACCACTCCGTCGAGATGCGTTTGGGCCGCGTCGGTCGCGGACGGGAGCGAGCCCTTCGTCTGAGCCAGGGCCAGGGTGACGAAGTTGACCCGCTCGACGACTGTGTTGGAGGAGATCCACGCCGCGTTGTTGGGCCAGCCGTTGACGTCGGGCGGATCGAAAAGGCTCTGACCCATTCCCGAACCGGCCGCGACGACAAGCTTCGAGAGGCTGGTCGCGCCCAGCGCCCGCGCGCCATGCACCATGAACTCGATCGGCGACTTCAACAGCGCTCGATAGCTCGCGCCGGCCGTGAACTCCGGGCTGGTGAAGACGGCGCGCATCAGCGTCTTCATGTCGTACTGGCTGCGCCGGAATATGTCTCCCAACCGGGCCACGTATGAAGACGATGGCGAGCTCGTGACGAAATGCTGGGCGACCTTCGCGGCGATGAAGGGCGCGGTCGCCTTCTGCGCCAGGATGGCGTCAAGGACGCCCTGAGTGTCGAGGGGACCGGTGTGACCGAGGTACGTGACCGTCCCCTTGTATGCGCGTTTCGCGTTGAAGATCCCTGACCGCTGGGTGCTGTAGACCGGCAGCTTCTGGGTGACCATCTTGGCCTTGTCGATAGTGACCGTCGCGGTCGAGTCTGGCGGTGGTTGCTGCCAGCCGGCCAGGGCCTTGGCGCTCGACCGCACGTCGTCTTCGGTGAAATTCCCGGCACCCATCGTGAAGAGCTCCATAAGCTCCCTCGAGTAGTTCTCGTTCGGGCTCTGGCCGGTTGAGGTGGCGAGGTCGAGGTAGCGGAGCATGGCGGGGTCCGTGGTGACGTCCATGAGCATCGACCGCAGATTGGTCATGCCCATACGCCGCCATGTGAGGTTCTGCCAGTACATGAACGTGTTGTTTGCGGTCTTGCGGTAATCGCTTGTGAAATGCCCGTGCCAGAACAGGGTCATGCGCTCGGCGAACGGCGTCGGCGAGGTGAGCATGTGGCCGACCCACCACTGCTGGAGCTCCGGGACGCCGAACCTGCCACCGGGCGTGAGAGCCGCGGCCAGCACCGGCGGTTCCGCGGGCTTGGTCTCGAGCAGCCGGTCGACCGTCTTGCTGTATCCGTCGGACAGAGCCGCGTCGAGCTGGGCCTGGGTGTACCCGAAGCTGGTTCGCCGCAGCAGCTGCATCACCCGCGCCGACTCGCGGCCGAGCGGCGAGACCCAGTCCGTGCCCGAGGCGGCACCGGAATGGGAGAGGTTCTGGATCGTCCCACCCAAAAGTCGGACGGCGCCCACGCCGACGCCGGTCGCGACCGCGGCGGCCAGGGCCTGGCGGCGGGTGATTCCTTTGCGAACGGGAGGGGCCGCCTCAGCGAGTGGTTCTGGAGCCCTCAGTGCCATGGCCCCAATTCAATCCTTGTCGGCTCGGTCTGGCATCAGCCAGATGTGAAGAATTCGTAAGCACCGATGAATAGCGAAGCCGCCAACGCCCCTCGATGCCAGGACCGTCCGGGCAGCTACGAGGCGTGGTACGTGACGGTCTCCGACCCCCCCTCGCGGCGCGGCTTCTGGCTCCGCTACACCACGATGAATCCTGCGTCTGGCACGGCCGCCGAAGCACACTCGGCCCTCTGGGCGTTTGCATTCGATCGCGACCACCCCGAGACGAACTGGGGCGGAAAGGTGACCTACCCGCTGGGCGCGCTGCGTATCTCCCGCCTGCCCTTCGGTCTGCGCCTCGAGGGCGCGGCCCTGGATCGCGACGGCTCCGCGGGCCAGATCCACAACGAGCACGGCAGCGCGACGTGGGACCTGCGGTGGGAGTCGCGCGAGCCACCGTTTCCCTTCCTGCGCCCGCGCTGGCAGGCACTCTCGTCGGTTGCGAACATTGGAGCGCAGCCGGCGCTCAGCGTTTCCGGCACGGTCGAGTTGAACGGCCGCGTACACCGCCTCGACGCTGCGCCAGGCGGACAGCAGCACACATGGGGTTCGGCTCACGCGCTGGCGTGGAACTGGGGTTTTGCGTCAGGCGCTGATTTCTGGGTGGACGGCGCCACGTCCCGAGTGCGGTCTCGGTTCGGCCGCGTGATCGTTGGCACCGCGGTCGGAGCGCACGCGGGCGCTCACACGTTCATGTTCAACGGTCCGGTTCAAGTGCTTCGCAATCGCGGCCCGATCTCACCCGACGGGTGGCGAGCGACGGCACGACTTGGCGACCGCACTCTTGCGGTGGTGATCAAGCCTCGCCTCGAAGACCTGATCGGGGTCACCTATGACGATCCGCGAGGCGGTTCTCGCTACTGCTACCACACGGAGGTGGCCGACCTCGATCTCCGCCTGACGCGCGGATCCGAATTGCTCGCGCACGTCAACCGGCCTGCTTCCGCCGCCTTCGAGTACGCCTCGGAGACGCCGCTGGCGGGCGTCCCGCTGACGACCTAGCTCAGCTCGGCCGCGAGGTGCCGGGCGTTGCGCGCGGCCAGCGCCATGATCGTGATCTGCGGGTTCACGTACGTCGAGCCCGGCAGGATGCTGGCGTCGCTGATGACCAGCCCGGCCAGGTCGTGCGCGCGTCCGAATTCGTCGACCACCGACGACCGCGTGTCCTTGCCCATGCGACAGGTCCCCATCGGGTGGTAGGCGGAGAGCTTGAGGTCGGCCGAGGTCCATTTGCCCTCTGTGATCCATGACAGCTCTTCGCGCTTGCGCACGGCCGGCAAGCCGGGCAGCAGCGTGTGCACCTCCTCCGCGCCCGCGGCCAGGTAGATCTCGGATGTGAGCCGGATGCCCTCGAGGGTCTTGCGCAGATCGTCTGGGCTCAGGTTGTAAGTGATGAGCAGGCCTCCACCGGGCGTCGCGCGCACACGGCCGGTGCCGCTGTCCGAGATGATCAGGCCCGCGGCCGCGGTCTGTCGGTAGCGAGCGAGGAAGTCCTTGAGGTCGCTGCCCTTGCCGCCGACCCCGCCGGCGCTGTAGCCGACGCCCGGCGGTGGGTACGTCGCCTCGACCAGGATGCCGTCGCGCAACTTCTCGTCCACGTAGTAGCTCTGCATCACGCCTTTCCACGCTTGCAGGTCGTGATCGAATACGCCGAGCACGCCGCAGCCCGGATGGACACGAAGGTTGCGACCGACTTGCCGGCTGGAGTTGGCGAGGCCCTGCCGCAGGAGCATGGCGGGCGTATAGACCGCGCCGGCGGCGAGCACGACCCTCCGCGCGCGCACCTCGAATCGCGCGTCGCGCTGGACCGCGCCGGTCTCCGCATCGACGATCGAACCCCGCACCCCAACCGCGCGCCCGCCGTCAACCACCAGGCCATCGACGCGACAGCCGCTGATGATCTGCGCGCCGGCTCGCGCCGCCAGCGGCAGGTAGGTGACATGCATGCCGAGCTTGGCGTCGAGCGGACAGCCAAACGCGCATACGCCTGAGCCATGGCAGCCACGAGCGTTGCGCCGGATCGGGCCACCGCTGTAGCCGAGCTCGCGGCGCCCCCTGTCCATGACCTCGCCGTTGGCGCCCATGATGTCGTCGCCGACCGGGGCGACGCTCAACGTCTTCTCCACGTCTTCGAACACCGGCTCGAGCTCGGCACGATCCATGCCCCATGCGTCGAGCACGAAGTCAGGGGTCCGAAAACAGGTACCTGAGTTGATCAGCGTCGACCCGCCCACGCCGCGCCCGATCGGCAGCGAGATGGTCGGCACGCCGATCGTGAACGTCAAGCCGTTGCCGCGATAGAACCGCCGAAGGCGCTCCGGCGGCGAGCCCGTGAAATCGCGCCGGTCGAAATGCTCGCCCTCTTCGAGGACGATGACCTTCAGGCCCGACTCCGCCAGCTCCATGGCGGCCACCGCGCCGCCGGCGCCGCTGCCGACGACAACCACGTCTGCGGTGTCGTAGAAGCCCTGGTCAGGTTGCATGACCTTGAGCTCGACTACGCCCGGGTCGCGCTCGACCTTTTTGTAGGGCTGGGCGTCATATCCGATGAGCGGCTTGATGCGGTCGTCAGAGCAGAAGAACATGAGAATCAGCGCCTTGAGCGCGATGAGCGTTTCGCGGCGCTGGCGGATCTTCGATTTCTCGCAGTCCATGAGATAGGCCTCGCGCGCAGCCGGTCCCAGCATCCGAAACGGCCGCGCGTGACGGCTGGCGATGGACGATAGGTTGAAGGCGGTCAGCATGAGGTCGACCGTGCGGCGGGTCCCGGGTGCGCACCGGTCCAGGTACGAATCGAGCTGCCCGGCAACGTTCACGTCGCGTGCCCCCGGCTCGAGCGCGCCGCCATGCGGCAGGATCGAATCGGCCAGCGCCGCCAGAGTCGCCCGCCGGGCGGCAGTCAAAGGCATGCCGTGCGATTATGGCCCCGCCATGGCGACGAAGCGCTTGCGGCTGCTGCTCCGGATCTGGACGGTGATCTTCTTGCTGGGCGCCGTCGACTTCTTCGTCTTCCCTTACCTGACGGTCAAGATCCTGAACTCGACCGCGAGGTCGCTCGGCATGCACCAGGTCACAGCGCTCAACGGCGGCCAGGATTTCTGGCTGACGCTGGCCGTGCCCTACATGATCCTGGTGGCCGCGCTCTCCTGGATCGCGCAGCGGGGCACGCGCATCCAGGCCCAGCCGGTGCAGTTCCTCCTGCTCGCAAAGGCCGCCAGCTCGCTCACCTCGCTGGCTCTTTTCCTGCTCGGTGGCTTCGCTTACCCATTCCTCGCCAACTTCGTGGTCGACGGCGCCATCGTCTTGATCACCTACTGGTTCTACCGCGCGGCACGCTCGGAGCTGGCTTTTCCCGCTCAATAGCTGGCAACTGCTAGGATTTCCAAAGAAATGCCTAGCTATCGGCTGAGCCAGGCGGCCAAGATGCTCGGGGTCAGCCCCGACACCGTGCGCCGGATGGTGGACGACGGGCGGCTGCGGGCGGCGCGCAGCTCGGGCGGGCAGCGGCTGGTTGACGGCGCCTCGCTGGCGCTCCTGGCCAAGCCCGCACGGAAGCAATCGGCCGCGGTGGTGGTCGCGCAATCCGCTCGCAACCACTTTCCCGGCATCGTCACCCGTGTCGTGAAGGACCGGGTCGCGGCCCAGGTCGAGATCCAGGCCGGACCGCACAGGCTGGTGTCGCTGCTCACCCGCGAGGCAGTAGACGAGCTCGGCCTGAAGCCTGGAATGCCTGCTGTGGCCGTCATCAAGGCCACCAACGTCGGCGTGGAGCTCCGGCGTGATTAAGACGGCAGCAACCCTGGGCGCGATGATCCTGGTCGCCGCTTGCAGCCCGACCGCCGCGACTTCTACCGGCCCTGCTCGCACGACCCTGACCGTATTCGCGGCGGCCTCCCTGCAGCCCGCCTTCGACAACATCGGCCAGAAGCTGCAGGGCACCAACAACATCGTCATGACATTCAGCTATGCGGGCACGCAGACACTCACCACCCAACTGACCCAGGGCGCGCCCGGTGACGTGTTCGCCTCGGCGGACGTGGCGCACATGGCCACCATCGAGTCGGGGGGCCTGATTCGCGGGCAATCGGCGGTGTTTGCTCACAACCGCCTCGAGATCGCCGTCGCCAACGGCAACCCGAAAGGGATCCACACGCTCGCCGACCTGGGGAGGTCAGGACTCGTGGTCGTGCTTGCCGATCCGTCTGTTCCCGCCGGCAAATATGCGCAGCAGGCGCTGGCGAAAGCTAAGGTCACCGTCCACGCGGCGAGTCTGGAGCAGCAGGTGACCGGTGTGTTGAGCAAGGTCGCGCTCGGCGAGGCGGACGCCGGGATTGTTTATGTCAGCGACATCGTCACCAGCGGCCAGGTGGGTGGCGTGGCCATTCCCGACGCGCAGAACGTGATCGCCGACTATCCGATCGCGGTCCTGAAGGGAACGCAGAACCTCACCGGGGCGACCGCGTTCGTCGACCTCGTGCTGTCGACAGAGGGCCAGACGATCCTCAGGGCTGCCGGTTTCGAGGGGGTTTGAGGCGAACCAAGACCCCCGCGGCCATCGGAATCCTGGCCGCCCTGGGATTGCTGCTCTTCCTTCTACCGCTGGCCGGTCTCATCATTCGCGCGCCGTGGAACCAGGCGCTCGGTGAGCTCGCCGATCCGACCACGACGACCGCGCTCGGACTCTCCATCTTCTGCTCGCTGACCGCGACCGGGATTGCGCTCGTCCTCGGCATCCCGCTGGCCGTGATCCTGGCCCGCACGCGCGGGACGTTGAGGAACATCCTGCGCGCGCTCACCACGCTGCCCATGGTGCTGCCGCCGGTCGTCGGCGGTGTCGCGCTCCTGCTCGCGTTCGGGCGGCGCGGCCTCGTGGGCTCGCTTCTCAACCAGGCCTTCGGCATCCAGATCCCGTTCACGACCGCGGCGGCCGTGATGGCTGAGACCTTCGTGGCGATGCCGTTTCTCGTCATTGCCGTCGAGGCGGGCATGCGATCGCTCGACCACCGCTACGAGGAGGCGGCGCGGTCGCTGGGCGCCGGCTACTGGCGAGTCTTCACCCGCGTGACGCTGCCGCTACTGCGCCCGGCGATCTTCTCGGGTGCGGTGCTGTGCTGGGCCCGAGCGTTGGGCGAGTTCGGCGCCACGATCACGTTTGCCGGCAACTTTCCCGGCCGCACGCAGACCGTGCCCATTGCGGTCTACCTCGCGCTCGAGACGAAACCGGAGGCTGCCATCACGTTGAGCCTCATCCTGCTCGTGGTTTCGGTGGCCATCCTGGTCGGCATGCGCGATCGGTGGCTGGGGGCGCTGTGACCCTCGAGGCTGCGGTGCGCGTGAGGCGCGATGGCTTCACGCTCGACGTCACGCTCAACGCCGCCGCCGGTGAGACGGTCGCCGTTCTCGGTCCCAACGGCGCGGGCAAGACCACGCTGCTGCGAGCGCTGGCCGGCCTCGACGACATGGACGGACGCGTGGTCCTCGACGGCGAGGTCCTCGAGGACACCGGCCACAGGGTGCACGTGCCCGCCGAGAAAAGGCATGCCGGCCTCGTGTTCCAGGACCACGTCCTGTTCCCGCACCTCACCGTCGTGGAGAACATCGCCTTCGGGCTGCGCGCACAGCGGCGTCCGCAGCCGGCAGCCCTGGCGCGCAGGTGGCTCGATGACGCGGGGCTTGGTGACCGGGCGGAAGCGATGCCGGGGGCTCTATCGGGCGGGCAGGCGCAGCGCGTCGCGCTGCTGCGCGCCCTGGCGACTGAGCCAAAGCTGCTCCTGCTCGACGAGCCGCTCTCGGCCCTGGATGTCTCGATCCGCGCCGAGGTCCGCCGTGAGCTGACCAGGCAGCTCGCGTCGTTCCGCGGAGTGCGATTGCTGGTCACGCACGATCCACTCGAGGCGATGGCCCTGGCGGACAGGCTGGTCGTGCTCGAGCAAGGCTCGGTGGTCCAGGCAGGCACTCCCGATGAGGTGACTGCCCGCCCGCGATCCCGCTTTGTCGCCGACCTCGCCGGCGTGAACCTGCTTCGCGGGCATGCCCACGGCGACCACGTGTCGCTGGCCGGCGATGCATTGGTGGCGGCCGCAGAAGCAGGCAGTGGCGACGTGTTCGCGGTCATCCATCCGCGGGCGGTCGCACTGTACAAGGCGCGCCCGGACGGGACGCCGCGCAACGTGTGGCACGGGCGGGTCGACAGCGTCGACCTGT
>Ga0209283_10000653_pt1 | contig 17614 bp, 18 predicted proteins | sample CZO8metaG_2_FD_188354 | JGI IMG/M metagenome (GOLD analysis project Ga0209283, IMG submission 188354) | Vadose zone soil microbial communities from the Eel River Critical Zone Observatory, Northern California, USA - CZOApr15con2H1.8 metaG... | ecosystem: Environmental > Terrestrial > Soil >...
CAGCGACTGGAAACTCGAATTCCCAACTTCCAATCCCGCGTGGAATTCCTGCGCACGATACATTTCGAGGCGATCCGTGCCGGGCTCGACCCGCAGCTCGTGCTCGCGGTGATCCAGGTCGAGAGCGACTTCCGCAAGTACGCCGTATCGCGCTCGGGCGCACGGGGTTATATGCAGCTCATGCCCTTCTGGGTGGGGCTGGTCGGCCGCAAGGGCGACAACCTGTTCAGCCTGCGCACCAACCTGCGCTACGGCTGCGTCATTCTGAAACATTATCTCGACGTCGAGAAAGGCGACCTGGTTCGCGCGCTGGGACGCTACAACGGCTCCGCGGGCAGGCCAGAATATCCCACTCTGGTGATCGGCGCATGGCGCGGCGCGTGGCGCTATCAGGGCAAACTTGCCCTCGCTCCCCGTTCACCGCCTTGCCTCGCCCCTGTAATTTCCATCCGGCCTCAGGCGGAAAAGAGAGTGGCGATCGTCGTTTGAATCGCCTGCGCCGCGGCGCGAGGATCGGGCGCTTGATGAATCGGTCTGCCGACGACGATGTAATCGGCGCCGTTGGCGAATGCCTGCGCGACGTCGACCGTGCGCTTTTGATCGTCGCTTGAGCGGTTTTGTACCGGACGGATGCCCGGAGTCACGACCAACAACCTTCCACCGAGCTCCCGCTTGATCAGCGGCGCCTCCAGCCCCGAGGAAATCACGCCGTCGCAGCCGGCCTCGAGCGCCCGCCGTGCGCGCGAGAGCACCAGCTTCTGGATATCGCATTGGAAGCCGAGATCGTCGAGATCGCCCTGGTCAAGGCTGGTGAGCGCGGTGACGGCAAGGATCTTGACCTCCCCCTTCTCCCTTCCCGCCGCCTCGAGAATGGGCTGGTTGCCGTGCACGGTCGCGAAAGTCACGCCTCGATTGCGAAGCCCTCGCACCGCCGCTCCTACGGTTTCCGGAACATCGAAGAACTTCAGATCGACGAACACCTTCTTCCCCTGGCGCGTGAGCCAGTCGATCAGCCCGAAGTAGCCGTCGGCCATGAATAGCTGCAGGCCGATCTTGTAGAAGCTCGCGCTGTCCCCGAGACGCTGTACGAGCGACTTCGCCGCTTCGGCGCTCGGAACATCGAGGGCTACGATCAGGCGCTCGGCGCGCGGGATCGTCTTCATTGGGTCGGCATCAGCGGCTCCAGGCCCGGCGATTCTAGCCGATTCAGGCGGCCTCGCTCTCCAGCAGGCGTTTGAGCGGCAGGTTCAGGGCGTCGTCGGCGCGCCCGGCGAATCGTTCCAGGAACGCTCTCACGGCTTCGCTGCGCGCCGCGCCCGCGAGCCCTCTGCCGTCCAGCACGAACTCGCGATAGACCTCAGCCATGAGCAGCTTCTCGGTGTCGCAGACCAGTCCATAACGGTCCCCGGCGGACTTCGCCACCCACCCCCGCGCAACCATGCGCTGAAGGATAGCCTCGGCCTGATCGCCCGTGAGCGACGCGCGCCGGGCGATCTGCGCGAGCTCGAGCAGCTCGGGGCCCTGCTGGGCGCGCGCGAGGATCAGGAGCACCTCCAGCACATCGCCGATGCCGGTTCTCGAAGGGCTGCCGGCGTCGCCCAGCGCCGCAAAATCCGGCGCGAGCGCCGCGATCAATGCGCCGATCACGATCACCACCCAGGAGAAGTAGATCCACAGGAGGAAAATCGGGATCACGGCGAACGCCCCGTACACCAGCGTATAGGTGGGGAATTTCGCTATGTAGAGCGCAAACCCGCGCTTCATGATCTCGAACGCAAGCGCCGCGACGAAGCCTCCGAGAAGAGCGTGGCGCAGCCTGACCGCGCGATTCGGCACCACATAGTAGAGAAATGTGAACGCCGCGCAGGCGAGCACGAAGGGCGCGAGTCCGACGATCGCCGCGCCCGCGAGCGGAACTTGCCGGGCGTAGCCCAGCGACGTGCTGATGATGTACGAGGTGATCGACAGGCTCGCGCCGACCAGGACGGGGCCCAGCGTGAGCGTCGCCCAATAGATCAGGACGCGTTGCACCACGGGGCGTGTGCGTGAAACCCGCCAGATGGAGTTGAACGCCCGCTCGATCGTGAACATCATCATGAATGCGGTGACGGCGAGCACCGCGGTACCGAGCGCGGTCAGTCTTCCGGCGCGGCCGGAGAACTGCTCGATATAGCCGGTGACGACTTTTCCGGCGGCCTCCGGCAGCATGTTGGCGAGCAGGAACTGATGGATATGCTCTCCCAGGCCGGAGAAGACCGGGAATGCCGACATGAGTGTCAGGGCAATGGTCACGAGCGGCACCAGCGCAAGCAGTGTCGTAAACGTGAGGCTCGAGGCGATCTGGAGGCAACGGACCTCGTCAAAGCGTCTCGCCACGTGGAGTAGGAAACGGCCCAGCCGTCGCAGCGCTTGAGTCATGGAATGCGTCAATCGGAGGCGTGAACGTCGCCTATAATAACAGCCGCTCTCCCGCCCCCTTCCGATGAGCGACATCCTGGTTCTCTACTACAGCCATCGCGGTTCGGTGCGCGAGATGGCGCAATGGATCGCGCGCGGCATCGAGGAAACCGAAGGCGCGGCCGCCCGGCTGCGTACCGTGCCGCGCGTTTCGAGCGTCACCGAAGGCGCCGAGCCGGCCATCCCGCCTTCCGGCCCGCCTTACTGCGAGCTGCGCGACCTCGAAGAATGCGTAGGGATCGCGCTCGGCAGCCCGACGCGCTTCGGCAACATGGCGGCCCCGATGAAGCACTTCTGGGATGGAACCTCGGATCTGTGGCTGAAGGGCGCGCTCGCCGGCAAGCCCGCGGCGCTCTTCACTTCCACCGCGAGCCTGCACGGCGGCCAGGAAACCACCTTGGTGTCGATGATGCTGCCGCTGCTCCATCACGGCATGCTGGTCGTGGGACTCCCCTACACCGAGCGCGAACTCTTTGACACGCGATCGGGCGGCACGCCTTACGGCGCGACCCACGTGTCCGGCCTCGCCTCGGATCGCGGCTTGGACGAAACCGAGCGGAGCCTGTGCCGGGCGCTCGGCCGAAGGCTCGCTACGACGGCGCTGAAACTCGCGCGATGAATCGCGGAGTGGAGGCGATTCCTTTCACATCTGCGGGTTGATCCGCTCCATCTTGCTCTGCAGTTTGTTGAGGGCATTGACGTAGGCCTTGGCCGAAGCGACGACGATATCGGTGTCGGCGCCCACGCCGTTGACGATCCTTCCGCCTTTGGCGAGGCGCACCGTCACCTCGCCCTGCGACTCGGTGCCCTGCGTGACGGCATTGACCGAGTAGAGCAGCAGCTCGGCGCCGCTCTTCGCCACGCTCTCGATCGCCTTGAACGTCGCGTCCACCGGCCCGTCGCCTTCCGAGGCGGCGGGCCGCTCCGCTCCCGACTCGGACAGGACGATTTTCGCCTGCGGCCGCTTGCTTGTTCCGCTCTCCTGCTGCATAGACACGAGCCGCCACAGTTCCGCGGCTGCGACATCGGCCCCGTCGGAGACCAGCGCCTGCAGGTCCTCGTCGAAGATCTCATGCTTCTTGTCGGCAAGGTCCTTGAAGCGCTGGAATGCCTTGTTGTAGGCGTCTTCGGACTCGAGCTCGATTCCGAGCTCCTTGAAGCGCTGCTTGAACGCGTTTCGCCCGGAATGCTTGCCCAGGACCAGCTTGTTCGCCGACCAGCCCACGTCCTCGGCGCGCATGATCTCGTAGGTTTCGCGGCTCTTCAGCACACCGTCCTGGTGAATGCCGGCTTCGTGCGCAAAGGCGTTCGCGCCGACGATCGCCTTGTTCGGCTGCACCGGGAACCCGGTGATCCCGGAGACTAGGCGGCTCGCGGGAACGATCTGGGTCGCGTCAAGGCGCGTGTCGCACGTGAAGACATCCTGACGCGTACGCACCGCCATCACAATTTCCTCGAGCGAGGCGTTGCCGGCGCGCTCGCCGAGCCCGTTCACCGTGCATTCGACCTGTCGTGCGCCGTTCATCACCGCGGCCAGCGAGTTGGCCACCGCCAAACCCAGGTCGTTGTGGCAATGCACCGACCACACCACCTTGTCGGAGTTGGGAATTCGCTCCCGCAGCGTCCGGATGAGCCCTCCGAACTGCTCGGGCATGGTATAGCCGACGGTGTCGGGAATGTTGACGGTCTTCGCGCCTTCCTTGATCACCGCTTCGAGCACACGGCAAAGGAAATCGATTTCGGAACGTCCGGCGTCTTCCGGAGAAAACTCGACGTCGTCGGAAAACTTGCGCGCAAAGCGCACCGCGTTGACCGCCTCGGTGAGCACTTGCTCGGGTGTCATGCGGAGCTTCTTTTCCATGTGGATGGGCGAGGTCGCGATGAAGGTATGAATCCGCCCTTGTTTCGCGGGCCTGATCGCCTCTGCGGCCCGGCTGATGTCGCGGTCGTTCGCGCGAGCGAGCGAACACACCGTGCTGTCCTTGACGATGCCTGCGACGGCTTGCACGGCGTCGAAGTCTCCGGGGCTGGAGGCGGCGAATCCGGCCTCGATCACGTCCACGCGCATGCGCTCCAACTGCCGCGCGATGCGCAGCTTCTCCTCCTTGGTCATCGAGGCGCCAGGGCTTTGCTCGCCGTCGCGCATGGTAGTGTCGAATATGATCAATTTGTCTTTCATGGTGCCGCTCCAGGATGAAATCGTGAAAGCATCCGCGGCGCCTGCTTGCGCCGCGACCGGGTACTGCCGAATTGGGAGTGTGAGGTTATGTGCGCGCGAGGCGCAGCAGCAGACCGGCGAGAAGCAGGCTGCCGAGGGTAAGGCTGAGAGCGGTGGTGCGGAATTGCATGCGTCGCAATATAACGGGTTTCCCGGGCTACTGCAACTGGGCGGGCTGCTGGGGCTTGCGCTTCTTCCAAAGCCAGTGCGCGTATCCGGACAGCCCGTAGGCCACGAACATGAGAAACAGCACGATCGGAGGATCGGAGGAAACCAGAACAAATCCCAGGACGATCAGCAGGATCACAGCGAAGGGCACGGACCGGCGCATGTTGATGTCCTTGAAGCTGTAGAAGGGCACGTTGCTCACCATGGTGATCCCTGCATAAAGGGTCAGAAACGCGGCCACCCAGGGCATGCCGTACGCGTCCACCGGAATCTTGTTGTCGCTCGCAAGCCACAGAAACCCCGCCACCAGCGCCGCAGCAGCCGGGCTCGGCAGCCCCTGAAAGAAGCGCTTGTCGACCACGTCGATGTTGGTGTTGAAGCGCGCCAGGCGAAGCGCCGCCCCGGCGCAATAGACGAACGCCGCGATCCAGCCGAAGCGCCCCAGGTCCTTCAGCGCCCACTCGTAGATGACGAGGGCCGGCGCAGCGCCGAAGCAGACCATGTCGGAGAGCGAGTCGTACTCCGCGCCGAATGCGCTCTGGGTCCGCGTCAATCGCGCCACCCGCCCGTCGAGGGTATCGAGGATCATCGCGATGAAGATGGCGACGGCAGCGTTGTCGAAGCGCTGATTCATCGCCATCACGATCGAGTAAAAGCCCGCGAACAACGCCGCCGTGGTGAAGAGATTGGGCAGCAGGTAGATGCCGCGTCTGCGGATCTCGGTGTTCAGCAACGGCCTGCGGAAACCGGATTCAAGCATGGCGTGGAAGTTTGGCAATCACCGTGCTCGTTGCGTGGACCTTGTCACCCAGCGCCGCCACGAGCGTAGCGTCGGGGGGGACATAGACCTCCACGCGGGAGCCGAAGCGGATGAAGCCGAAGCGCTGGCCGCGCGCAAGAACGTCGCCTTCGCGAACATAGCAGAGTATGCGCCTCGCGACGAGTCCGGCAATCTGTACGCAGGTGACATCGGCGCCCCCGGGGGTGCGCAGCCAGAGCGCGTTGCGCTCGTTCTCCAGCGACGCCTTGTCGAGCGCGGCGTTCAGGAAGCGCCCGGAATTGTACCAGCGCTTCTTCACCTCGCCGTCCACGGGCGACCTGTTGGAGTGCGCATTGAAGACGTTCATGAATACGCTGACCTTGATCGCGTCGCGCTCAAGGTATGGGTCACGGGACCGCTCCACCGCTACGACGCGTCCGTCGGCAGGGGAGACAACCGAGTGCGAATCCCCCGGAGCCTGCCGCGGCGGGTCGCGAAAAAACTGCAGCACGAAAAGCACCGCGAGCCAGAACGGCGTCGACCACCAGCTCCAGAGCCAGCCCGTCGCCGCAGCCACGAGGACCGTAACGGCGAGAAAGGGCCAGCCTTCACGGGCGATGATCGGGTGAGGGTAGCTCGCGCTCATTGCTGGCTTGCGTGGCCGCTGCTGCAACGATTGTGGCGAGAAGATCAGTTCCTGCTCGTGTCGACAAGCTTGTTCTTCTTGATCCAAGGCATCATCGCCCTCAATTTTTCCCCTACGACTTCGATCGGATGCTCGGCGGTCATGCGGCGGCGAGAGAGCAAGGTCGGCGCGCCGGCGCGATTCTCCAGGATGAATTCCTTCGCGTACTCGCCCGACTGGATGCGGGCGAGCGCTGCGCGCATCGCACTCCTCGTCTCCTCGGTGATGATCTTCGGCCCCGTCACGTACTCGCCGTACTCGGCGTTGTTCGAGATGGAGTAGTTCATGGTCCCGATTCCGCCTTCGTACATCAGGTCGACGATGAGCTTCAGCTCGTGCAGGCATTCGAAGTAGGCCATCTCCGGAGCGTAGCCCGCTTCGGTGAGCACTTCATAACCCGCTTTTACGAGCTCGACGCAGCCGCCGCAAAGCACCGTCTGCTCGCCGAAGAGGTCGGTTTCGGTCTCCTCTTTGAAGGTCGTCTCGATCACCCCGGCGCGGGCTCCGCCGATCGCCGCGGCGTAGGACAACGCAAGGTCCCGCGCTTTTTTGCTCTCGTCGCGATACACCGCTATCAGCATAGGCGTTCCGCCGCCCTGGGTGTAGGTCGAGCGCACCGTATGACCGGGTGCCTTCGGCGCGATCATCACGACGTCGAGGTCCTCGCGCGGTACGACCTGACCATAGTGAATGTTGAATCCATGAGCAAACCCGAGGGTCGCGCCCTTGCGGATATTAGGTTCGACCTCGGTCTTGTACACCGCCGCGATGTGCTCGTCGGGCATCAGCATCATAGTGAAGTCGGCGCCCTCTACCGCTTGGGAAATCTCCTTGACGTTCAAGCCGGCTTTCCCCGCCTTTTCCCATGAAGCGCCACCCTTGCGAAGGCCCACGGTGACTTTCACTCCCGAGTCGTTCAGATTGAGCGCGTGGGCGTGCCCCTGCGAGCCGTAGCCCACGATAGCGACCTTCTTGCCCTTGATGAGCGACAGGTCCGCGTCCTTGTCGTAATAGATCTTCATGTCTGCCTCTCTAGCTCCAGCCCCTGGCTTTCTTCAAACCTTCAAGATCCTTTCCCCGCGCGCGATGCCCGAAGCACCGGTGCGAACCGTTTCCAGAATCGCGCTCGGTTCGATCGCCTGGATAAAGGCGTCGAGCTTGGCCCCGGTTCCGGTGAGCTCGATCGTGTAGGTGCTCTCGGTGACGTCGATGATACGGCCGCGGAAGATGTCGGACATGCGCTTCATCTCCTCGCGCTCCTTGCCGGTCGCCCGAACCTTGATCAGCATGAGCTCGCGCTCGATGTGCGCCGCCTCCGAAAGGTCGACCACCTTGACGACCTCGACAAGCTTGTTCAGCTGTTTCGTGATCTGCTCGACCACGTCGTCCGAGCCGCTCGTGACGATGGTCATGCGCGACAGCGACGCGTCTTCGGTCGGCGCCACCGTCAGCGTTTCGATGTTGTAGCCGCGCGCCGAGAACAACCCCGCAACCCTCGAAAGAGCCCCGGGCTCGTTTTCGAGCACGATCGAAATGATGTGTCGCATCGGTCCCTCGCCGAGGCCCGGCCCTCAGGCGTCACCGACGCCGCTTCGACGCGATGCTCGTGGCACCGCCGGGCCAGGCTCCCATCAGCCAACGTTGATCAAACCCGACCGCACATCGGGCTATAGCTCACAGCTCCTCGGCAAGGATCATCTCGGTGAGGCCCTTGCCGCCCTGGACCATCGGATACACGTTCTCGGTCTGGTCCGTGATGAAATCGAGAAATACCAACTCGTCCTTGCGCTTGAATGCCTCGCGCAGCGCTGATTCGACGTCGGCAGGGTTCTCGACGAGTATGCCGCGGTGGCCGTAGCTTTCGGCAAGCTTCACGAAGTCGGGCAGTGCGTCCATGTAAGACTCGGAGTAGCGGTTGCCGTGAAAAAACTGTTGCCACTGCCGCACCATCCCCATGTATTTGTTGTTGAGGTTGACGATCTTGATCGGCAACCGATATTGCTTGCAGGTGGAGAGCTCCTGAATGCACATCTGTATGCTCGCCTCCCCGGTGACGCAGGCCACCGTTGCGCCCGGGTTGGCAAACTGCACGCCCATCGCCGCGGGAAGACCGAAGCCCATCGTGCCTAGACCACCGGAGTTGATCCAGCGGCGCGGTTTGTCGAACTTGTAGAATTGCGCGGCCCACATCTGATGCTGACCGACGTCCGAGGTGACGAAGGCCTCGCCCCGGGTGATCTCATAGAGCCGCTCGAGCACGAACTGCGGTTTGATGATCTTGCTCTTCTTGTCGTATTTCAGGCAGTCCTTGGATTTCCACAGGCCGATCTGCGACCACCAGGCGCTGAGCGCTTTCTGGTCGGGTTTGTAGCCGGCGGCTTCAAGCTGTCGGATCAGCTCTTCCAGAACGTCGGACACGTTGCCGACGATGGGGACATCGACCTTGACGCGCTTGGAGATGGAAGACGGGTCGATGTCGATGTGAATGATCTTGCGCTGCACCTGAGCGAAGTGTTGCGGATTGCCGATGACGCGGTCGTCGAACCGTGCGCCCACCGCGAGCAGCACGTCGCAGTTCTGCATCGCCATGTTGGCTTCGTAGGTGCCGTGCATGCCGAGCATGCCCAGGAACAGCGGATCGGTCGCAGGGTAGCCTCCCAGACCCATGAGCGTGTTGGTGCATGGGAATCCGAGCATCTTCACGAGTTTCGCCAGCTGCTTCGCGGCCCCGGACAGAATGACGCCGCCGCCGGTGTAGACCATGGGGCGCTTGGCCTCCGCGAGCAACTGCACCGCCTTCTTGATCTGGCCCGGATGCCCCTTCACCACGGGGTTGTAAGAGCGCATCACGACCGTTTCGGGATACTCGAAAGGGCACTTGGCTGAGGTGACGTCCTTTGGAATATCGACGAGCACCGGCCCGGGCCGTCCGGTCTTTGCGAGATAGAACGCCTTCTTGATCGTGAGCGCAAGATCCTTGACATCCTTCACCAGGAAATTGTGCTTCACGCAGGGCCGCGTGATGCCCACCGTGTCGCACTCCTGGAATGCGTCCAAGCCGATAGCGTGAGTAGGAACCTGCCCGGTGATGATCACCATCGGGATCGAGTCCATGTACGCAGTGGCGATTCCGGTCACCGCATTGGTGACGCCCGGGCCGGAGGTCACCAGCGCTACGCCGACCCTGTCGCTTGAGCGCGAGTAACCATCGGCCGCGTGCGTTGCGCCCTGCTCGTGGCGGACGAGTATGTGCTTGACCTTGTCCTGTTTGAATAACTCGTCATAGATAAACAGGACCGCGCCTCCGGGATAACCGAAAACGTATTCCACGCCCTCCGCCTGGAGGCACTTGACCACGATCTCTGCGCCCGTCAATTCCATGCCCGATTCCAGAATAAGCTAGCTCGACGAAAACTTTAGAGCCTAATTGCTGACGCCTGATTGGTCAAGTTTTTCCCCTTGCAGCCTGCATCGGAACCCGCCTTTTGATACCATCGGCCATTATGGCCGAGGCCACTCGGCCGACGGCCGACAAAAAAAGGATGCGGCTCTGGCCTCCCGAAACGAACTTTCCGAGTTTCTCGCCGGCGTCGAGCGGCGCGCATACAAACAAGCTCTATTCGCGGTCCGGGACGCGGAGAACGCCCTCGACATCGTGCAGGACGCGATGCTCAAGCTCGCGGAAAAATACGGGGCAAAGCCCGTAGAAGAGCTGCCAATGCTCTTCCAGCGTATTCTGCAGAACACCATCCGCGATTTTTATCGCAGGCAGAAAGTCCGGTCCTTGTGGGTCACCCTTTTTTCCGCATTAACACCCGGCCGGGAAGAGGACGATGGCGATCCCCTCGAAACTTTGGAAAGCGCCGATGCCTCTAAAACCGGACAGGGGCCACCTGATCGCTTGGAGCAGGCGCAAGTTATTGAAGTCATTGAGAAAGAATTGCAACGATTGCCACCGCGTCAACGCCAGGCGTTTCTGCTGCGTTACTGGGAGGAGTTGGACGTGGCCGAGACTGCAGTCATCATGGGCTGTTCTCAGGGCAGCGTCAAAACCCATTGCTCCCGCGCGGCACATGCCTTGGCAGCGGCCTTGAGAGCAAGGGGAGTTGAATTATGAACGAACAGCAGATCGCCTACCGAATCAAGCAGCATCTCAACCGGGGGCTCGATCTGGACGCCGACAAGCTCGCCCGCCTGAAAGCGGCGCGCGAGCAGGCTTTGGTGCGCCAGCGCGTCGAGTCCCGCGTTGCGGTATTTGCCTGGGCCGACAATGTCGTCGGCAAATGGGGCGGTCCTCCGTCGCTCATTGCGCGCATCCTTCTGCCTATGGCCGTATTGATCCTCGGCCTGATCTCGATCAACCAGTGGCGGGAATCCCAGGTTGCAGCTGAGATCGAGGAAATCGATGCCGCAGTGCTGACCGGGGATTTGCCGTTGGACGCCTACCTCGACAAGGGATTTGATGCATGGCTAAAGCGCTCATCGCTCTAGCACTTTGGCTCTGCATCTCGCTCCCTGTCGTCGCCGCCGCACCGAAGAAGCCCCCCGCCTGGGCTGAGCTGACGCCCGAGCAGCAGCAGATCCTCGCGCCGCTCGGCCCCGACTGGGAGAAGCTTGAGCCCGAGCGCAAGCGCAAGTGGCTCGGCATCGCCAAGCGCTATCCGAAGATGAAGCCCGATGAGCAAGTGCGGGTGCAGCGACGCATGCAAGCCTGGGCCAAGCTGACTCCCAAGGAGCGGCAGGACGCGCGCGAGCGCTACAAGAGGATCAAAAACCTGCCGCCTGACAAGAAAGAAGGGTTGAAACAGAAGTGGGAAGAGTACAACCGTCTGCCCGAGCAAGAACGGCGCAAGCTTGGCAGCACGCCGCGCAAGCCCCCCCCACCCGCCCCGGCTGCACCGGCCGGAGCACCGGACGCGCCTCCCGCGGCCGCGGCGCCTGCGGATGCCCCCGCCGCTGCCGGGCCGGAGACCCCCCCGGCCCCGGCGGCAACCCAATAGTTCACGGCGATGAGTTCAGGTCCGCGTGCCCTGCGCATCCCGCAGGCACCCGGCATCGGCCGTCGATTGTCGTCGATGCTCTACGAGTCGCTCGTCGTGTTCGCGATCATGTTTTTCGCCGGCCTCGCGTTCTATGGAGCCGCAAACGGGCGGCTCTCGGGCGGCACGCGACACGCCTTCCAGCTGTACTTGTTCCTGGTGTTGGGAATCTACTTTGTGGCGTGCTGGAGCCGCGGGGGACAGACTTTACCGATGCAAACCTGGAAGCTGCGCCTGGTCCGCGGTGAAAACCTCCCCGTCGGGGTCAGCCGGGCCCTGCTCCGCTACGCCCTCGCCTGGCCGTCGCTGCTGCTCCTTGGCGGCGGATTCCTGTGGGCGTTCCTCGATCGCGACCGACAGTTTCTGCACGACCGCCTGGCCGGTACGCGGATCGTGACGAGTGAAACCGGGAAGCGTGAAGGGTGAAGGCGTAAGGCGCCCTTTGGGCCCAGCACTCAAACCTACGTGCCTTAACGTCTTTCTACCCACCACATCATCAGCGCCGCTGCGCCCAGAAAAACCGCGCTCGGCAGAGCGGCGCTGACGAAGGGTTGCCAGTTCTGGAGCAGCCCCAGATGCGAAAAGAGGCTGTTCAGCATGTGAAACCCGATCCCGAGCATGATCCCGGAGAAAACTTTGACCCCCACCCCGCCGGCCCGGACGTGCACATACGCAAAAGGCAGGGCGAGCGCCATCATGACGAGGGAGGCGAGCGGGTAGACGAGCTTTTTCCACATGGCGATCTCATAGCGCTCGGTCTTTTGCCGGTTCTCCGAGAGATGTCGGGAATACTGATACAGGTTCCACGCCGACATCCGCTCCGGGACGACGAACAGCACCGCGAGAATATCCGGTGTCATGACCGAGCTCCAGTCCATCTCCGCGAGACGCTCGACGCTGCTGCCGGCAGAGCCGAAGCCCGTGTGCACGACCTCGCGCAAACGCCAGACATTCTTGCCGACGTACTGCCCCCCCTTCGCGAAACTGATCGATGTAAGCCGGTACTGATCGTCGAACTCGAATATCCTTACATCGGTGAGACTCGTGTCGGGCTGGACTTCCCGGACATTGACGAAGCGGCGATCATCCTTCACCCACAGCCCCGTGTGGAATTCCCGGGCCACGATGGAACTGGTCATCGAAAGCTTGAGCTGTTTTGCCGCACGCTCCGAGACTGGGGTGATCAGTTCACCGAAGACGAGCGTGGCAACCGCGAAGACGATGCCGATGCGAAACAGGGTGCTTGTCGCGCGCCAGGGCGCCAGCCCCGAACCGCGCATCACCGTATATTCGGAATTGGCGGCGAGATGTGAAAGGGCGTAAAGGGTTCCGATCAACACCGCCACGGGAAACAACTCATAGACGTGGCTCGGTACGGACAGCGCGACGAACGCGAGCGCATGCTGCAACCGGTACTCGCCCGTGCCGAGGTCGGTCAGCTCGTTGATCAGATCGAAAAAAGCGAACAAACCGAGGAAAGCGGCGAAAACAAAGAGCGTCGCGCCGTAAATCTCCCGCGCCAGGTAGGTCCGCAGGGTATCCATTTCAGCGCCTTCCGAGCAGCGAACCCACGCGGAGCCGCCTGTAAAACAAGAGCGCGAGGACGCCGAGCATACCCGCGTGCACCGCCCACCAGCCGGTAGTAAAAGCCAACCGCCCCTGGGACACCCAGGCCTGGACGATGCTGAGCAGGTTGGCGTAGACCATGTAGGTGAGGAGAGCGAAGAGCAGATTCACGGAGCGGCTCGCCCTGGGGTTCACGAAGGATAAGGGAATCGCGAGCAATGCAAGAATCATCGCCGATATCGGCAAGCCCAGGCGCCAGACCAGCTCCGCCAAGTTGGGATTGCTCCGCGCCTGGAGCAAGGCGAAGGTCGACATTGCCTTGGCAGAAGCTTGTTCCGCGGGTGCTTCGCGCGTCTCGACTTTCATCGCGTAGCGCTGAAAATCCATCACCTTGAAATCGAGATCGCCGGGAATGCCCTCATAGCGCCGCCCGTCGAGCAAAACCACAAAGCGGTCGCCGTTCTCCGCCGACTCCCGGTAGCCGCGCCTGCTTACCGTAATTCCGAGCCTGCCCTGTTGCATTTGCGCGATGAACACGTTCTGCACGTTGGTCCGGTCACCGGCAATCTCCTCCACAAAAAACACACGATCCGCGCCGGCCGCCTCGCGGAAAACACCCGGAGCGACCCGCGAGGCTTCATCGCGCAGATCCATTTGTCTCCGGTATTCTTCGGCCTTGCCGATTGCCCAAGGCGACAAGAACAGCGACAGCGCCGCCACCAGGGCAACAAGCGGCGACGCAAACAGCAGCACGGGACGAACCCACGCGAGGAGCGAAAGGCCCGAACCGAACCAAATCACCATCTCCGACTCGCGGTAGCTGCGCGAAAGCGTCATGAGCACCGTAATGAAGAGCGTCAACGACAGCAGCACCGGAAGATAATTCAAGGCGGAAAACGCGAGTAGCGCAACCACGCCTTCGGAGAGGACGTCTCCGATCGCCGCCTGCCCGAGCAGGCGGATGAGCTGCGTCGTCAACGTAATGGCAAACAGCGTCGCGAACACCGCGAGCGCCAGATTGCCGAATTCACGCAGCAGGGCGCGCCGAAAGATCACTTTTCGAACTGATCGAAATCATAGATGCGGAATGGATCGAGGGCCGGAAAAACGCCATGTTGCTTTGACTTCGGCGAAGCAAACCGGGGATAATCCTTGCGCGTTCCCCGAATCGAGGCTGAATGGAATTTAACACAAAATTCGCAGCACCGGAGAAGCAGCCGGGCGCGTGCGTCGCCGCGGGCGTATTCGAATCGCGCAGGCTGTCGGCGGCCGCGGATGCCCTCGACAAGGCCGCGCGAGGTCAAATCCGCGAATTTCTCCGCTCCGGAGACATGGACGGCAAGGTAGGAAATACGCGGCTTCTGTATCACGTGCGCGGCGTTGCCGCGGAGCGCGTGTTGCTGGTGGGTCTCGGGCAGGAAAAAGAATTCGGCGACAAGCAGTATCGCGACTGCGCCCGCTCCGCGCTCACCGCCATTCACGATACGGGGGCGCGCGACGCGTGCCTCTATCTGGCCGAGCTGCAGGTTCCCGACCGCGACGCCGCATGGAAAGCGCGCCAGCTGGTATTGGCGGCCGCCGACGTCGCCTACCGCTTCGACCGCATGAAAAGCAAGAAGGCGGAAGCGAAGCCGCTTGCCCATGTCGCAATTTCGGCCGCTTCCAAGCGGGATGCCGCCGCTCTGGAGCGCGGTATGCGCGAGGGGCGCGCGATCGCCGCCGGCATGGCGCTCGCACGCGACCTCGGCAACTTGCCCGCAAACGTCTGCACGCCCATGTATCTGGCGGAGTCCGCGGTGAAACTGGGGCGGGAGTGCAAGCTGGCGGTGGAGGTGCTCGAGCAAAAAGACATGGACAAGCTCGGCATGGGCTCGCTGCTTTCGGTGTCGAGGGGCTCGCACCAGCCGCCCAAGTTCGTGATCCTCCGCTACTCCGGAGCCGGCAAGAAGGACAGACCGGTAGTGCTGGTGGGAAAGGGCATCACGTTCGATACCGGCGGGATATCGATCAAGCCTTCGGCCGAAATGGACGAGATGAAGTTCGACATGTGCGGCGCGGCAAGCGTACTCGGCACGTTGCGCGCCGCGGCGGAGCTCGGGCTGAAGCTCAACGTGATCGGGCTCGTCCCCGCCTGCGAAAACATGCCCGGAGGCGCGGCCACCAAGCCGGGCGACGTCGTCACCAGCATGTCGGGCCAGACCATCGAGATTCTCAACACCGATGCGGAGGGGCGACTTATTCTCGCCGACGCGCTGACCTACGCCGAGCGCTTCGAGCCCCAGGCCGTGGTGGATATCGCCACGCTTACCGGCGCCTGCGTCATTGCCTTGGGCCACGTCTGCTCGGGGTTGTTTGCGAACAAGGAAGGTCTTGTCCGCGAGCTGCTGGCCGCGGGGGCGGAATCGTGGGACCGCGCCTGGCAGTTGCCGCTGTGGGAGGATTACCAGGAACAGCTGAAAAGCAACTTCGCCGATTTCGCAAATATCGGCGGACGCGCCGCGGGAAGCGTTACAGCGGCCTGCTTCCTGTCGCGATTCACGCGCAAATACGACTGGGCTCACCTGGACATCGCCGGCACGGCGTGGAAATCGGGCAAGGAGAAAGGAGCCACGGGCCGGCCCGTGCCGTTGCTAACAACGTTCCTGATAAACCGCGCAAGGGAATAGGATTGGGGATGAGAATTGGGGATCCAGGGCTTCGGAATACGCGGCGCGGGGTTTTCCTCGACCCCCAAACCCAGATCCCCGTTCCCTCTCTATGACACGCGTTGACTTCTACTCGAACGCCGAGCCCAAGCTGCAGGTCGCCTGCCAACTTATCGCCAAAGCGACCCAGCAGCAATTGCACGTCGTCGTATACGCCCCCGATGAGAACACGGCGCGCAGCTTCGACAAGCTGCTCTGGACTTACCAAGCCATTGGATTCGTCCCTCATTGCATGGCGCATCACGCCCTCGCTTCCGAAACTGCGGTCGTGATCGCGCGCGAGGACGCGGAGATGCCCCATTATCAGGTCATCGTCAATCTGCACGCCGACTCGCCCCCTTCGTTCGGCCGTTTTGAACGGCTGATCGAGCTTGTCGGAGCGGGCGACGATGATCGTCGGCTTGCCCGGGACCGTTATCGCTTCTACCGGGACCGCGGCTACGAGATTCACCATCACGATCTCTCCAAGTCGGGCGTATGAGCGACTCGGACGACCTGCTGGGAAAAGCAGACGCGTTTCTAAAGCGCTACCGTGCTTCCGGCACGTCCGCTCGAGAGGATGTTCCGGTACTCACGGAAGTCATCGAGTCGGCGGCGCACTCCGCACAGCCTGCCTTGGGCCGGCAGGCTCAGGTCGGTCCGACCCCAGCCGAGCTGCAGGAACTGGAGCGGAGGCTAAAAGAGAGCATTCTCGACGCAATCGGTCCGTACGTCGCGAACATCATCGAGGAACAGTTGCGGAGTCGGCTCGAAGCCCACCTGCAGCACACCCTGCCCACCCTCAGTTCTCAAGTCAAGGCCGATATCGAAACGCTGATTCGCGAAGCGGTCGCCCGGGCGGTCGAGCTCGAAATCGCGCGGGTGCGCGGGCCGTCACGGGGCGGCTGACGCTATAATCCGGCGGAGCGCGTCGAAGCCGGGCTCCCGCGGGGGGCGCCGCTCGGCGCGCTTTCTTTTTTGAACCCGACCGCCATGGAACTCGACAAGAGCTTTGACCCGCACGAGGTCGAGCGACGCTGGTATTCCCTTTGGGAGTCGCGCGGCTATTTCGCACATTCCGCGAACTCGGAAAAGCCGCCTTACTGCATCCAGTTGCCTCCACCGAACGTCACCGGCACGCTCCACATGGGGCACGCGTTCCAGCAGACCCTCATGGACGCCCTGATCCGATACCACCGCATGCGCGGCTTCAACACCAACTGGGTCGTAGGAACCGATCACGCCGGCATCGCCACGCAAATCGTGGTTGAACGCCAGCTCGAGGCCGAAGGCAAGAGCCGCCACGACCTCGGCCGAGAGGGATTCGTCAAGCGCGTATGGGAATGGAAGCAGCAATCGGGTTCCACGATCACGCGCCAGATGCGGCGGCTCGGCGCGTCGGCCAATTGGACCTTTGCCGATACCGAGGGACAGAAAGCCGGTTACTTCACGATGGATTCGCGCATGTCGCGCGCCGTGATCGAAGTGTTCGTGCGGCTTCATGAGCAGGGGTTGATCTACCGCGGCAAGCGCCTGGTCAACTGGGACCCGGTGCTCGGCACCGCCGTGTCGGACCTCGAAGTGGACAGCGAGGAAGAAGACGGAAAAATCTGGGAAATCCGTTATCCGCTCGAAGATGGCGGCGGCTCGGTGGTCGTCGCCACTACGCGACCCGAAACGATGCTCGGAGACGTCGCGGTGGCGGTAAATCCGAAAGACGAACGTTACACGAAGCTCGTCGGCAAGCGCGTTCAACTACCCCTCACCGGACGCACGATCCCTGTTATTGCTGACGATTACGTCGATCCGGAATTCGGCACCGGCTGCGTCAAGATCACGCCAGCACATGACTTCAACGACTATGCCGTCGGAAAACGACACCATTTAGCACTTGCAAATATATTCACCCTCAATGGAACCGTACGTGAAAAAGCCGAAATCTTCCTAACGCCAAAATCAGAACTTCAATTTCCAAAGCAACCGGATGGTTCGTACAGCGTCGAGAGGTTGGGAAATTTGAGTTTTGAAACTGGCGAC